>WNEZ01008746.1_pt1 | contig 10846 bp, 11 predicted proteins | sample 5400521 | NCBI WGS metagenome assembly WNEZ01 (sample SAMN13153339, study PRJNA577476) | soil metagenome | isolation source: 120 cm saprolite under Douglas fir tree site 2 hole 1 replicate 1 | place: USA:California | collected 2015-04-18
GCGGTGAAGCTTTCGCTCGATCAGGAAATTCACGTCACCCAACAAATCAACGGGCTGGTCGGGTTAGCGCGAAAGCAGAACGACTACATCACGATCAATTTTCTCCAGTGGTTCCTGACCGAGCAACTCGAGGAAGTTTCGTCGATGGATAATCTTCTCAAGATCCTCGAGCGCGCCGGCAATGATCTGCTCCAGGCCGATGAGTATTTGGCGCGTGTCGGCGTGAGAGCGATGCCTCAGCCGCCCAAGGAATAGCAACGTGACGTTGCATCCAATTTGCCGCTGACACAGCGGCCGCCACAACAACAAGACCGACATCATCGACTGGCGCATCGTAAGCGGCTTGATGCAGGATTCGAAAAGGAAATCGTCCGGCCTTTGGGAGTAAATGAGCTTTAAAGATCATTTTTCAAAGCAAGCGCCGGATTACGCAAAGTTTCGGCCCCAGTATCCTCCGGAATTATTTGAGTATCTCGGCGGGATCGCGCCGCAACAGAAGCTGGCCTGGGATTGCGCGACAGGAAATGGGCAGGCGGCGGTCGCGCTGGCCTCTGTGTTCGAGCGTGTCATTGCGACGGATGCGAGCGAAGCGCAAATCGCAAACGCCGAAGTGAACGCCCGCGTGGAGTATCGAGTTGCGCCAGCGGAGAACAGCGGGATTGAGTCGGACACGATCGACCTTGTCATGGTCGCGCAAGCGCTGCATTGGTTCGATCTGGATTGTTTTTATGCGGAAGTGAGGCGCCTGTTAAAGCCGGGCGGCATTTTCGCGGCCTCGGCGTACAAATTCTTCCGTATAGCACCCGCAATCGACGAAGTGGTAAACAATCGCTACTACCGCAAAGTCGTCGGGCCGTTTTGGCCTCCGGAGCGCACGCTGATCGAAAAATTCGAGCAACTGCCCTTCCCATTTCCTGAAACCGAAACGCCGCGATTCCAAATGTCGGTGCAGTGGAAACTGGAACATCTCATTGGCTATCTCCGAACATGGTCGGCGACACAACGATTCATCGCCGCAAACGGGCGAGATCCATTAGAGGAAATTGCGGCGGAACTCGGTGCCGCCTGGGGCGATACTAAACAATCGCGCCGCGTGGTTTGGCCGCTCACGGTTCGCGTTGGTATCAGAACGACGCCGGAACCGCCCAAAGAATAGCCACGTAACGGTCCGAGCCGGACTGGCGACGGGAGGCTGCAGCCATCTGACGCATCGTAAGCGGCTTATGATCGAGCCGATCTCCCGCTAAGATCGACAATCACAAGATCGACATCTACGTTTTCAGATGTTTGTCCGCTGTTGGGCTTCAATAGTTCTGGCTTTGGTTTCGACCGCGATCGCAGCGGACGGCGATAACAAACCAAAACTCGCGACCGAACTCTTTGCGCCGGGCGTAATCTCGACTGATTTGGACGAGTCATGCGGGTCCTTCAGTCCCGATGAACGATCATTTTATTTTGTCCGGCGCGGCGCTTACACAACGTCGCCGCCAGTCTCGATCATTTGTTTTTCGGAGTTTCGTGATGGCAATTGGACGCATCCGGAGGTCGCGTCGTTCTCCGGCACCGATCTCGATGCGGCGCCCTACTTTTCACCCGATGGCAAGCGGTTGTTCTTTTCCTCGAAACGTCCGACCAAATCGAATCCGAGCGGGCGAGACTGGAACATTTGGTATGTCGATAAGATCGATAATCAGTGGGGGGAGCCGCAGGAAATCGGCGAACCGATTAATTGCTCTAAGAATGACGCGAATCCCGCGGTCGCGGCTGACGGCACAATCTATTTCGCATCCGATCGTGACAGCGCTCCCGGTTACTTTCACATTTACCGGGCGCGGCTGACGAACGGCAAATATGACCAACCGGGGAAACTCGGCCCTGAGATCAACAGTGGCGACGCCGAGATTAATCCTTACGTCAGCCCCGATCAGAAGATCTTGATCTTCGCGTCGTACCGGAAAGACACGCTGTCCGGGGGCGGAAATCATTACGATCGCGCAGACCTTTACGTGAGCTTCAATCGCGACGGGCATTGGACCCCGGCGCGACATCTCGAGCACGGCATCAATACTACAGCGAGCGAAGGGAACCCAACGATGTCCCCGGATGGGAAATGGTTTTATTTCACGAGCGAACGCAGCCCGTTTGAAGTGCCGACGAAATGGCCGCTCACGACAGCGACCTGGCAAGATCGACAACAAGCAATCGAGAATGGCGTCGGGAACATCTACAGAATTCCCGTCGAAGCGCTGGAGCTGAATCGATAATGGGCGTGAAATTCCGAGCGCAAGGGAGAACGCGATCTCTTCGCCAAATTGCCGCGGTTGGTCTTCTGGCGCTGTGGATCAATCAGGTGGCAAAGTCATCGCCGCAAGATGATGCCGTCGCCACAATTCGACGACAGTACGCTGACTGGCAGCGGGCTTACCAGAAAAGGGATCTGACCGGCACGATGGAAATCTTTGCGCCTGACGCGATCTCAACGTTTGGCGGCGCGCCTGACAGCGACGTTAGGGCAATGCGACAGTCATATGAGAAATCGTTCACGGCTGCAGGTCCGTCTCGCACATGGAAGCCTGTCGATCTTGAGATTGGCGCGTCAGTTGATCTCGCATACGCGCTGGCGGACTGGCAATTGATCGAGGACCAGCCGAACGGCGCATCGTCGGTGCGATTGACCAATCGAAGCATCGATGTCCTCAGACGGGAGAAGGATGGATGGAAAATCATCCGCTCATTCACGATTCCGAATGATGGCCGCGCGATGAAATCATCGTGCGACATTTCACTCCCGCCGACCAAGCCTGGCACGCTCCCCAGAGCGGCGCGCGAGGTGTGGCAGACGTTGATGCGGTGGAAAGATTCCTACAACGCGCGCGATCTTAATGGCACTCTCGCGCCGTATGATCCGGCCATCACCGGTTTATACGCCGGCGGCAGCACCGACACATTCGCCAAGTTGCGGGAAAGTTACGCGCGTTCATTTGCGGCGAGCGATCGTCAGCGAACAATCGACTTCGAACTCGAAGAGATCCTGACATCGGGCGATCTGGCGTTTGTTCGCGACCACTGGACCAGTTCGATGCGGACGGCCCAGGAACAGACGCACCGGCTCTCCCGCGGAATCGAGGTTTGGCGCAAGGACGTGAAAGGCGAATGGAAGCTTCTCCATTATTTGAGTTATCTTTTTTGCGGACCACAAACTCCCGAGATTCTTGGCGAGGGAATCATCTCAACATCGCAGGATGAATTTGGCGGATCGCTTTCGCCTGACGGCAAAACCATTTACTTCGATCGTTCGGTGCCGCCGCACTATCTCTATACGATGTGGGAATCGCGTCTCGTCGGCGACAAATGGCAAGCACCGGAGCTGTTGCCATTCTCCGGGCAGTATCGCGACTCCGATCCGGTTCTTTCACCGGACGGCAAGAAGCTGCTCTTCGTCTCGGATCGGCCGGTCGACGGCCAGGATCGACATCGCTATGAAATCTGGATGTGTGAGCGCAAAGGCGACAATTGGTCGGAGCCGAAAAACCTAGGGCCTCTGGTAAACGTGCACAGCCAGTACTTCGCCTCGATAGCCCGGGACGGGAATCTCTATTTTACCGCAACGCTGCAGGACAACGATTCAGAGATCGACGTCTTCGTTTCCAAGTTCGTCGATGGAAAATACACAACGCCGGAAAATCTCGGACCGGCGATCAATGGCAAAGGCATCGTGAACATTGAAGCATTCGTTTCGCCGGATGAAAAATTTCTTCTCATCGGCGCGTTCAGCCGCCCGGATTCAGTCGGCAGCTCGGACATCTACGTGAGCTACAACCAAAATGGCAAATGGAGCGCGCCGTCGCCGGTGACCGCGATCAATACTCCGGCGCGCGAATACAGCCCGCGACTTTCGCCCGACGGAAAAAGGCTCATTTTCACGAGCGAACGCGGCATGGGCACTGACAAACGCGACAAAGCGTGGACGATGTCTGAGTTCGAGCAGAAATCGCGCTCGATCTGGAACGGCCTCGGAAATATTTATTCGGTGCCGATCGAGGTGCTGCCGAAGCCACAATTCTCCCCCTAAAGATCGACAATTGCGAAGGGCAGGCCAGCTGCGATTGCGTCTTGCTCGAAAACGAAAAACGCTTGAATAGAACCGACTGGAAGCGGTCTAATCGGACACATGAAAATAAAATTACCACTCAGTTTATTGGCGGCAGCGAGTCTGGCGTTCAGCAGCGCAGCTTTTGCTGCGGGAGCAAAAACCTATCAGGTCACAGGACCCGTGTTGGAAGTGAATGACACGATGATTGCGGTCCAAAAAGGCAAGGACCGTTGGGAAATCAATCGTGATTCCAATACGAAAGTCACTGGTGACCTCAAGGTCGGCGAAAAAGTGACAATCACTTACACAATGTCGGCCACAGACGTGGAAGTGAAGGCGGGCAAAGGTGCGAAAAAAGAAGCAGCGAGCCCGGCGGCTTCGCCAAAGAAATAATCAAGGGCAGTAGAAGATCGCCGGGTGTGCAAAGCCACCGGCGATTTTTTCGTTGTAGCCACCGCCCTGAGGGCGGTCAGCAAACGTCGCGCAGCGACGTGGCTACGACTATCGCCGGCGACTCCCACTACCGAGAATTCCTCCCAGGATTCCGCGAACGAGTTGCCGGCCGAGTTGGCTGCTTGCTGCGCGCATCGCGCTCTTAGCCATTGACGTCGCAAGTGAATCGCGAACACCGCCACGCGGTCCGATTGTTGGTTGAAAGGCAGCGGTGGCCGTTCCCAAAGCTTCCGCCAGCAACGACGGTTGGGTTCCTTCGGTGGCGGAGGCGCCCGCTGTCACGGGTGGAGCACCGTCGGTTTGTGCTTTCTCCCCTGCTCTGGCCTGTAATTTTTCGTAAGCCGATTCACGATCTACCGCTGTTTCATAATGACCGGCAAGGACGGAGGAACTTATAATCTGCTTTCGCTGGTCTGGCGTGATCGCGCCGACCTGACTGCGCGGCGGAACAATTTTTGCGCGCTCAACAATTTTCGGGCTGCCGTTTTCATCGAGCATCGAAACGAGCGCTTCGCCGACCGCCAATTCGATAAGCACCGTCTCCACCTTTAGCTTCGGATTTTGCCGGAAAGTTTCCGCGGCGGCTTTGACGGCTTTTTGATCGCGCGGTGTAAACGCTCGCAAGGCGTGTTGCACACGATTCCCCATCTGACCAAGAACAACTTCTGGAATATCGAGCGGATTTTGGCTAACGAAATAAACGCCGACGCCTTTTGAGCGAATGAGTCTCACCATCTGCTCGATCTTTTGTTCGACCGCCGGCGCGATGTCGGTAAAAAGCAAATGCGCTTCGTCGAAAAAGAAAACCAATTTCGGTTTCTCTGGATCGCCAATTTCTGGAAGATTCTCGAACAGCTCCGAAAGCATCCAAAGCAGGAATGTCGCGTAAACCTTCGGCGACTTTTGCATCAGCTTGTCGGCAGCAAGGATGTTGATCACACCTTTGCCGCCCTGTGTTTGGATCAAATCGTCGAGATTCAGAGCCGGTTCGCCGAAAAACTTATCCGCGCCTTGTGATTCGAGCGCGAGCAAATTGCGCTGGATCGCGCCTGCACTGGCGGCCGAGATATTTCCATATTGCGTTTTGAATTGGTCCGCGTTGTCGGCCACGTACTGCAACATCGAGCGCAGATCCTTGAGATCGAGAAGGAGCAGGCCATTTTCGTCCGCGATTTTGAAGACCATGTTGAGCACGCCTTCCTGCGTATCGTTCAACTCGAGTAAACGTCCGAGCAGCAGCGGACCCATCTCCGACACCGTCGCGCGCACGGGATGCCCCTGCTCGCCGAATACATCCCAGAAAATGACGGGACTGGCTTCGCCTTTAAAGTCCGCAATCTTGAGCTCCTGTGCTCGCGCCACGACTTTTGGATTATCTGCACCAGGCTGGCTTAACCCAGCAAGATCGCCCTTCACATCTGCCATGAATACCGGCACACCATGCGCGCTGAAATTCTCTGCGAGCGTCTGCAGCGTGACCGTCTTACCCGTGCCGGTCGCGCCTGCAATCAAGCCGTGGCGGTTGGCCATTTTCGGAAGCAAATAGATCGGTTCCTTCGATTGCGCGATGTAAATGCGTTCGTTAGGCATAACGTCGCAAAGTGTCGATGCTTAAGCTGTTCGTTTGCGCCAGCCACCCAGCACGAGTCCGCTAACCGCGAAAGCAACGAATGGACGGCCCATGTCGATGAAAATCAGCGGCCACGGATTTGTCTCGAAAGCTGAGAACACGGCGATCGTAGAGTATTCGACGAAGAGAAATGCGAACCAGCACAGGAGCGCGATTTTTAATCCGGCGATAGCGCTCGGCGCATTGAGCCGGTTAATCAACCACGCCAAGGCGTAGTTGACGATGATAGACGCAATAAACGCAAGCAAGTAGGCGGAGACATTGTGCGTCCGCTCGATGTCGGTCATCGTTCTGGCGTGAAGATTCAGCCACTTCTCGCCAAAGATCGCGTACCAGCCCCAGCCGATGAGGAAATAAACGACGGCGAGAATCCAGACTGCGAGGTGATTGAGTCTGTTGTTCATAAATTGTGGCGTAGGTTTCCGCGTCTGCGCGACGTCAGTGTCAGTAAATATAAGGCTTGGAAAGCGGGAATGCGTTCTTGATTAATTCGATCCGGAGGCTGGCGTCTTCGGTAACAAGCACTTCCACGACATCGAAGCGAAAGAGAATATCGGGATTATCCAGCATCCGCAGCCAACTGAGGCCACCGCGCGAAATGCGTTTTTGCTTTTGTCGATCCACCGCTGTGATTGGGCGGCCGTAATCTTCTCGCGTACGCGTTTTTACTTCGACGAACACTAGCGTGTCGTTGTCGCGACACACGATGTCGATCTCGCCGCCGCTGTGTCCCTTAAAGTTGCGATACAGGACTTTGTAACCTTTACGCCGCAGGAAGCGGCAGGCCATTGTCTCGCCCTGAGCGCCGCGGCGGAGGTGTTGCGGCCGCGATGACGCCCTCGAGGGCAAGAAGCGGCTGCGCCACCGGTTCGAAAGATCGGCGATGGATCGGACAAGGCCCAAACTCATGGAGTCTTAAAAGATGGAGCTCAGTGCAATAACCTTTATGCTGGCTGAAGCAATACTCGGGAAAGTTGGCGCAGAAGTCACGCATGATTCTGTCACGTGTGACTTTTGCGATTACACTGGCGGCGGCAATGGTAAGGCTCAGGCAGTCGCCATCGATAATGGCGGTCTGCGGAAAGGGAAAGGGAATTACAGGCAGGCCGTCAATCAACACGTGGTCGGGCATGCCGGAGAGCGCGGCGATGGCGCCGCGCATGGCTTTGTGCGTAGCACGCAGAATATTGATCCGGTCGATTTCAATGGAATCGACAATGCCGGCCGCCCAGCTCAGGTCGGGATTTGAGATCAGGTCGTGATAAATTTCTTCACGTAGTTCCGGCGCAAGCTGTTTAGAATCATTCAAGCGACGATGACGGAATTTTTCAGGAAGAATCACGGCGGCGGCGACAACTGGACCTGCCAGAGCACCGCGACCGGCTTCGTCAATTCCGGCAATGCGCGTGGCGCCAGTGGCGCGGAGTTTTTTCTCATAGCGAAATCCGCAGCGCCGATACATCTGGCAGGAATCATCCGCAGATTGCGCAGATTTCCCACAAAAAATTAATCAGGAAGCCAGGAAACGAGGAGGCAGAAGGCAGCGTCCGGACAGCGCAGCGCGCTGCCCCTACCATCTATTCTCTGACAGCCGTCGCTTCTTTGCCTTTTCGGCCTCGAAGGTAATTCAATCTGGCGCGGCGAACGCGGCCTTGTTGCTCCACCTCGACTTTTGCGATCCGCGGTGAATACAACGGAAAAACACGCTCGACGCCCTCGCCGTACGAGATTCGGCGCACGGTGAATGTTTCATTAAGTCCGCGGCCTTTACGGCCAATCACTATGCCAGCGAATATCTGGATCCGTTCCTTGTCCCCTTCCACAACGCGAGTATGAACGCGCACGCTATCGCCCACAGAAAACTGCGGCGCGACGCTTTTTTGCTGTTCTTTCTCGATGGAATCGATGACCTGATTCATGAAAATCCCCTGCTCCGCCGGACGGGGCGAACATTTTCATTCGGCTCAGGTGAAATAGCAAACTGAAAAATCGGAACACACGCATCCTGTTCGCCGCAGACAACCCGTACGGTGGCGGACGTGTCTGTGTTCCGTTGTCTCGTCTATGGAAATCTGCCAATCTGCAGCTAGATTTCGGGCCTGTTTCCTGCGCCCGTAGCTCAACTGGATAGAGCGTTGGCCTCCGGAGCCAGAGGTTGCGCGTTCGAGCCGCGCCGGGCGCAGTTTCCAAACGTGATAAGTGATTCGTGAGCAGTGATCAGTATTGAGCACTGATCTAAATAGGAAATCGCGACTCACTATTCACCGATCACCAATCACTATTCACTAGGAATTTTTCGCGGGCCGCGAAAAATTCCTTACCCCAGCGCTTCGATTCGTGTAAGCAGATCTTTTTTGCTCGTGACGCCGGTGACTTGGTCGCGCAGTTGCCCGTTCTTGAAGAAGAGCAGAGCCGGGATGGCACGAATGTTGTACTTGAACGAAAGACTCTGGTTTTCGTCTACGTTCACTTTCGCAACCTTCACCGCGCCCGCTTTTTCGCGCGCAACTTCATCCAACAACGGGGCAATCATTTTACAGGGACCGCACCATTCCGCCCAAAAATCGACAATCACAGGCTTGTCGCTGTGCGTCACTTCGCGGTCAAAATTGGAGTCATCGAGGTTGATCGTAGCGGAGTTGTCCATTGTTTCAGGAAAGGTAAGTCCAAATCTGAATAATCAAAATGATGGTGGAAACGCCGAGAAGCACCCAGCACAGCGGCATTATACTTTCCTCTGCCGGCGCCACTGCGATTGAAGCGCTCTGGGGGGCAGTGAGTGGCATGGCGATTAGCGGTTGAGTCTTTTTCATCTGAACCGGTGGAAGCAATGCGCGCTGTCTCTTTTTTGGGCCCCGAAGAAGGCGAATTTGCCGCCGGAGTGACTGGCACGGGAGCTGGTGGGGGCACCGGCATCGAAACAGTTGGCGGCTTCGGAGGAGAAACTGGCGACGAGGTCGGCGGTGGCTGGAAAAACTGAGGGGAGCGCAAATCCTGATCGATAGGTGTTGAGACAAGCGGCGGCCCTGTTGGAGGCCGGAGAGGCACAGATAGCTGGCGATTCGGCAGCTGGATTCGCACAGTCTCGCGCGATTTTGTACTTGGATCGGGCGGTTTCGCAACAGGCGGTCGCGGCAATGGCGGCAAGTCAATGCGAACGGTCTCTCTTTTTTCGTCGTTTGGGTCGGCCATCGTGGGGGGAATAAATGTCAGAGATTTTGCTCGAAAAACGGGCCGCTGTCATCCGCTAAGTTAGTTTCTGCCAAAAAAATCTGCCTTTTTGAAACGACCGGTTTTTAGGACAGAAGATCGTATCCGCGGCTTCCTGTGATCCTGCGCCAAACGAAATCGCCAACCGGTGCCGCTTTGGATAAAACCACACGGGCATCGACATCAGGGGCGTCAGCTTCGGTTCGGGCGATATGCGGCTGATCAACCAATAATTTTAGCTCCCTCCCAACTTTTTCGCGGGCTATTTCATACGCGGTCTGTTGCTGGATCGACATGGCCGTCCGGTAGCGTGCGTTTTTGACCTTCGCCGCGATTTGGTTCGGCATTTTCGCCGCACGCGAGCCCTCCTCCTGTGAATATTTGAATATCCCGAGCCGTTCGAATCGAGTCCATCGAATAAAATCGAGCAGCGTCTCAAATTCCGCTTCTGTTTCTCCTGGAAATCCGACGATAAAAGTCGTGCGCAAGGCAACCCCGGGGATTCCGGCGCGCAATTTATCGATCAAATTCTCGATGTGCACGCGTGCGGTTTCTCGCCGCATGCGTCCCAAGACCGAGTCCTCGATGTGCTGCAAGGGAATATCGATGTAACGCGCGACCTTTTTGCATTCCGCGATCGTCTCAATCAATTCGTCACTCCAATGCGCGGGGTGCGTATAAAGCAGGCGCACCCAGAATTCGCCCTCGATGTTTTGAATCTCACGAAGCAACGCAGCAAGGGTCAGTCCTCGCGTCGAGTCAAGCGGCTGACGCGGTCCTGCTTTCTCCCTCCACAAATCCATCCCATAATACGTTGTATCCTGGCTGATCAAATTGATTTCGCGCACGCCTTCGCTGACGAGTCCCCGAATTTCCGCGAGGACCGATTGGGGAGACCGGCTACGGTGTTTTCCCCGCATTTGCGGAATCACGCAAAAACTGCATGGATGATTGCAGCCTTCGGCAATCTTTACGTAAGCGGAATGTGCTGGGGTAAGCCTGAAGCGCGGCGTGTCGTAATCGGGAATGTAAGTTGGCCGCTGTGTAACAAAGTTGTAGACAGCATCGGTGATTGCAGCCGCACTAATGTTGGTCTCGAACCAGCCGGGATCACCGATCCCGGCTACAACTCGCTCAATGATTTCTCCAAGCTTACCGACTTGCTCGAGCCCAATGAACGCGTCCACATCAGGAAGAGATTGACGCAGCTCACTCGCGAACCTTTGTGACATACAGCCGCTCACGATCAGTTTTTGATTCGATCGCCCGTTTAGACCACGCTGCTGATGGGCCTCGAGAATCGCTTCGATCGATTCTTCTTTAGCTGAATCGATGAACGCGCATGTGTTAACTACCAGGACGTCTGCCTCCTCTGCGCAGGAGCTAACTGTCATTCCGCATTTCAGAACACTGCCTAGCATGATCTCCGCATCCACGAGGTTCTTGGCACAACCGAGGCT
>WNEZ01005805.1_pt1 | contig 10845 bp, 13 predicted proteins | sample 5400521 | NCBI WGS metagenome assembly WNEZ01 (sample SAMN13153339, study PRJNA577476) | soil metagenome | isolation source: 120 cm saprolite under Douglas fir tree site 2 hole 1 replicate 1 | place: USA:California | collected 2015-04-18
GTCATCCTTCGCTGCCGCTCAGGATGACAGGAACAGCCTACCGAGCAGTCAATGCGGGCCCATATACTGATTCGAAGTTCGGGCCATGGAGAAGCATCAACTCATCGGGAAGGCCGCCGCAGCGAGCACTCCGACGCTGTTTCAGAGCTCGGAGTGGGGACAGCGCCACGCGCTGCCCGACGATCTGCTGCGCGAGGCGTCGCGCCGGCTCGGCACGCTGGCGCTTCTCGGTGCCGCGCTGTGGGCCCTCGGCACTGCTCTCGATCACGTTGCGGTTCGGATCATGCGCACCGGCGATCCGAACGCGATGTACTCGCCGGCGACGGATGCGATTGCGATCACGAGCGCAGTGATCTCTCTGGCGCTGTTCTTCTACACGCGACGGAAGGAACGAAGAAACCCACGCTTCATTCTCGATCTCGGACTCGTCTACATGATCCTCACGGCGCTGGGTCTCGGCCTGATCATGCACTGGGAGCCGGTGCCGGCTCACTGGCCCGTGACGCCGATGATCAGCTGGATCGGCGCGGTCGTGTTGATGGTCGCCGCGATCGTACCGACCTCGCGCACGAAGACGCTCATTGCCGGACTCATCTCGGTATCGATGAACCCTCTCGGCATGTTGATCGCGCGCGAGCGCGGTGTGTGGAACTTCGGCGCGACCAGCAATGTGCTGCTCATGCACTATCCCGACTACCTCCTCGTCGGCGTCGCCGTTGTCATCGCGCATGTGCTGACGAGGATGACGCGTCAGGTCGCGAAGGCGCGGGAGATGGGGAGCTATCAGCTCGGCGAGTTGCTGGGACGCGGCGGGATGGGCGAGGTCTACGAGGCGACGCATCGCATGCTTGCGCGTCGCGCGGCGATCAAGTTGATCCGGCCCGAGATGATCGCGGAGTACGGCGAAGGTGCGGAGCTCGCGGTGCAGCGTTTCCGCCGCGAGGCCGAGGCGGCGGCGAATCTCCGGTCGCCGCACACGGTGGAGCTTTACGATTTCGGAGTCACCGCCGATCAGACTTTGTATTTCGTCATGGAGCTGCTCGACGGAATGGACCTCGAATCGCTGGTCAAGCTCCACGGACCTCTTCCCGCAGGCCGCACGATCTACATTCTTCGCCAGGTCTGCGAGTCGCTCGAGGAGGCACACGTGCGAGGACTCGTGCACCGCGACATCAAACCGGCGAACATTCACCTCGGCACGCTCGGGCTGCAGCATGACTTCGTGAAGGTACTCGATTTCGGGCTGGTCAAATCGATGGGGGCAACGGGCCCGGACCATTTGCTTGCGACCGATGCAGCGACGATGGCAGGGACGCCCGCCTACATGGCGCCGGAGATGGCAGTCGGCGGCACGATCGATGGTCGAACGGACATCTATGCACTCGGGTGCGTCGCGTACTACCTTCTCACTGGTCGTCTGGTCTTCGAGACGGACAATCTGTTTCAGATGATGGCGATGCGCCTTCGGGATGATCCGGTCGCGCCGTCGCAGAGAACGATGGCGTCGATCCCAGCTGCGCTCGATCGGCTGGTGCTCGCATGTCTCGCCCGAAAACCGGACGACCGGCCGCGCTCCGCCGCGGCGGTCGGCCATGCGCTCGCTACGATCGAAGCGATGCCTTGGGGTGAGGAGCAGGCGAGGCAATGGTGGGAATCCCATCCACCGGAGCGGCCGAGCATTCGTGGCGCGCCGCGTCAGCCGGCCGAGGATGTGACGATCGTCCGAATGGAAGGCGTCGCGGGCTGACCCTCAAATGCTGACTGGCGGCGTCATTCCCCGGCGCCGTGCGCCGCTCTCACGCTGCTAATGAACCTGTCATTCCGAGCCGCCCGTTCGGCTCGGAATGACAGTTCATCCCTGCCTCCACGGCTGTTGCCGTTCACCCGCTCGGGATGACACGCGCGTTTCCTCATCAATCAGTGCGACGACGACAATCCACAGGCTTTGAAACCGGCGATCGCGATCAGGAGAAATGCCGCGATGACGACCGACTCGCGCATCAACGCGTCCATCGATCCGCCCATCACAGCAAACAGCCCGTAGTACGAGGCGATGACGATCGTCACCGTAGGGTAGAACGGACGATCGCGATCGAGGCCGGCGATCGTCGCGAAGCCGCACACCGAGATGGCCAGGATGACGCCGATGAGATAGGGCACGGGTGCAGCCCGCCCGGCAGATTAGCACGCAGGTCGGTCGCGGAGCTGGCCGATGCGGGCATTATCGGCCGTCGAGTCGGAGTTGTTCAGTGCTTGTTGTCGTTGGCCGCTTCCACGGCCTGCTTGAGCTCGTTCTGGGCCTGCTCGAGCAGTTCCTTCGCCTTCGCGGCGTGACCTTGGAGGTCGAACTCGTTTGCGCGCTGAGCGGCAGTGATGCTCTTGAAGGCGGCCTGCACTTCGCGATGCGCGCGCGCGAGATTCGGGTGGCGGGGGGCATGTGCGGCGTAGGCACTGGAAACGAGGAGGGCACTGAGGATCGCGGTGGCTGCAATTCTTTTCATCTTCACTCCTTCGTGTCCCCCGAGAGTGGGGACAGTCCGGGCGATTATCTCGCGCGTGGTCACTCCCTGCGCAACCGTCCGTTATTCGGCGGTGCGGAACACAGGGACTTCGAACTGCGCGCCGTAATCGACGCCGGGGAATGCGGCACTCGCTGACAAGCGCCAGAAGAAGCGGCTGCGTGAATCGCTCTCGTCGGTGACGTGCGAATCGGGAGGCGTTGTGAACTTGAACGGAACGCGGGTACTCGTGGGACTGCGCATCGCTGCCGACCCGGCCACGACGATTTCCTGATCCCACAACAGCCTCTCGTTCGTCGATCGATTTTTTCCACTTCCCGTCGTGACCGCGTGGAACGAGGCGATCCGGAGCCGATAGCCGTTTTCCGGCGCAGTGTCGATATTCAATTCGATGTCGCCGCGAAATGTGCTTCCCGGAGCGATGGGAATCCGCTCGAGGTGGCAGGTCGACGTGCCGAACTTCATCATGCGCAACGTCAGATAGATGGCAGTGATCAGCAGGATGATTCCGATGAGCGGGAAGAGAAGAACGAGCAGCGCCGCCAGATTGCCTTTCGTGAGCTCCGGCCTCGCCGCGAACGCCGCCGGGATCGAGATGGCGTTCCACAGGACGGCGAAGACCCAGATCGCGATCGCGCCTCCCTTGTTCGTATCTTTGATGGTGCCGTGCGCCCAGTCCTCGCGCCACAGCCACGGCTTTCCGGGGTGCTGCAACCGCAGTGCATCGTTCTTCGCGACCGCCTTCGTGCCCTACCACGCGCCGGCGATGAGCAACAGGCCGACGAGTGTGAACACGCCGCCGACGATGATCGTCGCGATCGCGGCCGGCTTCGTCGGGTACTGGCGGATCCCCTGGACGAGAGCGAGCAGCCCGCCGCCGGCGAAAGGCAGAGCGAAAAGGATCATGCAACCGAACGCGACTCGATTGCCGGCGCCTGACTTCGCGGTCGATTGTGGCGGCATCGACCCATGCTACTGGATTCACGACTACTGACCAGACGCGCGAATTTGTTGATTCAGAATTGGTTGCAGGAGAGGGTTGTCATTCACCGACGCCCCGAGCGGGTGATTGCGTGATGCTGCCAGGCGCGGAGGCGCCGAATCCCGACGTCTATGATTTTTTTCGGGCCTTCGGAGGGCAGCGTCGTTCGGCGGCCGCCTCGAACACACGCATTCCACACGCGGAGTCCGACTTCATTGGTTTTTTCTCCGAAGACTTCACGGGCCGTGGAGGTGGCGCGCTCGGTCTGCCGGCGTCCGATGATCGACCCAAGCGGTCGCCCGACGAGTCTCGCTTTTAGACTCCGATAGCTGAAGAGACTCAAAAGGCCGTCCCGGCATGGGGCGGGCGAGACGCAATTCAGTAGGGCCGCAGGTCAGTCGAGTCTACCCTGGACGCCACGACAGACTCCCCGCATTCCTTCCTGCCGGAGAAGCTACCCGAGGTCGCGACGTTTGACCGTATACTGCGAATAAACGAGAGAGAGAGAGTCCTACCCGGGCCGGTCCCCCGGGAGGGCACAAGGATGAATTTCGATATAGCTGTTGTGACAGCTCCGGACGGCAATGTGCGCCGGCTCAACCCCGCGGAGTTCTTCGCCATCCCTCTCGGCGAGCGCGTTGAATTGATGGTGGCGAGCCGCATCAAGTTCGAGAAGGACAGGCAAGTCATCTCGCCGCTCGACGCGCTGAAGAGAAAATGAAACGTTCGGTTCTCTACGTAGCCCTGGGGCTCGCTGCGACAGTATGGGTGGTCACGGTAGCGGCGGCGGTGCGCTCCATCCGCGCCTTTGAGTCCACGCCCGGCCGCGCGGCCGTGGCGCCGGACCGCTGGCCGGCGCCGGCGATGATTGCACGCGAGCCGGGAACCTGGACTCTGGTGATGCTGGTGCATCCTCAGTGCTCCTGCAGCCGCGCCAGCGTCGCCGAGCTGGCCGCGATCGTTCAACAGGCACCGCGAAATCTTCGGACATACGTCCTGTTCTACCGGCCGCATGAATTCGCCGCCCAATGGAGCCGCACCGACGTCTGGGCGGCAGCCGAACGGATTCCGCGCGTCCGCGTCATGACCGACGTGGATGGCAAGGAAGCGAAGCGCTTCGGAAGCTTCACCTCGGGACAGACATTCCTCTTCGATCCACAGGGAACGCGCCGTTACAGCGGTGGCATCACGCTCCTGCGCGGACATGCCGGCTTGAACTCCGGCCGGGCGGAAGTGATTCGCATCGTCAACGGCGGCACGGGGCCGGGTGCGCACCCAGTCTTCGGCTGCGCCATCGTCCCGCCAGTCGCGGAACGCAAGGAGGCTCCATGACCGGCATCACCACCAGCAGCGCGGCAGTCGCTTCAACCCCCGTTTCCGTCGTGAGGCGCGCCGCGGAGCTCGATGTCGAGCAGCGCCAGGCGCGCTATGCGCGCGTCGACAGGGCCTTCGCCGTGCTGCTCGCCATTCAGTGGATCGCTGGAATCGCCGCCGCGCTCTGGCTCTCGCCCTACGCGTGGGCCGGCAAGGAGAAAGTGCTTCACATTCACGTCTGGATCGCCGTACTCGGTGGGGCGGGGATCTGCCTTCTTCCCATTCTGCTGGCAATCTTTCGACCGGGCTGGGTGGTCACGCGCCACGTCATCGCGGCCTCCCAAATGCTCTCCTCGGCGCTGCTCATCCATCTGACCGGCGGCCGGATCGAGACACATTTCCACGTCTTCGGCTCCCTCGCCTTTCTCGCCTTCTATATCGACTGGCCGGTGCTGATCACCGCCACGATCGTGGTGGCCGCCGACCACTTCCTTCGCGGCATCTACTGGCCGGAATCGGTGTACGGCGTCACCAATCCGGAGTGGTGGCGATTCCTGGAGCACGCCGGATGGGTCGTCTTCTGCGACATCTGGCTCATCTGGGGTTGCCTGATCGGTCGCCACGAAATGGCGGCCGCAGCCATGCGCCAGGCCGAGGTCGAGTACCTTACCGAACAGGAACAGCTCAAGACGGCGGCGCTGGAGATGGCGATGGCGGAGATGACTGCGTAGAGCCTTCAGTGCACGCCGCTATAGGTCAAAACGGCCAACGGTGCCTGGCGGCTGAAGATGTGGTCGCAACTTGAAGCGGGCGGCAAGATTCGGCTCGTCTGGCGGGAGGACGATCCGTCGGAAGTACAACGAGCGGAACTCGTGGAAAACGCACGCGCTACGAATCCGAGATGACGAAAACAAACATGTACAGCCGTTCGCCCAGCGTGCGGCGAACGCATTGATTGACGATTGCCTGCGTGGTCATGCGATCGACGATCGCGGTTTGGGCGGACCGGTTCAGAACATCCCACCATGGTGGTGAGAAGTAAAGCGTCTCGATGAGCTCTATTGCATAACGTAGAATCGCAACTGGCTGGCCTTTCCGTGGCAGGGCCGCGAAGGTGGCGAAGAGGCGCTCGGCGGCTGGGTTATCGCCGATCCACGACCACACCGCAGCGCCACCCTCGGGAGTGGCGATCACGTTGAAGCACAGGTGCGTCGGCGGGAGAACTGGGGCCACTCTCCGCCTGCTCGAGACGGTCACGAAACGGACGAAACCTTCAGCGCACGCCGCATGAGCGCGGGTTCGCAGGTTTGCACGACGACAGAAGGAAAGAGGATTTCAGCTCCCGCCCTTCGAACGATTCCACCGATGCCGCCGCAAACGACTGAGTAACTCCTGTGGCAGCGGACCAGCGGCAACCGCCGCTGCGTTGCTGGCCACGTACTCCGCCTTTCTCATTCCGACGATCGTCGTTGAAACCTCGGGATATGACAGAACGAATCGCAGTGCCGCTTCCGGAAGCGACATCGCGTCGGGAATGTCACGCCGTAGCGCCTCGACGCGCCGGATGGTCTCCTTCAGGTTCTCAGGATTGAAGTAGTAGTGCCGCCAATCGTCCGTCGGGAATGTCGTCTCCCGTGTGAATTTCCCACCGAGACTTCCCTCGTCGAGTGGAACGCGTGCAATGACGCCTACGTTTGCTGCGCGGCAGGCGGGAAGAAGCTCGTCCTCCGGCTCCTGCTCGAAGAGATTGAAAACGGCCTGCACGGTGTCGATGAGCCCTGTGGCCACGACTTTGACGCCATTCGCCGGCTCCCCACCATTGAGGCTGACTCCGAACGCGCGGAAGCGTCCGCTCTGCCTGAGCTCCGCGACCGTGTCGCGCCACTCGTTGTCGTCGGTCCACGAATCATCCCAGACGTGAAACTGCAGGAGATCGATACGATCGACTCCGAGATCGTTGCGGATGATTTCAGCGTACTTCATCACGTGCTCGCGCGGAAACACATCGCGAAGGGCGTCGTTCGCCGTTGCGGGCCACTTCATGTTTTTCGGCGGAACCTTGGATGCCGCGACGAGCTTCTTGTCGGGAAACTCACGGAGAAGCTGACCGAGAAGACGATCGCTTCGCCCCTTGCCGTAATCCCAGGCGCTATCGAAGAAGTTGATGCCGATCGCGACCGAGGCGCGAAGCGCGTCGAGGGACTGGCGGTCATCGGAGCCGGTCCATCCTCCCATTCCCCACAAGCCGTGCCCGATCTCGCTGACTTCGAATCCAGTACGACCGAGGGCTCTGTAGCGCATGCGCGATGCTAACGCTTCCTGCCGGCTCGGGCCCAGGAGCGAGGCCTTCGTCGTAGAGCCGAGTCGGCGTCTGCAGCCTGTCGGAGATGAACGAATCGGGAGGGCATTGCGCCCTCCCGATCAGAAACACAGTGCGTGATGTCAGAACGTGAATCGCGCGCCCAGACGGAACACGCGCGGAGATTGAGTTTCCGTAATGCGGTTGCTGGACGAAAGCTGCAGCCTGCGAACATCCCTCTGAAGGACGGTGTTTCGATTGAGGATGTTGAAAGCGTCGACAGAGAGCGTCAGCCCGACTCGCGAGACGCGGACGTCCCTCGCCAGACGGAGATCCAGTTCCGTGAGATTGTGGTGCCGATACTGATCCGTCTTCGTCGACGTCAGCAGATACTTGAACCCTTCCGACGTATTGACGCGATACACATAAGGAATCGGATACCCCTGCCGTCCCGTCAGATTGAACCCCAGGCTCGTCTCGATGACAGGGATTTGATAGACGCCGGTCAGGTTGTACGCCCACTTGGAATTGATGTAGATACCGCCCTTGGAGCCGCTGCCGGTCCCTGATCCGAAGAGAACCTGTGCGCCATCGCACACGTTGCAGCCGACCGCCCATCCCGGTGTAGCCCCGGCGCCCGAGAGACTGCCGCGGTTCACTGGTTGGCGAACGAGATCTCGAAGCCGCGGTCGCTCGTGGGGCTGTTGTTCAGCACATAGGCGAAGTCGAATCGCAGCATCGCGTTGTCGAGGCGTGAGATAACGCAGCGGATGCCGACGCTGAGGTCGGTCTTGAATCCATGCAGATGGAGACCGCCGCTCGCGGCCTGGCCCGTCCCGCCTGGTTGGAACAACTGCACGAGCTCTCGGCCAAGGAACCAGCGATGCTCGGCGTTGAGGATGGCCCTCGAACGAGAAGTTCGGATACGCACGCAGCCCGTTCTGTCCGTCAGCGAGGAACTGCACGTCGCGGTCGACGTCCCATCCGATGTCGACGCGCTCGTGCGCGACCAATGTCTGCGGACGAACCGTGGGAAACCGGCGCTACCGGCGCACTTTGTATCGGAGCCAGACAATGTCGTCTTTGAGTCTCTGCACGGAGATCAACTCGAGACTTCGCGCCGCTCCTTTGTCCGAATCGAACAACGCCGGTGTTCCGGTCGAACCATCGGCTACGGGTGCGATCAACAGACTCAATTCGTCGATCAGATCTGCCTCGAGAAAGGAGCCGTTGATCTTGCCGCCGCCTTCGAGGAGCAGCGTTCGGATCCCGAACTCGCTTGCCAGTTTCTCGACGACTTTCGGGAGATCGATGCGGGACTTTCCGCCGAACAGATACGAAACACCTTTCGATTGAAGAAACGCAAGGTAAGAATCCGAGACGCGCTCCGTCAAAACGGTGATTACGTGCTCCTCGCCAATCGAGTTCGACTTCCACCTGAGCTTGCCCGATGGATCGATCGCAATCGCATACAACCTCGCATCACGATCGGCAATGAAGTCCTTCCGGGGAATTCGACGTCTCGTGCGCGGCACGTTCGCTTTTCCGGCGTACGGCTCCATCGATACGCGGCCGATGATCCACGCGTCCGAATCGAATGTCTCCGCCGTGCGCTCGTACTCTGCGGTCAGCGAGCGATTCACGCCCCAATTCGTCGTGACGATTCGCCCGTCGATCGACGGCGCCATGTGGCAAACGATGCGAGGAGGTTCCGCGTGCTTTTTTCTCGCGACTGCCATTGGCCGTGAGTCCATTTCCTTGTTTTTGGGCGCTGCTAGAGCCCATAAACGACGCAAGGGCGCCGAAAGGAGTCTATGGTTAGGTTCCCGTAATGCCTTTCGGAGAAGGCAGCGTGAAGCGCGCGCGCACGGTCGTTCCGGCGCCGGGCACCGACTCGATGTCGAGGTTGCCGCCGACGAGTTCGGCGCGTTCGCCCATGCCCATCAGCCCCAGACCCGGGCGGAGCTGCTGGACGTTGAAGCCCACCCCGTCATCTCTGACCGTGACCTGGAGGGCAACGTCGTGCGCTGTCAACGCTACTTCGACGTGGCGAGCGCGCGCGTGCTGAGCAACGTTGCTCAGTGCCTCCTGCACGATGCGGAAGCACGCGGTCTCGATCTCGATTGGTGCCCGTGCGTCAGTCGGCGTGGCAGTGAAGCTCGCGCGTAGGCCGGCGCGCTCGCCGTGGCGCTTCACCAGGTTCCCCAGCGCCTCGACAAGACCGAGCTCGTCGAGTATCGACGGGCGAAGCTCGAAGGCAAGCGTCCGAACCTCCTCGATCATCTTCTTGATGATCTGCCTGCTCTCAGGCACGCGCGCTCGCACTCGTGGCGAGAGCTCGCCCTCGATCGCATGCAGGTTCAGCGAGATCGCGACCAGCGATTGCCCGAGCTGGTCATGCAGCTCTCGCGCGAGCGCGCCGCGCTCGTGCTCCTGTTTCTCCAGGAGACGGCGCGACAGTGACTGGTAGCGCTCCTGCGACGTGCGCAGGCTGTCCTGCGACTGTTGAAGCTGCTCGAGGTTCGTCATCATCCAATGGACCTCGTGGAGAGGCCAATCGGGCGAGAGGTACTGCTCGGCCGCTACGTAATAGGGATTGCGGCAGATCCGATCGCCGACCACCACGAGCGGGTGCACGATGATCATCTCGCGAAGCGTTTGGGGCGTAAACCGCCGCACATCGAATTGACATAGACCAGCGCACGCGTAACGTTCCCAGACCCTGTTGAGGTTGAGTCGCGCCTCGAACTCGGCGAGCGCCTTCAGGTCGCCGTCCAGCGCCCAGGACATCTCCCCCACAATCCGGACGCCGGCATAGCCGGCTTTGGAGGACTCTCTGGCGAACTGCTCGATCTTCTCGAGCATGTCAAGGGTCTGGAGCCCTTGCGCAAGCGGCTTCTCGAAGAACGTCAGTCGGCCGTTGCGCATCTCTGTGTCGATGTCGATGCCCGCGGACGCGAGCTCATCGAGAATGCTCTCTCCCCCGTCGTCGACAATACAAACACAAAGCTCGCCACGATCGAGGCCGGCGCGGATGTACGCGACGGCGATCGCCACCTCGTCAGCGCGGTCGTCGTACAACGTGCATGCGTGGTCGGCCGGACCGAGTTGCTCGATTGCTGCGCGAACTCTGTCGAACCGATTGTCCGCATCCATGGTGCCCTCCCAAAATCTCATTCTGGCGCCTGCAGCGAAGCGACTGAACTCGAGTTGACATCATTACGGAGCACAGGTCGGTTATGAGAATCGCCGAGGGCCTCTAGCGTTGAATCACCGGCGCGAGCCGGCGGCGCGAAAGTGTGAAGCATGCGTGGGAACGCACTTGAGCTCGTCAGTTCATTTACTTATCCCTCACGAGCCTATCACTACCGAACGTGCGCTGCCCCCCATGTTCCGTTCGCCAGGCGACTCGACGATATTGCGGTCAGGCAATGACGTCGTGGCCCTCGACAAGCACCCCAAGTCGATGGTTGCGGGGCAGGATTTGAACCTGCGACCTTTGGGTTATGGAGGGCAACTGCGGCGCTGACTCAGCCCCACATGGTTCAGGACTAACCGGCGCTGAAGAGGCCCGGAGATCGGTGGAGGTGATGAAGAGGACTCTGCGCTTCGTCCTTTGGGGATTGATTGTCTTTGTCGTGTTGGGTGGCGGCCTGGTCGGCTACTTCGTCTACTCGCCTGCTCCTGAAATTCCGCGACTGTCCGGCAAGCTGACCAGAGGGACCATTGAG
>WNEZ01028128.1_pt1 | contig 10842 bp, 10 predicted proteins | sample 5400521 | NCBI WGS metagenome assembly WNEZ01 (sample SAMN13153339, study PRJNA577476) | soil metagenome | isolation source: 120 cm saprolite under Douglas fir tree site 2 hole 1 replicate 1 | place: USA:California | collected 2015-04-18
GAACCTTGTCCAAGAGCCTGATGCCCAGATACACGAGATACCCGCATGCCACGACGATAAGAAGGAACGCCAGCACTTCTCCCGCACCGACGATGAATTTGATCATCGCTTATTTTCCTTGCTCGAGGCGAATGAATGGAACGCTGCCGCTCCCCATGTACTGTGGGAGCTTCCCGTCCCACTTGTCGAGCGCTTTCATCTGCAGCACTTCCGGGGAGCTCTTGAGCGATTCTTGAAGCAGCCGATTGGCCTTGGCCTGGCCTTCGGCCAGCGCGAGCTGCCGCTGCCCTTCCTTCTCTGCTTGCTGCCGGACGAATTCGGCCCGCTGCACGTTCTGCTCTTCCACCTGCTTTTGTTCGATCGCATGGCTGAAATCGCGGGAGAAGGTGATATTGGTGATGGACACCGCTTGCACCGTGATCCAGTACGGCGACAATCGCACCTTCAATCCGTCCTCGATCTCCTTCTTCAACTTGGGACGTTCCTGGATGACCTTCTCGACGGGGAACAGTGCCGTCGACGCCTTGGTGACTTCCTCCACCGCGGGGAGAATGATCTGCTGGACGAAGCCAATGCCCACGTTCTTGATCAGCTCGTGGCATTTGTTGGCATCGATGGAGAAGTTCACGACGATCGCGGTGGTGACGGTCTGCAAGTCGCGGCTGGACGCATCCGCTTTCACTTCGAATTTCTGGACCTTCACGTCGACGTGGTACACGGACGTGGTGAAGGGATTGTACAGATAGAAGCCCGCGGGATAGCACTTCATGTCGACGTCGCCGAAGCGGGCGAATACGACGCCTTCGCCGGGAGCGCTCGAGGTGAATCCGCAGCCGCTCACCAGCCATGCGATCAAACCCGTGAGAACGAGCGACCGTTGGACTTCCGACGGCGCGCCGACGGCGGCCCGGGGCTCGGCGCGCCCGGCCCCGGTGACCAGGCGCAGCACGGCGGGAGAGAGCTTGGGATCGAGGGTATCGCGAATCCCGTTGCCTGTGCTATCGGCTCCTTATACTCCTACCGACCCCCGGAATGATCCGGGAGGAGGAGAAACGAAGGCCAGGCGTGAAGGTGCAGAGCTTGCTGGCCAGAGGACCGATCGGCTCGCGGCCCTCGAGGCTCAGCCCCAGACTGTCCCGGTCGGCAAGAGAACGGCGGAGAGGTTCCATAGAAAGTGGTCCCGACTGAGGACCGGTATAAGGGCAACCAGCCGTTCCTGCTCTGCGACCGCGACGCCGGCCGCAGGAGGGGTGGCCATGCGGTACTACATTGGGGTGGACTGGGTTGATGCGGAACCGTACGGTGGGCCGCCCGCCGTCACGGGCCCTGACCGCGTCCGGCCGCAGCCACCCGAGCTCGGCCAGGCCTTCGAGCGCGCCCTGCACGACCCGGGGCTCCGTCAGACCCGTCCACTCGTTCCGATACACGTCCCGGGCCGTGAACGGGCTGGGTAGCCGGCCGTGCGTGAGCTGGGCCGCTAGCTGCGCGGCCGCCACCTGCGCCCGGTCGGTGACGCTCGCGTAGAGGCGCCGGGCGTGCCCCTGCAGATACTCGCACCAGGCCACCGCCCGCGCCGCCGCGCCGCCCGAGACCGGCCCGGTCGGTCCGCCGGCCACGCCGTCGATCAGATGCCCGATCAGCGCGAGCGACGGCATCAGCGACCGATACTTCGCCACGTGCGAGCGCCACACCGGATGCTCCGCCTCGGCGCGCAGCGTCTGCTCGAGGTCCCCTCGCCACGCGTCGAAGCGCGCTTGGGCCGCCGCCTCGAAGCGCAGGAAGGGCAGTTCCTCGGGCGTCAGCTCCTCGGCACCGAGCCCGGCCGGCTCCAGGGTGCTCAGGCGCTGGAAGACCTCGTTCACGCGCGCCCGCGCGTCCGCGTTCGGCCAGCGGTCCACGTTCCGCCACCGCCCCCCGCCGTCGGGCCACACCGCCAGCTGGAAGCGCTGGAGCAGCCCGTCATCCCCGCGCCCGGCAAAGACCTCTCGCAGGTAGCGTTCGAGCGGGCCCGGTTGGATCCCCCCCAGCACGGAGAGGCAGGCGGCCCGAATGTGCAGCGTTCCCCGCCCGATCCGATCGTACGTGTACGCCCCCGTGCCGTTCCAGGCCTCGCAGTAAAAAGCCCGGTCGTTTTCATGTCCTGGCCGGTCCATCGTGTGCAGGAACCCACTCAGCTCGTCCCGAAACAGGAGCAGGCCGTTCGGATTGTGGTTCAGCAGCTCGCCGAGCTTCTCTACGGTCGTGTCGTTGACTAGATACCGCCGCTCCACCGGCGGCGGGTCCCGCCGCGCCGGCTCCACGGGCTCCTGGAGGGCCTCCGGCGGCTCTTGGTTCGCGACCGCGTCGCGCAACCGCCGGGCCAGATCGTGGCGCCGCGCCTTCTGCTCGGCGACGCGAATACGCTGCGCGAGCCGGTGCTCCTCATACCGCGCCTGGGCGTCGGTGACCAGTCGACGCAGCGGGCGGAGCGCTTCGGCGAGGGCCGGACTCTTCATGCTCCCCGGCGGGCCCACGGCGAGCCCCCAGAGGTTGGGTACCACGGCCCAGTCATCCTGCCGCTTCGGCCGGATCGCGACCTGCCGCCCGATGACCGCGGCCGCCGCCACCATCACGCCCACGGCGACGAAGTCCGGCGGACATTGGACCCGATCGGCGATGTCCGCCACCCAGGGCGCCAGCGCGGCGGGTAATAGGGCGAGGCTGAAAGGGGGCACGGGCGGCCGGCCCTGCGGGACGGGCTGGGGCTCGGGCCACGGCGCGCACCGCGGCCTTGCGGTCCCGGGCTTGCGACGCCCCGTCCGGCGGCCGACCATGGGGCGCATCACGGCGTCTCCGTCATGACATCTCCTCGCTGCTCGCGGATCTCTCGCTCACCGCTTAAGATGAAGCATCGCGTGCGATCACACCGGAAATTCGGGTACCAAAGTATCCAGGACGCCACCGCCTCCACGATGGCCTCGATGGCGGAGACGCTCGGCATGACGCTGCCGGGCAACGCGGCGATTCCCGCGGCGGATTCGCGGCGGATGGCGCTCGCCGAGATGTCCGGGCGCCGCATCATGGAGATGGTGCGCGAGGATCTCAAGCCCTCGAAGATCCTGACCCGCGAGGCCTTCGACAACGCCATCCGCACCGGCATGGCCATCGGCGGCTCCACCAACGCGATCATCCACCTCCTCGCGCTCGCGGGGCGCGCAGGCGTGGACCTGGCGCTCACGCGCTTCGACGAGCTGTCACGCAGCACGCCGATGCTGCTCAACGTGCGCCCGTCGGGCAAGTACCTGATGGAGGACTTCTTCTACGCGGGCGGGCTCCCGGCGGTGCTGAAGGAGCTGGCGCCGCTGCTGCACGGCGACGCGCTCACCGTGACCGGCAAGTCCATCGCGGCCAACAACGAGGCCGCGATCAACTACAACCCGGACGTGATCCGCCCGCTCGCCATGCCGATCCTCAACGAAGGCGGCACCGCCATCCTCACCGGCAACCTGTGCCCGAACGGCGCGGTGCTGAAGCAGTCGGCCGCCTCGCCGCATCTGCTGACGCATCGCGGGCGCGCGGTGGTGTTCGAGGACCACGCGGATCTGCACGCCCGCATCGACGATCCCGACCTGAAGGTCGACGAGACCTCGGTGCTGGTGCTCAAGCGCGTGGGGCCGAAGGGCGCGCCCGGCATGCCGGAATGGGGCGCGGCGCCGATTCCCCGCAAGCTCCTCGAGAAGGGCGTGCGGGACATGGTGCGCATCTCGGACGCGCGCATGAGCGGGACGTCGTACGGGACGGTGGCGCTGCACGTCTCGCCGGAGGCCGAGGCGGGCGGGCCGCTCGCGCTCGTCCAGGACGGCGACGAGATCGAGCTGGACGTACCAAACCGCCGGCTGACCCTCCGGGTTCCCGACGAGGAGCTGGCCCGCCGCCGCGCCCGGTGGAAGCCGCGGCCGCCCCACTACACGCGGGGCTACGGCCGCCTCTTCCTCGACCACGTGCTCCAGGCCCACGAAGGCTGCGACTTCGACTTCCTCCGCGGGAAAACACCAGTCCGCGCTGAAGATACCGCGGGGCCCAGCCACTCGTGACAAGACTCAGCGGCTTCGCCGAGCGCTTCGCCAAAGTGAATGGCGTTCGGTTGCGATATCTCATCGGTGGCGCGGGCAGCCCGGTGGTCCTGCTCCACGGCTATGCCGAGACCGGCCACATGTGGCGGCCTCTCATGCCGCTGCTCGCCCCGCGCCACACCGTCATCGTGCCCGACCTGCGCGGGGCCGGTGGGTCGGCCAAGCCGGCATCGGGCTACGACAAGAAGAACATGGCGGTGGACATCCACGAGCTGACCGCGTCGTTGAAGGTCGATCGCGTCCGCATCGTCGGCCACGACATCGGCTTGATGGTGGCCTACGCCTACGCCGCCCAGTTCCCGCAGACCACCGAGCGGGTGGTGCTGATGGACGCCTTCCTGCCCGGCATCGGCAACTGGAAGAACGTGTGGCTCCTGCGCGACCTCTGGCACTTCCACTTCTACGGCGACGTGCCGCTGGCACTCGTGAAGGGCCGCGAGCGGATCTACCTCGAGCACTTCTGGAACGACTTCGCGGCCGACCGGAAGCGCTCGGTCCCCGAGGCCGATCGCCGCCTCTACGCGAAGGCCTACGCGCAGCCCGGAGCCATGCGCGCCGGCTTCGAGTACTTCCGCAATTTCGAGCGCGACGCGGAGGACTTCGCCCGGATGGGCCACACGCGGCTGACCATGCCGATGCTGGTCCTCTCAGGCGAGAAGGCAGGCGGGACCTTCCTCATCGAGCAGGCCAAGCTGGTGGCCTCCGACGTCCGCGGCCAGGTCGTCCCGGGCGCGGGTCACTGGCTGATGGAAGAAGCGCCCAAAACCGTGATCCCCGCGCTGCTCGACTTCCTCCGCTAGGCCGGGGTCAGGTCTTGAATTACGACATTTTCGTGCGCCCAGCCCAGCGCGCGTCGGCAGAAATGTCGTAATTCAAGACCTGACCCCTTACTGCAGCGCTTGCCTTAGGGAGCCGGCGGCGCGTTTCAGGCGGCGGCGGGCTTCGCGCGCGTCGATGCCGAGGCGGGCCATGGCGATGGCGACCTTGGCGCTGGCGCCGGAGGCCTTGAGCAGGCGCTCGGCCTCGCGCGGGGTCACGCGGCCGAGCTCGCGCACGAGGCGCAGGGCGCGGGCGCGTAGCTTGGCGGAGCGCGGGCGCAGGTCCACCATGCGGTTGCCGTAGACCTTGCCGAGGCGCGCGAAGGACGCGGTGGTCAGCGTGTTGAGCGCGAGCTTGGTGGCGGTGCCGGCTTTCAGCCGCGTGGAGCCGGTGAGCACCTCGGGGCCGACCGCGAGCGCGATCACCACGCGGGCCGCGGAGGCCGGCACGTCGGGGTTGCAGGTGACCAGCGCGGTGGCGGCGCCGCGCCGCCGCGCCTCCTTCAAAGCCGCGCGCACGAAGGGCGTGACTCCGCTGGCCGCGATGCCCACCACCATGTCGCCGCGCCGCACGCGCCTCCGGATCTGCCGCGCGCCGTCGGGACCGTTATCCTCCGCGCCTTCGGACGAGCGGAACACGGTGCGCTTGCCGCCCGCGATGACCGCCTGCACCAGCGACGGCGAGGTGTCGAAGGTGGGCGGGCACTCGGCGGCCTCGAGCACGCCCAGCCGGCCACTAGTGCCCGCGCCCACGAAGATGAGGCGCCCGCGCCGGGAGAGCGCGCGCACGATCAGGTCTACCGCGCGGCCGAGGGCGGGCGCGGCGCGGCCCACCGCGCGCACCGCGCGGCGGTCGGCGCGGTTCATGAGCCGCGCGATCTGCGCGGCGGACAGCCGGTCGAGCTTGCCGGTGCTCGGGTTCGCGCGCTCGGTGGGCAGCCGATCGTAGCGAATGCGACTCACGCGCGTCCTCTCTCCGAGCGCGCCCTCACCCTAGTGCGCCTGCCGGTCGGCCCGCTCGTCCAGGTCCGCCGCGGTGAGGTTAGCGATGGGATGCGGCGTGTCGAGGAACGGATAGCCCGGCTTCCCCCAGCTCTCGGCCATCGCCTTCCCGGTATTGCGGAACGGGGTGGTGACGATGGCGATGGCGGGCACCCCCTGCTCTTCCATCAGGATCGCGTCGAGCACACTGCTCGAGCTGCACGACCCTCAGTCGCCGATGCCGGAGATGACGAGGTCGGACTGGGCGCGCAGCGCTCGGATCCCGGCCTCGTCGATCTCGTGGCTGGGCGAGCGCTTGCGATTCGTCGCGGTCACCGTCATCTGATGACGCGTGGCCAGCCGCTCCGCCAGCTTCTTCAAGAGCGTGTCGGAGTTGAACTTGGTATTGTCCACCAGCCCGAGGCGCAGGCCCTTGGGGCTCGCGGGCCGCGGGGCCAGCTTCACCGCGCGCTCCACCGGCTTCGAGGTCGGATCGAAGAGCTTCATGCTTGCCTCCCGATAAACGAGTCGTCGATGCGTGTGGTGATGCTGCGCGTCCACTTGTTGCCCCACCCCGGCAGGCAGGCGGACCAGCTCCCCGCCCGGCCCCCCGCGCAGGCGATCAGGATATCCTCGGGGCGCTCGAAGATGTGCCGCCACGTGGTCTCGTCGGCCGCGGTGACCGCGCCGGGGATCCGCGCCGCGCGCTTGTAGTCGGCCAGCCTCCGGCGGGTGTGCTCGATCAGAAAGCGCTGGACGTCCGATCGGCTCCAGCCCGCGGCCTTGAGGATGTCGGCGTGCTCGCCCGCGAACACGATCAGCGTCTGGTTGAAGCCCTTGAGGTTGGGCGAGCCCATGTTGCCGAGCGCGTCCGCGAAGCAGAGCAGGAGCGGCTCGGGGGTGGCCGCGAGCTGGTTGTAGACCTGGTAGAGGCTGTTCGACGCGATCAGCGTGACCGCGCTGTCCTCACGCTGGAGACCGCGGGAGACGTGGAGCGGCTCCCACGGGTGATCCTCCTCGTGCTCCGCGAAGCAGAACGCGTACTTGCCGGGGTTGCCGAGGGTCGCGCGATCGAGGAAGCCGGGCCGCGTGTTCATCGCGTTCATCATGATGAGCCGCACCGCGCGCCCGATGGTGGCGTTCGGGCGATGGCCCTGGCCGAAGGCGTTGTTGCCGCCGTTGATGCCGAGCCGCTTCGCGATCGGCCCGTTGACCACCAGGACCATGGCGGAGCCGCCGGTGCTGCTGGCCGGCCCGTGATAGGCGAAGGCCGGCTCGCAGAGACTCTTCACCGCGGCCACCACCACCGGCATGTACTCGGGCCGGCACCCGGCCATCACCGCATTGGTCGCGGCTTTGTCTGCGATGACCTCGGTATTGCGCCCCGGGACCTCGCCGAGCAGCTCGGGGCCCTGGAGCCCCGCCGCCGCCAGCATGGCCGCGATGGAGGCATCCGACGGCGGCACCACCGGCAGGCCGTCGGTCCAGCCCGCGTCGTAGTACGCCTCGATCAGCGCGGCCGCGTCGGCCGCCTCGTCGATCTCACTCACCTGGATGAGCGGGGGCGGCGGCCGATCAGCCCCGCCCGACGAAGGGCATCTTCGTCGCCATCACGGTGAGGAACAGGACGTTGGCGTCGAGCGGCAGGCTCGACATGTAGACCACCGCGTCCGCCACCGCCTGCACGTTCATCGTGGGCTCCACCGCGGTGGTGCCGTTGGGCTGGAGCACGCCCTTGGCCATGCGCGCCGTCATCTCGGTGGCCGCGTTCCCGATGTCGATCTGCCCGCAGCCGATGTCGTACTTGCGACCGTCGAGCGCGGTGGCCTTGGTGAGGCCGGTCACCGCGTGCTTGGTCGCGGTGTAGGGCGAGGAGTTGGGCCGCGGCGTATGCGCCGAGATGGACCCGTTGTTGATGATGCGCCCACCCATCGGGGTCTGGGCCTTCATGATCTTGAACGCTTCCTGCGTGCACAGGAAGACGCCGGTCAGGTTGGCGTTGACCACCGTCGTCCACTGCTCGTAGGTCAGGTCCTCCAGCAGCACCGGCGGCGCGCCCCCGCCCGCGTTGTTGAAGAGCACGTCGAGCCGCCCGAACGTCTCCTTCGTCGTGGCGAAGAGCGCCTTGATGGCCTCGGGATTGCTCACGTCGGTCGGGACCACGAGCGACTTGCCGGGCGTGCCCTTCCCCTCGCTGGCGGCGGCCTCCAGCCGATCCTTGCGCCGCCCCGCGAAGACCACCGCGTAGCCCTCCTTCATGAGGGCCAGCGCGCTGGCCTTGCCGATACCGCTGCCTGCTCCCGTCACGATCGCGACCTTCTGCGTTGAAGTCATAGTCGGCCTCCCGGGCCCGAACGTTAGCCCGGGCGGCGCCACCAGTCAATGCGGCTATTTGCGGTGGCGCCTTTGCTAGTATGAGCGAGGGCATGGCCACGCTGACCGACCACATCACCTATGCGGACGCCCAGCGGCTCTGCTCGCCCGCCCGCCTCTGGGAGCTCTTCGACGGCGACCGGCAGCGGCTGAATATCGCGCACGAGTGCATCGACCGGCATCCGGCCGATCGGGTCGCGGTGCGCCTCGTCCACTCGCTCGAGCATGGGGGTGGCGGCGAGACCTTCACCTTCGGCCAGCTCGCCGCCTGGTCCGCCCGCTTTGCCCACTACCTGGCCGATCGCGCCATCGGGCCGGGCGACCGCGTGGGCATCATGCTGGAGCCGTCCCTGCCCTTCTACGCGGGGCTCTTCGGCGCGGTGAAGCGCGGGGCCATCGCGGTGCCGCTCTTCACGCTCTTCGGCCCCGACGGCTTGCGCCTGCGCATCGACGACTGCACCCCGCGGCTCCTGCTCGTCTCGCCGGCCCAGGCCGGCATCGCGCGCGACGTGCCCGGGCTCGCGAGCGTCGTCGCCGACGACGCCTTCCTCGCCACCCTCGCGACGTACCCGACCCGCTACGCGCCCGACACCCGCGCCGACCAGCTCGCGGTCTTCCAGTACACCTCGGGCACCACCCGCGAGCTGCCGGCCGCGGTGCGCCACACCCACCGCAGCATCGTGACCCTGATGGTCGCCGCGCTCTACGGCACCGGCATCCGCCCCGGCGACCGCTTCTTCTGCCCGTCGTCGCCCGCGTGGGGCCACGGCCTCTGGCACGGCACGCTCGGCCCGCTCGCGCTCGGCGTCGCCACCGGCGCCTACGCGGGCAAGTTCGACGCGGACCGCCTGCTGCGCGCCCTCGCCGAGCACGAGATCAGCAATCTCTCCGCGGCGGCCACCCACTACCGGATGATGAAGAGCGCGGGCACCGCGTCCCGCTACCGCTACGCGATCCGCAAGCTCTCGTTCACCGGCGAGCCCATCGACGAGGCCGCCCGGCTGTTCGCGGAGGCGACCTTCGGCGCGCCGGTGTGCAGCATGTACGGCACCACGGAGGTGGGCGTGATCCTCGCCTCCTACCCGGGCGCGCCGGACTTCGTGATGAAGCCGGGCTCGCTCGGCAAGCCGGTGCCCGGCGTGGAGGTCGAGGTGCAGCGGGCGGACGGCACACGCTGCGCCCCCGACGAGGCGGGCGAGATCCGAGTGAAGCGGCGCGACGGGTGGTTTCCGACCAAGGACCGCGGCTGGATCGACGCGGAGGGCTACTTCTTCCACGGCGGCCGCGCCGACGACGTCATCATCTCGGCGGGCTGGACGATCAGCGCGGTGGAGGTCGAGGGGGCGCTGCTCAAGCACGGAGACGTCCGCGAGGCCGCGGTGATCGGCGTGCCCGATCCCCTCCGCGGCCTCGTGGTCAAGGCCTTCATCGTGAGCCCGCGCCACGGCGATGACGCGTTCGTCCGCGAGCTGCAGGAGTGGACGCGCACCCGCCTGGCCCAGCACGAGTACCCGCGCCGGGTCGAGTTCGTGACCGAGCTGCCCAAGACGCCGGCCGGCAAGGTGAACCGCAAGGTGCTCCGCGAGCGTGAGGCCGGCGCCTCCGTTCCCACACCCTAGCCCGGACTATTCATGAACGGACTCGACCGAGACCGGACGGGTGGCGCCGCGGGCGCCTCCCGGGCGAGCGAGCGTAGTGGGCCCCCCGAGTCCGGTGCGCCGCTCGAAGAGCGGCGAATCCGGCGAGTGGGTGACGGAGCCGGTCGCCCGGGAGGCGCCCGCGGCGACAGGACCCGGCCGCCTCGAGCGTTGCCCGTTCATGAATAGTCCAGGTTAGGAGGCCGAGCGATGGCGCCCGAGACCCAGCCGCTGTTTCCCAAGATCACCCGAGAGGGCCTCGACGACCTGCGCCGGCGCATCGGCGTGCCCATCACCGACACGCTCGAGCCGTGGTGCCACGAGGCCACCCGCGACAATATCCGCCACTACGCCCACGGCATCGGCGACGACAACCCGCTCTGGTGCGATCCGGCCTACGCGGCGCGCACGCGCCACCGCGGGATCATCGCCCCGCCGAGCTTCCTCTTCGCGACGAGCCGCATCATCTCGGGCTACGTGGGCGGGCTCTCGGGCGTGCACGCCATGTGGGCGGGCGCCGACTGGACGTGGCACCAGGCGGCGCGGCGCAACGACGAGATCGCGACCGAGGCCTGGCTCAAGGACCTGATCGAGCACGAGACGCGCTTCGCGGGCCGCGCGGTGCAGCAGATCTACCACGTGAAGTTCCGCAACCAGAAGGGCGAGCTGCTGGCCGAGGCGGATAGCTGGTGCTTTCGCACCGAGCGCGATCACGCGCGCGAGCAGGGCTCCAAGTACACCGACGTGAAGAGCAAGGCACCCCGGCGCTACTCCGACGAGGAGCTGGCCCGTGTCTATCGCCTCTATGCCGCCGAGAACGTGCGCGGCGCCACCGCGCGCTACTGGCAGGACGTGACGGTGGGCGAGGCGCTGCCCCGGATGGCCAAGGGCCCGATGACGGTGACCGGCTTCATCGCCTAC
>WNEZ01012002.1_pt1 | contig 10840 bp, 9 predicted proteins | sample 5400521 | NCBI WGS metagenome assembly WNEZ01 (sample SAMN13153339, study PRJNA577476) | soil metagenome | isolation source: 120 cm saprolite under Douglas fir tree site 2 hole 1 replicate 1 | place: USA:California | collected 2015-04-18
GGAGACGAATTTCCAATTTCAAATTCCGGATTTTCTCATGTCAGATCTCAGATCTTAGTTCTCTGTTCTCAGACTCTGGCTATGCCTGCCACTCCGGGCTTTGCCGCCATCTTCAATTGTTCTCCTTCGCCGCCCCAGCCGCTGCGAATGATGTTGGTGTAGAGAGCGAAGGCGCACGCCGCAGCCAAGACCAGCAACAATAACCCTTGCCACATCGGGCCAAGAAGCACATGGCCCAACCCGAATAATGCCAGATAGACCATGGCGCAGCCTAAAACCCAAGACAAAAGATTGCGTCCCAGGTCTCTGGTCGCTGGGATTTCCGGAGCGAGTTGCGCGATGGGTTGCCATCCGGTAATTTGCGGGCGCACGTCGCGATAGAACTTCAGAAGAACCTGTTCAGGTTCCGGCTTGGTGGCATAGGTGACGATCAACCAGACCAACGTTGTAACTGCACTCGTGGTTAGAGCAGTCTTGGCGAATACAACTGTGCTCGAGCCCGAGAATGGCGCCGCCCAGCGCAGGAAGATCGTCATGACCAAAGCCGTGGCCATTGCCGAGATTTCGCTCCAGGCGTTGATCCGCCACCAGTACCAGCGCAGGAGATAAACGCCGCCGGTGCCGGCGCCGACTTCCAATACAGCCTGCCAGCCTGAACGGATATCCGCCAAGAGCACGGAAACAAGGGCGGAAGCAATCACCAACAGAACCGTCGATACACGGGACATCATCACGTAATGCTTGTCGTCGGCGTCGCGCTTGATGAACCTGCGATAGAAATCTGAAACCAAATAGGACGCGCCCCAATTGAGCTGGGTGGCAATCGTAGACATGAATGCGGCCATAAATCCGGCGACTACGATGCCGCGCAAGGCCGGCGGCACGTGTTGGCTGACAACCAGCATGTATCCGGTCTCGGGATGTTCCAGGTGCGGGTAGAGGACGATTGCGGCCAGCGCGGTCAGTATCCAGGGCCAGGGCCGCAACGCATAGTGCGCGATGTTGAACCACAGAACCGAAAGCAATCCGTTGCGCTCATCCTTGGCGCTGAAGATACGCTGTGCGATGTAGCCGCCACCGCCGGGCTCTGCTCCGGGATACCAAAATGCCCACCATTGCACTCCGATGTAAACCACAAAAGTCAGCACGGGCAGCAGCCACAGTCCCTCCTGGGACCACGGCCGCGAGAAGTCAGGAAAAAATGCAGCAGCATCACCGGCGCTTGGTCCGGCGGCTGCGCGCATCTCTGCCAGTTTGTGAAGCAGAGACCTCATACCTCCTGCGGCGGAAACGGCATACCACGCCACTCCGATTACGATGGACATTTTTAGCGCAAATTGGAACAGATCCGTCCAAAGCACACCCCAGAGGCCACCCAGAGCTACGTACAGACCAGTAAACGGAATCAGGAAGAGAACACAAATAGCCAACGCGCGGTGATCGCTAACCCCCAAGGTGGTCGCCACAATGCTGGTCATGGCTTTCGTGACCCATCCGAGGATGAGGCAATTCATCAGCAGCCCGAGATAGACGGCGCGGAAGCCACGCAAGAACGCGGCGGGTTTACCGGAATAGCGCATCTCCGCGAACTGCACATCGGTGAGCAAACCAGAACGCCGCCAGAGCCGCGCGAAGAGGAAGACGGTCATCATTCCGGACAGAAGGAAAGCCCACCACAGCCAGTTTCCCGCAATGCCCTGCGTGTACACCAGTCCAGTGACCACGAGCGGCGTGTCGGCAGCGAACGTCGTCGCGACCATGGACGTGCCGGCGAGCCACCACGAGACGTTGCGTCCGGAGACAAAGTAGTCGTCCACGCTCTTGCTGGAGCGTCCGCGAAAGTACAAGCCCAGAACTAGTGTGATCGCCAGATAGGCGATCACCGCCGTCCAGTCGAATAGGGTGAAGTTCATGGCTGCAAAGGATACACCGGATAAGAATATTGCCGATGTAAAAATGAAGGTCCTTCAGATGGTTCTTGACATGGATTTCAAACAAGAAAGCCGCCCGAGATTACCCTGGGCGGCTGTTAAATGTGGGTGCGAATGCGGTTACTTTTTTTCTCTCCTCTCGCCCTTCGTTCTGTGGGTGTTGTCGTACTGAATGCCAGCTTGAACGTGATTGATCGCCTGGTGAGTGAGGTTCAAAGCCTGGACGCGGTGTCCGCCCTTATCTCGATCCGCTTTCTCCAACTCTTCCGCGGCTGCCCGCAGATGCTGGAGCGCTGCCTGCATGTGGGGCTGGTCCTCGGCGTAGAGGTATCGCGGAGCCAACAAAATCAGCGCAAGTGTGAGCACTATTCCGATATGGGTTACGTGAGTTCTCATGCTCTCTCCTGTTGGGACGATGGTCGGAAATTAGTAAAAGCTGAGGTTTGCTGTCAACCAAATACCAACACGTAACGCTCCAGGATGAGAAAAAAATCTCCTTATCCGGTATAGAGCATCTCCACTACCGTGCAGTCATCGTTGAGCGGAGTGCCGGCACAGAAGTTGGCCACGGCGGCGAAAATATCTTCGAGGGTTCCGCTTTTCGCGGCGACAGCCTCTAAACGCTCATTGTCGAAAAAGTCCCCACTGGCGTTTTCTGCTTCGGTGACACCGTCGGTCACCAGCACCAACCGGTCACCCGGATGCAGGTCATAGCGATCGCTCTCGTAAACGGCATCGGCCAGCAGGCCGACCGGCAGATTGCCGTGCGAGGGACGGATGATCTCGTGGTTGCATACGAGTAGTGGCGGAACATGACCGCAATTCACATACTCCAATTCCCCGTCCTGGCGGATACGGGCGATGATCACAGTCGCGTATTTTTCACCGATATGCTTATGAGTAAAAAATCGGTTGACTGCGGCCACAATTTCAGTCAGCGGCATCCGGGCGATCAGCTGCGAATAAATCATGCCTTGAAGGGTTGAAGCCAGCAGCGCTGCCGAAACTCCCTTGCCGCTGACATCAGCCAGCACCACTGTCAGGCCATCTTCGGTGTTGACGGCATCAAAGAAGTCTCCCCCAATCTCTTTACAGGAAAGATTTCTGCCGCTCAACCGCGCGAACGGAACTTCAGGAATGGTCACCGCCATCAAGCGCTGCTGGATGGAGGCCGCGATGGCGAGCTCCTGCTGATAACGCCGGGCGGCCTCTTCGGCTTGCACCAGGCGCGCGTTCTCAACCAACGATGCCGCTTCGTGGGCAATGGCGCGCAGAATGTCATTGCTCACAGGCTTGCGTAGTGGAATGCAGATGACGGTTCGCAGATCGTAGGCAACAATGCTCTGCCGTCCTGCCAGATCGAGTGATCGACTGGTGTCAGTGGTGACGAACTCAGAATTCGATTTCAGGGCATCTTCCAAAATGGAATGAGAAATAGTCTTGTCGTCCAGCAGGGGTTCGCCTTTGGAGTTGCGACCTGCTGCCAGACGCAGATTGCCATCCTCGGCTTTCAGGAAGACATAGCCTCGTTCGGCACGGGTAAGATTCAGCGTGGCATCGAGCAAGGTCACCAGGATTTCATCCAGAACCCCGATAGTGTTCAACTTGCGCGCGGCTTCCAGGAAAAGCGTCAGTTTTTCAAGATCGGTGGTTTCAGTAGAAATGTGGATGCCAGAGATCTGGCTAAGAAAATCACGGGCGCTGTTCGTGCTTGCGTTGTGGGGATGAAAAATGACGTAGGCGACATCGCGGACGCCGAATTCAAGGCGATCATTCCGTTCCAGGGTCTTGCGCTGAACCCGCTCGCCGTTGACGAAGGTCCCATGCTTGCTGCTCTGATCGATCACGCAGAACTGCCCGTTTTCTGAGACGATCAGGGCATGATCGCGAGACACACGAGGATCCGCGATAACCAGATCCTTATCAATTTTTCTCCCCACGCTGAAGGGACTATGGTCGAGATTAATGTTGCGTTGCTCATTGCCCTCGACGAAGACCAGGATGGGGAATATTCCAGAGCCGGCGTTCGATATCGGACCAGTAATGGTTTGGAATCCCATGGCGACTGCAGAGGCTCTCTCTTCTACTCACTCTATAATGACAGCACTCGAGGTCGGCGGGAAGGGGGCATAAATCGTTCTGCCTCCCTGGCTGACAGCTTTCTGAATCCTCAGCCCTCAGGCAGCTCCACGCCGAAAAGCGGCAACCGCCTGTTGCTCGGTATCATAGACTTCGAAAACTGTAACCAACTTCGTGACCTGCAAGACGTCCCGCAGCCGCTGGCCGAGTCCGGTTAATTTGACATCGGCGCCGCCGGAACGTGCCGAAGAATAGACGCCAACCAATGTGCCGAGGCCGCCGCTATCAATATAAGTAACTCCTGAAAGGTTGAGCACAATCTGCCGGGTTGAACTCAACAGGCGCTTGAGAGTATCCCGCAATTCCGTTGCTTCTTCTCCAAACATGATGCGGCCGTGGCAAGAGACGATAGTGACTCCATCAGTCACCCGCGTCTCAATTTTGAGGTTCATCTCATCCTCCGACATCATCCCCACGAGGGTTCGAGAAGCCTAACCCGTGGTCTCAGACAATGCAAGTTTTGGACCCTTCATTTGACGAGCTTAGGATGGTTCTTTGCGATCCACGCTTCAATCAGCTCGTAGAAGTGCTTTGCGTTCGTGACAAGCTCTGTGGCCTCGGTTTCCGAGGCCACGCGTGATTGCGCGTAGTCGATTTGGTTGCGCTTGCGCCTGCAAGTCTCAAAGTACTCTGTCAGCCCTTCGGCCGACTTTCCGAGTGCAAGCGTGGCGCTCTCTAGAGAGATACTTGGTGATGCCCAGTCCTTGCGCTAATTCGGTAACCCGCGCACGCTACGGCCATATTGGCAGCTTGAAGAGCTGCGTTGTACGCAGTAGCAAAGCGGCGATCGGCGGAAAGCCCTGCAACGCAGGCGTCTTCCAAGTCGCGAGCGATGAGCTGCCGCATGTTGTTCAGCTCCTGTCTGGACGTCTTGTGCTTTTGGGCGTCCTTATTTGCCAGTAATTGCGTCCAGCTCACGTTCGCTTCCCTTAACAAATTGCTTGGGGCGCTTCAATACAGCGGTGAGAAAATGATCATTCTCATTAACCTTGTCACGAAATTCATCCACGGAATACACGGTTACATTCAGCTCGCGGCCAAGAGCGCGCTCGGCTTTCCTAAGCGCCGGCGTCAATTCTGCAAGACCGATATTGCCAATGACCATTACGTCGATGTCGCTGGCCGCGTGTTCGCGCCCCCGGGCAACGGACCCGTACACAAATGAGTAAAGGATCTTGCCCCCAAAGGCTGCCACGGCGGTCCGAATCGTTGGGGCGATCCCGGTCGTTTTTTCGAATATTGCTCGTAGTTCGCGGTAGATTGGCGAACGTTTTTGCGCTCTGAAATAAGCACGGTTACCTTCTCGTCTCTGCTCAAGGATGCCGGTGTCGACAAGCGCAAACAGCTCACGTTGCAGGCTGGAAGGGGTCGTGCCCAGGTACTCCGCGAGCTCAGACAGAAACCACCATTTGTCCGGCTGGGTCAGAGTTGCAGCCAAAACCCCCTCCCGGGTTTTCGGGAAAAGTGCTTCCAAGGTGGCGCTGTTACGCATAATGCGTAAATTGTTACGCATATTGCGTAAATATGCAACCCTTGAATAGGACGAAGAGCGAGCGGTAATTGAAAGGGAGGCCACTTGCATACGATCACGTGCTCTGCCGAGCCCTCTCCTGTACGGCCCTTCGCGGTATGCTTCTGAACGAAACAAAATCAGTGAGCATAAGAGCTGTGGCGCCCAGCACAGCCAGCGGAATCCCGAGGCTCGTATACAGCGGCAATGCCCATGCTTGCTGAACCACCTTCGCTGGCACGATGAGCCCCGCCAGGCTAAGACAAAGCGTAGCCAGCCAAGGCCACAAGGCAAGTAAGCCCGAGACTACGTAAGCCAATCGCGTGATGCGACTCCGGTTCCAACTCGACCTGGCCTGTTGAACCAGGAGGAAGACGGCAGGGAGCAAGAGCAGCTGGTTATACGGCGCGACCATCGGGACGACGACCACGGTCGCGGCTAGAACTACGGCCGTGGCCAGGGAAAAAGCCGTCGTGCCGGCCGGCTCGCGACGTAGCCGCCAGCAAACCACTGCCAGCGCCAGCAAGATCAAACCGCTGATCGCTCTTCCCCACCCCGGCGTGACCAGAACGTCCAACAGCGATCCCGCGCCGCCGGTGTATTGCCGGTAGGCTGTAATTGCCTGGCGAAACTTTGTCAGCCATCCCGGCAGCAGGTACTCGGATCCGCCGAGGACTGCAGCCATGGTCAAGGCGAATCCCCAAAAGAATCCTTGGCGCCGGCGCCAGTCGCTGATTGTCCACAGGATTAACCATGCCGCCAACGGCCAAACCAGTTGAGGTTTTATGGTGGCCAGGGCCAGCACGATGCCTGCCAACAGAAAATGGCCGGAGGTCAGCAATAGGGCGCAAAGGGCGATGAATCCGCTTACCACAAGGCTTAACTGCTGGAGCTTGATTCCCTGCACCGCAGGAAAACTACCAATCGTCAAGATGATGAGGATCGCGGTGGTAGTCGCCGAAGGACGCCAACGTAATGCGCGCAACCAGAGCGGAACGGTAGCTATCGTGATGATCAGCAATAGCCAGCGGAAGCCAGCCTGCACGACCGAGAACGGCAGCATAACGGTCGGAGCGAGCAAAAACACAACGTACACCGGGTAAGCAAAACCTTGCTGATCTTTGGGATCGTCATGACGAGCCGGCTCAAGAGGACGTCCGTAGTAGCCGGCCTGGATTTCCCGCGTGACATCGCCGCCGTAGGGATCGCGATGATGGAGCAGCAACTCGCGCGCGCCCAGCCAGCGCGGATAGACGTCTGAAAGATTGCCCCGCGGGCGCCCATGTGCGGCTGCATCAGCCCGCTGATAAGGGACCAGCACATACTGCACGTAAAACCACATGCTTGCCGCCAGCAGCAGCGCAATCACCAACCCTGCTTTGGGATTCCTTAACAATAGGGTGGCCGAAACGGAAACGCCCCATGTTACAACTTATTGCGAACGATCCTTTTGCGAACGACCTTTCCCCGTGAGATTGCGAATTCTCGTTTCGACCGTCATCGGAATCGCCAGCGGCATATTTTGTTGGTTCCTGCTCACCCACTTTCACCAGGGCGCAGCAGACTTCACTTGGGCGATTCGCGCTGCGAAGTATCTGTTGGCAGGAAAAAATCCTTACGACACACCGCTCGAGCAGTATCCGATGACCGCGGCGCTATTCGGATTGCCGTTCTTGTGGATGCGTCCGGAAGCCGCAGCCGGCGCCTTCTATGGCATCAGCTCAGCGCTGCTGGCTTTCGGTCTCACACGCTATGGTTATTACCGGTTGCTGATATTTCTTGCATATCCCTATTGGGCAGGCATTCTGACCGCACAGTGGTCGCCACTGATCGTGGCCAGCGCTTTCTTTCCACTATTGCTTCCGGTGACTATGGTCAAACCACAAATTGGTTTACCGGTTGCGCTGACCCATTTGACCCGCCGCGGAGTGATCGCATGTGCCGTGGTTTTACTGCTCAGCCTGGTGGTAATGCCGCGCTGGCCATTGTTGTGGGTGGGGCAACTCGGCTATTACGAGCACTTCATACCATTGCTGGTTTTGCCGGGGCCTTTACTGGCACTTGCGTTGTGGCGTTACCGTGATCGGGACGCAATTTTGTTATTGCTGGCGGCGATCATGCCGCAGAGGTGGTTTTTTGACTCCTTCATCTTGTGGCTGATTCCAAAGTCTCGACGCGAGATTCTGGCTACCGTGTTTTTTAGTTACGGAGCTGGCATCTGGCGCTGGTATCACACCCCTCACAGCTTCACTGAGGTGGGACGATGGACGGTGATCTTCATCTATCTGCCTATGCTGGGAGTCGTGCTTTGGCGAGGGCTCGTTAAAAGAGACAAGCCTGCCATCGTACCGTCCGAAGCGGACTCACATAGCTTGCCTCACGGGAATCTGGCTGGGACTTCCCAGCCGTGAGATTTCGCTCGCCAATCCCCATGTCCAGAACAGTAATACCGGAGTAAGCAGACTCAACTTCCCATATTTTTGCAGAAGAAGCATCTGGAGCGGACTGACGAACAACACAAACATTGGTCCCATGAGAGCTATCCGACTCCATCCACCCTTCACATCGACTCCTGCTAGATGATTCGTCAGCATGACCGGCAAAAATAGCAGGGCTAGATCGTAGGTGTTGGCGTGATAACTCACAAGAATCGTGCTGACCACCACCAAAGAGAATCCCAGATCGAAGGCTGTTCCCTCTCTTGCAACTCTCCACTTCGCCGATGCGAACAGCAGCAAAGCAGCCGACAAGACTGCCACCACGAGTTGAATAACCAATTTCGAACTGTGCGCCGCGAGAAAAGTATGGAGCAGGCCGCGCAGATTGGGCATGTCGACCGGCACGATCGCGCCATGTCCCATCACGGTCTCGACATGCCACACGAACGAGGGATAGCTCAGCGCCGCGTTCCAACCAATAATGGCTACTGAGACCATTGCCAGAACGAAAGCTACTACCGCAAATCCGAGCAGCGCTTTTAGTCTTTTGTGAAGCAACAGGATGAATACGAGAGGCAACACCAGGTGAAACCGGAAGAGTCCGAGCCCCAGCCAGCAACCTGCGGCCAAATCATTGTTCTGTTTTAGAGATACGAAAGCGAGAGTAAAAAACAGTAAGAGCGGAAGAATGTCCTGCCCCTGCAATAAATCGAAAAAGATAGGATAAAAAGCCAGGGAGACGAATAGCCAAAACAGGGCGGAGACGTGCCTGAGTTGGGGCAAGTGATTCCGAAGTAAAAATGGGAGTGATAGGAGAATCAGAACATTGACGGCGTTCCAAAGCAGATAGGCCATCGGGTACGAAAACCATGCGAAGGGTACAAACAGAAGGGCTTCCCAAGGCGGGTGAATATAGGGCAGAGGACCTTGCCGAATGCTGACTCCAGCGGCAAATTCCTGCTGGATACGATACTGAGTCTGACTGTCGTACAACTGCTTGCGCACACCTTCACGCACGATTTTTCCCGCGGAATAGAGCGCTGTAAAGTCGGGATAACCTTTGCGAATCAATTCCCGCGACCGCCACGCAACTGCCACATGCAGGGAAAGCATTCCCGCCAAAAAAAACAGCACAAGCTTTTTGTATTTCTCCGGCTTCATGAAACCTTGATCTTCAAACCAGCCGATTCTACCTTGTGTGCCGGCTACGGTATCATCCACCGCAGGTGAATTCTTTCCTGCAAACGCGCCGGATTTTTGTCGCGGTGCTTGTGCTTGGCCTTTTTGCCCTGGCAGCGCGCGGCGTGTCCGATCCCGATGTGTGGTGGCATTTACGTACCGGTCAACTGATCGTCGAAAGTCATCAGGTCCCTCATCTGGATCCCTACTCATTTACGCGTGCAGGTCAGCCGTGGATCAATCACGAGTGGCTCTCTCAGGTCACGATATACGCTATCTATCGATTGGCGGGATGGGGAGGATTGATTGTGGCGTTCGCAATGATCGTCGCCACCAGTCTTTGGATGGTTTACCTGCGCTGCCCGGGTTGTCCCTACATTGCAGGGATATTCATGGTGTGGGGCGCCACCGCTTCGGCTCCGAGCTGGGGCGTACGTCCGCAAATGTTTTCCCTGCTGTTGGCTAGCATCTTCCTTTTGATACTGGAGCATTCTGACGAACATCCGCGCCTGCTGTTGTGGACAGCGCCGCTCACAGTGCTCTGGGTGAATTTACATGGAGGATACCTGGTTGGAATTGGCCTGACGATCCTGTTTCTTGTGGGTAACGTTTTGGAAGTGATGTTTGGCTCCGAGAACTGGAAGCAGGCTGCCCCCCACCTGCGCAGGCTGGCATTAGTCTTGGTCGCATGCCTGGCGGTGGTGCCTTTGAATGCGAACGGGATACGCATGTACCGGTATCCTCTGGAAACCCTCCGTTCCCGCTCCATGCAGACTTATGTCGACGAATGGTTTTCCCCGAACTTTCATCAAGCTAAAGAGTTGCCTTTTCTCTGCATGCTCCTGGCCGTTTTGCTTGCATTAGGGCTCTCGCCGCGACGTTTGCGCGCGCGAGAAGTGCTATTGCTGCTAGCGACCATGTGGATGGCATTGCGCTCGGTACGTCATATACCGATTTTTGTACTGGTCACGGTGCCGATCCTCAGCGCATCGGCACAATTCTGGCTGGATGAACGTGGTGCGGGATCTTGGGTCGGCTCGACGGTAAGCTCGCCCCGATCACGCCGAAGGCTAGTGAATGCAGTGGTAATGGTGGCTTTCGTAGTCTTCACTATCCTAAGGGTGCGGGTGGTGATAAGGGACCAGCCAAAAACTGAAGCGCAGCACTTTCCGGCAGGGACGGTGTCCTTCCTGGCGAGACAACGACCGCCGGGTCCGATATTGAATAACTACAACTGGGGTGGCTATTTCATTGCCAAACTGTACCCTGAGTACCGGGTTTTCATTGATGGCCGCGCCGACCTGTACGGCGATTCCTTTATGGATGATTTTTATGCCACTTACCACTTAACCGAGGGATGGAAACGTCCGATAGAGCAATGGCAAATCCGGACCATCCTTCTGCCTCCGGATGCTCCCCTCGTTACTGCGCTTAGATCGCAGCCGGGCTGGAAGCAGATTTATTCAGACTCTCAATCTGTCCTATTGACTACGGACGTAAGACCTTAGTAGCACTCGTATTCTGCAATATATATCTCGCTTCGCTTGAGCTGCTGAGGTATCATAAGGCGCGCATATTTGAGCCAACTGGATGTCCGGCCCTTGCGCTACCCTCCCCCACGTAAATTTCCTTCTTATCGCGAG
>WNEZ01005811.1_pt1 | contig 10839 bp, 9 predicted proteins | sample 5400521 | NCBI WGS metagenome assembly WNEZ01 (sample SAMN13153339, study PRJNA577476) | soil metagenome | isolation source: 120 cm saprolite under Douglas fir tree site 2 hole 1 replicate 1 | place: USA:California | collected 2015-04-18
CGGTCAGGACTGCAGCGGTAAGCAGAGTTGAGAGGAATAGAGCTGTTTTCGACGGAACCGATTTCATCAAACTGGTTCTCCTTTTTACCGTAGTTGGCTGCGTTCGTTCTGTTAGATGCGGGCTCACCGCTTGTGCTCGAAGTGCAGCGAGACATCCACAGTTTTATCTTTTTCCTCTACTGTTTCATGGACCACGATATTCCAATCGTCTCCGGAGAGAAGACTCATGGCCTCCTCTGTGAACTTTTTCGGGTACTCAGCGTCGTAAATATCGCCCTGCATCAGCTTCCAGGCAGTCACCATGCGCTCGGTGGTCCGGCTGTCCAGGCCGCGGATGTCCAGATCTCCCATCTTGTAGATGCCGCCTTCCTGAAACTGGAGCACGTATTTTGCCGTGGCGTCCGCGTCGTTGGTCTCCGGCGTGGCTACGATCCGGGCTGCCATATAGCCGCGAGAACCGTAAAGCCGCCTGAGGGTTTCGATGTCTTTATTCAGCTGGACGGCGTTGGCGAGCTGGCCCGGTCTCAGACGGATTGATTCGCGCAGCTTCTCAGCCGGGAATACCTTGGAGCCGGAAAGTTGCAGTTCGCTGAGCTGGTACTGCACGCCGGGAGCGACCGGAAAAGCGACATCGACTACAGTTTCGTCCGGGCCGTCCTGCACAACTTTGGGCTGGGCATCGGAAAGCGCTGCCTTCAAATAGCCGCGCTCGAGGTAAACTGGCAGAAAGTTTTTCTCCGCCTGAATCCGAAGAATGGGGCGAACGTACTCTTGTCCAGACATCTGCTTGGCCGCGGCCTCCAAGGCGGGCAACTCGGCGGGGCCGGCCCCGGGAAACTCGACCTGGCGGATACGAATGTCCTGGCCGGTGAGGGTGAAATCGAAGGCCTCGATGGGGCCGTCGGCCGGGCCCGAGCGAAGATAATCGGCCCGGCCTTTCAGTTTGAGCTCAATGGCAAGCGTCTGCAGGGCGTCGGAAACCTGGTCGGCGAGTTTGCCGGCCACGGGGAGCTGGCCCTGGAAGAGGGGCACGCTGGCACTTAGTTTCTGCAACAGTTCCCGGTCGGGCAGCCAGACGAAGTTGTCGAAGCGCGCGGGCACGAACTGGTCGCCGTCGGTGACCTGCAATTCGAGCTTGATGCCCTCCGAGGAGAACTGGAAGGTGTAGGCAACGTTCCCGAAGGCACCGCTTTCTCCCAGTTGCTGGGTGACCGCCTTGAAGTCATCTTCTGTGGCTGGCTGTCCCCGCTGTAAGCCGGTGGCGGCGATGATCTCGTCCGGCGTATAGCGTTTCGAACCGGTGACCTTGATGGAGAGCAGTCTGGAGGCGGAAGGCGAGCTGGAGGGTTTGCGAGTCTGGGCAAAAAGCAGGGAAGCGCAGCCAAGCAGCAAGGCTAGATGGACAAGTCTCACTGCCGCGATTTTAACAGCAATGAACACATAGGGGCGGGCGCGCCCGCCCACCCGGGGGAGCGCAGCTCCGCAGTTCCGACCGACGCGACTTGCGGCGATACCAACCGAGCTTCGCTCGCGCACCCGGACGACAGACAGGGCTAGGTCAATGCGCGGGCGGCTCTTTGCCAGGGTTGCAAAATCTTCACCGCGGCCATTCCAGCAGATGCCGCAGCTTGTATGCCCATATCCGTATCTTCGAACACCAAACAGTCTTCCGGCGCGACCCCGAGCCTGGCCGCGGCGATCAGAAATGGCTCTGGATCGGGTTTGCTTCTCTCATAATCCCCGGCGCAAACCAACGTCTCGAAGCGATCGAGGAGCTTAAGCGCCTGCAGCGACGCTGTCACCGAATCCCGCGTGCTCCCGGAGACAACCGCAAAAGGAATCCGGCCAAAACTGGATTCGATATGCTCCAGCACTTCCGGAACAGCCTTCAGCTGAGGGAGAATCTCAAGATATAATTCTTCCTTCCGGCTGGCTACAGTTTGCACCGGCATGTGCAGCCCGCGTTTTTCATTGAGCGTGGAGATGATTTCGGCCACTGGCATTCCTCCCCAGGAGTAGAAGAGCTCCTCGCTGAATTCGCAGTTCCATTCCGAAAGAGCCCTGCTCCACGCCACGTAGTGAAGCGGCATCGAATCGGCGATCGTGCCATCGCAATCGAACAAGTAGGCCCTAAAAACTCCAGCCGGCAGTTCCAGTCTCATAGTTCTTCATCTCAAATAACATCTCAAGTAACCCGGGCGACATCGAAGGTGCGTCTGGACGCGGTTGGCGGCGGCGCAATCAGCGTTTCGCGGTGGCCACCGGCTCAACGGTTTTGATTTTCACGGTTGTGTCGATGAAGGCAAGAGCGGCGCGGCTGAGGGCCTTGTCCTTGCGGAAGACCAGCGCCAGGTCGCGGCGAATCGGTGGTTCCGCCATCGGAATCGCGACCAGCACATTGGCTTGTACGTCTTCCTGCACATTGGAGCGGGCGATGAATCCTACGCCCACATCGGCGGCGATAAAGCGTTTGAGCAGTTCGCTGGAATCGAGTTCCATCGCGTACTGTGGCTTCAGTTTGTGTTCGTGGAAGAGTTCTTCCAAAGCGTCGCGGGTATGTCCGGCTTTAGGCAGGACCAGCGGATACTGCGCGATTTCGGTGATCGTGGGAGATTTCAGTTTCGCCAGTGGATGTTTGGGCGGCGCGATCAGCACCAGTTCGTCACGATGGATAAGAACCACGGTCAGGCGCGGGTCAGTGACCGGCAGGGACACGAAGCCAAAATCCACGGAATTGTCGATGACCGATTCAAGAATCTTCCCGTAGTCGGCGCGGGTGATGTTCACGGCCACATCCGGGTATTGCTTCTTGAACTCGGCGAACACTTCGGGAAGGATATGCAGGCAGGTGCCTTCGTTGGCGCCAACGATGATCTCACCTCGGGGTACGCGTTCCGTCTCTGCGATGGCAGTCAGGACGGCCTTGCGGGCCTCGAGAGTTTCTTCTGCATATTTTTGAAACAGTTTGCCGGAGGCGGTAATCGAGACCTTGCCCCCGGACCGGTCCAGCAGCTTGGCTCCGACTTCCTCCTCTAGCGCCCGAATCTGAGATGAGATCGCGGGCTGGGTGCGGAAGCGCTTCTCCGCAGCCCGGGAGAAGGAGCTGTGGCGCGCGACCTGGAGGAAAGTTTCGAGCTGTTCGAAGTCCATAGCGCAGTTAGCCAGCACCTAGCAATTGGCACTTAGCACTTGGCCCACCCCAGGGTGTGGCTGAAGATTCAGCAACCGTGAAGAGCTTTGGCCAAATGCCAATTGTCAAGTGCTTCCCACCATGTAACTCACTGAAAACCATCCGGATGCGCCGCATAAAGCCCGGTTATCCGGGCCATAAAAACAATAGATTTCCTTGCACAGCCTCAGCCGCATTAGACTCGCGTGCGGCTGGCACAATGCGAGAAGATTGTAGCAGGCGCGCAATATTCCCTTACATCCCATGACCGGTTTTACCCCGCTTACGGCGCGCCGACAGGTGAAGCGTATGAGAAGACACTCCGTCACTTACCGGGCATCCGCCTCGGCTAGGCTCGGCTCGGACTCCGGCCCACGGTGGGAACGACCTCAACGAAATCCGAAAGATTGCAAAGGAGCGATCCATGGCTGATCCAAAAACCATCCTGGAGTTTGTGAAGAAGAACGGGGTGAAGATGCTCGATCTCCGGTTCACCGACTTGCCGGGATTGCAGCACCACGTGTCTTATCCCATTGACCAGCTGAGCGAGGCGTCATTCGACGAGGGTTTCGGCATGGACGGCTCCTCGATTCGCGGTTGGGCGGCGATCCACGAGAGCGACATGCTATTGATTCCCGACCCCACCACTTACATACTCGACCCTTTTACCGAGATACCCACGCTGGTGATGGTGTGCGATGTCGTGGATCCGGTCACCAAACAGCGCTATGACCGCGACCCACGCTACATCGCCAAGAAGGCGGAAATGTATCTGGGCTCGACCGGACTGGCGGATACCGCCTACTTTGGCGCTGAGGCTGAATTTTTTATCTTTGACAACGTGCGCTTCGATCAGCGCGAGCAGCACGGCTTCTATTTCATCGACGCGGAAGAAGGCCGCTGGAATTCGGGGCGGGTGGAGAACAACCAGGGATATCGCCCGCGCTACAAGGAAGGCTATTTCCCGGTTCCTCCCACCGATCACTATCAGGACCTGCGCAGTGAGATGGTCATGACCATGCAGAACTGCGGCTTGGAAGTGGAGTGCCATCATCACGAGGTTGCGACCGGCGGGCAGACCGAGATTGACCTGAAGTTCGATTCGCTGGTGCGCTCGGCCGACCACATGATGCTCTACAAGTACATCGTGAAAAATGTGGCCAACCAGTATGGCAAAACCGTGACCTTCATGCCGAAGCCCATCTTCCAGGACAACGGCAGCGGCATGCACACTCATCAGTCGCTGTGGAAGGGTGGCAAGCCGCTGTTTGCCGGCGACGGCTATGCCGGCATCTCGCAGATGGCGCTCTGGTATATCGGCGGGCTGATCAAGCACGGGCCGGCACTGGCGGCGATCATCGCGCCCACCACCAACTCCTATAAGCGTCTGGTGCCCGGATTTGAAGCTCCGGTAAACCTTGCGTACTCACGGCGGAACCGCTCGGCGGCCTGCCGGATCCCGATGTATTCGGCTTCGCCGAAAGCCAAGCGTGTAGAATTCCGCCCGCCCGATCCCAGTTGCAACCCCTACATGGCGTTCGCTGCCATGATGATGGCGGGTCTGGACGGGATCGAAAACAAGATGGATCCCGGCCAGCCGCTCGACAAAGACATCTACGATCTGGGTCCGGAGGAACTGGCAAAAGTGCCCTCCATGCCGGGTTCACTCGAAGATGCCCTCGATGCCCTGGAGAAGGACCACGCCTTCCTGCTCAAGGGCGACGTGTTCACCGAGGAACTGCTGAGCACCTACATGGAGTACAAGCGCACGAAGGAAGTGGACGCGGTCAGACTGCGGCCGCATCCGTTTGAGTTCGCGCTGTATTACGACATTTAGTTCTCGAAAAAGCCCTGTCATCCTGACCGGAGCGAAGCGCAGCAAGCGCAGTGGAGGGACCCGCTTTTGCTGGCGCTGCGTTCGCGAGGAGTGGGCCCGGTATTCCGTGCGCAAACGAGGTCAAAGAACTTGAACCGCAAACGACTGGCGGGAAGGTGCAAAGACGTATCCCGGACAGCGCATCCGGCACTGGCAAAAGCAGGTCCCTCCACTGCGCTCGCTGCGCTTCGCACCGGTCGGATGACAAGGAGCTACTGTGTGGACTTTTGATTAGCGCTTGGCTGAAGGACGGAAAAACCAGACACCAGTCCTATGGAGTTGAAGATATGGACATCAGACTACTTCTCTGACGTTCAATTCGCGCTCCTGCCTCCACGCGCATCATGCCCGACTGTGCAGGCGTGAAAAGCAGAGTCCCGATAATGAGCTGCCGGACCTGTTTGGGTTCCCACCGCGGCTGCATAATTCCCGTGACGGAGTGGCCGCTTGATCCCAGCAGGAGATGACCAAGTTCGTGGGCTATGACGCAACCCAGAATTATCGGGACCGCGAACTCGGCATCGTCACTCCTGGCGCGATGCAGCGCATAGTCGTAGTAGACACTGGCCAGAACCGGATGGACGGCAAAACCAAAAACGCTGTCCTGGAACACATTCCGCTTGGGCGCAGCAAGTATGCGTAGCCTGATGTCGGTAGCCTCGGGTGCTTTATGGCAAGGTCCCGGCGGGTCAGCCGTGGACACCCCCACCGGACATTCCAACCAGACGGCTCGCAAGCCAGCCTCCCCGAGGATACGGCCAGCTTCGTGTTCAGCTGCGGCTAGCACGGCGGGTGAGGCTTGGGAGTAGTTGTCAACCTGGACTGTGATGGTAATAAGGCCTGGTTCTGCGACGCCGGCCAGGGCAGCTTGAGGGCAGCTGAATCCAATGATGCCGGCCAAACCGGCCACGACCAACGAGGTCGCCGGGGACAAGAGCCACCACTTTCGGCTCAGAGTCCCGCGGGTTGCTGAATGCCGGTGCCTGGTCCGTGCCTTCATGTCGTCCTCCTCCACGCGAGTGGCGCGGTGAGCGGCAACATTGGCCTTCAGGCATGGCTACCTCAATGCAACGGAGCTCTATTGAGGGTCCGGGCGAGGTCGAAAGAAAGTCAGACGGTAACTCGCTCAGACTAATGCGGTTGGAGGCTCGAGTCAGTCGACGGCAGAGACTTGAGCATGCTTGTTTAAGCTCTATTCGGTGCTAGACTGGCGGCACTTGAGGCGAACGTCTGTGAAAGAAGCCGTCCATTCCCCTCGGTTAGTCCGGTTCGGGACCTTCGAAGTTGATCTTCAAGCGGCGGAATTGCGCAAGGGCGGGCTGAAGCTGAAGCTTACGGGCCAGCCCTTTCAGGTTCTCGCTATCATGCTGGAGCGCCCCGGCGAGGTGGTGACCCGGGAGGAATTGCAGAAACGGCTGTGGCCGGACACTTTTGTCGATGTCGATCACAACCTAAACACCGCCATAAACAAGATCCGGGAGGCGCTGGGCGACTCGGCGGAGAACCCAAGATTTGTCGAAACGCTACCTCGGCGGGGTTACCGGTTCATCGGGCCCGTAGACGTAGGGGCTGTCCTTGTACCAGCACAGCCAGGGGGCCCGCAAAGGGTACCCCTACTAGAGCCACAGACTGAAGGTGGAGAGGCGGTTCGCGAACCGCCTCTCCAAAGGCACTGGGTACTCGGCCTGAGTAGTGCAGCTATTATCGTGATCGCCGTTCTCTCTTATTGGGTCACGCGGCCATTGATGTCACCTAATAAGGTGTCAGGCTTCACCCGCATCACAAATGACGGTCGCGCCAAGAGCTTCCGCATAGATGCATTTCCCATTATCGTCACTGACGGTTTAAGGCTCTATTTCGCTGAGGCGGCAAATAGCGGAATGCGTTCCGCGCTCAATCAGGTGTCCGCCTCCGGTGGAGAAACATCCGCTGTGTCCACGCCCTTCGAACAGAACGTTGAAGTGGGAGATATCGCTTCGAATCGGTCTGACCTGCTGCTCCAGACATTCGTTGCCGGAGAATCGGAAATGCCTCTCTGGATTCTTCCGGCGCTCGGTGGAGTACCCCGTCGCCTGGGTGACGTGTTGGGGCGTGACGCGGCATGGTCGCCGAACGGACAAAGGATCGCCTACGCGAAAGGCCAGGAGTTGTACGTCTGCAAGGCCGACGGTACGGAGACCCAAGAACTCGTCGCCGCGCCCGGTCCGGTACGGTGGCCCCGTTGGTCGCCGAGTGGCAGCGTCTTACGGTTCACCGTTGGCAATCCTGGTGGATGGACTTCAATTGAGGAGGTTTCAGCCGACGGAGGTCGCCCCCACGCTTTGTTCCCCGGTTGGAAGGGTGTCTACTGCTGCGGCAATTGGACTCCGGATGGAGAATACTACGTTTTTCAGTCCACCTTTAACTGGAGGACTGACATCTGGGCGCTTCGAGAGAGAACGGGTCTCTTACGGAAGGGGAACAACGAACCTGTGCAGCTGACGGCGGGACCGATGGACTTCCGGTCGCCAGTTCCAAGCATTGACGGAAAAAGACTCTTCGTAATCGGCGAGCAGCGGCGGGGCGAATTGGTGCGCTTCGAATCGAAGTCAGGGCAGTTCGTGCCCTATTTGGGAGGAATCTCCGCCCAGGATGTGGACGTTTCCAAGGATGGCGAGTGGGTCGCTTATGTTTCCTATCCAGAGGCGGTGCTCTGGCGGAGCAGGGTGGACGGCAGCCAGCGGCTTCAGCTTAGTTCGCTTCCGATGCAAGCTGACTTACCTCGCTGGTCGCCCGATGGGAAACGAATTGCTTTTTCGGCCGCGTTTCCTGGAGGGCCGGACAGAATCTACGTGGTTGCGGCAGACGGCGGTAGGCCCGAGCAGCTCACGGCAGAGAATCATCATGAGACTGACCCGAACTGGTCACCAGACCAGAACTCGCTGGTGTTCGGAGGCGAGCCGTGGTTGGAAGGTGGTGCGCCGGGTTCCGCCGCCATCCACATGCTCGACCTTAAGACACGCCAAGTCTCAACGCTTTCTGGTTCTGAGGGTTTGTACTCCCCCCATTGGTCACCCGACGGCCGCTACATCCTGGCAATGTCGCTAGATTCTTTTAAACTGATGCTGTTCGACTTCAGTATTCAGAAGTGGACAGAATTGGTAAGCAGTCCTGCGGCTTATCCGAACTGGTCCCACGATGGTAGTTACATCTACTTCAGCAACCCTTATATCGCCGAGCCTGCCCTCTACCGCGTACGGCTCAGTGACCGGAAACTCGAGTTGGTCACGAGCCTGAGCCGCCAGCGCCTGGGATGGAGCATCGCGGGGAAGTGGATGGGTCTTGCCGGGGATGACTCTCCACTGGTCCTGCGAGACACCGGCAGCGAAGAGATCTACGCTCTGGACTGGGAAGCGCCGTAGGAACGGGTGTCAGTTATCGGAGACAGGTGAGACGCGAACGCCGAAAGGCAGTCGCGCCAGCCTCGAAAAATTGCAGAGTCCACCGGAAACCGGGAGTGGTCGTTTGGGAGTTTACGGGTTGATACTCGTTCGGGTGAATTGGGCAACACGGGCCCGAGGTCGGCTCTTCGACGGCGGGTTTCGAATATTTCGCAAGGAAAAAAGCCCGGCCAAAGCCGGGCCTTTCAATGAATTCAAAGGTGTCTAGACCGGGCTGCTGATTGCAGTCCGATCGGGTCGCGCGGGAATTCGTTCCATGTCCAGTTCGCGAATGGCCTTCGCTTCCTTGACATCGGGCAGGCCAAGGATTATGGCGCCCAGGGTGGAGTTGGACTTCTCCAGCACCATCAGTAGATATTTCTGGGCTACGGCGCGGTCGGATGGATGTATCAGCTTCCACCAGCGCCGAATGGACTCTTGAACCTCGATTGTGTTCTTGTCGCCTTCCACCACGGCGTCCACGAGCTTATACACCTTGCTCTTGACTGCTTGGTAGGAGATAGAGACCTCCTGTGGCATTTGTCCACCCCCGGTGCTATCTCTGATAGCAATACGCTGGCCAAACCTATCCCTAAGATATATTTGGGCTTAGGTGCGACATCAATTCTAGTTGTGGGAGGAATAGAAAAATCGAATATGAATTTTCGTAGACCAGACGGGTTAAAAGGGTGCCAACCTAATGCGGGGTGACCTACTGAAGCCCCGATTATTGCTGCTTAAGCTGCTTCTCGACGGCCGACACCACGTCTTTGGAATCCGGGGTCACCGCAGATTCGAAGCGCTGCACCACGTGTCCGTTGCGGTCGACCAGGAACTTGGTGAAATTCCACTTAATTTCGCCCGCGATGGAGGGATCGGTTTGCTTGGTCAAATACTGGTAGAGCGGCGTCTGGTCGTCGCCCTTGACCGATACCTTGCTATACAGGGGGAAGGTCACGTTGTACTTTCGCGAGCAGAAGGTCTTGATTTCTTCGTTGGTGCCGGGTTCCTGCGCCCCGAAATTGTTGGCAGGGAAGCCGACAATGACGAAGCCCTGGTCCTTGTACTTTTCATACAAAGACTCGAGCGCGCTGTATTGCGGCGTGTAACCGCAACGGCTGGCCACGTTGACCACCAGCACTACCTTGCCCTTGAAATCCGCCAGGGGCATGGGCTTGCCGTCGATTGAGGGCAAGGTAAAGTCGTAGATGTTGGACGCAGCGAAGGCGGATCCAGCCATGATGCTCACCATCCCCAGAACAAGAAAAGTGCGGAGCGTTCCGTTTCGTACAGCTTTCATTGCATCTCCTTGGCGCTGCTGAAGTCCGGACGAGGTTGATTCGAGAATACCCGAGCGCCAGCCGGGCGCGCAACTGCGTACCCGGGGCTCGCTCTGTTGCACCAACTTAGGACACAACTCCGCCACGATCCTGCCTGAAAGCCTGGCCACACAGGGTACAATGTGGCGCCCGCGTAGGGGGCAGGCCTCACTTTGCCCGGCGGAGCGAAGCGCAATTCTGACGCACAACGCTCGCCCACCTGGACCGAACGTCTGGGTCTACGCGGCTGACGAGGCCGGGCGGCAAGCTCCGAGAAACTCCAGCCACATCGGAGGCCCGGCCCTGAGTTTCACCAGGCAATGCACTGAAATTTCTCGCGGAGGCTTCATGAAGCAGGCCCTGCTGTGGATGTTCGTATGTCTGGCCATGTCCGGCGTGGTGGCGGCCCAGGCGGCGCCGGCGCCAGCCGGCTCGGAACGCATGTTCTTTCCTCGCGATATGTTCTGGGGATATGGGCAGTTCGACCTGGCCCCTCCGCACAACGAAATTGATCCCAATATTTGCCGCGCGGACGCGGGAATTTCGGGCGGCGTAAACGCCCCGTGCAACGCCTTCGCCCGCTACATGCTCTCCGGATACGTGGAGGTTCGTCCGTTCGGACGGACCCAACTGCGTCGCTTCTTCCTCTTCGGAGAACCTCGATTCCTGTTTGGCAAGAATCTTCCGCAGACGCTCTATACCTGGTCAATCGACGCCATCGGAGTGGAGAGATCGTGGGGCGGCGGAATTTATCTGGGAAAGGGTTTCGAAGTGCGGGTTACCCAGCATCTTCTTTTCAGCCGGTTCGGAGCGCGCGACCGCAATCTGGGTGATCCCGATCTTGGTCCGAATGGTCCCTGGGGCCGATACAACATGATAGGAGTGCGGAAATATTTCGGGCAAAGGCGATATTGAGGAAGCGGTACAGGACACAAATCACCATTGTCGTCCTGAGCCGGGTGCCCCATGCTAAATTTCGGCGTTCTTTGCGAAATTTAGAGTGGGGATTTTCGCCGCGGCTTCGGCTTGGGCTTCGGTTTGTTCTTGCCCTTGAGA
>WNEZ01005813.1_pt1 | contig 10839 bp, 10 predicted proteins | sample 5400521 | NCBI WGS metagenome assembly WNEZ01 (sample SAMN13153339, study PRJNA577476) | soil metagenome | isolation source: 120 cm saprolite under Douglas fir tree site 2 hole 1 replicate 1 | place: USA:California | collected 2015-04-18
CATTTACCCACGGCATTCCGAGATAGTCGCACCCGCGGCACCGATTATCTACGTGCCACGGCAACTCTCTCCAATCGGTCCGCAGAGCTGCAGGCAGGTCGCGCTGCAGGAAACGTCGCAGACGCAGCACAAACACCTCGAACGGTGTGAATTCAAGATCCTCATTTAACGCAAGAAACAGTTCCTGCGCAGTCGCGTGTCCTCCCGACTCCTCCGCCTCCCGAAAACAACGCGTGACGTGTGAAGCCTCGTGGCTGCCTGCCCAGACAGCGCAATCATCCACGACCGTAAATCTACCATCTAGGCCTTCGTCGCTCAGCCAACCTGCGAGCACAGCTGCGTAGTAGACGACCTCACCGAAGTAACTGGGAGATGCTTCTGCCGTAAGTTTGATGTCAATGACTCGAATTTGAAGGCGTTCGTCATCGGGCGCGACCAACTCAAGTCTTCCGTCCGGCATCACGACTCTTGAACGCGTTCTTGGCGGCATGATTTGGAGCAGATCGGGCAACAGCTCTCCATACGTAAGACCAAACTCGTGCGTGTACCCACCAATGTTCATCGCGTTCTGAAACGCTGCGGTCACCCTATAAACCGGTTCAACAATGAATCGGTGTGGCACGGCTTGCGTCAAAGCCATCCGAAGATCTGTCCGGCGACCGAATGTGTACATTCCCTCTGGGTTTCTTCTTACTTCACCAAGGACACATCCTTCGCCGAACGTTTCCACGAGATCATGCATCTTCTGACATTGCCACTCCTCGCCAGCTTGGGTGAACTGCTCCAATCCCGGCCTCGGGGGCTGTTTCGGCGGCATTTGTGCGGCCGCCCTTTCGTCCGCAAACTCCCTTGTATCGGGCGACAAATTAAGCCGGAGCTGCCGCATGCAACCCGTTCGGATGAATTGCGAAAGTGTCTTTTTGGCCAGATGCGGCATCAGCAATCCTTACGCCCAACTTGCGAAAGGGAACAGCCGACGTTCCAATGAAGACCAAGATCAAACGGATGTGTTCGCGATCTCCACATATCTTTCCGCGCACTCAGACTTCGGGATATCGCAAAATCGGCATTCAGTCGCGCTGGGTGACTTCAACGGTTCTTCGACGCCGCCGATAATATCGAGAAAATATCGGAAATTGTCCAAAAATGTCGCGTCGATCGCTTCCGGAGGAATTACAACGCGGTTCTCGTTGTAAACAACGCAGCCGGCAAATCGGGTTCCACTATATCGAGGAATCACTAATGGAACCAAATGCATATAAATCATCACCTGAACAGAATCGGATGTTTTGGGCTGCCCGGTCTTAACATCGAAAATTGTGGCACCCGACTTCGCAACACCAATAAGATCCGGCTTGCCTGCGAGTGTCACGGTATTCGACAAGCAGTACTTGATGGAGTTCGCTGCTTCGACTGAGACTTGTTCTCCCAGCTTTCTTCGCTCAACCTGCAGCTCTCTCAGTTTGCGAGTATGCTCGATCGTCCAACCGGCTTGGTTGAAATCACTCGGCAATTTCGCATACGTGTTGTGGGCCTTGAACCAACTCGCCCACTCGCAGGATTGCTCGCCGGCCATTACCTTCGATACCCATGTCACCCAAATGTAGACACCATCGCGAGCCGCTGCCATACATCACACTCCCAACCGCCTCTAGTTCTTCAGCACCGAAACGCGGAACAACTCGATCAACTCGTCGGAGAACCAGGCCCCAGCCAGAATCATTTCTTCCATAATCTGAATGGCGCGACCGGCATCGATCGCACCGATGGAAACGGCAAAGCGCAGCACGCCGAGACTGCCAGACACCCCAATTCCAAGATCCGCCGCTGCATTTCGCGCCTGCCCGTCGTTGCTGACCAATATGGCACGGCGGAAATGCGCCACTGCGATCGCGCCAAGCTCGCCAGCCCCCAACCGTGCATAAGTACGCCGTAACTGGTCAAAAAAGTTCAGTTGCTCCTCTGTCTTGAGGGGAACCACTTCGCAACCGCCAGGCAAAGCCACATCTGACTTCGTCAGTTCTGCCTCCACGAAATCGGACACCAGCATACCCTTCCGAAGAGCGCTTTCTAATACACCCGTGTTCCCGGTTAGATAAAAATCGAGAATCACATTCGCATCGAGTGAACAGTCGTTTTCATCAAGCGGGGACAACAGATATCTCCTTGCGCCAACTCTGCACCTGAGTTCTGACCTGCACCAGGTTCTTCCCGAGGAGTTCAGCTAGCTTGCCAATAGACACCATCTCAGCCAACGCTGCTTTCCGCGCTAGATGCTGGAAGCGGCAGGTTGCTTGCCAAGCATCAATCAAATCCACGTTTAGGGGTGCGAATTCTTTGGTCTTATTTGGCTCTGCCTTACGTAGCCGCTCTAATTGGTCATCATGCTCGCGGGACGGAATCAAATCGCTGTCGCGAAGACGCCGCAAAATCACCTGCGCGCTAACCCTGAAGTGTCGCTTCAAGAACACGATGTCCTCAACGCCCATGTTCTTCTGTCCCACGTTCTTGTTGAAAAGGTCACGAAGTCCCGCACCGGGCACGAGGAAGTGGGCCGCAAAAGTGTCCGCCACTTCCTCCATTTCGCGATCTTTTTGTTCGGCGGGACGAGAGTTAACGTATAGGTCGCGATGCATCAGCAAGTGCCCATACTCATGCGCGACAGTGAAGATATTCCGTTCCCGAGTGTTCTTGGTGTTAACTAATATGCATGGCCCATATCGGCTCGAGAATGCAGATACACCGAACACCCGATCCTGGTCGACATTCAATGCGAAAACCCGTACGCCGTTTTCATCGAGCTCCCGGAAGATGTTCTCCACCGGATCCACTTGGCCCAGTCCGAGCCGCTCCCTTTCCGAATGCGCTACTTGCGCTGCAAACTGATATGGCTTTGAATGAAAGGCAGGTGAATACTTGTACTCAGGTGGAGACAACATAGTGTCAGCAACACCCACGATTTCTTCCAATTCCCGATAGGCATCGCACAGCCTTTGGAACTGAGCCCGAACTGAAGGGCTCGGCACCACATCCTCCGCAGAACGGTAGAGCAACGCGAGAGTCTCCTCGTCTTGCTTGAAAAAGTCAGCCACTGGCTTGCCCAGCAACTGGGCCGCCTTAAGTAGTTTTGCGCTGTCGATCGCGACACGCCCGTTTTCAAAACCGCTGAGGGTTGCGCGTGACACCCCCAGCATTTCCGCAAACGCTTCTTGCGACACATCCGCTGCTTCTCGCGAGGCCTTCAGGTTTTGGCCAATGATCTCCTTAATATCGATTGCAACCTCCTGCACGCCAGGTTTTTCTTCGGCAACAACCTGACGCGAAGATTGCTCGGCCCCATGACCTGCTGCGAGGTTCCGGTCCAGCCGTTTTTCGTTTTCCTCCACATGCACCTCCGTATTCGTTTCTTGACAATAGGTTACAGCCACTCGCTGTTATTGTCAATAAAACTTGACAATACATTAGAGTTAGCATATTGTAATGTTTGTAGCTGTAAAGAATACCGGGCATATGCCCATTAAGGAGAATACTCCAGTGGTTGTTGCGATTGAAAAGAAATTTGCTGTAGACGTTACCTACAACGGTATCACGAAGCCGATCGAGGTCGAGCCCGAGCAGCAGGTTAGCGCCTTGCTTGCGAAGGCGATCGCTAGCTTCGGGATCACCCAAAACCCCCATCTTCTTTCCCTGTACCGCGAAGATGGAACTGTAGTTCCCGAAAACGAGTCCGTCGAGCGCGCCGGACTCAAGCCGAACGAAGTCTTGCTACTTCGTCCGAATGCTGTGAAAGGCGGAGAAGGAGGACTTCTCCGCCTGGCCTCCAACATCGTCGCAGCCAGCTTTATGACGCTGCGCTCATGCGGGCGGGGGAAGTGTGAGTGCGCCGTTTACTGGACCGGATCAAACGCCGACGATCTTATCGACGGTGTTGAGCATCCTCAACACGTGCGGTCGCCCTTTGGGTACGAGATCGACAGCGATTGGCTGACGCAATTCTGGAAGCGTCTGGCGGCATCAAAGCGCAGCATCAAGGCCCAGGTCCACACCCACCCCGGACGTGCGTTTCATTCGGTCACCGATGACCAGTGGCCCATAGTTTCGCAAGCAGGCTTCTTATCAATCGTGATCCCGAATTTTGCTGCTGGCGAACCTACGCTCAATCGGGCCTGGGTAGGTCGCCTTCAACCCAATGGAAGCTGGCAGCAGCTTTCTTCCGCTGCGGAGGCAGTTGTACTGGCATGACCGACTTTGAAGCATTGAACCGGACCATTCTGCTGTGCCGAGACCACTTGGTCGATGAGCTCAGCGATGAGGAGATCGGCCTCGCGTTCCAATCGTTGCGTGTTCTCTGCGTGGCCGATGCGGTCAGCCTCTCCTGTGACGGTGGTCAAACCGCACTCATGACCCTGGTTTCATTGTTGAGCCGGATGGGGATGCAGGTAGGTCTCGCGGTCCCCGATGTTGCTGTCCTTAGGCCTCAAGCTCCATTTCACGGAAGAGGAATCCGCACCGCGCTGCTTTCGTCTAGCGAACGACTTATGCCCGGCGCCACGGTCATGAGCGCCGATACCCGATTCTCACCGGACATCATTTTCGTGTTTGGGGCGGCAGACATTGAAGGCGGACACGTTCCATGCTGGCGCATGGCTGGCACTGATTGGTCCGGTTCAATCTGCTATGCAGCTAGCGGACCGACGCAGCCATGGAATGCGGAGTGGCCCATCGGTGGCATGGTCAGTGCGTTGCTAGCGGCCAACGAGGCATTCAAATGCGCAATGCGCCGCTTGAAATTGCGAAACCAGGCAGATCAGATTTTCTTCGAAAAATCCCAGGCATGTGATTGGGATTTCGGCGCAATTCCGTTACCCGAAGGTACCATTGATCTAGGCTGCGTTGATGTAATCAGCGCCGGAGCGATCTCGCAAGCCGCCTTATACGCGCTTACTCGGTTGCCGCGGGCTCAAATGCGAGGCCGCATTTTCGATGATGACGTGTCGGCAATGTCGAACCTCAATCGCAACATGCTCACGCTCGTCGAAGACGTCGGTGTAGCCAAGGTAGAAGTCATCGCGGCTCGCTGCGGTTCCGATTTCCAGCTGGAGCCTATTCCGAAACGATTCACGCCGGACAATGGCCACGTGCAATTGGCACCGCGCGTTCTTGTCGGAGTTGATGACATTCCAAGTCGATGGGCCGTTCAGCGCGACGCGTCAGAGTGGGTCGGGGTTGGAGGCACGAGTCACTTCAGTATATCTTCATCATCTCACCTCACGGGACAGCCCTGTAGCGGATGTTTGCATCCCATTGACGATCCGGGTCGTGCGAATCCGATACCAACCGTGTCGTTCGTGTCATTCTGGGCCGGGTTGGCCCTGGCCGTCAGGCTTGTTCGACAATCTCTTGGCAAGCCTTATGCGACCAATCGGCAACATCTCTGGCTAACCCCGCTCAGAATGGACCAACCGCACGCTGGACATTGGTCACCTGTTGCGCCTTTGCGAAATTGCCCGGTGCGCTGTTTGGCATCGCAGCTTCTTCCGTAATGCATATCGCACCGAATCGATGAGCCAGCCCCCGGTGCCTACGGATATGTCAAACTCCCGCTCGTGAAACGTCGCAAACCCGCATAACTCTGCTCGACCGTCTACGCCAATCTTTGCAGTTCATCGCGGAGGCGTCCGCGAACGTAAGGTCGGTCCTGGAGGGCCTATCGAACGACCAAGCTGCGAACGGCCCGCCAAAAACGAACCGCGCAGAAAAAAGTTCAAAACAAGAAAATGAGCGGAACATGACATTCCGCTCATTTGCAAACTTTGAACAATTGAGAGATATTATCCTGCCGCGCGTGCTGCCTTCCGGTGCCGTACAAACGTACCATTCCTCTGAGCCCATTTCCGGAATGCGTCCGCAACATGACGATCAGCGGGACTTCCCTTGCTCGACCCAATCAAAACCCGCCCAATCCTCTTTGCACGTGCGCTGGCATCGCGCAAAATGTCCTCCCTCTCCTCATCGGGGAGCACATCGCCCTGAGCGACCTCAGCAAGAATCACCGCGTCTTTTTCGTCCAAGATACCCATCTCTGCTTTATCCTACCATCACTGGTCTTACTTCACGATTTATTAGATGACAGCCGGATCGGGTGGATACCCGAAAGTAATGGATATCCAGCTGTGCCTTCGTCACTACGGCCATCAGCCGTCCACTCCGTTAAGTACTTCACTGTCAAGCAGATAACAACACCGTCGGAACCTTCTGGCAACTCAATTTCCCTCGGCGAAGCGCTCTTTGCATCTTTCCACAACGCCACTACTCGCGATGGCTTCACGACCCCCTCCGGTCGGCTCAACGTCGACATGCCCAAGCTCGTAAGAGTTAGCACCGAGCAACCTGGATCATCCGCCAACGTAGTCGCATAACGGGCGCCCCACCTTGCCTTCAGCTGAGGCCCATCCATCAGCAAAGCAATCACCAGATTCGGCCCGACGGCCCTCACCAGGTCACCAACCGGGTCAGGCCGAGCCAGATCTTCACAAATAAGCACCGTCATCACCAACCAAGCCTGCATAGCCAGGAAGGCCAACTCGCGCTGTGAGATGTCGATGTGTTCCCACCACACCTTCCCCGGATCTAATCGACTGCCGAGTCCATACTGCTGAATCTGCGATTCATCGACTTTCCACCGATGGTGTTTTCTTTGTATGAAACTTACATTTGGAGGTACGTCAATGCTTATATAGTTTTCGCCGTGTCGAACCCCTGGCTCCGATGGCCGCCCGATCCCTGAGATCAGGAACGCATGCTTCTTTAGAATTTTGTCGCGTAACTTTACATGTTGTGAACGAGTCACTGCCGCTTCGGGCAGAACCACACCGTCGACTTTCCCCACAACTTTGGCAGCCTTCTTGTACAGTCTCTCCACTAAGCTCAACAACTCGCGGTCATTTTGCCTTTGCTCAAAAGTAAAGAACCCAAACTGTTTCTTCGCCATATTCATCATTTCGGATCGCAAGCCCTCGGTTTCCGAAAACTGTGACGGCATCACCGATGTCGGCCATGGCACCAGAAGGAGATTGATGGACGACGTTTCCTCCACATAAGGTCCGGCGGGACTCCACCGCGGTCTTACTTCATCCCCACCCGTCCACAGTGCGATGTTGTGAGAGAGAGAACGGATCGTCAGTCCACTTTGAGCCGTTCGCATTTTGGGCAGCGTACGCACACGATCCGCTGAAATCTCGTCGCACGCCGACGAATACACCCGTAATTTCCTTCGCACCCGCGCTTGGAATCGCGCCTCCGCACGCTCCGCTTTGGTCAAGTGGCCACTGCCATGCCCTCCTTGAGGCAGGCCAATGCCCGAACACGCCTCGTCAGCCATCGCACATAGCTCAAGCAACTTTTGCGAAAGCCGAATATTGCCGGCAAGTGAATTGACCGTCTCATCCAAGTCTTCCAAAACTACATCCCAGCTCTCGGAAACCTCACTCGGGACCTTACCTTCCACCCAGCTGACCTGCCACGTCCTTCCGACATTCCGAACCCTCTTGACCCATTCCCGGATCGAAACCAGTTTGCCTCGATCTCTGGGCGGCCAGTTTTTCAAAACCGCGCAATACGCCCCGCCCTTCAACAGCAGCGACATGCACAGGGCAAATACGTCGGGCGGCCACTTAGGAACGTGATAATTCGGCTTTACTCCTGGCCGTGGGTTAAAGCGGGGCAAAAGCTGTCCAAGGAAATCTCGGATGCTTAACTTCTCGGGCACCGGCTCGGCTGGGGGGAGCCCAGAGATTCGATATGCCGCGACGTCGTTTGTTTTGCCGTAATAGCTGACGTTCGTGTCTACGTTGCTGGCCTGAACTCTTCCCTTCCGAAACAACTCGACCTGAGGGATCATCGACACGACCCGCAAGGGTTGCGTTTGGATCTCTCGCTTCTTCATTTCGGAGCTCCCCGTCTGAAACTGGCGCGTAACTTCGCCACTAGCTACTACAGGGAAATTGGGGTTGGTGTGTCTCACTACAGGAATTAAGAGAATCAAACATCAGGAACGCAGAGGTGCGGTAGCGCGAGCCCACCACCGGCTGTGCACGGCAAACCAACCGCAAGTTGCGCGTGCCGAGAGGTGCTGGTAGTAGTGTGTTGGTTTTTCTCAGCGCCCTATGGGTGGTTCGCCGTTGCCCCCAAGTATGCATACAGAAGTTTTTGACCTGTGGGCTGACCGCCGCCGCCACTCGGCTCGACAGTCGCGACAATTTCCGAGAGAACCGCTTCGTCATTGAACTTGAGCGCCCAACGATTCTGGTTCTTGTCGTCCATGTGCAGCATGCCCAAGCTCTGCGCCTTATAGGCTGCTTCCTGGTATCCCCAAGGTTGGTACGACCGCTCCGACAACGGAGGCTTTGCCTTACACAAATCGAAGGCGTAGAAAATCAGAGACTTCCCTTCGGTGTAGCAAGCGCTCTCGAAGGCTTGACGAATCTTCCCCTTGGAGTCCACATCGTAGACATCTGTGATGTGCATATTGCGGGCCCCCATGAGGTCGCGAATATCATGATCAGCAACGAGCAGACGCTTGGCTCGATCGAGAGCCTCGGCGGTGGTTCCGCGTTCACGCTCCAGATCCTCGACGCGCGCCAGGCAATCGGCCATATGCTCCGTTTCTTTGCCCGTCTTTCGTAGCGTTTGGAGTTCGCTGACCATCTGCCCCAGGAAGTCAGTCGCCACGTTGCCCATTCCTTACGTCGCCGCTTCCGCCTTCCCCTTGATCGAATCGCGGAGCTTCCGTACACCGCGATAGTAAGAGTTTCGAACGTTTACAACGGACTCTCCCGTCTTCTGAGCGATTTCATTCAACTCCAATCCCTCGAAATAAGCTAGCTCGATGATCTTTCGCTGCCTATCGCTCAAGCTGGTAAGCCCGTCCCGAATGGAGATCATGCGATTCGATAGCATCAAGTCTTGTCCATCGACAGGTGCACAATAAGATTCCCAGCCATAAAAGCTTTGGGTTGGAAAACCCTGAAGATCGTAGAACTTCCTTAATGTTAGGTGCTGTCGGCGATTAATGCTTCGAGAATATGCGTACTGCAGTATCCGTCCCTTCGCACTGCCTTTGCCAGCATCAAAAAGATGGCATTTACGAAATACTTCCAGGAAGACCTCCTGCATGACATCCTCGGCTTCTCCCGTATCCCGCACTATCCTCAGGGCAATGCTGCGCACAGTTCGATAGTAGCGACGGAAGAGTGCGCTCATCGCTGCGTGATGGCCGGCCTGGAGATGAGCGATCAGATCCTCATCACTAAGGCCGCCAAGACTGCAAGAGGTGACAGAGGAATCATGCTGAGAACCCGCAACCAGAGGTAGGCTGTCGGTGCGCAGGCCTCCCATTAGTACATTTCCCCCTTTACTGGCCGGAGCAGGCGCACCACTCTCGCAGCACGCAAGATACCGCTAACAATTGCCCGATGGGGGATCGTCTGAGGAATGGAGCCGGCCGTTGAAAATACGACGTCGCGCGCCCAGAAGGATGCATCGAATTCTTGGGCTCCTGTGCCGCTCCCGGAGTAATCACCGTTCATAGTTTTGACGGCCGCCAGAGCCCTCCAGGTCCTTCCACGCACTATGTGGGCGAAGCTCTCTGTGGGTAGGCACTCAACAGGGTCGGCAGGGAGATGGAGACTTCTCAAGAAAGCGGCAGCGAAAAGGGCTGGGTGTTTTATTGCCGAGGTTCGATTTCGCAGGCTGACCAAGAGTTCCAGACAGCGATGAGGAAATTGCCTCCTATGGTCCGCCTCGAAGCGCCGCGACTGCACTGCGCAAGAACAGGACAAGCAGGCAACGCCGCTGATGGGCGATCTCGTACGACTCGAAACAAGTCCCCGCGCTGTATGCGGGCTCAACAAAAAGGTAGTTCCCCCTCAAAACCACTCGCTGCGGAACGCGACTGCAACTACAACAGATGTAAGTATCAGCTTCTTACACGACTCCTCTCTGGACTGCGTCGGACCAACAAGCTCCACACGGCCGACTGGCTGTCGGTCAAGTCGGTCTGGACAACTTGAAGACATGCCTGAAGCTTCCCCCGATACGACTCTCGCCGACTTCGTATATAGAAAACTGCGAAGAACTGGCTGGGACAGCGCGCAACGACCCTCCGAAATCCGATCTACAGCTTCTGCCATCGCGGGGGAGCAGCCTTTGCGGGTCGAAGTTGAGATCGTCGGAAAACCATCCGCTACCGGATGGTCTCGTCGGAAATCGCGTCCATTAGGAAGCGAAACATCTAATAAGTCAAGGGATTTCGCTCGATCATTAGGGTCCGAAGCCCTCCTTCCCAATCTGATAGTTCCCGCTTCCTGGCTCGTCGGGATGCGGGGAGTCATCCTCCGAATTGCTCCAACCTCACCCGGAGAGTCTCCGGGTCATGACGACCGGCCCCGATTCCCAGCTGGGAGCGAATATAGGCGACCTGGAGTGGCCCATCCCAGTCGGGATCGCACACCAAAACCCGCTGTGGTCCGCAAAAATTCCGTCCGCCTTTGAGAGTCGGCAACTCCGAGAGCGGGCACGAGAAGGTTTCCCTTTTGCTTGAAGCTTCAGAGGTCGTTATCGGCTAGGAATCGGCCATGGTCGTTGGCTTCCAGCCAATGATACAGGTGAACCTGGTAGAGGTACGAGGCGACCATCTCTTCTCCCAGTTCGTGGGTCTCCGTGCACAGGAACGGAACCTGTAAACCGGCCAGTACGGCGATCAGAGACTGCGTCATGCGATTCGGGCTGTCGCCGACGTGGAGATGGGGAGACTTCACTTGGCTCAGAGCCGCTGTGATA
>WNEZ01013437.1_pt1 | contig 10838 bp, 13 predicted proteins | sample 5400521 | NCBI WGS metagenome assembly WNEZ01 (sample SAMN13153339, study PRJNA577476) | soil metagenome | isolation source: 120 cm saprolite under Douglas fir tree site 2 hole 1 replicate 1 | place: USA:California | collected 2015-04-18
GGCCGAAGAAAGATTCATGCTATCCACAAGGCCAATATCATGAAGCTCTCGGACGGTCTATTCCTGAAATCGGTCCGGGCGGTGGCGGAGCAATTCCCTGCCATCGAGTACAAAGAGCTCATCGTCGATAACGCCTGCATGCAAATCGTAATGGATCCATTGCAATTTGACATGTTGTTGCTGCCGAATCTTTACGGCGACGTGATGAGCGATCTAGCGGCGGGCCTGGTCGGCGGCCTCGGCGTGGTGCCGAGCGCCAACATCGGTGACGTATGCGCCATGTTCGAGGCCGTGCATGGCACCGCACCCGACATCGCCGGCAAGGGTTTTGCGAATCCAACTGCCCTGCTAATGAGCAGCGCCCTGATGCTAGACCACCTCGGCGAACCCAAAGCTGCGGAGCGCATTCAAAGTGCCCTCGAAAAGGTCTACCGCCAGGCAAAACATACCACCCGGGACGTAGGCGGCAAAGCAGGCACGGAGGAATTCGCGGACGCCGTGATCGCCGCCCTCAACCAAAAGTAATTCCCAGCCGCCGCGAAAAAGTACTAGCAGTCCCAAATCGTTAAAATGCTTGTCTTTTCAAAAGGATCGTGACACCATTCTCGACCGCAGCGTCGAAAGTGTCCCTTCCAGGTGGCTTTATGCAGAGAACTCGCTATCCAGAACGCCGGCGCACTACGCGTCTTTCGCTGCAGATTCCATTGACGGTACGTTGCCGTTTGCCCGAAGGCGAAACTATCGACCTCAAGGCCTCCACTTACATCGTGAGTGCCAATGGGGCCCTGGTGCTCATGGATACGCCATTGATTCCTGGCCAAGTCGTAAAAGTCTTCAACGAGCACACTGCCAAGTCGGTCGATTGTGTCGTCACTTCCTTGCGTGAAAAGCGTGAGAGGCGATTCGTGGGCATGGCTTTCGTCAATCCCAATGTAGACTTCTGGCACATCGTATTTCCGAAGTCCGGCACGCGCCAGGCGATCCGTTCATCAGTGACGGGAGCGCTGGTGCCCCCTGGATTCCGCCAGGAAAATTCCCCCCAATTTTAGTGACATTTTTTTGCGGCGGAGATTTCGCCCAGCCTCAGCTGCTTTTCCCTGCGTAGATCTGATACACCATCAAATAAACGATTACGCCCGTCACGCAAACGTAGAACCACAGCGGCAGCGTCCACCGCGCGATCAGCTTGTGTTTGTCGAATTTCTCCAGCCACGCCCGCCGCAGCGTAATCAGGATCATCGGTACGATGACGATCGCCAGTATGGTATGCGAAGTCAGCAACGTGAAATACACTGGCCTGATCCAGCCTTGCCCCTGAAAGAGCACGACTTGCTTCACGCGGATGTGATAACTCACGTAGGATGCTAGGAAGGCAACCGAAACCCAGAACGCCGAGACCATAAATCTCTTGTGTACTTGCATCTTGCCGGCCCGGATCGCCGCATAGCCCCCCGCAAGGAGCAGCGCGCTGATTCCGTTGAGAGAGGCATTGAGAGCGGGTTGCGAAAACATAAGAGTGAGCTTGTCCTTCCTGAAGTAGCTCCTATTTTAGCGGTCTAATCAGCGCGGCAACTTGTCGTAGACCATTAAGCCCAACAAAAGAGGAATGTGCAGGACCGTGGCGTGCATGAGCCACTTGGCGCGCATGTTCGTTTTATTGCTTGCGGCCCACAAGCACACTTGCACCAGAGCAGTGCTGGTAACCAACGCGCCGAAGAAATACACCACGCCAGCCAACCCCAGAATTGCCGGAAGCAAGCCCACGCCCACAAGCGCGGCCGCATACAGGATGATTTGCCGGAATGTGCGCGTGCCTTCGCGGTCCACCACCGGCAGCATCATAATCCCTGCGCGGGCGTAGTCTTCCCTGTACATCCAGGCGATGGCGTGGAAGTGCGGAAACTGCCAGAGAAACAAAATCCCGAAAAGCAGCCAAGCGCCGCGGTCCAGCGAACCTGTCGCCGCCACCCACCCGATCATGGGCGGAATCGCTCCGGGAAATGCGCCGACAAACGTCGCCCACACCGTCCGTTTTTTCAGCGGAGTGTACGCCAGCAGATAGCTCAAGCAAGTCGCAACACCCAGCCCCGACGCCAGCGCTCCGGCCGCCAGATACAAGTCCCCGGCCCCTATGATCGCCAGCGTGATGCCAAACACCAGCGCTTCCCGCGGTTTCAGAACGCCGCTTGGCAGCGGTCGCAAAGCCGTTCGCCGCATGTAACGGTCGGATTCGCGCTCGATGTAATGATTCAAGGCGGCCGTGCCCGCGGCGATGAGCATGGTGCCGAAGACCGCGTGCATCATGTGCAGCCAACCGATGGGCCCGCGCGCTCCCATGTAATGGTCACCTGCCGTGGTTCCGTCGCAGCAACTTCCCTACTGCGGGGCACCAGCCGGTAGCACGCCAGCACCACCAGCACCGAAAACGCGAACAGTATCGCGCCAACCACGGTATGGATCACCGTCAGTGTAACCATGACGGGCATCGGCTGCGGTGCATCCGCGGTAGTCAGCCTCGACCAGTAGGCCGCAAGGCCGAGCAAAAACTGTGTCCCGAAAATGGCATGCAGCAGGATGCGCGCCCTGGAGAGTTCCCGCGATTTTTCAAACCGTTTGCGCAGCGCGACCGCCGTCCAAATCACCATCCCGAGCACCAGCATCGCTCCAGCCATGTGCGGCCAAATCGGAATGTCCTTGTGGCGAAAACCCGCTCCGAGAATCACCTGCACGTAAATGACGGCGGCGTTCAGGATCGTCAGCGAATGAATCGAAGGACTTCCGCTATCTTCCAATTGTGGCCGCTCCGAAACCCACCACTTACTGGTGAACACCGCGATACCCAGCACCGCGCCAAAAACAATCTGCGCAAAACAGGCATGGATCACGGGGAGCCAGTAATGAAGCAGCCGGATAACCACCTGCCCGCCCAGAATGGCCTGCACCGCGACGCCAAGTACGGCAACAAGCCCAAGCCAGCGCAGCCACATCCGGCTTTCTTTTGCCCACAGCAACACGGCGAGTGCGAGGGTAAGAATTCCCAAACAGCCAGCGATAGCGCGATGCGAGAACTCAAACAAGTCGCCACCTTGAAGGGACGAAAGCGGCGGAACCAACGTGCCGTGTGAAGTCGGCCAGTCGGTAACGGAAAGCGCCGCATCCTTGGACGTGACGAGCGCCCCGGCAACGAATAGAAGCACGGTCCAGAGCACTACGAAAACGGAGAATCGGTGCACGCCAGGATTATAGGTGGATGCCATGAGCGCCTTTTGCCAGGCGCGAATTATACATTTAACGCGCTACCGTGGAAAGCCGCGAACGACTCGCCGGCTTGAATCCCGACGGCCTTCAGCACGAGATCCTTCAGCGCGGCAATGAATAGCGGGCAGTCTCCCACCGCCGGCATCATGCGAAATCGCTCAATGCCCAGTTTTTCCGCTTCTTCCCGCGCCTCAATGTTGATTTCGTGCAGCGTTTCGATGTGTTCGGTAACGAACGAGATGGGAGCAACCAGCATCTCTTTCACGCCTTCGCGCCCCAGCCGTTCGATCGTTTCGGTAAGCGGCGGCTGCAGCCATTTCGCGGGGCCTACGCGGCTCTGATAGCACAGCAAATGCGTCCGCGGCCATCCACTGTACTGCTTTGCCCCGAGTTCGCAGACCAGGCGCACCGTTTCCTCGATCTGTTTCGGGTAAGGATCGCCCTTCTCGACCAAGCTCATCGGCAGGCCATGTGCGCTGAACACCAAATGAATTCGCGAACTGTCCGGGAATTGCCGTAGCACGGATCCAATCCGCTGCACCAGCGCTTGAATGTACAGGGGGTGGTCGTGAAAATTATTGATCGTGCGTTCCAGCCGTCTCCCGGCAAGTTGCCCCCACTTAACCTGATCGGCCACCCGGCGCCATTCTTTCAAGCTGCTCAATGTTGTTGCGAACGAATAATGCGGATAAAGCGGCAACAGTACGATTTCGTCCAGCGGCTCGGCCTTGCGCAGTGCGTCCACCGCCTCCGTCGTGAACGGGTGCCAGTAACGCATCGCCACGACGGCAACCGGATCAATGTAAGGCGAGACGGCCTCAACCAGCCGCAAGCGCTGCCGCTCCGTGAGCATCCCAATCGGCGAGCGTCTCCCGATTTCCGCGTAACGCCCCGCAACAGGAACCGACCGCCGCGAAGAAATGAACTTCGCTATCGGTCGCCGCAGCAGCCCAAAAGGCCCGAGTGGAATAATGTCGGGGTCCAGAAACAGGTTCAGCAGAAACGGCTCGACGGCCTCCAGCGAATCCGGCCCGCCGAGCTGAAACAGCACGATCCCGACTCTCTTCTTCCCTGCCAAGCTACTTGCCTCGGTTCAAAGAATTTTTCAATTGCTCGATCTGTTCGCGCAGCGTGTTCATCCGCTGTGCCACCGAGACGTAATACATAAAGAAAATAGCCCAACCGGCCAAATACGCTGCAAGAACGCTATCCAGGTTTTTCATCGTACTTCCGCCTCCCTTCGCAATTCTTCGACGCTGGCGCGCATGGCCTCCAGCTTGTATCTCCCGTTCAAGAGCAAAATCAGGAGCCCTGTAAACGCCGCCCACACCAGCAGATACGAAACGCGCATTCGAGGGTCGAGGCCGGAACCCGGCCCGCCCAAGATCACCGGCTGCGGGTGCTGCGTCCGCCACCAGCGAATCGAAAAATAAACCAGCGGCACATCCAGAAAAGCGAAAATTCCGAAGAGCGAGCTGAAAAGCGCCCGCTTATCCGGCTCTTCGAGCATCGAACGCAACAGCAAGTACGCCATATACAGCAGCCAGAGAACGAACGTGAGCGTCAAGCGCGCATCCCAGGTCCACCAGATTCCCCACACCGGGTGTGCCCATATCGGCCCAGTAACCAGCACGACGGAAATGAATACCAGGCCCACTTCCGCGGCGGAAACACCCAACCAGTCCCACTTGGCCTGGCGCGAAAATACGTAGCGCAGATTTGCGTAGAAGCAAATCCCCAGCGCAAGGAAGGAGCTGAACGCGCTCGGAAGGTGCAGGTAGAAGATCTTTTGGATCGGGCCCATGGTCTTCTCGATCGGAGCGTAATGGAAAGCCAGGTATGCCGTGAAGGCAATCATCAAGAACAAAATCACTGCGCCAAGAACAGTCTTCAGCATCGGGAACCTCCTCCGCATAGCTCTCTTCCCTGCTGTTGAGATTGCATGTTTCTCATTCCTCCAGCAGATATTCGCCGAAAAGCCATAGCGCCGTCAAAAACACGACGTCGAATCCGGCCAGAAAGCCGAGCCAGTCCAGCCGCAGCTCCGGCTTCTCGGCCAGCAGCGCAGCCGTTGCTTCCGTGCTGGCGATCAAGACCGGTGTCAACAGCGGCAGCAACAGTACAGGCAGCATGAGTTCCCGCATCCTCGCTTGCGCTGAGATTGCCGAAAAAGCTGTCCCCGGAATGGCCACTCCCACGCTGCCAAGAAAGAAAACAAGAACCAACTGGGGAAAGACGGCGACGATGTGGACATTGTAAAGGACCGCGAAAATGGGCAACAGCAGCATTTCCGTCACCAGCAGAAAAATCGCATTGGCAATGAGCTTGGCAAGAAAAATGGCAAACGGGTCGCTGACCGACAACCGCAGCGCACTGAGCGTATCGTTATTCTGCTCTCGCAGAAAACCCGGCTGAAGCATCAGCGACGCGGCAAACAGAAACGCCAGCCACAGAAGCCCGGGCCCGAAGCGCCGCGATTCGCTGACCGATGGATCGAAGGTGAAGCTGAACAGCACCACAATCGTGAGGATAAAGACCACCGTGGTGGTCAGAAGTTCGCGCGAGCGGAACTCCGTGCGAAGTTCCTTGCCAAGCAGCACCGCCGTATTGGGTAGCAGCGCCATTCACGCGTTCGCAAAAGCCAGTATGGACCGAAAGTCTGCGCCGGTTCGCGTGTCGGCCACCACCGATCCGCCATCCAGTTGTATCGCCCGCGTCGCCAGGTTGGAAATTTCTGACTCGCCGTGCAGGCTCATCAATATGGTGCGGCCCGAATCTCTCAAGCCGCGTGCGGTCTCCGCCAACCAACTCACTCCCTGAGGATCAAGCCCGTTGGCCGGCTCGTCAAAGAGAATCACGGCCGGTTCATTCAGAAGCGTCCTCGCAATCGCGACACGCTGCCGCATCCCGCGAGAAAAGGTGCGCACCAAGGACTTCCGGCGCTCCTCCAGTCCAACCTCCCGGAGTAGCTTCGCGGCGCGCTCCGCGGGCTCTGCAATTCCCTGCAATCTTGCAAACAGTAATAAATTCTCTTCCGCTGTCAGCTCGTCATAGACCATCGTGGCGTGCGCTACAAAGCCCGCTGGCAAAAGCGTCTCGACCTTTTCCGCGCGGCTATTTACGAAGCTCACCGAGCCAGCCGAAGGCCGCGCCAGACGCGCTCCAATTCGCAACAGCGTGGTCTTGCCGGAACCGTTCCTTCCGGCGAACACCACGCACTCACCCGCGGCGATTTCCAGCGAGACGCGGCGCAACGCGTAAAGCCCGCCATAACGTTTGTCGATATTTTCGAAGCGGATTCCTGTAGGAGAAAAACTCGGTGACGTCACCGTACGGCCTCGGAGATGGGCGCATCACTCCTGGTGCCGTTCCAACTTGTTCGAGCAAGTCCTCTTGGGAATGCTCTTTCCATACTCGCGTCCGATTCTTGGACTGTCATCTGTCCCAAATAGTTGGAACGGCACTGGTCTTCAATGCTTAGCCTCGCACGAGATCGCGCAGCACTTTTTCGGCACGCGCGCGTTCCTGTGCATATTCTGCCTCGGAGATCGTGCCCGCTTGGTGGCGCAGCTCCAGCCGGAACAGACGCTCCTTCAGCGCGTCAAGGCTTGTGCCGATGGCGGCATCAACTTCGGCAAGGCTTGCCGCTCCATTCGTAGGCGTTACAGTCACGGCGGGCGCGAGTGTTGCATGGGCTGCAATCGATTTCTTCTGCCTTGGCGAAGCAACTTCCGCCTCTACCAGCGCTCCCCCAGCTACCGCCACAACAGGCTTGCGCCCAAGCAGGATCGCGCCCATCGCAAAAAGAACAGCAAATCCTGCAATCAGATACCATTTCAAGCCATCGAGCCGTCCAGGCACCGCCTGGATACTGACTCCGGCGGCCAATTCAGCGCCGCCTTGCTGCGCGTCGCGGCCCTGTTGACCCCCTTGCTGACCCTGATCCGCTCCCGCGTTCGCGTCCGGAGGCGGCGCCGTGCCGGAGACGCTCACAGCCACAAGCGTGCCCGCGGGAACATCCTGACGGGCGTACAAATTCATGTTTTGCTCTTGCCCCGCCGGAGCCAAACCCTCGCCGCTGATCTGCACACTCGGCGGCGCAACAACCAGCAGCTGGCCGCCCGGATAAATCGTGGGAATCTTCACGGTCGCCGCATTCCCGGCATACGGCAGCTCGTATGAATACCGCACCGAACTGTCTCCCGGCCGGAATGCAAACGCAATCGAATAGCGATTTTTCTTCTTGTCAATCGGAAGTTGCGTCACAGGCATTCCAGAGGGTCCGGCCGCATCCACTCGTTGCAATTGGCCCTTCTCCGGCAACTCAAAATCAAAACTGCCGTCAGTTTTGTAAAAAGCCGCCGGCGGCCGCGACTTGTTTTCAATCTGATATTCTTCTCCGACAATCATCGTCGCGCCATTCGGCTTGAAGATCACCACGTGGGATGGAACACTGATCGTCTTCGCATCCTTGGACAATTCATAAATATCCACCTGCGCGGTGGTGCTCCCCGGCGGCAGCGCACGGTTGAAATTCACGCCTTGATAGACCGCGCGAATTAGCATCGGCTGTCCGCCAATCGCCGGATTGTCAAACGTGAATTCCCCTTGCGCACCGCTCTTGGAATGCGCGACTTCCTGCATTCCTCCTTGAAGCTGGATCAGCGCCAGTTCAATCCCCGCCGCAGGTTTGCCGGTTGTGCCGTTCACTACTGTGCCCCGAACCGTCCCCGCTTCAGCGACTGTCGCCCACGAGGCCAGAGCGAGCACGGCGACGAAAGCAAAACGCGCGGAGGAAAAACGCGTCATTGCGCGCTCCCATCGGCTGGGCGCGTCCCGCGCGGACGGCGCACCTGGGCATCCGTCACCTGATCGATCTCCGCGAGCACCAGCGCTGCCTCATTTTCAAGGGCCGTCTTCATCGCTTCGAAGTCGCCTTCCGAGTATTTCCCGGAGCGATATTCAAAACGCAGATCGCGCAGATTGTCGTAGATAGTGTCGCGGCGTTCCAAGAGCTGATCAAGCTTGGTGCGGTGCGGCGCAAGGTCCGAGGCATCCGGCTGAATGTAAAAAATGAAAAGACCGACGGCCAAGGCCAGCGCCACGCACGCGCCTAGTACCGCCCAATCTCCGGAGCCAATCTCCAACGTCGCAAGCGTGTAAAGAGTCGGCACCATTTAATCCTGCGTTTCGCGCGACGCCTGCGCTCTGGCGCGTTCCAATAGCTCGGCGGAAATACCCGGCGCACCGCCTGCCGGCGCGGTTTCTTCCACCGAGCGTTTTCGCCAGCGGGCGATCACGAAAATCACCATGCCGGCGCCCACGAAAAGATAAACGCTCGGCAGCGCCCAGGCAACCAGGCTGAAACCAGATTTGGGAGGCTCCGTATAGACTTGCGTCCCATACTCCTGCACGAACGCCTGCAGAATCTGCTCATCGGTCTCGCCCTTCGCGATGTGCTGATCGACTTCCTTCAGCATCCCTTTGGCGGTGTCGCACATCCCGGAGAATGCTCCTCCCGGATGCGAACAAGTGCTCGCGGGCATCTCGCACCCGCGGCACAGACATTTAATTTTCATGCCCACTTGCTTCGCACGGTCGGAAAGCTGCTGCGCACCTGCGGGTGTAATAAGCAGCGGCGCCATCGTGGACATCGCCAATACTGCGATCGCAGCAACCGGGCGCGCTTTAGTCATGACCCTCTCGCAAGGTGACGGACGAGGGAAGCCCATGTGCCACAGGTTGTCCCACAGGCTGCGGGGCAGCCGCGAGCACCAGCACCGCACGGCGATTCGGCAACATCGCCACGAGTGTTCCGAACACCACTACCACTCCGCCGAGCCAGATCCACTTCACCAGCGGATTTAGATAGGCGTGGATTACCGGCAGTTGCGTATCTGGGCTCGATCCCGCATAGACCACGTATAAATCTTCCTTCAGTGTGGAATAGATCGCCACCATCGTCCCATTCTCTGCGGTGGTCGAGAAACGCCGCTTCTCCGGATAAAGCATCATCGTAGGCTTATTGTTCTGCAGCACTTCGACGAGCAGGCGTTGCGCGGTGTAATTCTTTTCCGGTTTGGTGTCGAAGCCTTGCAGAACCAAAGTGTAAGGCCCGATTTGCAAAGTATCGCCTTGTCGCATGTCTTTCTGAATATCGCGATTGAACGCCGCGCCGGCCAGTCCGATGAAGGTCCACCGCCGATGCCATAAACGAAGCCCCGGATCGCGCGCGAATCACTCTCGCCCCGCGATAGAATTCCAGCAAAACCGTGGACGCCACAAATACGCACAAAATCAGGCAAATCCACGAATAGAAGTGGCGAAATCCAAACGTAAACGCAATCACGCCTGCGGTCACTCCGATCGCCAGCGGCCATCCAAAATTTCGCTTCAAGCTTTCCGCCGAGGTTTTCCGCCACGCCAGCAGCGGCCCAACTCCCGTCAAAAACAGCAGCAGCAGCCCGATGGGCCAGCAGCGGCCCAACTCCCGTCAAAAACAGCAGCAGCAGCCCGATGGGAATATTCACCTTATTAAAAAACGGCGCGCCCACGCTGATGCGGTCACCAGTGATCCACTCGGAAAAAACGGGAAACAATGTGCCCGAAAGTATGGCGATGCACGAAACCAGCAGGATCAGGTTATTGAACAGGAAGCTCGATTCGCGCGAAACAATCGAATCGAGTTGATTCTCGCTCTTCAGATAGTCGCGATTCTTCAAATAGGCCCCGAGGCACACCAGGATGATCAACACGATGAAGCTCACGAACCAGGCACCGATGCTGGATCGTGCGAAGGCGTGAACCGAGCTGACCACGCCGCTGCGTGTCAGGAACGTTCCCAGGATGCAAAGCAAAAATGTGCAGAACACCAGCCACACATTCCAGACCTTCATCATCCCGCGCTTTTCCTGCATCATCACGGAGTGCAGAAACGCTGTGCCCGTAAGCCATGGCAGGAACGACGCATTCTCCACCGGGTCCCAGCCCCAGTAACCGCCCCATCCGAGCACTGCATAAGCCCAGTGCGCGCCTAGCAAAATGCCCATGGACTGAAACATCCACGCAATCATCGTCCACTTGCGCGTCAGATGAATCCACTTCTCCCCCGGGTAGCGCGCCAGCAACGCGCCCAGCGCAAAAGCAAACGGGATTGTAAACCCGGTGTACCCGGAATAAAGATTCGGCGGGTGAATCACCATTTCCGGATATTGCAGCAGCGGCGTCAACCCGTTGCCATCAGCCCGCGCGACGTATTGCATCACCCCATCCGCCCCCGGCGATGCCAGTACCTTAAACGGACTGGCCACAAAATTGTTCAGCGTCAGAAAGAAAATCTGCACTCCGGCCATCACCACGCCGACGTACGGCATCAACTCGCCGTTCTTGTTCCTGTAAGTGAGCAACACCGAAAAAACATAAATGGCCAGCAGAAAGCTCCAGAACAGCAGCGAACCTTCTTGTCCCGCCCAAAGCGCGGCTATCTTGTAAAATGTCGAAAGGTCGCGATTGCTATGCGACACCACGTACGCGATGGAAAAATTATCGCTGAAGAACAGATATTCGAGGCTGAAGGTTGC
>WNEZ01005816.1_pt1 | contig 10836 bp, 8 predicted proteins | sample 5400521 | NCBI WGS metagenome assembly WNEZ01 (sample SAMN13153339, study PRJNA577476) | soil metagenome | isolation source: 120 cm saprolite under Douglas fir tree site 2 hole 1 replicate 1 | place: USA:California | collected 2015-04-18
ACCGAAGCAGCAGCGTCATTCCTGAAAGTGCACGGCGTAACGCGACGCGATGAGATCGAGCAATTGCGGGAAGATTTCAATGGTTTTTTTATTGCCGCGCCGAACGGCATCATTCATCTCGTCATCGGTCACGAGGAAGCGTAACGCTCACCGGCGTAGCGAGTCTCAATAAGGGAGATTATCGATCTTACTGCGCGGGTGCGCCGCTCATGACCATTTTCGCATATTCGCGGGCTGAGCGCGGGCGTACCGAGAACTTTTTGAACGTCTTGCTTATGTCGATTGCATCGCCTTGAGCAACGGTGAGTGTCAGATCTGCAAACGTCAACTCAACCGGATTTGTGGCTCCCGCTTTCCGGCCTGGAGCGCTTCCTCGGGAACGAACTGCATCTTGAAAGGGCGACCGCCAACTTCTTCAAAGATGCGGACGACCTCGACCGGACTGAGGGCTTCCGGGCCGCCGAGCTCAATCACAGCATTTCGCGCAGCCGGATTCGGTAAACATTGCACGGCAAAATCGGCCACGTTATGCAAAGAAATGTAACTAACGTTCTTTTTACCCGACCCGTAAATCGTTGCTTTGGCATTTCCAAAATCGAAACCGAGATGCGAACTCAACCAGATTTCCCATGAAGCAGCTGGGACGCAAAATGCTGAAGGTAAGTCCGCTCTCGCGAAGATGATTTTCAACAGCCTTCTTTGCATCAAATAACGGGTTGTCCCCGTGTTTTAACAGATTGCCCGAGACGGAAACGAAGACGTAGTGCTCGACTTTCGCCGCGCGCGCAGCATCGACGAGACCCATCTGTCCGTGCAAATCGACGGTTTCGATTGAGTCATCCTCTTGCTGCGAACCAATTGCCGTCGGCGTTGAAATAACAGCCGTTGCCCCCGCAGAGGCTCGGTCAAGTGAAGCGCGGTCCTTTAAGTCGGCTTCGACAAGCTCGCCGCCAAGGTTTTTCAGAACATTTTTCTTCGCCGGATCAGAAGTCGATCGCACCATCGCCCGAAACGGTTTGCCCGCGGGCGCGAGGCGCCGGCAAATTTCCATTCCAAGTACGCCTGTAGCTCCAACGACGAGTATCATAGCTGTTTCGTCTACTGTTAAGTTGTACCGGTTTAACGAATAACTTCGGCGGCGCAGCCACGCCATCGTCCAACCCAGGTGCTCCAGCCATAAAAGCCCAGCGGCGCCAGGCAGCCCGCTGCGACCAATGCGTCCACGTCCGCGCGGGCCGGCGCTATTTTGCTGTCTGGGGTAGGTCCATAATAATCGTCGATCACCATCCAGGATCCGTCCGTGAATTTGTCGCCGTAGCGGTCGATGTCGCGCCGCTTGGCGGCGTCGGCATCCAGGATCAGCAAACCAATTTCATCTGAGCCGAGCGCTTGATGTACCGCCGTTATCGTCGCGGGCTCAGAAGAATGGCCTTTGATTACGGTCACCATTTCGGACACGCGTTGCCTGGTGAGATTTCGTTCCAAATCGCGCAAGATATTACGTGTAGCGAGCCGCTTGTGTTTCAGGCTTCCGCCGGGCTCGATTGCAACAATTCTTTTTCGCTTACCGGAATCGCGCACCCCAAGCGCCGCCGCAATGGTGGCCCCGCCAACAAATGCGCCGATCTCGAGGATCTGTCCGGGGCAAATTTTCGCAAAATGATAAATCAGGATCAGCACGTCCAGATGCAGCATCGAATGTTCGTCACGGATCTTAAGCAACTGCGCATGAATCGGCTCCTGTCGGTATTGCATGAGAGTATGCATCAAGTTCAGGCAATCATTGAGGTGGCTGTTACTGCTCATGGGTTCCGTTCTCTGCAATGTAGGCCCGGTGATTGTGTCGTCGCGCGCGGGACAATGTCGTCCCATCACAACGAGGTCACGCTCCACTCTATCGAGCCGCGCAACACCTGGAAGCAATCCCCAGCGCTCGAACCTGAACCGCTCAAACAATTTCAAACTCGGTGCGTTGTGCGCGAAGATAAGACCGACAATTGCGTCGACCCCGAGCGAAGGCGCACGCGCGATTGCTTGTTCCAACAATTGCCGTGCTACCCCGCGACGGCGAAATTTTTGATCGACATAAACGCTGATTTCGGCGGTGCCGCGATAAGCGCAGCGCGGCAGGAATGTTTTGAAATCCAGCCAACCAATCACGCGGCCGTCAAATTCCGCTACCCAGAATGGATGTTGGTCAGGCGAATGATTGCGGAACCACGGCAAACGCGCTTCAACAGTGGTCGGCTCAAGCTCAGCCGTTACCATGCGCGTCGGCACAGTCGCATTGTAAATCTCGATGATGGCCGGGAGATCAGATTCTAGCGCATCGCGAATAATCATTTCCGTAGCTGTAGCCGCGGTGGGTGGTCGCGGATTCTCTGACATTACGGCAGTCTTAGACAGCCGCTACAGAGTAGGCGCCGTTCGAAAAAACGCGGTTTCGAAGGTCGGTTGAAAGGGACCGGGCTCGGTTTCGCCGATTCGGAATCGCGGACTAATTTCCGATTGGCTGGCGCAATGGAGTTCCATGTCGATGTTGCCGCATTTTGCAAGCGACGCGCGCATCGCACCCAAGGCAAGCTCAGGCGTATTGCAATCGCGGCTGAGATGTCCAAGCACAATCCGATCGATTTTGCCCGGTAGCAATTGCTCGATCACACTCGCCGCTGCTGTGTTCGACAGGTGGCCGTGCCGCGATTGAATTCGCTGTTTCACCGGCCACGGTCGATGCGTGTCGTTCTGCAAAAGTTTTTCGTCGTGATTGGTTTCGATCACCAGCGTCTGCACGTCGCGCAATCGTTCGATGATCATTTTTGTCGGATAACCGAGATCGGTGATGAACCCGAGGCTGCCGGATCCCGCGTGGAAAGCGAACCCAAGCGGATCGACAGCATCATGCGGTACCGGGAATGTTTGCACAGTGACATCGCAGATCGAAAACTCGGCACTGGTCACAAAAATTCGCCAGTTACGATGTCGCTTAAATGAACCATCACATCGAATCGATTCCGCCGTCAGCACGTTGGAATAAATCGGCACGTCAAATTTGCGGCAGAGAACTTCAAGTCCGCAGACGTGGTCGGCGTGTTCGTGAGTCAAAAGCACCCCATCCAGTTGCTCTGGCGCAATGCCACACTGCTCCAGACGCAAAGCCAGCTGCCGCGCGCTCAGCCCGCCATCGACCAGAATCTTGCAATGATCGGTCGCGACCAAGGCGCTGTTTCCCGCGCTGCCGCTGCCGAGCATCGTCAAGCTGAACACGGATCTTAACTTAGCCGAGTTGCCTGAGCTCACGCAAACGGAAACGGACAAATCGGACCGCCGATTTTTGGCCGATCCGTGTTTCCCGGGATGAAATTGCCCTGCCTCTTTTGATATGTCGATCTAATGGATTAGCCGTCTATGCGAGAACGTGGCTCATCGCCTCTTGATCCGCGATGCGTATCTCCGGAAACGGCAGAGGAATCGATTGCTCGAAGCCGTTCCGCTTTGCTCGACACGACCCGCGGCTAGAATTACATTCGCCTGCTTGAAAACGCGCATCCTCATTTTCATCGCACTGGCCAGCTCACTTTTTAGAAGCATTGCTTATGGCCAGTCCGATTTGCCGGCTGCGGATAGTCGAGGTCTGGATTTCAAGCAGTGGGGACTGCTCGCGATTCAGGATGGAGGAAGGCGTAAACCAATCGATACGTTCGCGCGAGAAACGCTGATCCGAATAACCGGAGGATCGACATATGCCGATAAAGCGGGCCGGAAATGGGCGCCGAATGATTTCATTTTGTCGGTACTGCTCGAGACGCACGATTGGAAAAGTGAGCCGATGGTGCTGGTTTCATTTGGCAGCCTGAAGGAGCAGCTTGGGTTCGATAAAACCCAGCGAAGATTCTCGGTCGCGCAGTTGAATGGGTCTGCGGAATTGCACCGGCTCGCGAATGACGCGCAGGCCCTCAAGCGCGCGGAAAAACCGCTCGACCGAATTCAGCAGGAAGCCCTCGCCGTAAGTGACCGATTGGCGTTACTCGGGAATGTGATGAATGGAAGAGCGTTGCTCATAATTCCGTCGCCGAAAAACGAAGCGGACGCCTGGGTAGTGCCCGATCCAGCGGCGGTTGCGATTTATTATAATGAAACGCAGGTCGCTCCGGCCTTCTCTGACCTGACAAAAATGATGCGCGCCTACGTGCAAGGAGACGCGTTCAATTTTGGCTCAGCTGCGCGTCAACTGCGGGAGACTTTACGAGCGTTTAGCCCGTCGGTTTATCCGCAAGAGCGACAATTGCGCCTAGAATACTTCTACAATCATTTCGCAGCATTTTATCGCGCGATCTGGTGTTATGGGATTGCGCTGGCGATTCTCCTCGCGGCGCACCTCCGCAAACGCGGGCGGAAATTGCAGAATGTCGGCGTGGCGATTGCGCTCGTCGGTCTCGCGTTTCAGGCGGCCGGCATCACGATGCGCTGCATGATTGCCGGCCGGCCACCGGTCACGAACATGTATGAATCGATCATCTGGGTCTCATTCGCGGTCTCATTTTTCGGAATGATCTTCTTTGCGCGTTACCGGACGCCGGTTTATCTGCTCGCAGCGTTGCCAGTAACGCTGGTTGCGCTCTTGCTCGTACACCAAATGCCGATCGCGATGCCATCGAGCATCGATCCGCTCGTGCCGGTGTTACGCGATAATTTCTGGCTCACGGTTCATGTGCTCACGATCACGTTGAGCTATGCGGCTTTCGCGCTGGCGATGGGCTTCGGTCACATTCTACTCTGGCGGTACGCGCGCAACCCGGCGGCGGCGAGAGCAGACGCCCCCATGCACTTCTGGCTTTATCGCGTGCTGCAACTCGGCGTGCTTTTGCTCGCCGCGGGCACGATTCTGGGCGGTGTCTGGGCAAACTATTCCTGGGGACGGTTCTGGGGTTGGGACCCCAAGGAAACGTGGGCGCTGATCGCGCTGCTTTGTTATATCGTCACGCTGCATGGACGGCTCGCCGGTTGGTGGAGCGAGTTTGGTTTGGTGGTCGCGAGCGTTGTCTGTTTCCTCGCAGTTTTAATGGCGTGGTATGGCGTGAACTTTGTTCTCGGCAAAGGTTTGCACAGCTATGGCTTCGGCATCGGCGGCGAGACTTACGTTGCAACATTTGTTGGCCTTGATCTTTTATTCGTCGCGTTTGCCATCTGGCGGTACCGAAAGAGCAAGCGCGCGGTTGGTCCCGCCGGTGAAATTGAAAGCCAGCGCATAGCGGTGTAGCTGTAGCCGGGGTCGGTGACCCGGCGGCCGCGTTCCCCCGAAAGCTTTCGGGGCTACAATGTTTCCACATTGAGCGCGTCCAGAAATTCGTGCGGAGTCTCCGCATGGAGCAATGTCGATCGTATCGCATCATCTTTGACCAACCGCGCCAGTGTGCCGACGCAGATCAGGTAATCATTTACCAATTGTTGCGGTACGCCGACGACGAAAATCAGCCGGGCGCGCACTCGATTTTCGCCAAAGGGAATGCCGGCACGGCTGCGCCCGATACCAAGAACGATTTCATTCACCAGATCGGTGCGCGCATGGGGAAATGCAACGCCGTTTTCGACCACACTGGGGTGGGCACGCTCGCGGGCGAGCACTTGTTCAAGAAATCCTTCTGCATTGACGATCTTTCCATTCTGCGCCAGCAACTGGATGATTTCGCGCAGCGCGTTCGCCGGTTTGCGGGAGCGCAATCGCAGTATCACCTGCATTTCATTGAGTAGATCGGCCAGCGCGATAGCCATTGAGGGAAGCGAGATTTATTGGATTATCCGGCAAAGCCAGTTATCCAGTTAAGTAACGGGCCGTGGCAACTGAAAACACAGCATTAGCTGAAAACGAGGAGAGAACAGTCTCCTTCCAGCGCAGCATGTACGATCCGGGCTACGTCAACGCGATGTCGCATTTTTATCGCGGCGAAATGGGTCGGATCATGGTCTGGCGCCAGCGGCTCGACGTCACAACGAACTGGGCGATAACCAGCAGCACCGCCATCATCACCATCGCATTTTCCACTCGCGAAGTGCCGCACATCATCTTCTTTTTTAATCTGGCCATCGTTTGGGTACTCCTCTGGATCGAGGCGCGGCGTTATCGGTTCTACGACGCGTTCCGCGCGCGCGTCCGCATGCTGGAGGCGCATTTCCTCGTCCCGATGGTAATGGAGAATCGCGAGTTGCTTCAGGGCGAATGGAAAAAACTCGTATGCGAAGATCTGATTTTGCCCTGCTTCAAGATCAGCAAGCTGGAAGCGGTTGGGCGCCGATTAAAACGCAATTACATTTTCATTTTCATTCTTATTTTACTGGCGTGGGTGACGAAGATTTTCCTGCACGCCGAGCACGCCATGGACAGTGTAGGCAGTTTCTATCGTGCATTGCGCGTTGGCCACATTCCGTCCTGGCTGGTCGCGCTCATCTTTGCGGGCACCTTCATCGGCGTCATCTGCATCACGATTTACGTCAGCAAGAAATCATCCGGAGAAATTTCAGAGTTCGGCACCCATCGTTCGCTCTGGCGGATTTAACAGATGTTTGATGTTCGATTGGTTGTGAATGAACACCGCTAAGGACTTGTCGCTTCATCAGTCATCATTCACGAATCACTTCCAGCAACTTTGCAAGATCGTTGCAAAGTTGCGGGCGCCAGGGGGTTGTTCGTGGGATCGCGAGCAAACCCACGAATCGCTGCTGCCTGCTTTGATTGAAGAGGCTTACGAAGTGGCGGGTGCGGTACGCACCAAAGACAATGCGAATTTTCGCGAAGAACTGGGCGATCTTCTTCTGCTCATTGTTATGCACGCGGAAATCGCCCGGGAAGCCGGCGGATTCAATATCGACAATGTGCTCAGTGACGTGACGGAGAAACTCATCCGGCGTCACCCGCATGTCTTTGGCAAAAGCGATGTGCGCGACAGCGGCGCGGTGCTGAAACAATGGGAATCGATCAAGCGCACGGAAAAAACAGTCAGGCATTACCTTGATGGTTTGCCAGCGGCGCTACCCGCGCTGATGCGCGCGCAGAAAGCGCAATCGAAAGCAGCGCGGGTGAATTTCGATTGGGCCAACGTGCGCGGCGTGATCGCAAAAGTGGAGGAGGAACTCGGTGAGCTGAAAGACGCCCTCGCGTCGGAAAATCCGCAAGCGGTCGAAGGCGAGATTGGCGATTTATTTTTCGCAGTCGTCAATCTGGCGCGCAAATGCAAACTCGACGCGGAAAGCGCGCTGCAAACCGCGACAGACAAATTTGTCGCACGATTCAACCGACTAGAGGACGAGTTGCAGGGGCGAGGCAAGCGACTTGGTGATGTCGATCTTGCTGAGCTGGATGCGATTTGGGACGAGATCAAAAAGTGACGAAAGACGAATCACGAATGGCGAACGAGTGACGAAGCGCCGCCGGTGATCCCTGACGGCGGGAGGCGATGATTGGGTGGAGCCGGCAGTCCTGCCTGCTGGTATTATTACCATTCAGCAGATCACGCGCCCGCAGGCAGGATTGTCGGCTTTACTTAGTTACGGCCGGTGCTGTGGCCCCTGGATGGGAGCCATGATTGGCACTCGAAGAAACCGATCACAGCAAGTTCATCCTGCGGCGGACGGTTGGAATCGAAACGGAAATTATAAAGAGTACCCCAGCGGATCGCATTTGCGTTTGGGTTTTGCGCTAGCGTCTCGCAGCTCCAAGTCAGAGAGCCGCCCGTTACCACCGATGTCCAGGGGGTGCTGCTGTATCCCGCGTTTCCCACGGTTCCATCGTTTGCCCATCCAGGTTCCTGGGGCGGCGCATGAAACCCTATATTTCTGATGCGGCGTCCCGTAGGCACAGCGAACGATTGAATCGCGCGATCCAGGTTCTCGTTATAGATCGCGTACTCATAGTGCCAAACTCCAGTGGATGGGTTTGTCACTTTATAGCCAATGAATGCAATGCCATCGTTTCCCGGATCGGGCTCGATCTTATCGGTGGTTGCTCCCGTCCAGGCAAAGATGGCAGGTTTCGATCGCACCGTAGAGCCAACGGGCGAAAACGTGAAATTCGTGCTTCCGCTGACACTGAACTGACGATAGGAGACGTTGTTGTACATGTTGCATTGCCCGGGATTAGCCTGGCACCAGGCGTATTCATGTGGAGTGACATATTGACCTTCGGCGAAATAGGTCGCACCCGGATTTTGCGTTGTGTCCAGGTCGCTCATTGCCACCGTGACTCTGTGCGACGTGCCTGTGTGGTTGTGGCCGGTGTGGTTGGCCGGGCTTGGCGATCCTGGAAACGCGCCGGTAAAGGGATTGACCCAGGCGCGCGAGCCCAGCCCGTTTTGGCTATAGTTTAAGCTCGCCGTGTACGGATCGGAGCATCCAGAGCATAGATTGGAGCCAGTAGTGCAACCACTGGTGCTGCAGCCAAAGCCGCAGTCGTCGCCTTCCAACGCAAAAAATGCGTGTTTCAGCCAGGATTGGCCAATTTGCTCGAACCTCTCGATGTTGTCAGTTCCGCCGCTCATTCGATAGAGGTTCTGGGGAATGACCGGATGATCGTTATTCGGCAATGCAAGCCAATGCAATGGCTCTTTTCCGTTATTACAGGAGGTGGTTCCCACCCCCAGGCCGACAAAGGTTCCATTACTTCCACCTTGCTCCACGGAAGGCAGATCTCCAACGATGACATCCGGGCCTGGGACACTTCCCATCGAGGGCTGGGCAGCCTGTTCTCCCGCGCTGGCCGCACCCTGCAGAGGCGGCATCGTCACCGATTGCAAGGTGCCATTGACAACCGTTGCGATCTCCACCGGTTGCATGCTTGTTCCAATAGAAATTTTTCCAACCACCGAACCGGCTTCCGAGGTGCGCCCAAGCGCCTCGGCGAACTTTGTTGAAATCAGAAGACTTCCGTCTTTGATGCTGAGCAATTGTGCCCTGGCATCGTAATCGTACTGGTGTCCTTCGATATTGAAAAAGGCGAATCCCGTTTTGCCGTCGCGCACGGCAAGGTCGAAAGCTTCACCCGAAGGGAGTTTTTCGACCACCAGTTGATTGAGGGATGCGCTTAAGGCAGCAGGAAGAGTCGCGCTGTTTTGCGGGATGAGCGCTATCGACCCTTGCTCAGCACCACGCAACACGTCGTTAAACACTAGAACAGGAAAAAAGGAGTCAGCGGCCACGGCGAAACGCAGCGTCTCACGTTTTGCCGTCGCGGAGTTGACTCCATTGAGCCGATTTAGATCGATATCCATCGCGACGCTCCCGCTGGCGACGATCATCTTTTCAAGAGTCCCGCTCTGGGCGTCTGGGCTCTTCTGTTTGGATCCTGCTACGGAGTTCTGCGAGCTGTTGCAGAAAAGCAAAAGTAGCGGGAGCATGAAAGCAGTCAGGGTTCTCTTTAACATTGTTTTTGGTCCTCCAATTTTGTGCCGTTTGGCGAAGTTACGAGTGAAGCTCCAAGTTTTCCCATGGACCGGGGAGATAAGTAAAGAATTTTTTGGAATTTTTTTGGGGGTCCAAATCAAGTCAGGTTCAAAATGACTCTTGCTGCACTCCTGTGCAGAAGCTTGTGCCTTGCTGATTCATCCAGCAGCGCCCGCTGACCGCGCCCCGTCCGCCGTTGACGGCACCGGCTACAAAGCAAAGGCGGCGCCGCTTGCGCGACGCCGCCTTGATTGAAGTTGCCTGCGTGATTCCCTACGGGCCCCTCACTGTCACTTCGTTCGAGCAGTTCGTGCTCCCCGCCTCGCACACCTTATACGTGTACTGCCCGGGGGCAGTGAGCACGTCCGTATACGTGCCAGGATTCGTCGGCACCCTCGCGATCCGAACCCCATTGCGGAAGATGTCCACCCGGGGCGGGTTCGCCCCAATCCACCTGAGATTCACCAGCTTCCTATTTGGCCCCACCCTCTGCCCGTTGGCCCTGAGCTCAATCTGACCCGGAGTCGGTGTCGGAGTCGCCGTCGGCGTCGGCGTCGGCGTTACCGTGGGAGCTGGCGTGGGCGTTGGAGTTCCGCAAGGTGGTATGTCGTACGTGCGCGATACGTTTTGCGGCGGAGTATCACCGCAGAAATCCTGTGTGAAGAACCCGGCGCCACTGTCGCCCTGGACGCCCCCCACATACGGATGATCGTGGCCGGTCGTGTTGAGCGCGCCGTAGATTACATCGAACCGCAGATTCTCCGCCGGATTCTCATACAAACGCACCTCAAAATTCTGCCTCGAGGCGTTGTTGGCAAAAAGCACAGTGCGCCATTCGATGTTGAAGATACGGTTGGGCGTGACACCTGAGACCGAGGTGAAGATACCGCAGTTTCCACCCGGAAAACCCGAGCAGCCGCTCAGACCCAAATCAGTGCGCATGTCCTCCCACAGACCAAAGATGGTGAAGTCATACGGGCAGACGTTGGGCGGCGGCGGGATGCAGGCTGTGATGTAGCCGACGGGTTCGTTGGCGCATACAAAATCGAGCCGCCCATTGGAATTGACATTCACGGCGCCATAACTCTGGTCATACAACTGGAAGTTGAACGGCAGACTGATGAGCGTATCGCCGTCGTCGATGTGATTACCCGTGTCGGTAGTGCCCGGCACGATCGTGTCCGTTCCAGGAGTTATGACGTACTGGCTGGGAGGACAACCCTGTACTGTATAATCCCCAGAGAAGGCCGCATTACCATTGCATGTTTGAGCAGTGATCGCCCCGGCGGCAATGCTCGCCGTCAAGTCCCCCCCGAAATTCATATGCAAGGTGAACCGGGCAGTCGTGCCGTTAATCACGCTGACTGCCGTCACACTGGGGCCACTATTACCGGTCACCGTCAGATC
>WNEZ01005817.1_pt1 | contig 10835 bp, 11 predicted proteins | sample 5400521 | NCBI WGS metagenome assembly WNEZ01 (sample SAMN13153339, study PRJNA577476) | soil metagenome | isolation source: 120 cm saprolite under Douglas fir tree site 2 hole 1 replicate 1 | place: USA:California | collected 2015-04-18
TCATGCAAGCACCTGGTGGCGCAGAAGAAGATACCGAGGGCGGCTTCACCCACGGCGGGTGGACAGGGCCGTTCTGGCACGATGACATTGGCGCGCACTTCTTTGAGGCCATGAGCCAAAGTGACGCGCTGCTTCTGGGGCGCAAAACCTGGCAGATCCACGGCTCCGCATTTGAACCAATGCCAGCCGGTGACCCTTTTGCCGATGTCATGAACACCATGGCGAAGTACGTGGTTTCTACCACCCTGACCACGGCCTCAGCCTGGCGCAACTCCACCTTGATTCGCAGCAATGTGGTTGAGGAAGTCCGCACCTTGAAAGCACAGGCAGGCAAGAACATCGTCATCGATGGCAGCAGCGTGCTGGTTCATACCCTGGCCGAGCACGATCTGATTGACGAATATAGCCTGCTCGTGTACCCGGTGGTGCTCGGCAGTGGCAAGAAGCTTTTTCCTCCTGGGCTGCGCGTTCATCTGCGCCTGATCGAAGCCAGGCCATTCCCATCAGGCGTGGTGCTCATGCGCTACGCGCGCGCCTGATGGGCTGCCAGCTACGCACTGTGAAAAGGATGAACCAGCACAGGAGGCGCATGTGAACTACAGCGTTATCAATAAGGGCGAACTTCAGAACTCTGGGAGCACATCAGAGTTTGAAGGATACCTACATGGAGACACCGACGTTTCCTTTATTCTGGTTGACATGCAGCCAGGAGAGGGTGTACGGCTACATAAACATCCGTATCAGGAGATATTTATTCTCCAGGAGGGTGTGGCCACTTATGTGGTTGGCACAACGACGCTCGAAGCGCGGGCAGGACAGATCATCATTGCCCCGGCAGACACGCCCCACAAATTCGTCAATAGCGGTGAAGGGAAGCTCCGGCAGGTGGATATCCACCTGAGCAAGCGCTTCATCACCGAGTGGCTTGAAGATTGAACCCGAGGCGACCAATCTCCTCTCTTTGAGGTGTAAATCTCATCATTCTCCTGGTGAGCTATCCTGAACGGCTCGCTCACCAGGAGAATTGTTGGATTTTCGCCATGATAGTGACTCCGCTCTTTGTCTTGAAACAGGACTCCAGACGGGGAGAAATCGCGCCTCTAGACGCGTGTCAGGTGGCTGTGATGAGGATAGGCTTGCGCGGTATCATTTGCACGAAAGGAAGACCATCAGTATCTTTCAGGAAAGGATTGGAAAATGACATTCTCTCTCCCGCATGCAGAACAGGCACCTATGCACCCTGCTCTCATATTCCAGCGCGGAAGCCTTGCAGCCTGCATTCTCCTCGCGCCGCTCTCGATCACGCTCTACCTCGTCTCCTGGCAGGGAAATCAGCGCGCGCCTCTCACACCTCTCATCACCAGTGCGATGGCTGGTCCGACCGGCAACACCCTGCACTTCATCGGGGCCATCGCTGCCTCCTTCTTCCTGCCTCTGGGCTACCTGGGTATGTCGTTGCTGGGCATGCGACGTGCGCCCTGGCTCGCCACCATCTCAGCGGCGCTGTCCCTGGTTGGCTGGATTCCCTGGGCCGCGCTCATGGGTCTCGACTCGTTGGCCTACGATATTGGCCGGACCGGTAGCACCCCGCAGTTTGCTGCACTCTGGACGACCTTCAACGGCGATGCTGTTATGACGACCTATCTGCTCATCTACATCATCGGCCATCTGCTGAGCGCCGTGCTCATCGGCTTCATGCTGGGTCGGCTGCGCCTCATTCCCGCCTGGGCTGCATGGGCCTTTGCGCTCACCAGCCCGCTCACGATCCCCATCATTCTCGTCCACACTCTCCTCTTCCAGGATGTGCTCAAATACCTGGTCTGCGTCCTTTGGATCGTCGGTGCCATCCCCGCCGCTCTCGCCATGCTCACCAACAAAGACCTGGTACAACCGTCACCATCACAGGCTCAATCTATCAAAGAATGATGGAAGAGGCCCTGGAGGAGGAATGGACCGGGAGGCAGCCTCATCGTGAACGTGCTTGACGGTCCTACGAGCGTGGAGTCGAGATAACGTCAGGATCACACCGACAGGCCTGCTATACTGCTCTTACAGAACCCATATATTTCTCCACTATACCGACCTTCCAGGGCAATCGCATCTTAAGCGGTGAGCACTTTACAAAGGGAGTCTTCACTCCATCCAGCGCTTCCGCCGCTTGGCTTTGATGCCACACGTGGCTGTCCGTTCCTGCTTGAGCAGATTGAGCGCCATATGCCCTATTGGGCTGCTTGTCACGGCCCTTGCCATTCCATGGCCTGCTTTTGCGCCACCGAGCGTAAAACATAATGGCAGTATGCAGAGCAAACGGCTCACTAGGATACTATGCCCAGGAAGATATCCGTATTGCCGAACGTGGTTGGACAATTGGCGATCACATTGGGCTTGCTGGCTGTTCCCGCACGGAAGGCATCCACCGCCGCACACGGTGTAGCGTTGCGCGAGTCGGTCCATACCGCAAAGACATGCGAAGCATCTGCCACAGTCGTGATGTAGTCGCCCAGGAATTGTGCCGCCAGGCTGTTCGTGCTGGAGCCATCTGGATCGGAAGTAGCTGTGCTGATCTTTAGCGGACTGCTAAAGCTCGCCCCGCCATTGGTAGACCGCGTGAAGTAGGCATCGTAGTGCACTACGCCTGCTCCCGGAGCTGTACCTGTCGGTACGTCGTCCAAGGCCAGGAAAACTACATCCACGTTGTTACTTGGGTCTGTTGTCACGGATGCAAAGAAGGCGCTGCGACCACTGACATCGCCTGCCACGACTGGCGTAGACCACGTCAGCCCGCCGCTGGTAGACTTTGTGACCAGGACGACGGCATGCCCATTGGTGGGATCACCAGTGCGGTTGCTCCACGCCACATACAACGTACCATTTGGAGCGATCGAGAACGAGGGGAACACGCGTGCATCCTGGCGGAAGCTCGACCCAGGCGCTGGGTTGACGAAATCGTCGGTTACCGTGGCGACCGTGATGTTCTGCATCGGGAAGGTCTTGCCGCCATCATGGGAGATGGACAGACGCTCGACTGCCTGCTTGTTGACTGTATCGAACCAGGCCACGAAGACCGTGCCGTCAGGACCAACCTTCACCGTTGCGCCCTGGCGTCCGCCAACATGGGTATTGTTGAAGCCGGGACTGATGGGCAGAGGATTGCTGAAGGTGGCCCGCCATCCGTCGAGCGCGAGAACAAGATCTGGTCACTGCCGCTCTTCGTAAACTTCGTCCAGGCAGCGTAGACGTTGTCGTGGAACGGGCTGCTGGGGTTGGCATCGGCGGTGATGGCGTCCTTGTCATCGAAGATCGCAGGCGAAGCTCCGCTGACCTTGGCCGCTGAGCTGTAGTGACAGCCACCATCGGTGGACTTGGCGACAAAGAAGTCGGCCTGCAGGCCCGTAGCCAACTCCTCTGTCGTCGGAGGGAAGGGGAAGGCAAGTGTGCCGAAGTAGGCATTTCCCTTGCTATCGAATGCCTGCCACGGATCACCAAACGCAAATTCGTGGAACGCAGAAAGGTCAATCTGCCCCTGGCATGGCCAAGTCTGGCCACCGTCGAACGAGGCATAGAAACCAGAGACCGAGACACCATTTACGAATGGGCACGACGAAGGGGTCGTGTTCGTACAGGCAGGTTCACCGATCTCATCGTTTGAGCCTGCGATCAGGTTCAGGGGGTCGTCGGATTCTGAGCCAGGCTGGGCTCATTCTGCTTGTTTGTTGGGAACGGACCGGCAAATGCTTGATTCACCTGGACGTTGGTGAAGGATACGGCTGGCTTGGCCAGAACCGCATGGGAACTGAATGCAACCACTGCTACGATGATGCTGACCATCAGCACCCCACTCACAGCCGTCGGAAATACTTTTTTGTCCATGATGCTTGCCTCTCTAGGGTTCAGATGCATCTTTCGCTACACACAAAATAATGGGCACTACGAGATGACACAATCGACGTGACCGCCTTTTCTGCTACGGTGGTGCGAAATTCAAGCACAATCCACTCATGGACGGTTTTCCCAGCAACAGCGCCAAGGAGGAACGATCTTTCCTCATCGGTCGAGCAGAGTGAAAGGAGTAATCTTTCGCCTACGCCTTCGACAATTGACAAGAGCAAGTGCACAGCTTGCCCAGGCCCTCTCGACAGACACTTCTGATAACGGGGTGTGCAGATATCCATACATCTCTACGTGTGCAAGTTACACCCGTCAAGGCATGAAGAAGCGCTTTTCAATTATGAAATTGGCAACTGTACAACCTCTTTATTTTATGGTATACCTTCTTATGGCAGCATCGTGCTAGTACCGTCCTCCAGAGTTTTAGGCGTAGAGACACGTTTCTATATCAGCTTCTTCACATAGCGCATTCTCGAAGTGCGTCCTCTTTAGGCTGTTATTTACTCAACATTTTATTTGTAGAAAGGAGCACTCCATGACCTCCCACCCTGCGGCTGCCTCTCAGGCAGCCCCCACCGAACGGCGATGGCATCCTCCAGTCGGCACCATTCAGGTCCTCGATCCCTCGCCGTTGAACTGGCTGTTCATCACCTGGAACACAATGGAGGAGCCGATTCGAGTAGACCAGGACGGGCACGTCGTCCCCGCTCTGGCAACAGATGCACACTGGCTAGATGAGCGCACCCTCGAGCTTGCCTTGCGCACAGGAGTGCGCTTCCAGGACGGTGAGCCTTTCACCGCCCACAACATCAAGCAGAACTTTGACGAGATGCAGCGCTGGACTGCCCCACATCCACCGGGCACCTGGCTCAACTTCCCGCCTGCGTCGGTCTGTGAAGTGGTGGACGAATACACCGTTCGCTTCCACTTGCCCGGCCCGGACGGCTTAGCGCTGGGGAAGATGCGGGGCTTTCACATCGCCAGCTCGGCCTTCTGGCGCGAGCAGGGCTTCGGCTACGCCAAATTCGGCTCTGGCGAGGGGCATTGGTGAGTAATCGATGCACCGGGCCCGTGGGGCACCGGACCGTTTACCCTCACCGAGGGATACTCATCCATCAGCACCCGCTGCGCCATCATGCGACCCGACCCGTTCGCCTGTTCCTGGCTGATCGAGAGCGAGGACCGTACTGCACGCGTGGTTCTCGAGGCGAACCGCAGCCACTGGAACATTGAACGCGGTCCGCGCCTGGAACGCGTCATCTTCCGCAACGACCTGTCTCCCGCCGAGGCCCTGGAGCTATGTATCTCGACGGACGGTGAGATCGACATCGTGACCGAGGTTTCACCCGCCGACGCTCAGCGCGTGCTCGCCTCCGAGTACGCAAACCTGGTGGTATGTGACGCCAACCGTGTGCTGCTGGGCATCATCAACCGCTACCCCTCGGATGCGCCGCTGGGCGACCAGCGGATGCGCAAGGCACTGGACCTTGCGGTCAACCGCCAGAAAATAATCACCGAAGGTCTCGGCGGCTATGCCAACCCGCTCTGCGCACTCGCACCATCGTGGTGCGGAGGTTTCCCACCGGGCGCGAAGCCGTATCCGCACGATCCCGAGCAGGCCAGGAAGCTGATAGGCGAGGTCGGCTGGCCCGTTGGACGAAACCTGCACATCGCATCGCCAGGACCACTGGCCGTCATCGCTCAACTCGTGGCCTCCGACGTGAGAGCAGCACTGGGGATCGGCGTCGATGTCATCGTCGTTCCCGAGGAGAAACTGCTCGCTGGTAGCCGCGCACTGGTAGAGAAGAAGCTATCACTACCCTGGGATGTTCTTTTATTTGGTTGGTTCGACCTCAGCTCTGAGGCTCCTCCAGCCGCAGTCCACCGGGAGTTCTTTGGCTCTGACGGTGCCTTCCGCGCCGGGCCAGAGCTAGCGGAGTTCGACAAGCTCTACACCGAGATGGCGACCCAGATCGATGGTGAGAAGCTCGTCAAGGTGGCTGAGCGAATCGACAGCTATGTCTTCGACGAGGCCCTGGCCCTGTTCCTCTGCGCTCCGCAAGCACTCTACGCGGTCAACAAGCATGTGAGCTTCGGCCCCTACCGCACCACATTTGAGTTGGCTGAGACGCAGGTAGACGAGCAGCACTGGTCCCGACGCGGTGTCAAGGGTAGCCCACAGGCTACGCAAACAGCATCAGAGCCTAACCGCAAGGGATTGACTGGTTTCTCTGGCGCTTCATCAGGCCACGCCTGTTAGAGTTTCGACAGCCAACTCTAGTGCAAGGGACAAAGGGAGAATAACACTATGGGTTGTCTTGATATCCCTAACGAAACTGTCTTCACGATGGAGATGACCCCGATAAAGTTCGGGCCTGGTGCCACAGACGAGGTGGCATACGACCTCAAGCGACTGGGAGTGCAACATGCGCTGATCATTACCGACCATGGTATCATGAGGCTCGGTCTACCAGAGAGAGTGCGCACACTGATTCAGGAAGCTGGCATAAGCGCCAACATCTTCGATGAGGTGCATGTCGAGCCGACCGATCAATCGTTTGAGACGATCGCCGCGTTCGTACGCGGTCGCGATTTCGATGGCTTTGTCGCTGTTGGTGGCGGTAGCAGTATTGATTCGGGGAAGGCGGCGAACCTGCTCAGCACCTATCCGGCCCCAGTGATGGACTACATCAACAAGCCCATCGGCAAGGGTCTACCTGTTCCTGGACCGCTCAAGCCATTGGTAGCTCTTCCCACAACGGCTGGTACTGGCAGTGAAACCACGGCTACGGCTATCATGGATGTTCTTTCCCTGAAGATGAAGACCGGCATCTCACACCGCTACCTGCGTCCCACGCTGGCGATCATTGACCCGCTGAATACGGTGACGCTGCCACCTATGCCAACGGCATATCCAGGATTCGATGTGCTCACCCATGCGCTCGAATCCTACACGAGCCGACCGTACGATGCTCGCCCCCGGCATAAGCCTGACGAACGCCCGGTCTACATCGGGAGCAATCCTATCAGTGACCTTTGGTGCGAGAAGGCCCTGGAATATACCGGGCGCTATCTACGTAGGGCCGTGCTGAATGGCATGGATGTGGAGGCGCGAACGTATATGGCGCTCGCAGCGACCTATGCTGGTATCGGCTTTGGTAATGCAGGAGTCCACGTGCCGCATGCCATCGCCTATCCCATTGCTGGTCTGGTGAAAAACTTTTCACCACCGGACTATCCGAAAGAGGAGCCGATGATCCCGCATGGTCTCTCTGTCGTCATCACCGCGCCCTCCACGTTCCGCTGGACATATCCAGTCAGCCTCGAACGTCACCTGCGTGCTGCGCAACTGCTGGGAGCCAACGTGAGCGGCCTGACAACGAGCGAGATGCCCGAGGTACTCCCACGAACGCTGCTCTCGCTGATGCGTGACACTGGCATCCCGAACGGCCTGGATGCTCTGGGGTACGGAGAGGCAGACGTGTCGGCGCTGATTGACGGCACGCTCAAGCAGCAGCGACTGCTCGTCAACTGCCCGCGCGCCGTCGGCGCTGAAGAACTTCGGTATGTCATCCAGCAGAGCTTCAAATACTGGTGAGATGAAACAGGCCGTTCACTGTTAATACGACAGTGGACGGCCTGTTCTCGCTCAGCAGGAGGGTCATGATGATAGACGATGCGGCTCGCGGAGCATCTAGCGCCAGAGAAGCCTATGATGCGCGTCGGTGGCTCAAGCACTATCCGAGTTACATACAGCCGGAGCTTATACCACGGTTTGCTAGTGGGCTTGAAATGTTTCTCGAAACGGTGAAGGCTATGTCTGAGCAGGCAGCGATATACTATTTCGATCAGTCGATGAGCTATGGTACACTCGACCGCAAGAGTACTGCTCTGGCTGCCGCCTTTAAGGAGCATGGTGTTGAGCATGGTGACCGTGTAGCACTGTACCTGCAGAACATTCCCCAATTTCTGATCGGGCTGTACGGGGCCTGGAAAGTAGGGGCTATTGTGGTACCATGCAATCCTATGTTCAAGCAGCGGGAGCTTGAGTACCACCTCAACGACTCTGAAGCCAAAGGGCTTATTTGCCTTGAGTCGTTGCACGAGACAATTGCCCGTGATGTCGTTGGGAATACGAAGGTCGAGTTCGTCATCACCACCAGTGAATTGGATTTTGTTGGCGAGCGACCAGTTCCGGCTCTACTCGGATCATCTAGGAAGCAGCGGTTCGATGAGACGCTGGATTTGCTCGAACAGCTGGCCCAATTTGATGGAGCAAGCATTAAGCTTGCCACCCTTACACCAGCAGATGTAGCATTTCTGACGTACACTTCTGGCACAACTGGACGGCCAAAGGGGGCAATGAACACGCATGCTAATGTGGTTTTCAATGCGACCTTCTACCAGCAGTGGATGCAGCTTGATAGCAATGACGTCGTCATCGGTGTAGCGCCTTTCTTCCATATTACGGGCCTGATCGCCCACCTTGCCGTGGCCGCGCTGGCTGGCATGCCCATTATTATGTTCTACCGCTTTGACCCGGCAGAGATGCTGCGGCTCACGGAGAAGTGGCGTGGAAGTTTTACGGTGGCGGCAATCACGGTTTTCATCGCGTTGCTGAACCATCCCGACATCAAAACACGCGGCATCTCGTCCCTGAAGAAGGTGTTCAGTGGCGGCGCACCTGTCTCGCCAGCGATTGTCGAAAACTTCCAGGAGGTCACCGGGATCTATATTCACAATATCTATGGGCTAACGGAAACGACATCCCCATCGCACGCCGTACCGTTAGGAGCGCGTGCTCCCGTTGATCCTGACTCGGGTGCCCTGTCAGTGGGTTTACCCATCCCGAATACTGTCTGTCGAGTGGTAGATGTGGCTACCGGCCAGGACCTTCCACCTGACGAGGTTGGCGAGCTGATTACCAAAGGGCCGGAGATCGTAGCAGGCTACTGGGAAAAGCCGGAAGAGACGGCCAACGCCATTCGTGACGGCTATCTCTACACTGGTGATATTGCCAAGATGGACGAAGAGGGCTGGTTTTACCTGGTTGACCGCAAGAAGGATATGATTATCGCTTCTGGCTACAAAGTGTGGCCACGCGAGGTTGAGGATGTCCTCTACCAACATCCTGCCGTGCGGGAAGCTGGCGTTGTGGGTGCGCCAGATGCGTACCGGGGTGAAACCGTCATCGCCTATGTCGCCCTCAAAAGCGGGTTTGCGGGGAAGGTCACACCGGAGGAGTTGATCGAGTTTTGCAAGCAGCGCATGGCCAATTATAAGTATCCGCGGCGCATCGAGATTATAGAAGAGTTGCCTAAGACGCCTACCGGCAAATTCTTGCGCCGTGAACTGCGTAGCAAAGCTCGTCAGTAGATCAACACATTGTGACCACCAGAATCAAACCGTATTTTCTAGAATCACGAAAGGGACAGGAGGTATTTCTATGAGACAAGATGTTACCTTTCTCAGTGAGGGATTGAAGTGTGCTGGTTGGCTCTATCTCCCCGATGACCTGCGGAGTGGTGAGCGGCGACCTGCCATTATCATGGCCCATGGGTTTAGTGCCGTTAAAGAGATGTATCTTGACGCCTTTGCTGAACGGTTTGTCGCTGCGGGCTTTGTGACCCTGGTCTTCGACTACCGCTACCAGGGAGCTTCTGAAGGGGAGCCGCGAGGACGGATTACTCCCGCCGAACAGCATGAGGACTATCGCAATGCCATCACCTGGGTTTCTCTCCGGCCGGAGGTAGACGCCTCGCGCATTGGCGTGTGGGGATCTTCCTATAGCGGAGCACACGTGCTGCACCTGGCCGCATTTGACAAGCGCATCAAGGCGGCAGTATCGCAGGTGCCGCTAGTCAACGGCATGCAAAACGCCCAACGCCTCTTACGTGCGGATGTTTTGGCTCAGTTCATTGAGACCCTGGCCCAGGATCGAGTACAGCGCTACACCCAGGGAGCCGTCAACTATGTACCCGTCGTGGCTCCAGAGGGACAACCCTGCGCACTGCCGACCCCCGATTCGTATGAGTGGTTCACCAAGACAGCCGAAACCAGGGCTCCCAATTGGCGCAATCAGGTCTCCCTGGAGTCCATGGAGAAATTCCTGGAGTATAATCCAGCCGCCAACATCCACCTGATTGCCCCCACGCCCTTGCTGGTGGTGATCGCCAGCCACGATACCTTAACACCGACCGACTTGGCCCTGGCGGCCTACGAACGAGCCTTGGAGCCTAAGTCCCTGGCGATCGTGAAAGGGCCGCACTTCGCGGCCTATACGGAGCCTGGCTTCTCACAGTCTGCTCCCCCTGCTGTGGAGTGGTTCAAACGGCATTTGATGTAAGAAATATTTTAACATGCATCAAAAGCAACAACTCATTCGTTCTTAAAGCTCTATCGTAGTGTTCCTCACTGCCGACTCTAATAAGGCGAGAATCTGCCGCTCGCCACGGAGGCAAAGTCTCCGTGGCGAGCGGCAGATGGGCTAACACTTGTTGCAAGCTTGCAAACTCAGAAAGTATAATGTTTTCAAAAGTCTTTCCAGCAGACTGTAGAGTTACTTTGTGTGATTTCGAGAGGAGCTCGCTATGCCAAAGGAACCAGTAAAACTCGCGGACGAGGAAATCCAGGCGCACCTGAAAAAGCTTCCCCACTGGGAGATTGACAACGGAATGCTCCAGCGTCGCTTCACTCTCCCGAGCTTCCCCGCCACCATGTTCTTTGCCTGTGCTGTTGCTCACGTGGCGGAAACTGGGCAGCATCATCCTGACTTGAATATTTCCTACAACAAAATTGCGGTACGTTTTGTCACGCATTCGGCGGGAGGGATTACGGCCAAAGACTTCGAGATGGCTCAGAAGGTCGATGAACTGTGGAACACGTTTGATTGGAAGCCCAGCTAATCGCTGAGAGGCACAGGGACGAATGAGGTTTCTCTATGCATA
>WNEZ01005818.1_pt1 | contig 10835 bp, 7 predicted proteins | sample 5400521 | NCBI WGS metagenome assembly WNEZ01 (sample SAMN13153339, study PRJNA577476) | soil metagenome | isolation source: 120 cm saprolite under Douglas fir tree site 2 hole 1 replicate 1 | place: USA:California | collected 2015-04-18
CCTGGATGGCCGGGATGCTTTACCTTCCCCGGCTATTCGTCTACCACTGCGGAGCGGAGAAAGGCTCACGCCAGTCTGAAACGTTCAAGGTGATGGAACGGCGGCTGTTGAGAGGGATCATCAATCCCGCCATGGTGGTCAGCTGGGCGCTGGGGTTGTGGATGGTGTACGATGGCGGCTGGATTTCGGCGCACTGGCTACATTTGAAGTTGCTGCTCGTTGTAGCCTTGTCCGCCGTTCATGGCATGTTGGTGCGTTGGACCGCCGACTTTGCTGCTGATCGAAACCGCCGCAGCGAGCATTTTTACCGCATCGCGAATGAGGTTCCGGCCGTGCTCATGGTCGGGATCGTCATCATGGCGGTGATCAAGCCGTTTTGATTGGCTAAAGTAGCCTACCGCGCGCCTGGAACCCTTGCGCTAGGTCAAGACTTTTCTTATGATCAACGCATCTCACCAAAGGCAGGTTGATACTGTCGATTGCGGCCCGTAAAGGGACCCAACCGCTGTATCTGGCCAGAAGTGCCGTATCTGGCCAGACGCGTCGCGCTTCAGGCAACGATCTGCGATTTCTCCCCCTCATAACGTCGATCGGCATTTCTGGCCGGTCGCGCACAGGAACACCCGCATGCGGGAAATGAAGCTCCAAGACCTCAAATCCAAATCCCCGGTAGAATTGCTCGGCTTTGCGGAAGAACACAGTGTCGAGAACGCGTCGACAATGCGCAAGCAAGAGTTGATGTTCGCAATCCTGAAACAACTTGCCACGAAAGACATAGACATCATTGGGGAAGGCGTCGTCGAGGTGCTGCAGGACGGCTTTGGCTTCTTGCGGTCGCCGGAGGCGAATTATTTGCCCGGTCCCGATGACATCTACGTTTCGCCCTCGCAGATCCGCAGATTCGGACTACGGACCGGCGATACCATCGAGGGCGAAATTCGAAGCCCGAAGGAAGGCGAACGGTACTTCGCGCTGCTCAAGGTCAATACGATCAACTTCGAAGATCCGGAAAAAGGCCGGCACAAGATCAATTTCGACAATTTGACGCCGCTCTATCCGGATGAGCGGCTGCGTATGGAACACGAGGATCCCACCAAGAAGGATCTTTCGCCGCGCGTGATCGACATTGTTGCTCCGATCGGGAAGGGGCAGCGCGCGCTGATCGTATCGCCGCCGCGTACTGGTAAGACCGTGCTGCTGCAGAACATCGCGCATGCCATCACGGCCAACCACCCGGAGTGCTACCTGATCGTGCTTTTGATCGACGAGCGGCCGGAGGAAGTCACTGACATGCAGCGCTCCGTCAAGGGTGAGGTCATTTCCTCGACCTTCGACGAGCCTGCCCAGCGCCACGTGCAGGTCGCCGAAATGGTGATCGAGAAAGCCAAACGACTGGTAGAGCATGGTCGGGATGTCGTGATCCTGCTTGATTCGATTACGCGACTCGGGCGCGCATACAACACGGTGGTGCCATCATCCGGCAAGGTCCTGACGGGTGGCGTCGATGCCAACGCGTTGCAACGCCCAAAACGCTTCTTCGGCGCGGCGCGTAACATTGAAGAGGGCGGGTCGCTGACCATCATCGCGACTGCGCTCATCGATACCGGCAGCCGCATGGACGAAGTGATCTTCGAGGAATTCAAAGGAACCGGCAACTCGGAGTTGATCCTTGATCGCAAGGTTGCCGATAAGCGGACGTTTCCGGCGATCGACATCACCCGGTCTGGCACCCGCAAGGAAGAGCTGCTCACGCCGCCCGACGTGCTCAAGAAAATGTATGTGTTGCGTCGTATCCTCAACCCGATGGGGACGATGGACGCGATCGACTTCCTGCTCGACAAGTTACGAAACACCAAGAGCAACGCCGAGTTCTTCGAGTCGATGAATACGTAAGAGGGGCAAAACTGGTGGCAGCCTTGTAGCCCGGATGGAGCGCAGCGTAATCCGGGACCCCGCCTTGGGGTTTGCTTCGCGTCTTCGATCTTCCTGAAGGACCAGCCACTATTGTAGAGTTGGCCGCATCCGGTGGCCCCGGTGTTCGGCCGCTCCGGAAGCACGGGTCTCGCGCGTCACGCGTGACCAAAAAGTCGCGGAGGAAACGATGATGAGGGATTTCGTTGCAATAGCCGCTGCATGTGCTGTCGTTGGCATGTCCATGACCGCCGCGGATGCGCAGCAAAACGACTTTCCAATGGCAGCGCCTGCCGGCGTGGATAGCAAGGCGAGGGAAGTAGCGCCCGCCGGCGCGGTCAACCAAGGTCCGTTCAATATGAACACCTGGAAGTACGGCAACGCTTTTATGCCGCCGCCCGGGACCAAGATATGGAATCCAGCCAAGATCAAGCTGCTGTCCGGCGGCAAACTGGTGGGCGGCACCGTGTCGTCCGGCATCGATCCGACCACCTATTGCGCCATGGCGAACGCCGGGTACGACTTTATCTGGACCGAGATGCAGCACGCCAACAACACCTGGGACCAGGTCGGCAAGGCGTGGCGGACCTGCCCAAATGCCAAAGCGGTGCCGGGAGCGCGCGTGCCTTATGCGGATGAGTTTCAGATTCAACATGCTCTCGATGCAGGGGCACTGGTCGTCGTCGTCCCAACCATAGACACCGTGGAAGAGGCGATTGCGGCGCGCGACTGGACCTATTTTCCACCGCTGGGTAAGCGCAGTCTCGGCGGCGGGTTTGCCTTCGATCCGAACGTGTGGGGTAACGTCCCGGGCGGCTATCGGAATACCATCAACGACAACGTCGTTCTGATCCTGATGATCGAGACGCTCGAAGGCCTCAAGAACGCCGACGAGATCGCCAAGGTTCCAGGGGTGCACGCGATTTTTGCCGCGAGCAGCGATCTCGGGAATTTCGCTGGCTACAAGCAAGGCGATCCGGACTACGAGCGCGAGATCAACATCGTGCATGACGCCGCCATCAAGGCCGGCGTAAAACTCTGTGGCCCCTGGGCGTGGAGGAACCGGCCGGATTTCACCTGCTTCCAGGCCGGTAACGAAATGGCCGCCATCGCGCGAGGTGTGAAGATCGAACTCGGCGAGTTCGCGGACACGCAGGCAAAGCCCGAAATAGGGCCGTTCGCGGCCGCAAGAACACGGTGAGGCGTCGATCCAGTTTCGCGCCAACCTGAGGAATGTAGGGGCGACCCTTGTGGTCGCCCTGCTGCCGGCGGACGCGGTTGGCCAAGCCGGGCGACCACAAGGGTCGCCCCTACAGCGCAATCGCCAGCGGTCGGGCCCAATCTCAGCCGGGCAATGGCTGAACCTCGCCGCCACCGAAAGCCGCGGCGGTAGCGATGAGTTGTTGCGGGTCCGTGATCGGCAGCGAGCATTTTTGACCAGCGCAGACCAACGCAACAGTCTGGCCATCAGGTAACGAAAGGGCCTGCCCCGAATGCGCGGCAGGCAGATCTTCTGGTCTTGCGGCCCGCATCACCACCCGTTCGAGGAAAGGTAATTCCAAGGCAACAGCCGCGAATTGGTCGGCTTGGGGACCAATGGCGGTGACTTCGATGGAGCGCAGACGCAGGTCGAGAGCGTTTGCCAAGCTCGCATGGAGATACATGCTTTGTGCTGCGGTCGGCAGCATGCGATCGAACAGAACATCGGCCTGCTGGCGCCAAGTTTCGTCGCCGGTCAGGACGGCAAGGCGGATAAGGTTTTGCGCCGCGATCCCATTGGGATTGGGTGTGGCTTCGTCAATTGTCGAATCGGGGCGCACGATCAAGCCTTCGGCGTCATCCGCAGTCAGATAGTAGCCGCCGCTGTCTGGGCGAATGTAGTGGCGATCGAGAGCCCGTTGCCATTGGGATGCACGGGCGAGATATTCCGGCGCTCCCGTGGCCTCGTGCAGCGCCAAAGCAGCTTTCACCATCGCGGCGTGATCGGAGGCGAGGCCCGGATAGAGGAGCCTTCCATCCCGCCAGGAGTGGCCGAGGCGGTCGCCTCGCGTCATGTGACGTTCGACGAAGGCGAACGCCTCTTGAGCTTTGGCAAGCCACGGGGGTTGGTGGAGCATAGCGCCCGCATTTGCCAAAGCCGCGATCATCAATCCATTCCAGTCAGCAAGCCCCTTATTGTCCAAACCCGGTCGGATGCGCTGCTCACGCGCCGCCAGGAGTTTATGCCGCAGTGCAGCAAGGCGGGTTTCGTCGGCCGCGGCACCGTGACGCAGAAGACCAGCTCCGAGTTCGTTCGTGTCTCGGCCGGAACGGCCTAAACGATTGAGTCTGTTGAGAATATTTTCTCCCTCAAAATTTCCATTGCGGGTGACGTCATAGCAATCGGCGAAATATTCGCCGTCTCGCGGACCAAGAACAGCGTCGATCTCGGCGCGCGACCAGACATAGAATTTACCTTCCTTGCCCTCGGAATCGGCGTCGAGCGAGGCACAAAATGCGCCTTCCGGCGTGGACATCTCGCGGATCAGCCAATCGAAGGTCTCTTGGGCACGTTGCAAAAACAGCTTCTTGCCAGTGCGCCGGTAGGCGAGGGCGAGCAGTTCCAGAATTTGGGCGTTGTCGTAGAGCATTTTCTCAAAATGCGGGACCAGCCATTTTTCATCGACGGAGTAACGTGAGAAACCTCCGCCCAGGTGGTCATAGATGCCGCCCTCGCACATGTGCTCCAGCGTCAGCTCCACGAGTTCAAAGAATCGCGGCTCGCGCCTGCGCATGCCGGCGCGCCAAAGCAGTTCCAGCATGGCGCACTGCGGAAATTTCGGCGCCTGGCCGAGTCCGCCGTTAGTCTGATCGAATGCACGGGCGATGGCGACCGCGGCGGCATCCAGTTCAGCGGCGCCGACCGCGACTTGACCGGTCGGCCGGGACTTGGCCGCTAATGCGGCCATCAGCGCGGCGCGATTATGTTCGATGCGCTGGGGTTCGTCGCGAAACAGGCGAGCGACTTCTCGCAGCACGTCCACAAAGCCTGGTCGACCGTAGCGCGCGGTCTTGGGGAAGTAAGTGCCGCCCCAGACCGGCTCGCCATCGCTGTTGAGAAACATGGTCAACGGCCAGCCGCCGTGTTCGCCAAGATGGTGCAGGGCCGCCATGTAGATTTGGTCGATGTCGGGCCGCTCCTCGCGGTCGACTTTGATGTTGACGAACAACTCATTCATGACGGCGGCGACCTGTTGGTCTTCGAAGCTTTCGTGGGCCATGACATGGCACCAGTGGCAGGCTGCGTAGCCTATCGAGAGCAGGATCGGCTTGTTGCTTTGCTTGGCTTGCCGGAGCGCGTCCGGACCCCAAGGCCACCAGTCGACCGGATTGGTCTTGTGCTGCAGCAGATATGGGCTCGTCTCACGGGCGAGGCGGTTTTGGCGCAGATGGGAAGCGACTGCAGTCATGGGTTCCATTAGGTGGCGGCATCTACCGATTGGAATGTCGGTGCTCATTGGGCTAAGTGCAAACGGAAATCGGCGATGTCCAACTGGCGCGATACTATTTTTGCACTCTCATCCGGACGGCCGCCGGCCGCGATTGCGGTCGTGCGCGTCAGTGGTCCGGCGGCGAGTGACGCCCTCATGGCGCTTGCCGGACGCGTGCCGCAGCCGCGGCAGGCGACTCTGCTGCGGCTTAAGATTCCATACAGCGATGGGGGCGGCCCGCATTTGAATTCGGCGGTCGAACCGATCGATGACGCCCTGGTCTTATGGTTTCCGGGCCCGCGAAGCGAAACCGGCGAGGACACCGCGGAATTCCAGCTTCACGGGGGGTATGCCGTCGTCGCGGCGGTGCTCTCAGCCCTCGGCACCGTCGAAGGGCTTCGCCCAGCCGGGCCCGGCGAGTTCACGCGGCGGGCTTTCGAGAATGGCAAGCTTGACCTGACCAGGGTGGAGGGCCTGGCGGATCTGATAGGGGCGGAAACGGAAGCGCAGCGACGCCAAGCATTTCACCAGCTCCAAGGGCTGTTGGGTGATCGGGCTGAGCGGTGGCGGCGGCGATTGACAGAGGCGCTGGCTCTCGTCGAGGCGTCGATCGATTTCCCGGACGAAGACGTCGTGTCGGAGAAAGTGATCCAGCCAGCATTAGCCATGGCGAAGGAATTGGAGCAGGAGATTCGCGATCTGTTGGCGGATTCCCATCGTGGCGAGCGGTTGCGGGAGGGTCTGATAATTGCAGTTGCTGGTCCGGTGAACGTCGGAAAGTCGAGCATCGTGAACCGGCTGGCAAAGAGGTCGGCGGCGATTGTATCGCCGCATGCCGGGACCACGCGGGACATCATCGAGGTTCATCTCGATCTTGGCGGGTTTCCGGTCACGATCCTCGATACCGCAGGGATGCGCGAAACCCACGACGCGGTGGAGGAGGAGGGGGTGCGCCGTGCCCGCGCGCGCGCTGAAGCTTCGGACCTCGTGCTCTGGGTGACGGATGCGACGCTCAGGGATTCGTTGGCCGCGCCGGCGCACCTGACGAAGCCAGGCGGCCCGGCAGTCTGGGTGCTGTCGAACAAGAGCGATTTAGTCCAAGGGAAAGACCCGGCGACGGCCTCGGACGGACATTCAGCAAGAGGCAATGGCGTACCGTGCTATCGTATCTCGGCACTGACCGGGGCGTCATTTGACGACCTCGTAGGCGGCCTTGCCGAATATGCGAGGCGATTCTTTTCCGGGGGAGGAGAATCGGCGCTGGTGACGCGGCAAAGGCATCGGACCGCATTGGCAGACTGTGCAGAGGCCCTGCGGAGAGCCTGCGCAGACGATGCGTCGGGCCGCGAGGACATTATCGCAGAAGAGCTACGCCTCGCTGCCCGAGCGTTGGGGCGATTGGTAGGACGGGTGGACGTAGAGAATGTCCTTGACGTGATCTTCCGGGACTTCTGTATCGGCAAGTAGGATGTTTCACGTGAAACACTGTAAGGATTACCTGGGATCGGATTTATCGGGGCAGTCATGCGGTACGATGTGATCGTCATAGGGGGCGGCCATGCGGGCTGCGAAGCTGCGTCGGCCGCTGCCCGCATGGGGGCGGACACGGCGCTGATTACCCATCGGTTCGATACCATCGGGGCGATGTCGTGCAATCCGGCGATCGGTGGCCTTGGAAAGGGGCATCTGGTCCGCGAGATCGACGCGCTGGACGGCCTGATGGGCCGGGTCACCGACTTGGGAGGGATCCAGTTTCGCGTGCTTAATCGCCGCAAGGGCCCTGCGGTTCGCGGCCCCCGTGCCCAAGCCGATCGGCGTCTTTACGCGGCCGCCATGCAAGCGGCGATTCGACACCACCCCAATCTGACCGTCATTCTCGGGGAGGCGGAGGATGTGTTGGCCGGGGAGGGGATGGTCACCGGCGTCGCACTTGGTGACGGCCGAGCTTATGCAACCGAAGCCGTGATTCTGACGACGGGAACATTCCTTCGCGGACTTATCCACATCGGAGATCAATCCACGCCCGCGGGGCGCGTCGACGAGGCGCCGGCAATCGGTCTTTCCGGCACATTGGAGCGGGTCGGGCTGAGGTTGGGAAGGCTGAAGACCGGCACCCCGCCGCGGCTTGATGGCCGCACGATCGATTGGACGCAGCTGGAAATGCAGCCTGGAGACGATCCGCCCGAGCCCTTTTCGGAGCTGACGAGCCGTATCGACAATCCGCAAATCCAATGCGGCATCACCCGTACGACCGCAGCCACGCACGCAATTATCCAGGCCAACGTGCACCGTTCGCCGATGTATTCCGGGCAAATCCAAAGTCGAGGCCCGCGGTATTGTCCGTCTATCGAGGACAAGATCGTGCGGTTTGGGGAGCGCGATGGGCATCAGATATTTCTGGAGCCCGAGGGCCTCGATGACCCGATCGTCTACCCCAATGGCATTTCCACGTCGCTGCCCGTCGACGTACAGCAGGCATTCGTGGCCACCATTCCGGGACTGGCACGCGCCAGGATTACACGACCCGGTTATGCCATCGAGTACGATCACGTAGACCCGCGGGAATTGCATCCTACTCTGGAGACGAAGCGCCTTCGCGGCCTGTTCCTCGCTGGTCAGATCAACGGTACGACCGGATACGAAGAGGCAGCCGGACAAGGATTGGTCGCGGGCCTCAACGCCGCAGCTCGGATCCGCGGGACGGCGGAGATCATATTCGATCGGTCTCAATCCTATCTGGGAGTGATGATCGATGACCTTGTCAGCCGCGGCGTCACTGAGCCATACAGGATGTTCACGTCGCGGGCGGAGTTTCGCCTGTCCTTGCGAGCCGATAATGCGGACCAGCGCCTGACTGGTATGGGAATCGAGATCGGCTGCGTCGGCCGGGTCCGTCGAGATCTCCATGGCGAGAAGATGGCAGCGCTGACGGCCGCGCGGAACATGGCCCGGGGCCTGACAGTAACCCCAAGCGAAGCGGAACGATTTGGCTTCGCGCTGAACCGGGATGGGCATCGAAGAACGGCGTTTGAGCTGCTATCATATCCGGATATCGGCCTTGCCGATGTTGCGCGGATCTGGCCGGAGCTTCTCGGTCTCCCAGCCAGCGTCCGCATGCAGCTTGAAATCGACGCCAAATATGCCGTGTACCTGGAGCGGCAAGCCGCCGAGGTCGCAGCGTTCAAACGCGACGAGGCCTTCGTGATCCCCGTCGCGATCGACTATGCGGCCGTACCCGGGCTTTCCAATGAAGTGCGGCAAAAGCTGTCGGCGGCGCGACCGCGTACGATCGGCCACGCGAGCCGTCTCGACGGGATTACTCCAGCGGCCTTGGTGCTGCTCGCGGCCTTCGTGCGACGGGGCCATTTTGGGAAAGCAGCCTCCGAGAGATGAGCCGTGTCAGCGCCGAGCGGGCACGTCATCGCCGGGCTTGTCCCTGCCCCCACCCTACCCTCCCCCGCAAGCGGGGGAGGGTAGGGTGGGGGCAGAGCACAGCGCCGACTATCGGGATGGCCGGGACAAGCCCGGCCATGACCAAGTAGGAACCGCTGCGCGTCCTTCACTTGTTACGGATTCTCCGGCGATGCCCCGGATGTCGGACACAGCAATCGACCTCAGTGCAGATCGCCAAAACGCCCTGGCGATGTTCGATGTTTCACGTGAAACGATCGCGCGCCTCGACCGCTTTGTGGAGTTGCTCCTGGCATGGCAGCGTCGAACAAATCTCATCTCGCCTTCGACAATTCCGTCGCTGTGGACGCGGCACGTCGCAGACTCGTTGCAACTTCTCCAGCTGGTCGAGGCTCCCCCGCTCTACCCTCCCGCGCCGGCGGGTGAGGGCAGGGTGGGGGGCGTTTGGCTTGATCTTGGCTCCGGCGGTGGATTTCCAGGGATCCCGATTGCCTGCGCGCTCGCGCACGTTCCGGGCGCTCTGGTTCACCTAATCGAAAGCAATTTGAAGAAGGCTGCCTTTTTGCGGGAGGCGGTTCGCGAAACGAAAGTCCCGGGAATTGTGCACGCCGCCCGAATCGAGACGCTGGTCCCTGTGCTTGGCGCCGCGGCAGACTATGTGACCGCCAGAGCGTTGGCGCCGCTGCCGGATTTGCTCGAAATGATCGCACCGTTCCTAAAAAAAGGTGCAAAAGCCCTTTTGCTGAAAGGACAAGATTTAGATATTGAATTGACTGAGGCCACTAAACGTTGGAATATCGAAGCTGAAAGCGTCCCTAGCAAAACAAGCAAAGCCGGGCGAATCTTGATCGTCCATGCCCTGTCAAAACGCACCTCCACCCTACCCTCCCCCGCAAACGGCGGAGGGTAGGGTGGGGGCCGGCACCACCAGGAGGGATTATGTCCGAACCAGCCAGCATGGCTTCCGCGGAACCTTCGCTTGACGTACGCCGTAAGCCGCGCGTTTTGGCGATCGCCAATCAGAAAGGAGGGGTTGGGAAGACAACAACCGCGATCAATCTTGGCACGGCACTCGCAGCGGTTGGGGAAAGCGTCCTGATTGTGGATCTTGATCCGCAAGGCAACGCCTCGACCGGCCTTGGCATCGATCGCGCCAACCGCCGCTTCTCGACCTATGACGTGTTGATCGGCGAGACGCCGCTGCGGTCGGCCGTCATGCCGACTTCGGTTCCGCGTCTGTCCATTGCGTCCTCTACGCTTGATCTGTCGGGCTTCGAATTGGAGGTCGGCCATAGCCGAGACCGCGCGTTTCGGCTTCGCAATGCCCTGGCGGCGTTTGCCTCGCAACATGCGGACGAGCCCGGCTTCAGCTACATTCTGGTCGACTGTCCGCCGTCATTGAATCTGCTGACCGTCAACGCCATGGCGGCCGCAAATGCCATTCTGGTGCCCCTCCAATGCGAGTTCTTCGCGCTGGAAGGATTGTCGCAGCTCCTCAAAACAGTGGAGCAGGTCAAGCAGACGCTCAATCCGGGACTGACCATCCACGGTATCGTTCTGACCATGTTTGATGCCCGCAACAATCTCTCAGGACAAGTGGTGGCCGACGTACGCGAGTTCATGGGCAAGAAAGTCTACGACACGGTCATCCCGCGTAACGTCCGGATATCGGAGGCGCCGTCCTACGGCAAGCCGGTGTTGGTCTATGACCTCAAATGCGTGGGCAGCGAGGCCTATCTGCGTCTCGCCACCGAGATCATCAAGCGCGAGCGGGAATTGACGGCCGCTGCACCGAACTGATTCGAATCCGGTAAACACCCGCGCAATTGAGAAGCGATGAGACGTAACAGGGGCAAAAACTCGTGGCGGTTCCTCCATGGTCATGGCCGGGCTTGTCCCGGCCATCCCGACAACCTGCGCACTGTGCCCTGCCATGACGAGTCGGCTGCTACGATTTTTGCCCGTTATACGATGAGACGAACGACGTGAACGATTTCTCAGGAGAATCCGCCATGGCGGAAGAGTCGACGCGGTCGCGCCTGG
>WNEZ01007243.1_pt1 | contig 10835 bp, 11 predicted proteins | sample 5400521 | NCBI WGS metagenome assembly WNEZ01 (sample SAMN13153339, study PRJNA577476) | soil metagenome | isolation source: 120 cm saprolite under Douglas fir tree site 2 hole 1 replicate 1 | place: USA:California | collected 2015-04-18
TGATGTAGGGTGCCCAGCCTTGTTGATAGAGACGCACGGCTGTACGAATCTTCCCCTGGAGAAACTTGCTATTTCCTCTTGTGCCGGCCAATACAATAATAGCATCGGCAGGTTGCAATCGATCCCGCAGCGCGAAGCGTTTGCCACGCATGAACAGCGCAATCCAGGCCAGCAAGGGCAGCAGTGTCATTAGAGTTACGATTAGACCAACGACGAGCACAAGTATCCAGGGTTTCTGCATTAGTTCCTTGTGAGCAACCCGCCTAAGCGAGCTACGCTGACTTCCTTTCTCCAGCGAGATTTTAACAGGGCTGCGTGTAATTGCTCCACTCGCCCGATAGTCTTGCCCGAACCCACCGAATGAGCAAGGACTAATGCTTGTTCAGCCGTGAGGCAACACATATCTATGAGACCGAGGCCAAAGTAGGCTTCGGCTTGCTGGGCGATCAGTCTCGCTCGTCCGCGAACATAGGTATGATTGTAGGTAAGCAGACTTTTGTCAATCAGCGCAACGGCACGATCATAGTCATGCAGCAGAACGGCGTTAATTCCTTTTTGGGCGAGCACGGAGGTTTTGTTGAGTTGGCAGTGGCTCCGCTCTAGCACTTCCTCTTGGTAGTCCAAGGTGCGTTCTGCGAGTTCGATGTAACGCTTGCTTTCGTATGCATGCTGTACCATGGCGTGGGCCTCTGAGAGGGCCTTCAGACTATACCCTCTTAAGCATGAGAAACCACGACTATGGATGAGGGTCAGTGCACCGTTCAGAGAGTCGATGGCTTCCAGTGGTCTGTTTTGCTGAATGGAGGTCACCCCTTGCCGTGCGAGAGTCGCTGCTATAAGCTCAGCATCATCAAGCTCTTTGGCAATCTGGTATGCTTTGTAGTAGGCACGATGGGCCTGATCGTATTGCGTCACATCTGCGGAGATACTGCCCTGCAATTGATAGCTCATGCACAGAGAGGTATATGCACGTTGATGCCAGACACCTCCTTGAGCCGCTTGTGTGAAAGCTTCAACTTCTTGCAGCCAAACGCCAAACCCACGAGAGGCCCGCGTGGTTCCTCAAAGAATGCGATACGGTCCTCATTAAATAGGAAAGGAATGGTGTAAGTATGCTGTTCCGCCTCTAGCCCCAGGAGTTCTACTGGAATGCCCAATATTCCAACGAGCAGTTTGCGCCTGGTAGGATTCTTAATCACACTCATCTGTTCCATTCTGTAGACTGTAGATTCATCGACACCAATTACCCTGGCTAATGTGGCACGAGACCACTTCCGCCTTCGACGATATTCGGCCACGATTTTCCCCTGATGAACTGTACCCGTTGTGTCGCTGTTCATGATGCTTCCTCCATTTTGCAGTGTTTTCATGAGAAATGCACTAGTCATGCTCCTGCTTGCACTTCAAAATTGATATGCAGGATGCATGACACCAGTGGACAGGTACACAGGGCCTCCTCTGCTCCGCGCTTCTTCGTGAGAGCAGGAGGTTCTTAGAGTGGTTCTTGTTTCCCTGAGTGTACCATGCATCCTCGCTCAAGGCAATGTTTCTGAGGAAGAAGTACATCGCAAGCAAAAAATGGGAGGATTATTTTTATGAGCGAACCCGAATGTCGCAGTGAAGTCGCCCGCCTGATGCGACAGATCAGCGAAGCGAACGAAGCTGCTTACCAGGCGCTGTATGGCTTGGCACAGGGCACCGCACAGCACGCCTTCATCACCGCCAGGATGGAACGCATGGGAGAGTACCACGAGCAACTGATCGAACTGGTAGGGGAGCACGAGGCCGCTCTACTGGTATGCCGCGCCCTGGATGGGGCTGGTGAACTAGACACGCACGAAAGGATAGCCGTCTCACCATGAAACCCGTATCCTCTCTCACCGGGCGGCAGCAGATGCCCTTGTTCTCCCATGCTGTCGCCATCGTCCTGGCCTACGATGTGCAAGCCCTGCTCACGAAGCTGCTGGGAGGGCTGCTGCCGCCAGGACTGCCCCTTGCAGCAAGGGCGCGGGTGCTCGATGTCGCCTGCGGGGCTGGCAATTGGGCGCTTGACCTGGCCTTTGCCTTCCCTGATATCAGAGTAGAGGGAGTGGATAGAGACGCTGAGATGATCGGCCATGCGCGGGCAAGCGCCAGGGTGCAAGGATTAGCCAATACTCGTTTCACGGTAGCGGATATGTTCCACATGACCACCATCCCCGGCGATACGTTCGACCTCGTCCACGCGCGCTTCCTGACAGGCGCGGTGGAACCAGAGCAGTGGGTAGCGCTGCTGAACGAACTGCGGCGCGTGTGCCGTGCCGGTGGCGTGGTGTGCTGGAGCGAATGGGGACAATTGCTCACGAACAGTCCTGCCTGTAACGGAGGCTACCAGCTGTTCCAGCGCGCGCTGAGCAGGGCAGGAGGGACAACGCAGGCGACGCTGCTGATGCGCGCACTGCTGGATGAACTGGGATGGGTGCACATACAGCAGAGCACAAGCGTGCTGGACCTGTCGGCGGGAACGGATGCGTATGCGAGCGTGCTGTCCGCCGGCAAGGGGCTTTTTCCTGCCGCCGGGTTGTGGCTTGAGGGCATGGGACTGGGAGATGCAAAGGAACTGGCACAGCTGGAGCAGCAGGTGTGGATAGAGCTGTTAGCTGAGACCTTCTATGCGACCTTGCCTCTCGTCACAGTGTGGGGTGAGAAGTAGGGGCTGGGCTTGCCCAGCCCTGAGCCGTGCACCCCTACTATACACAACAGGAGTCAGCCGATCCGTGTATAGTAGGGGCTGGGCTTGCCCCCGCCCTGAGCCTGAGCCTTGCCCCAGCCCTGAGCCGGGCGCCAGGAGCAAGCCTTCCCACCCCATATCCACACAACTTCCGCTGCTTACGACTGAGCCCTGTTTGTCAGACCAGTCATGGTTTCCTTCTCATCGTGGTGTACCTTCTCCAGCAGTTCGCGCAGGGTCTTGATCTGCTTGTTAGTGGTAGCGTCGGTGGCGCTGGCTGCAAGGATGACGGCCTGTATACCCAGGGTCAGGAGGGTATAAGCGTCGGCTTCGCTTAAACCAGCTTTTACGTTGAGAAGCGCGGGGAAGCGCACTGCTTCGCGCACGGCGCGGTAGCGCAATACGTCTTCGATCGACATGCTGCCGACGTTGCCGGTCAGCGAGAAGTCGAGGAGCACCGCCGCAAGATTGTCAAAAGCCGCCAGGTTGCGAATGAAGAGGGGGTACATGTCCCCTTCCTGCATAGGTACGGCGACGACTAATTCCAGGTCTTTGACCTGCAGTGCGAGCAAACGAGCCGGGGCGTGCAGTGGGAGCACGATAAAATTCACACCCTGTTCTTTGAAGTGCTCGAAATTTTCGCGTTCCAACTTATCCCAGCCACCTGTGATGTGTAGTCCGCTGGCGACTTTTTCGCCACTTGCTTGTGCGGCATCGGTGGCCTGTTTAAGCGTCTCAAGCGAGGATGCATCTTCGCCATTCCAGGTGAAGAGCACTCCATCTGCTCCAGCTTTAATAGCTGATTCGGCATTCCCTGCGTCGATAGTGGAAAATTCGACGACGAGAGCTGCGGCCCGGGGTTTGCTCGGGGTTTTGTTTTTGCCTACAAACCCTATGCCGCCGCCGCTCTGCGCGCGGCGTGCCTGTGCGATCATATCCGTTAATTTACCCATTTTGTAATATTTCTCCTTATTGTTTCACTGAACACCGTAGAGGTGAGCAGGGCTGCCTCAGATCTACATGCATATTCAGTGTGTAGCTGTGCGAGGCGTAAGGGGTATCCGTATGAGTTACCCGTTAGTTTATTATATCACCTTTTAGAGGGGCTTACTTCCTATTTTCTTGCCCTAATATGTTCCATCGATTATAATAGCTGGGTTATAAACAGTCCCCGGGGGAGAGAACGGGGAACTAAAGATAGGCGGAAGTGTCCTATGTTGCAAGAAGCTATTGATGAGTATATGGCCTCGCTCTCTTTGAATGAGCAGGGGCATAATGGCGCCAACCAGAATACGATAGTGGCGTACCGTAACGACCTGAACCAGGCGTGTGCATATCTTAAACAGCAGCAGGTAGATGACTGGCAGGCGGTCACTCGCGAACATATTGAAGGCTATCTACAGGAAATGCGTGAAGGTCAAGCATATCGTCCAACTACTATTGCACGCAAACTGGCTGCTCTGAAGACTTTTTTCCGCTATTTGCGAAGTACAGGCGTGATTACATATGATCCTATTGAGAAGCTAGACACGCCGCGTATCCAGAGAGAGATGCCGCATGTTTTGAGCCAGGAGCAAATCGCCAGTCTCTTCCGCCAGGTGGAAGTTGAGACAGCGGTGGGGAAGCGCGACCTGGCCATGTTACATATGCTGTATGCGACGGGCATGCGTGTCAGTGAGCTTGTTGCTTTAAACCTGGATGATTTTGATGCAGGGCAGGCGACCGTAGTTTGTCCCGGGCGCAATGGACGCAGCAGGCATACGCGCGTGTTGCCTCTACCTGCTGTTGCGTTGGAGGCAACAAAGCAGTATATAGCGACGGCGAGACCGCTCATGGTGGCGCGTCACCCAGAGGAGCAGGCGCTGTTTCTCAACCATCACGGCGAGCGGCTGACGCGCCAGGGTTTCTGGCTGATTATCAAGGGCTATGCACGGCAGGCTGGCATCACAGAGATCACGCCGCATATGTTGCGGCATTCGTTTGCCATTCTGATGCTCCAGAGCGGCATGGAACTGCGTTTGGTACAGGAATTGCTGGGCCACGCCCATATCTCCACGACGCAAGTCTATAGCCAGCTTGTACGAGAGAGCATCACCTCAGGCGTTTGAGGTTCTAACGAAAAGCCCATCAACATCCGTAGGGGCGAGGGAGGTGGGGCTGGGAAGGGAGGGCCTTTATGGTCGCCCGCCGTGGTTCGCCTACGAAATCCTGGGCCAGCGTCTTAGGTGGATGCCTTTATGGTCACCCGCAACGATCGCCCTTACAATGACACGGGTTTGTTGCTTCGTCGTTGTTGTATGTTATAGTGCTTCTAATTGCTCTCCTATAGAAAGCGAGCACACATGGATCTTTACGAACAGGTGATGGAGGCCGCGGCGGCTATTCAAGCTCGTTCTGGTCTCAAGCCTGCTGTTGGTATGATTCTGGGGTCGGGCCTGGGAGACCTGGCAGCGGAGATTCGGGATGCGACGGCTATTCCTTACGGGGAGATCCCGCATTTTCTGCGTTCGACCGTTGTAGGGCATGCGGGCCGCCTGCTGCTGGGGACGCTTGAGGATGTGCCGGTGGTAGTTATGCAGGGCCGCTTTCACTTCTACGAGGGGTATGCGCTCCAGGCGATAACGCTGCCGGTGCGTGTGATGCGGGCGCTGGGAGCACAAACACTGGTTGTGACTAACGCGGCTGGTGGGGTGAACCCGGCATATCGCCCTGGCGACTTCATGCTGATTCGCGATCATATCTACATCCCGGGGCTGGCAGGTGCGAATCCGCTGGTGGGGCCGAACGATGAGCGGCTGGGCGACCGCTTCCCGCCATTGGCCAGGGCTTATGACGCGCAACTGCGTGCGCTGGCACACAGGGTTGCCGGTGCATGGCCTGAGATCACACTGCACGAGGGAGTGTATGCTATGGTGAGCGGCCCGAGCTTTGAGACGGGCGCGGAACTCAGGTTTCTGCGTGCGATTGGGACCGATGCGGTTGGTATGTCTACAGCGCCGGAAGTGGTAGTGGCGCGGCACATGGGGATGCGCGTGCTGGGGCTGAGCCTGATTACGAACACAGCTACAGGCGATGACACAGAAGAGGTCAAACATGCCGAGGTGCTGTCTACGGCTGACGCGGCCCGGCCTAAGTTTGCAGCGCTGGTGAGGGGGATTGTGGGAGGGATTGGTAGTTAGCCTGCCTTTTTGATCTCTATATTCGCCCAACTCCAATTGTAGTGTATTCCGTTCCAATCAGCTAAGACTACTAGTTGGTAACCTCCAGGATCAACGGATGTAGGTATCATGTATTTCCATGTAGCTTGTCCATTAGCGTCGGAAAGTTGTACCTGCTGTGTGCTAGGATCGAAGCTAAGTGCTCCTACGATTTCTCCGGGAAAAGGTTGATTGATGGTGTCAACTGATTTTAACCTCTCATCATTGCCTGTCTGTATATTTCCAGATACATTGGCATCTTTTGTTAGCCAGATTTTACAAGTAATGCCAGTTGCATGAACGGGGGAACCATGACTTGCATCTATTGACCGATCTACGACTTGTATGGTTACTGTATAAAAGGTAGTACCGTTTGCTATTTGGCGAAAAGTGAAAGGTTGTTGAAATACGGGCCAACCTAGCTTAACCGGAGTGGGTGTTCTTGTAATTACAGGTGTCCTAGTGTTTTGTGCAATTGGTACTGCCCCCGAACCTGTATTGTGTGTCGTACCTGTCGCGGGCCTCAGGTGTACGAATGCTCCGACCGCAAAACCGCTGATCAGTCCAGAAAGGGCGAAGAGCAGAATGGCGCCGGTGGCGATTTTGCGCGTTTGCGAGCTTAATTTGGTTGGGTTTTTGCGATATAGTGTTTGCATCCTATAATACTCTTTTTCCAGTGATTGCTTTATTGATTGCTTTAGCTTCTGTTGCTCATCATAGCACACAATGGGATCATCTCTGTTTTAATGAACGAGCGATAGCCAGATTTGGCCCCCATCTTGTAGATTTTTGTTGAGGGCAGCAGGTAGGTGCGAATGGAAGTAATGTTTTACAAGCAAGTGTGGCCATGAGCCACATTGTGAGCATGTCGGCCTGCGTGTTTGGCCGCCGTGAGAAAGCAGTGCGGGGCTCCCTCCCTGGCACGTTTTAGCTAGAGAAGGAGAGAGGGAAAACAACAGAAATGAGCGGGCAAGACAGAGGCATCCCTTTGCTCTGTCTTGCCCGCTCACGTGTTTGGTTTGGCGTCGGATCATGCAGAGCAGAGGCCATGGCCTGCTCTAGCATCCTCGTTCATCCGTGCGCCAACAGCTGCATCGCTGATCGCTTAAAACCCGCGCCGGGCCGCGTCTGCTTGCTCTGCCAGTTGCTGGAGGACAGTAAAGAACTCCGGCAATTGGCCGATGAACAGCCCGTCGGCCGTCCAGGCCTTGACCGTGGCCACTGCACCGCCACTCCCCGCTATCTGGGTCGGGCGAATGATCGAGACCGCCGGCAACGATTGGCTGAGGAAGATGGTGGGTTCGGGCATGATCAGGTTGGTCTGGAAGTCCTCCCCGCCAAAGGGAGCCTTGTTGAGGTCCGGAAACACCAACCCGTTGGTAGGGTCGGTCAGCGCAGGCGCATTGCCTGCCTTGTCATGCCACGTCTGAAAGTGCGATGTCTCGACTGGGCCGATACTGAGCAAGACGCGCAGCACTTCCAGATTGGTGGCTCCCTGAGCCAGCGTGGGATAGAGGCTGCTGCCCCCTTGCTCGATAAACCCAAAATGGAAGCCCGCCGTGTTGGCGATCGCCTGGATGTGGTTAGCGGGGGACAGGTCGGCCTCGTTTCTGGGAATGGCCGGAAACTGCCCTTTCAGCAAACCCGGGATAGCGGGTGGGAACGAGTCACCGAAATCGGGGTTCTGCGTGCGGCTGCGGTAGCGCGTCCACCAGCTGGTATCTACGGTGAGTTGCATCAGGTTGGTGAGCCGGAGCTTGTTCTTCTGTGCGCCTGTCGCTTGACTGCCCTTCAACGTGCGAAACTTATCCAGGTTGACGGGGTTCGCGCCCTTGGAAGCCAGGTAGGCATTGAGGAAGGTGAAGTGGCTGATTTCATCCTCGGTATTGTCGTGGATATACTGGGACATGTCCCCATCCAGCTGTAGTAGGCCATTGATGTAGGGTGCGCTCCCGTTCCCACCTGGCACTTCGCTGTCCTGGATGCCTCCCAGTTCGTTGTATTGGCGCCACAGATCGGTTTCCAGGATTTCGATCGCGGCCGCGAACCTGAGAATGGCCACGTCTCCCTGGGTGAGATCGCCACTTCTTTCTTTATCGTGACCTCTTTCTTCGGCGAAGGCCGGTAACGCTAACCCATTGGCCACGAGGGCGGCGCCGATCGTTCCTGCTCCTCCCGCTACCAGTCCCTTACGCAAAAAGGAACGGCGGCTGCTAGGACGTTTCGATGGTTGCACATTTTGTTCCATGATCCTGTCTTTCTGCGCCTGTTGCGCGTTATGTTCCATGATCTTCTCCTGATCGTGGTTGAGTCCATCCAGAGGCACATGGGTCGAGGCCTGTGTGCTCGGTGAACAACGGATGCACATACTCTGTGGGGCTCCCCCACAGCGGTGAAACAGTAATAGGCTCACGCCAGGAAGTGAGACTTTTTACGATCAACGCAACTAGACTGAGATAAGGCCAGATATCACAATTCAGCCCGGACGTTTGCAGAAGCCGCCTGAGGGCCACTGGTGTAAACGGATACGTCTCAGTTAGTTGCGCCAATTCTCAAAAAGGTTCACTTGTCGACTCCCTGTCCTCAGGATGAATGTTAGGGAGAATCTCATGCTCAACGTGTACATCAACAGGTTGCCTAACATTCAAGTGAATGTGAGAGTGGCGTGAAACTCTGCATAACTGGATTCGTAGCAGGTTACAAAAGTGAGACAAACAAGGTTTCACGCCCTTTCCTTTTTACACATTGCACGGAACACCCGGTACCTGGATCAAACGCGTAGTAGCATCAGGATGTGGCACCAGATTGTTGAGAGATCCTGTGTCAATCATCACATCCTCTCCATTGAAGGAGAGAGCGAAGCGATCCAGGCTCCTTGGAGCCGGGCCGTCCAGGAATTCACCACTCACGTTATAGTGAGAACCGTGACAGGGACATTTGAAGCTCACGCAGTCGTCGCGGAACGGGACAGTACAACCCAGGTGAACACAGCGTTGATACAACCCGATCCAGTACGAGCCATCGCCATCTTTGACAACTGTCTCTGCAGTCAACTGGTCCTCAAGCGTCCTCCCCTGCAATAAGAACGCTGTCTTTTTATCCAGGTGCACTACGTAGGTTTTAGCCTCCTGGTGATAGAAAACGCCTGCTTGATTGATCTTGAAATCACCCGGTCTGGCAGCCGGAAAATCCGTTTTCTTCCCAATTGTCAAGGCAGCGCCAAACTGACCGGCCAGGTTTGGGTAGAGCATGTAGATCGCACCGGCCACACCTGTGGTTGCGGACAGCCCCCATACAGCTAACATCGCTCGACGCAGGAAACGCCTGCGCGACAAGCGCTGTTTTGCGATCTCAGCAGCTTCAGCCCCTCCACCATGCAAAACTTCATATTGCTGCGGTGTGACAGACGGGGTTTGTACACTCATGGTTATCCATCTCCTTCAAGTGTGTGTGTGGCGGTTCATCGTTGTTGTAACGGGGGTGACCTTTAGCCAATCGTCACACCAAGAAATATACCTTGCAGGGCAGCGTAAGCACATCGACAGAATCGTGTAATTCCTTCTCTCATTGCGCCGGCACACCGCTAGACAGAATTACCTACTCCTTTCGTCTCGGCTGAGCGCGCAGTGCTAGTTGCGCAGCAACGTTGCCGAGACGGATAGGTGCCAACTCCTTTCGATTGCGCGCCTCGCCTGGAAACCGTGAGGAAGCGGCCAGTCGCCAGCAGTGAGGTAAAAAAGCAGTTGTGCGCCGAGCGGAGGATTGCGAAATGTTGTAACCTCCGGCGAATCCACTTTTATGAGCGAACGATAGCATACAGCGTTCTTCAGTAAGAGCTTCTGGCTTCAGACCGCAAAATCGCCCTGACAACGTCGTCAGATAGCTGATTCTTTCTCTGAAACCAGGAGCTTCCTCAGGATTCCCAAAAGCGAAAGGCCACACACAATTGCACCAGCTAGATAATTCTTTCTAGGGTCCCACAGCGATGCGGGGAAGGAATTACACGATTCTGTCGATACGCTCCTGCTGCTAATGAGATATATCTTCTGTTGAGGCAAGTAGCGAGCAGTCTTCTCTAGCTCTCATTGATGGATATCCCTCGTTCGCTTAAATCTTTACCTCATATGGAAAGCAGAAGTGTACCTCATGTCAGGGCGACACAATGCGCCATCTCCCTGACATACCAAACGACACAGGCGCAGCACAATACAGAATAGAGAGCGTGCCACAGAACAGTTCAGGTTTGTGGCACGCTCCCCACAGGAGACACCTATGATCACTCAACCTAACCCTCAACTCGAGGCTCGACCCGCTGCACCAGATGTTCAGCACAGACTTCCTATACATCTTCCGGGACGACCTCACCTGCACCCTGCGCCACAAGGCACCAGGGCCATTGACACCCACATCCCGAACATTGCGCTCGCTGGCCTCCAGCTCCTCATCGGCTACGAGTGGCTGCTCGCCGGTGGAGATAAACTCCTCCTCGGAGCGTTCCCCGCCCAACTCGGCGGGATGCTTCTCACCTTAGTCAGTGGTGGCCACCTGGTCAGCTTCTTCGCCGCCATCTTGCAGGGACTCGTAGCGCCTAATGCCGTGCTCTTCGGCTACCTCATTGAGTTGGGCGAGGCACTCGCCGGCCTGGGGCTCATGGCCCAATACATTTCAAATAAGAGGAAAGGAGAGCCAGAGCAGACAAAAGGGAAGCCTTTCTGACATACTACAGAGAGAGTCAATCCATGTAGCAGAGCAGAAAGGAACATGCCGATAGGTATAGAGTACGCTACCTCGAGCAAACTGACAAGATGAGCGAGCGGGTACGCTTGCGCATGATAGAGGAGGTGTATTCGCGCGAGTTGCTGCTCGCGTGTGTGCAGCACAGTCCGAAGCGGCAGCAGAAGCAGCGTCGCCTGCAGCACTTTACCGGC
>WNEZ01011395.1_pt1 | contig 10834 bp, 10 predicted proteins | sample 5400521 | NCBI WGS metagenome assembly WNEZ01 (sample SAMN13153339, study PRJNA577476) | soil metagenome | isolation source: 120 cm saprolite under Douglas fir tree site 2 hole 1 replicate 1 | place: USA:California | collected 2015-04-18
GAAATCGGGACCGCCGGAGAACGCGAGGAAGCTCAAGCGGCTGATGATGCTGCACGGCGGCGTGTTCATCGCGTCGTCGGAATACAATGCGTCGATCACGCCGCTCCTCAAGAACACGATCGACTGGATCTCGCGCGTGCGCGAAGGAACCGAACCCGCGCTCGCGGCTTATAAGAACCGCGTCTTCGCTCTCGGCGCCGCATCACCCGGCACGCTCGGCGGCTACCGCTCGCTCATGGCGCTGCGTCAGGTGCTGGAGCTCGGCTGCGGCGCCACCGTGCTGCCCGAGCAGGTCGCGGTGCGCGACGCCGCCAATGCGTTCGACGAGAACGACAATCTGCGCGATCCGCGCATCGCGGAGGCGCTCAAGACGGTGGTGCGCCGGCTCGTCGAGGCGGCGCGTTATGTGCAGTAGGACGAAAGGCACGAGATGACCGAGCCTCGCGACCGGCTCATCGTTGCGCTCGACCTGCCCTCGGTCGCGGCCGCCGACGCGATGGTGGCGCGGCTCGGCGATGCCGTCTCGTTCTACAAGATCGGCTATCAGTTCGCCTTCGCGGGCGGGCTCCCCTTCGCCGAGCAGCTCGTGCGGTCGGGCCGCCAGGTGTTTCTCGATCTCAAGCTGCACGACATCGGCAACACGGTCGCCAAGGGCGTCGAAAGCGTCGCGCGTCTCGGCGCGACGTTTCTCACCGTGCACGCCTATCCGCAGACCATGAAGGCCGCGGTGGAGGCGCGCGCGCAGTCGGGCCTGCGCATCCTCGCCGTCACGGTGCTGACATCGTATGACGACGCCGATCTCGCCGCCGCGGGCTATGACTTCACGGTCGCCGAGCTGGTGGCCGAGCGCGCCGCGCAGGCGCGCGACATGGGCATCGACGGTCTCGTCTGCTCCGCCGAGGAAGCCGCCGACCTGCGCAAGATCGTCGGCTCGCGCCTCGCGCTGGTGACGCCCGGCATCCGGCCGGCCGGCGCCGCGAGCGGCGACCAGAAACGCATCATGACGCCGGCCGCCGCGATCGCGGCCGGCGCCAATTATCTCGTGGTGGGCCGGCCGATCCTCGATGCGCCTGATCCGAAGGCCGCGGCCGCCGCAATCGTGAGCGAGATCGCGGCCGCGCAAGAAAAATAAAGGACAAGACGATGGCCAAGGGATATTGGATCGCGGGCGTCGACATCAGGACGCAGGCCGACTACGACGAGTACCGCACGCGCAACGCCGTCGCGTTCGCAAAATTCAGCGGCAAGTTTCTGGTGCGCGGCGGCCCCTACGAGTGCGCCTGTGGTAGCGCGCGCAAGCACCAGGTGGTGATCGAGTTTCCGACCCACGCGGCGGCGCTCGCCTGCTATCGCTCGCCCGAGTACCAGGACGCCTCGCAATATCTAAAGCGCGGCTGCGACGTCGATCTCGTGATCATTCCGGGCTACGACGGCGCCCAGCCGTAGCAGACGCGCGCATCCATCCATTCACAAAAGATCATGGATTGCCGGGTCATAGGCGAGCGAAGCGACGCCGTTCTTCGAACGGCTATGCCCGGCAGTGACGATGGTATGATGCGCGCATCGGGGAATGCGATGCATCTACTCAGCGCGGCTCACTGCACAGCCGTCGCTTCGGCGCTCGCCTTGTTGGCGATCGCACAGCCCTCCGCGGTGCGCGCCGACGAGAGTCTGAAGATCACCCATCAAGGCATCGAGCGGCACGCGGTGCTGTATGAGCCCGCCCGCTTGCCGGCCGGACCGTCGCCGCTCGTCATCGCGCTGCACGGACTGGGCGCGACCGCGGCGGATCTTCGGCTCTGGCTCAATCTCGATCCGACCGCCGATCGCGAGGGCTTCCGGGTGCTCTATCCCGATGCGGTCGACAAGACCTGGAGCTATGGCCGGCCGATCAACCAGCCGATGCCGAAGGTCGGTGGCGAGACCGTCGACGACGTGGGATTCATCCGCGCTCTCATCGATGATCTCGTCGGCAAGAAGCTCGCCGACCCGGCGCGCATCTACGTGACCGGCACGTCGCGCGGCGGGCTCTTGACCTTCACGCTCGCCTGCGCGCTCGCCGACCGCATCGCCGCCGCGGCGCCGCTCATCACCGCCATGACCGAGTATCAGCGCGAGGACTGTCGTCCCGCGCGTGCGATTCCGATCATGGTGCTCGCCGGCACGGCCGACCCGGCGCAGGCCTTCAACGGGGCCCAAGGTTTGCACGGGCGTCTCCTCTCCGTTCCCGACACCATGACCTACTGGATCCGGGTACACGGCTGCGGCGCCCGCAACCCGCGGCCGCTGCCGCGCCGCCATGCGGAAGACCGCACGCAGGTCACCTTTGTCGAATGGAGCGGCTGCGAAGGCCGCGTCCGCCTTTTTCGCATCGAGGGCGGCGGGCATCAGGTCCCCTCGCTCACCGCCGATCGCGAGGACGCCAGCGCGCGCTTCGGCCTGCGCAACCGCGACATCGAGACGGCGGACGAGTTGTGGGCTTTCTTCAAGAACTGGTCGCTCTGAAACGCAAGGAGACCGCATGCCCAAGGGCTATTGGATCCCGCACATCGATGTGAGCGACGCGGAAGGCTACAAGGACTACACGGCCGCAACGCCGCCGGCCCATCACAAGTACAACGGCGTCGCGCTGGTGCGCGGCGGAAAAATGGAAGTGCTGGAGGGGCGCGCTCGCGCGCGCAACGTGCTGCGCGAATTCCCCGACTATGCCGCCGCGCTCGCCTGCTATCGCTCGCCCGAATACCAGCGCGCGCGCCCGCTGCGGCTCAAGCACTCGACCGCCGACTTCGTCATCGTCGAGGGCTATGACGGCGCGCAGCCGCCGCAATCCGGCGCACCGCCCACGCCCGCCGCGCGCAAAGGTTATTGGATCGTGCACGGCGACGTGACCGATCCGGAAGGCTACAAGGCCTACGTGGCCGCCAACGCGGTGTCTTTAAGCAGGTTCGGCGCGCGTTTCCTGGTGCGCGGCGGCGCGCAGGAGGTGGTGGAAGGCAAGGCGCGCAGCCGCACCGTGGTGCTGGAATTCCCGAGCTACGAGGCGGCGCTCGGGCTGCGCGACGGCAAGGCCGAGCTCGATCTCATCGCGGTCGAGGGCTACGACGGTCCGGCGACGTGATCGATTGCCCGCAAGCCGGGGACAGCGCAATATCGGCATGAGATTGGAGATACACCGATGGCCGACATGCGTTTGATCGTGGCGGGCGCGGGCGGGCGCATGGGACGCACGCTCATCAAGGCGATCGCCGACACCGACGGCGTGGTGCTCGCTGGCGCGGTCGAGGCCGCGGGCTCGGCGGTGATCGGCCGCGACACCGGCGAGCTGGCCGGCCTCGGCGCCAACGCCATCAAGGTCGCGGTCGATCCCGAGCCGCTCCTCGCCAATGCCGACGGCCTGCTCGATTTCACGATTCCTGCAGCGACCGTCGCGTTCGCCGAGATCGTCGCCAGGAAGGGCCTCGTGCACGTCATCGGCACCACCGGTTTTTCGCCCGAGAACGAGAAGCTGATCGCGACCGCGGCGCAGCGCGCCACGATCGTCAAGTCGGGCAACATGAGCCTCGGCGTCAACGTGCTCGCCGCGCTGGTCAAGCGCGTCGCAAAAACGCTGGACGAGGATTTCGACATCGAGATCCTCGAGATGCATCACAACAAGAAGATCGACGCGCCCTCCGGCACCGCGCTGCTGCTCGGCCGCGCCGCCGCGGCGGGCCGCGGCGTCGACCTTAACCAGCGCTCCGTGCGCGTGCGCGACGGCCATACCGGCGCGCGCTGCGCCGGCGACATCGGCTTTGCGGCGCTGCGCGGCGGCACCGTGGTGGGCGATCACACCGTGATCTTCGCCGGTCCGGCCGAACGCGTGGAGCTCGTCCACAAGGCCGAGGACCGCATGATTTTCGCGCGCGGCGCCTTGAAAGCTGCGATGTGGGCGAAGGGCAAGAAGCCCGGCCTCTATTCGATGGCCGACGTGCTGGAGTTGGCGGATTTTTGATCGGCCGGCGGCTGACGAAAGCCGGTCAGTTCGTCCAAAGCATGCGCTAGACCGTGTCCCGTTCCTGCGGAATCGGGACACGCTCTAGATTCATTCATTGGCGCATGTCCTTCTCGGCGAACCGGTGTCCACTTCGCCGGGACATGCGCTAATCAGTTCGGCCGGCCGAAAAAAATGCGTCGTTGGTCAGGATGTGATCGATCCGGCCGTCGACGAGCGACTTGAGAGCCTGTTCGGGCGTATCGACGATCGGCTCCTCGTGGACGTTGAAGCTGGTATTGACCAGGACCGGCAGGCCTGTGCGCCGGTGATAGAGGTCGAGCACCTCGTAATAGAGCGGGTTGTCATCCGGCCCAATCGTCTGCGGCCGCGCCGAGCCGTCGACGTGGACCACGGCGGGAATGCGCTCGCGCCAATCCGGCATCACGTCGCAGGTGATGGTCATGAAGCGGGCCGCGTGCGCATTTCCTGGATTGATGTCGAAGACCCGCGCAGCATGGTCCTCGAGCACCACCGGTGCGAACGGCATGAATTCCGAGCGTTCGAGCCGCTTGTTGAGGCTGTCGTTGATCTCGCTCTTCACGGGCGCCGCCAGGATCGAGCGCGCACCGAGCGCGCGCGGGCCGTATTCCATGCGGCCGGTATAGATCGCGACGATCCGGCCGGCCACGAGCGCGTCGACCGCCCGCTCGATCGGGCGATCCTCGGACGCCGACACGTTCGGCAGTTTCCGTGCAGCATCGGCGAAACGGTCGCCGTGATCGCGGCCGAGATAGAGCGATCGCAACGGCTTCCGGTTCGCCTGCCACACCGCGCCGCCGTCGCGCTCGAGAAGGAAGAGCAGGCAGCCGCCGACCGGCAGTCCTTCGTCGCCCATCGCCGGGAAAATGAACGCCCGCTCCGCCCGCGTCGTTTCCAGAAGGGCTCGATTGAGCCGGACATTGGCGAAGACGCCGCCGCCGAGCGCGAGTGACGTCTGGCCGGTTCGCGCCAGGAGGATCTCGGTGGCCTGGCAGACCACCCGCTCCAACGCGGCCTGCACCGAGGCGGCGGCATCTTCGCGGGATACGTTCGCGCACAGCGCCTTGGCGTATTCGCGCATCTCGAAATGAGAGCCGAAATCCGAACGGACTTCGCCGCCGCCATCGACGACGAAATGGCGGATGATCTCGTCGGTCAAGACCGGCTTGCCGAAGGCCGCGAGGCCCGTGAGCTTGCCCTCGTGCCGGTTCCAGATGAAGCCGAGCGCATCGGTGAAGTAGGAATACAAGAGGCCGACGCTGTTGGCCTCGTAGCGGTCGAGCAGATTAGCCTCGCCGCCGAACACGGTTTCGATACGGCCGCGGCGGCCAACCCTCGCACTGTACGAAACGTTGTCGCCGATGCCGTCTGCGGTATAGATCAATGCATCATCGAATTCCGAATAGAAATAGGCCGGCAGGCCGTGCGCGGCGTGGTGGTTGTAGACGTAGAACTTGGCCTTGCTGAATCCGTAGCGGGCGCGAAGCGAGTTCTGGTCGAGCAGGCTCAGGGAATCCTTGGTGCGCGCGCGGCGACCTATATCGAACAGCATCATCAGCTTCTGCTGTCGGCGCAGACGGTAATAAGCTTGCTTGATCCGCCAGCGCCCTCGCAGCACATAGGACTGCAGCTCGAAATACGCGCGCGACACGCACACCGCGTCGATGTCGCTGCGCGCGATCCCCGCGACCGCAAGGCAATCGTCGATCGCTGCCAGCGGCAGCTCGGCGTCGGGGGAAACGCCGGCATTTTTCTGGCGCGTCAGTCGCTCCAGCGAGACCGCCGAGACCAGCTCGTAGTCGCGAAAGAGGCAAGCCGCCGCATCGTGCTCGCCGTTATGAAGACCAAGGATGTACATGCAGATGTTTCGTGACGCTGGACCGTTTGGTGCTACCTGCTTCCCGGTGGCCGAACGACTTGCCGCAGAGCGTTTCCGGGCGCCCTCAGGTGTCTTCTCGCTGGATCATGCCAACACAATAGAGGGCATAATAGATGGCCGCATGCGCGCCAAGGGCGATGTGCGGTCGCGCCGCACCGGATCTGCGAGCGCCGGCGGGGTCGACCGGATGGAGGCACTTGGATTCAAGCCCGTCGGCGTGCTTCATTGAGGCGGCGGTCGGTGACGTCAGGACGGGATGCGTGCGAGGTGGCAACGATGCGGGCCATGGACGGTGGATCAATGCCGAGGCGACATGACGGATGAAAAAGATCGCCGCCGCCTGATCGTCGGATCCGCGAGCACCTACCGGCCGCATCAATTGCGCCCTTTCGTCGAGTCGCTGCGCGCATCGGGCTATGCCGGGGACGTCATCATCATGACGACGTTCTGGAATTGGGAGCTCAAATCCTATTTGCGGCGGCACGCCATCACTCCGATGACGATATGGTCGATGCGCAGGCGTCATGGTCCGGTCGCCACCTACCGATACCAAGTCTATGCCCGGCTTGCGCGCGAGTACCGCGAACGCTACGACCAGATGATGGTCACCGATACCCGCGACGTGCTGTTTCAGCGCCACCCGTTTGCCGATATCGCGTCGCCGGCCTGTCATTTCTATCTCGAGCATCCGACCCGGACGATCGGCGAGGAGCCGACCAACCTGCGTTGGGCGAAGCAATTCCTGCCGCCCGACCAGGTGGCGCTTCTCAGCAAGCAACGCATCAGCTGCAACGGCATCGTCATCGGCGGCATGGCGGCCATGGACGAGTATCTGGCCCGCATGGCGGCGGATATTTCGGCGGTGCCGCTCAAGCTGCGGCGGCTCGGCGCGGCCGATGCCAGCATCCACCACCGCCTGGTATTCTTGAGCGGCGGCGTGCCGGGCGTGATCATGGAGAACAATGTGCATGTTGCGACCATGGGCCTCGAACCGGATTCGATTTACGTGGTGGGGGACGATGGCCTCGTGCGGACCACCGACGGCCGTCAGCCGGCGATACTGCACCAATACGATCGCGTGCCGCACGTGAACGCGACGATCGAGAAGCGCTATTCCTAGCCGGAACCGAACGTATGTCGCCGGCAAGCTGCGCGCCACCGACCGCCAAGGCGCCGCCGACTATCTCCTGAGGGCGTCATGAAACCGACTGCGCTAGTGACCGGTGCGGGTGGCTTCCTCGGCGGCCACCTGATCAGCGCGTTGCGCCGTGCCGGTTATCCGGTTGTTGGTTGGACTCGCACCCCGACAGCGGAAGCAGCGGATCCGGGGGTGAAGTTTGAACGATGGCCACCATTGGCGGCATTCACCCAAGCGATCGAAAAGCTCGACCGTCCGATCGTCTATCACCTTGCGGCAGCGGCGGATCGAATTCCGTCCGAACCGATCGAGCAGTTCGACGCCAACATCCAACTGACCGCCAATCTCGTGCACGCATGCGCGAACGCCCGCGCATGCGCCTTTGTCTACGCGGGCAGCGGCGTCGAATACGGGCCCTTTCCGGCCGGCGCGCAAATCCCCGAAAGCGCGCCGCTTGCTGCCCTTGATCTCTATGGCGCCAGCAAAGCGGCGGCGGGACTGTGGGCCCAGGCAGTCGCACGAAATGCCGGGCTCGGATTTGCATGGGCGCGCTTGTTCCCGCTCTACGGCCCCGGGCTGCGGCCTCCTCGATTGATGCCGATGGTTCACGCGGCGCTACGCGCGAATTCTCCCATGGATCTCACGCCCGGTTCGCCGATACGGGATTGGGTATACGTCGGCGATGCTGCCGACGGAATGGTTCGCCTGGGCGAATTTGCCGAAACGGGCGGGCACGGGATCTTCAATCTGTGCACCGGGCACGGGCGAACGACCCGGGAAGTTGCGACGATGTTTGCGCGGCGCATGGGCGCGGATATCGCGCTTTTGCGATTTGGCGCATTGCCGGCGCGGCCGAACGAGCCACCCTGGCTCGTCGGTGATCCGGGCGCCGCTCGCAAACTTGGCTGGTCGGCGCACACCGACTTTGCTGCCGGCCTGGATGCGACGATCGCGGCCCTCGATGGTCTCAATGAAAAACGGCCGCCGGAGGCGGCGACGTCGAGGCACGGCCCGTAAGTCGATCGTGCGCCGCGATCATCGCGACCCTGACCCGCCGGCCGCCGCCATCCGCCGCATCAGCGACGTGCCGGTCATCTCGGCCGGCTTCGGCAGACCCATCAGCTCGAGCAATGTCGGCGCGATGTTGGCGAGCCGGCCTTCGCTCACACTGACGTCGCCGCCGCCCATGATCAGCAGCGGCACCGGGCCGGTGGTGTGCGCGGTGTGCGGGCCGCCGGTCTCGGGATCGCGCATCAGCTCGCAATTGCCGTGGTCGGCGGTGACGAGCAGCGCGCCGCCCGCCTTGGCGACCGCGTCGGCGATGCGGCCGAGGCCGGTGTCGACGGTCTCCACCGCCTTGATCGCGGCCGGCAGACTGCCGGTGTGCCCCACCATATCGGGATTGGCGTAGTTGAGCACGATGAGGTCGTATTTGCCGGAGCCGATCGCCTCCACCGCCTTGTCGGTCAGTTCGGGCGCCGACATCTCCGGCTGCAGGTCATAGGTCGCGACCTTCGGCGATGGCACCATGATGCGGTCCTCGCCCGGGTACGGCTCTTCGCGACCGCCGTTGAGAAAATAGGTGACGTGGGGATATTTTTCCGTCTCCGCCATGCGCAGCTGCTTGCGGCCCGCGGCTGCGACGATCTCGCCCAGCATGGATGTCAGGTTGTCGGGCGGAAAGATCGCCTGCATCAGCGCGTCGAGCGCGTCGCTGTAGTTCGTCATGCCGGCCGCCGCCGCGATCTTGACGCTGCGCCGGCGCGGGAAGCCTGAGAACTTTGGATCGAGCAGCGCGGTCAAAATCTCGCGCACGCGGTCGGCGCGGAAGTTGAAGCACAGCACGCCGTCGCCGTCCTTCATGCCGCGATAGTCGCCGATGACGGCCGGCACCACGAACTCGTCGCCGAGATCGCGCGCGTACGCGTCCGCGATTGCGGCGTTTGCGTCGGGGAAGCGCGGGCCCTCGGCGTCGGCGATCGCCTGATAGGCCTTGCTGACGCGCTCCCAGCGCTTGTCGCGGTCCATGGCGTAATAACGTCCATCGACCGTCGCGATCGGAACGGAGGGCGGCAGCGCCGCCGCAAACCGGCGGATATCGTCGGCCGCGGATCGGGGCGGCGTGTCGCGGCCGTCGGTGAAGGCGTGCACCACGACCGGCACGCCCGCGTCGGTCACCAGCTTTGCGAGCGCGGCGCCGTGATCCTGATGCGAGTGCACGCCGCCGGGCGAGGCGAGCCCCATGAGGTGGCAGGTGCCTCCGCTCTGGCGCAGGCGCGCGATGAATTCGACGAGCGCGGGCGCGCGGTCGATCTCGTGGTCGGCGATCGCGTCCGTGATGCGCTGGAGCGTCTGCTTGACGATGCGGCCGGCCCCGATGTTGAGGTGGCCGACCTCGGAGTTTCCCATCTGCCCGGGCGGCAGGCCGACGTCGGCGCCCGACGTGCGTATGAGCGCGTGCGGCCAGCTCGACCACAGGCGGTCGAACGCCGGCGTGCGGGCCTGGCGCACCGCATTGTCGGCGCGCTCCTCCCGCCAGCCCCAGCCGTCCAGCACCACCAGCATGACGGGGCGCCGCGCCTGCGTTTTGGTATCCGTCATGGGTTTGTTCTGCGGCATTGCGCCCACATCGTCAATCAAGGCAGCGCGCCGTTAAGGTAAAATCCGGGAATTGCTTGAGGTTTCGTGCGGCCATGCGTGCATGCGGCCATGAGAAGCGTTGCGTTCATCATTCTTGCGGCCCTGTCGTGCGTGCCGGCGCGCGCCGCCGAGCGTCCGCCGCAGTTCGTCGTGATGGCGTTCGACAACTGCACCGAGCTCGCGCGCTGGCAGGAGTTGACCGATTTCGCCGCCGAGATGAACAAGGACGGCGAACGCCTGCACTTCACCTTCTTCGTGAGCGGCATCAACTTCATCGAGGACGCGAGCCGCGCCGTCTACGAGGGCCCTCACCAGAAGCGCGGCACGTCCCGCATCAATTTCGGCGGCTCGGCCGACGAGGTTGGCCGGCGCGTCGATTACGTCAACGCGCTCGCGCGCAGCGGTCACGAGATCGCCTCGCACGCGGTCGGCCATTTTGACGGCGCCGGCTGGTCAGCCGCCGATTGGGAAAAGGAGTTTCGCGCTTTCGACGGCATCCTGCGCAACACCGCGCTCGCGGTGCGCGCCGCGTCGGCGACATTGGACATCGCGAAGGTGATCGGCTTTCGCGCGCCTTATCTCGCGACCAGCCCAGGGCTGTACACGGTCCTCAAGAGCAATGCGTTCCGGTACGACGCGAGCCGCGACGGCGCGGCGGACGAGTGGCCGGAGCGGATCGACGGCATCTGGCGCTTCAATCTGGCGCGGCTGCGGATCGCCGGCAGCGGCCGCAGCACCCTGTCGATGGACTACAATTTCTTCGCCGCCCAATCGGGCGCGGTCGAGGATGCCGGGCGCGCAAAAAGTTTCCGCGAGCAGATGCTCGCCACCTATCTCGAATATTTCCGCGTCAACTACCGGGGGAACCGGGCGCCCCTGCACATCGGGCACCATTTCTTCCCGTATCAGGGCGGCGCCTACAACGCGGCGCTCAAGGATTTTGCCCGCACGGTGTGCGGCCTGCCCGAAGTGAGATGCGTCTCCTACGCGGAGCTCGCCGATTTTCTCGACCGGCAGAGCACGGAGACGCGCGAGGCCTATCGCAAGGGCGATTTCCCGCGCGCCGGCGAGGCGGCGCTGCGCTCCACGACGCTCGCGCGCTGAGCCTCAGGCCTCCACCTTGCGGGCGTCCGCGCGGCGCGCGCCGATCTCCGCGAATATCTCA
>WNEZ01005819.1_pt1 | contig 10831 bp, 9 predicted proteins | sample 5400521 | NCBI WGS metagenome assembly WNEZ01 (sample SAMN13153339, study PRJNA577476) | soil metagenome | isolation source: 120 cm saprolite under Douglas fir tree site 2 hole 1 replicate 1 | place: USA:California | collected 2015-04-18
ACTCGGGATAAATTGCCTTGTACTTAGTGATCTCCGCTCGATTCAATACTTTGAATCCGTAGCGTTCGAACATTTTCTCCCCGCGCCGGCTTTCAAATGTGACGATCTGTCCGTAAACGCGCTTCTCCCCAGAGCGGTAAAGATAACTCAAATACGCGCTCATAAGCGCGCGGGTTGTGGAAACTCTTCGGGCATCCGGGAGGAGATTAATGTGAAAATGCGGAACCCGGCGCGGACGCGCGGGCACTTCTCGCCAACCGTACACGAGCGTCCATCGAATAAAGCGGCGTGAGCGTTCGTGGTAGCGAAAGTAGCGCGCAAGCGCGCGGAAAAAGAGCCAAACATTTTGATAAAGCGCGTAGAGTTGATTGCGTAATGGTTTGCGCGAACCAAGCAGATAACCGCGAATTTCGCCATCTACCTCCAGGAGAAAGCACGACTCGGGTTCATGATCGGTGTAATAAGTAGTCAGAAAATCGGCGAACAATTCCCGATCTTCGTAAACCGGGTCGATGGGGTCGCCTAGAAATCCCGTCTCGCAGCATAAACGCCGCACGGCTTCACGATCGGAATTACGATAGCTTCGGATTGTAAATGATTTGTGGTTCTTCATCCGTTGCCACCCCCTGTGTAGCTGGAGCAGACCTCGTCGTAAATACAAAAAATCTGCTCAAATACACGCGGCCACGCGTAATCGCCGGCACGACGAGCCGCAGCGCTGCCGAGCTTTTCCAATTTCTGGATGCTCAATGCTTCAATCGCATCGGCGAGGGCTGCCGCCGTGTTTTGCCGCGCCCACGATTCCTGCGCATGAAAAATAATCCGGTCCATGTAACTGCCGCGGATTCCCATCACCGGCGTGCCGCAGGCCTGACTTTCCAGCGCGACCAGCCCAAATGTCTCCTGAACCCCCGGGTGAACGAAGAGATCGGCCGCGCGATAATAACGCGCGAGATCAGCGGACTCGGTGCAATACTGAATCCAGGAGACGTTTCCGGTGCGCCGCTGCAGCCCTCGAAGTTCCTTCCGTTGCGGCCCATCGCCGATGACCAGCAGATGAAATTCGTCTGGGCGTCGCCGGTGCAAAACCTCGAAGGTCCGAAACAATGTTTGAGCGCTCTTTTCCCTGGCCAAGCGACCGATGTAGAGAAGCAGCTTTTGATTCCGACCAACACCTAACGATGCGCGTGTCGCCTTTCCGTCGTCCGGCACCGGCTTAAAAACGTCGGTATTCACGCCGAGCCGGACCACGCGCACATTGCGCACTCCCCATTCAGAAAGGACGCCGGCCAAAAGCTCGGACGGCACAAGAGTAGCCTGAAAGCGATTGTAAAGTTTGCGTACATAGACGCGCGACAACGTCATGGCTCGATCCGTCCCACGTCTGCCCAAAAACTTCGCGCTGCCGCGCAGATACGCTTCCGGAAAATGCGAGTGATAAAAACCAACGACTGGGATTTTCAACGACCGGCCGACCGCAATCGCTTTCCACCCGATTTGGTACGGGTCACTCGATTCGATAATGTCCGGGCTTTCACGTTCCAAGATCTCTTCGACTGCACGCAGGTTTAGTAGGGCTCGATAACGCGAGGTACGCGAAAGCAACGGTGAGTGAATTGAATAAATGCGCGATCTTGGGCCGGATGTTATTTGCGTTTTTGACCCTGGAACAACAAGAACGTGCTCATCGTCGGGCGAGTGTCTGCCAATGTACGCGATCTTCTCGTGTACGTAACGTTTAACGCCACCGCTCAGTGGCGAATAAAACTGTGTCAGATCGCAAATCTTCAATGAATTGCCAACTTCCGATTGCCAATTGCCGATTTACGCGACGCGGCCATGATCGCGACGAGTTCGCCCGCGGCACTCGGCAATCGACAATTGGCAATTGGCAATCAATTCTTCAACTCGCTCAGGTATTTCTCCGCTTCCATCGCAGCCACGCAGCCCGATCCCGCCGCCGTTACCGCTTGTTTGTAAACGCGATCTGCGACATCGCCGGCTATGAAAACACCGGGATGTTTACTCTCTGCCAAATTTTTGGCGACCAAATAACCGTCCGGATCGGTCTCAAGTTTGCCTTCGTAAGCTTTGGTATTCGGATCGTGACCGATCGCCACAAACACGCAAGCGACCTCCAATTCGCGCTCCTCGTTCGTTTTCACGTTGCGCAATCGCACCGCACCCATCTCGCCTTTTTCATCGGGAATATATTTTGTGACGACCGCGTTCCAGATCGGCTCGATTTTTTTGTTCGCCAGCACACGGTCGGCCATGATCTTCGAGGCGCGCATTTTATCGCGACGGTGAATCAAATAGACTTTGGAGGCGAATCGGGTGAGAAAAAGCGATTCTTCGGCGGCAGAGTCGCCCCCTCCGACCACGCACACGGGAACGTTTTTGTAAAATGCGCCGTCACACGTTGCGCATGAAGTTAAACCGTGACCGATGAGCTTCTCTTCGTTTTCCAACCCGAGGTAGCGTGCCGACGCGCCACTCGCAATAATGAGCGCCTGTGTCTCCAGCCACTCGTCATCCGCCTTGATGCGAACATGATTGTTGCGCGGTTCGAAATCCGTCACCTCCGCGTAAGAAAAACGGGTGCCGAATTTTTCGGCCTGTTTGTGCATATTCATGATCAATTGCGGGCCGTCGATCCCTTCCGGAAATCCTGGGTAATTTTCGACTAGAGTTGTGGTGGAAAGTTGTCCGCCAGGCTGCCGGCCTTCCAGGACCAGCGGATTCAAATTGGCACGCGCCGCGTAAATGGCCGCGGTCAGACCCGCGCAACCACTCCCAACAATGATCACTTTCTCCATGAGTAAATCTAGCACGCCGCGCAAGTGCCCGACAATGGAGGGGCGAGCTCTGCGAGCCCTTCTCAGGCCCGGCGTCGCGGAGCTCCCCCTCCACCCGCTTCCTCTTCAGACGTTATTGCCGCGTTAGTAGCACCGCGTAACCTGCGCCATGCCAGAGCTGGCCGAAGTCGACTGGTATCGCAAACAATGGGACGCCGGCCGCCGCGATGAAGTTGTCGATGTTAGCCTCCACAGAGGCAAATACGTGTTTCGCGGCGCTAACACTAGCGCGCTTCAGAAGCTCATCGGCGAAAAGTTTCTGAGATCTACAAGGCTTGGAAAACAGATGCTGTTCCAGTTTTCCGGCGATAACCGGCTCGGCATCCATCTCGGCATGACGGGCAAGACGCATGTCGCACCGCGCAATTTCCGGCCGGGCAAACATGATCACCTCGCCTTGTATCAACGAAACCGCGCGCTGGTCTTCACCGATCCGCGCCAGCTTGGCCACGTTCGTTTCCATCACGGATCGCAAGAACCAGACTGGTGGAAACGCGATGCGCCCGAAATCGATTCGCGTGACTTCGATCAAGAATACCTCAACAATTTTTTAGATCGACATCGTAAGGCTCCGATCAAAGCCGTCCTGCTCATGGAAAGTGGTTTCCCTGGAATCGGCAACTGGATGGCCGACGAAATCTTGTGGCGCGCGAAGGTCTTGCCGTCGAAGCGAGCCGGCAAATTAAGTCGCGGTGAACGCGCTGCGATTCTACGGGCAACAAAATTCGTCGTCCGCCGCTCGTTAGAGACTCTCGGCAAAGATTTCTCCGATCCGCCCAGGAACTGGCTGATCCATCAAAAATGGAAACGCGGCGGAGTCTGCCCGCGTCATCACACCGCTTTGCGTCACGCAACAATCGGCGGCCGCACGACCGCGTGGTGCCCGAAGTGTCACCGCTAAGACCTGAAATCTTTCCAACCCAGCTCGTAAATGGATCGAATAAAGTGACCGCGCACGTATCTGAAATTCTTTTTCAAAGCGGTCTGATAAAATTGCACACCAACTAAAGCCGAACGCCCAATTACGAGCTTATTATTGCTTTTCTTCCTATGAACTTTCAGTCCCCAAATCCCGCCGCCGCTCGTTCCCTCGAACGATGACGGCAACGGATTCGAATCGCATAAGAGCATTTGCAGTCGATATAGTCCCAATCTTTTCTTCGAGTGATGTCCCCCTTCTCAATCACATGAGGACACGTCAGGTGATAAGAGACGCGACGAAATACATTGCCGCTGATCTCCGTGTGGCATCTCTCCTCTGGAAATCCTAGTGAGGTCAATAGCGAACCTACGGAGCTAAAGTCCTTTATAAGCACATCCGAATCGCGATCGAGCGACCACACCGACGCTAGCTGCGAGGCTTCAAACAGACGTGCTATGCGATAACGTGTACGCTAATTTTGTGAAAACCGGTCACGCCGGAAAAGAAGCTGCGGTTCCAATCGATTTCCTGAACTTTGCCAGTGCCGTCGGTAGCGCGGGCGACGAGGTCATAATCGCCTGCTTGGTTAGGTTGCCAATCGTAACTCCATAATGCCCAGCTGAGTTTTGTTCCGGGATAATAAATCTTCGATTCGTTCCAGGTTTTTCCGTCGTCGAAACTAAATTCCACGCGCGATATCCCGCAGTCGCCGCCGTAGGCCATTCCCTTGACTTCGATCGGGCCGTTTAGTTGCGCGAACGAGAACGTCGATTCGTTATCGGGCACGTCGATTCTCGATCTTGTCGGCGTAATGAAATCGGGTCCCCAGCCTTGCGCTTCGTAAAAGCCTTTCGCGTCCGCGGTGGTCAGCTCGATGCGGGTGAGCCATTTGACGTGTTTCTCTCCGAAGTAACCGGGAGCGATCACTCGCAACGGATAACCGTGCCGATCTGGGAGCGGGACGCCGTTCATTTCGTAGGCGAGTAACGTCGTCGGCTCCATCGCTTTCTCCAGCGAGATGGTGTCGGTGTAATTATCGACGCCGTGAAGACGGACACGCGCGGCGCCGGAAAGCGGCGCGGCCTGGTCCAGCAGGTCGCGCAACGGAAAGCCCTTCCAGATTGCGTTGCTGATCAAACCGGCATCCAAGCCGTTGCTGATGCACATCAGCGTCGTTTCCTGCTCGACCGTCGAAAATCCCAGCAGATCCTGAAACCGCCACGTCGCTCGATTCTGCACCAGCCCGGTAACTTCAAGGTGCCAAAGATCGATATTTACCCGCGGATCGACCACGTTCTTGGTCACGCAATAAAACAAATCGTTCGGCGTGATCGGCTGGACGATGCGACCCTTGTATTGCGTGCCGTCGTAACTAAAGGTCGCTGCGCGGTAAAGTTTACGCGCCAACGCGACACCACCTCCGGCCACTGCGACTCCAATTGCGCTCAGCACAAATGCGCGTCGCCCGATTGCCGGAGTGAATTCTGTATCGTCGGTCTCTTTTGGTCGGGCGAGAAATTCGAAACCGCCAACCAAAGTTCGCTCGAAAACAAAAACGCAGAGCGCAAAACCGATGAGCGTGACCAAGAGGGCGGCATCAATGGGCAACCCCGCATAGCTTGTGCCCAGAACCGGCCAAAGCGCGAGAGCGCACGCAATGATCGGCAGCACAACAAATATCGACGTCGTCCAAATCGTCGAGCTCCGCGCTGGAATGCGCCGCATGAGCAAACCGAAAATCGCGCCGCCAATCGCGCCAACGAGAAGTTGGCCGGCGATTGTTGATCCAACGCCGAGCTGTTTGAGGTGATTGTAGCCGCCGACTTTGCCCATGAGTGAGAGAAACGGTCCCGGCGGAATGAAGACCGAAAGTCGATCGCCAATAATTACGAGCGGTGTCGCGACGCCCAAACACCCGAGCAACAACATCATGACGGTCATCGCGATTGCCGCGATGAAGCCAGCAAGCAAACCGGCGGCGATTACTTTTGTTGGACTCATCGCCCGTCGATCCTACAAGCTAAGCGCCGCAAGGAAATCAAATTGCACGCGCTCGCCGCACGCTGACGCTGCGGCCATTTCCCTGCTGGCGCATTTCGGCCTGACTTTTTACAGTCGCAAGGATTTTCCATACCCGTTCCATGACCATTGTGGACGTAACCTGCTTCATGCATGCGTGATCGAACGGGCACTGGCTCAGGCGGCGATAATTGCACGGCGAGCAGGGTAAATTGGCGCGCACGACCGACTCCGACCTTCCGTATGGGCCGATGTGAACAGGATTGGTTGGCCCGAAGACGCTCACCATCGGTTTGCCGAGCGACGCGGCGACATGCATCGAGCCAGAGTCGTTCGTCACACAAAGCTCCGCGCGCTGGATGAGGGCAGCCAGATCGGCGGGACTCGTTTTGCCAGAAAGATCGCACGCGCCGGGCGCAACGGCTGCAATTTGCCGGCATCGCGACCGGTCGCGCTTCGTGCCTGCGAGGGCCACCGCGAAACCGCTGCTCAGCAGCTCGCGGGCGACACCGGAGAAACCTTCAATCGTCCAGTGTTTGGTCTCCCATATGGTACCTGGCACGAGGACGACCAGCGGCCTCGAGGCGTGCACACCGCGCTCATCGAGCAGCCGCTCCACATTGGGCACCGTTTCCGGCGGGAGATGGATTGTGAGATCAGGCGGCTCGTCGTCCAAACTGAGCATCGTCGCGACCCAGAGGTAGCGATCGATTGCGTGCACATCGAGCGTCGGGATGGGAATGCGGTGCGTATATGCCATCCACGAGCCTTCCCGCGCGCCTCGCCAGCCGTGGCTCGCTATGTTCTTGAGGTCATGTTCAGCAGAAACTGTGAGAGCGGGTTTGATAGGTCGATCAAATCCGACGCGCACCCGAGCTCCGCTGACGAGGGCGAAAAACGCCGAACGCACCTGGCCGTGCAGATCAATGACGAGGTCGTATTTGGCGCTGTGAATTTGTTGGAGCAGATTGAAAAACGCGCCAACCGCCTGCCATCTGCGACCGCCTCTAGCAAAGTCACCACGTGCAAAAAGCACGACGTTCGATAGCGCCGGGTGACAGCGGACGATCTCTGCGTTTTCCGGCGTGATCAGCCAATCGATCCGCGCGCGCGGATAGCGCGCGCGCAGCTTCACGAGCACTGGAAGCGTGTGCACGACGTCGCCAAGCGCCGAAGGCTTGATCAACAGAATGCGCGAGAAATTTGCCGCCCGGAGCGACGCGTTCTTTGTTTGAGCCATTTCGAATCGGCCGTTCCGGCGCTGCATACTACGCCGCGGCTTTTTCGTCCGAAAACGGGCCGCGCAACTTTTTGAGCCATGAAGAAAGCCGATGCCGGTTCTGCTCGCGGCGCACCACCGCCTCGCTCGTAACCCAATTGAACTGAATCACCCGGCGGGGCCCATAGAACGGCTTATGGCCGTGCCACGAATTTTTACTACGCCGGAATGCGAGCAGCGTTCCGCCGGCAGGGGGAACTTCAAGGATCACCTCCTCGAGGTCAGTGCCCGAACGCAGCAGCCGGAGCCGGCCACCAGAGCATTCCCACGCCCGGTTCATGTAAATGAGGATGGTGATGATCTTCGTCGCGGAGTCGGTGTGAATCTTGCCATCCTTCTCGCTGCAACGTCCGCGCACGGTGATCATGTCTGGGCGGGTGGTCAGATCGATGTTGAATTTTTCCTCAAACGCTTTGCGAAACTCGTCGCTGCGCATCTCCTCGATGAGCCTCGCAAAGGCCGGCCCATAACTGACCTCGCGCAGCGGAAAGCTGCCGGGGCGGCCAACCTCGGGATAATCCTTGTCGATTGCTGGGCGCGCCTCGGCTTTTACAAACTCAGGAACCACCAGAAAATCAAACGGCTCGCAAGTGAGCGGCGTGCTCCGGAACCTCTCCAGATCGAGTGTCGAAAGCATTAGCGACGCTACACAATTGGGCGCGAATCGCCAGATTGAATTTGCGGCAAGGCTACTGTGACACAGTCCCAGCCTCTTGCCTTGCGCGGTGCTCTATCGCGTCACGAGCCCGAATTCGCCTTCTTCTCCGCCGCGATGCGCAGAAGAGTCGCGATAATACGCGCCCCGGCGAGAAATGTCCCGCGCAACGTCCCTGAGACTTTCGATTCTCCACCGGCACGACGGCGGTGATTGACGGGAATTTCAAGAATGCGCAGCCCGCTGCGCGCAGCTTTCATCTGCATTTCGAGATTCCAGCCGTAGGTTTCCTCCCACATGCCGAGCTTTTCAAGCGCGCTGCGGCGGATCGCGCGAAACGGGCACATGTCTGTATAACGAACGCCGTAAAGCAGCTGCAGAATCACCCCGGCGATCCGTCCCGAAGAAATCTGTTGGAAATTCATACTGCCAGGTTCACGTTGGCCGCGCGTACGCGAGCCGATCACGAAATCGTGCGTCCCGGTCGCGATTGGATCGACAAGTTGGTTCATGAACCCAGGGCAATCGCTTCCATCACCATCGAGAAAAACGACGATCTCGCATTGCGGCCGCAACGCGGCGACTCCGGCAGCACATGCGCGTCCGTATCCACGCGGAGCCTTCACGACGCGGGCTCCCGCTTCGCGAGCGCGTTCCGCGGTTGCATCGGTGCTGCCGTTGTCCACAACGATGATCTCGACTGGAATGCTTGTCGCTGCGACTTCGCGCACAACACCTGCAATTTGTTCTTCTTCGTTAAGCGCCGGAATTATGACCGAAACAGCGCTCATCGCAGTACCACCCAGGCGCTGGTGAAATAAATAACGAGAGCGACAATATCCGCAAGCGCGAGTGTGACTGGGCCGGCTGCGATTTTTGGATCGAGTTTCAACCGATGCAGCAACGACGGCACCCCGAGGCCGATCGAACATGCGCTGATTAACGAGAGCGCAATGCTTCCGCCGATGACAAACGCGCCGCGTCCGTCAGCGCGCCAGATCCAAACGATAGCGGCCACTAGCATGCCGCAAGCAAGCCCGAGCAGAAGCGCGGTGGTGATTTCCCGCTGGAAAGCAGCTTTAAACCATTGCCAGCTGACCCGTGCGGAGCGCAGCGCATGAGTCGTCACGCTCATCGATTGTGCGCTCACACTTTCATTCAACCCGAGAACCATGATGAGAAAAAACGCGATCACCAGACTGTGTGCGAGAGTAGCTTCAAAGAGGCCGGCGAGCAGCGCGCAGACAGTGCCTCCAGTCACGGTTACGAGTAGCCACGGAAAACGGTAACGAAAAACCTGCCAGGGCGATGCATCGCGCACTTGCGCAAGATGAAAACCGAGCGCCTCGAAAAAATCATCGCGCACGCCCCCGCGCTCGGGTTCATCACTCTCGAGAACGCTCTCCATGAAAACGTCCGTGTCCACAATTCCAATGATTCGACGCTCCTCATCGACCACCGGAAACGCGAGAAACTTGTAGAGCACAAAAAATTCGCACGCTTCCAACACAGTCGCTTCCGCGTGCAAAGCGATTACGCGCGGCACCATGATCTCGCACAATAGAGTGTCCGGGGCGGCCGAGAGCACACGCCGCGTCGGAACAACGCCAACTAGTCGCTTGCGCTCATCGACGGCGTAAAAATAAATGATGCGTTCACCAATGCCTTCGCGCCGGATAGTTTCGAGTGCTTTCTGAACGCTCGCATCCGCTTCAAGTAACGGGAAATCTTTGCGCGCGTAATTCAGCGCCGGCGCGTCAAAATCAATCGCCCCGGAAATCTTCATCGTTCCGTTTTGTGCACCTTGTGCACGATACCTTTATCGCGCAGAATCGCCGCCGCTTCGGTGAAATAATCGCGCACATCGCGCTGTGTGCGGATCCAATCAAGATACCGCCCGATTCCAATGGCAAGATCGACACGTGGCTCGTAGCCAGTCGCGCGAATCAGCGTGGTGTCGCTCGTGAGATGGCGCATCTCGCCGGGACGAAATTCGCCGTTCACTTCTGGCGCGATGTCGATCTTTAGGACGTCGGAAATGTGCTGCGCGATCTCGCGAATGCTTGTCCCTCTGCCGCTGCCAGCGTTCACCGGAAGCCCGTCGAGCTTGTCGGTTTCCGCGGCGAGCAGATTCGCCCGTGCGATGTCTTCCACAAACGAAAAGTCACGTGTCTGCTCGCCGTCCTCATAGAGGATCGGCGACAAGTTATTCAGCAACCGTGTGCAAAAAATCGCGATCACGCCAGTGTATGGATTAAAGATCGATTGGCGCGGTCCGTACGTGCACGAGTAACGCAGTGCCACTGTAGGGATCCCGATCTGTTTTCCCCAGAGCAGCACTAATCTTTCCTGATCTACTTTCGTCAGGCCATAAACCGTTTCGCCACTGACAGGTGCGCTTTCTGGTGTCGGAACGCTTCTTGTGATCGCGCCGCAGATCGGGCAATGCACGTCCCAATCGCCCTTACGCATCTGTTCTGTCGGCCGCACAGACGGGAAAACCAAGCCATGTTCGGGACATTCGCCGGCGCCTTCGCTGTAAACGGCTTGCGAGCTTGCGACGATGATTTTTTTTATCGGCAGATTGTTCTCGCGGATAACGTCGAGCATTTGCGCTGTCCCGAACGAATTCACGTGCACAAATTTGGCGACTTCCGGCATGTAACCGCCATAGGCAGCTTCGTGAAAGACGATGTCGACCTTGTCCAGAGCGGCGGTGATGGTGTCGCGATCTCGCAAATCGCCTTCGATGAACTCCGCGCTCGGATTAATCCACGCCGGCTTGCCGCGCTTGTGCGTGTTCGGCTCGAGATTATCGAGCACGCGCACTTTCCAGCCTTCGCGCACTAGCAGATCGGTGACATGCGAGCCGATCAAGCCCGCGCCACCGGTCACTAGCGCGTGTTTAGCCATGCCGTTCTTGTAGAGGTGCGTGTCCTCACGCGCAAATTCTGGGTCAATCCGCGATTGAGGACTTCGAAAGCATTCGCGAGCAAGCAGCCGCTGCTACACTGGCCAAATTCGGGCGCGACCTTCGCTCTTGATGATCTCAGTTAGGAATTTTCGGGTATTCGGCGCGACCTCACCACGTGAATTTT
>WNEZ01005820.1_pt1 | contig 10831 bp, 12 predicted proteins | sample 5400521 | NCBI WGS metagenome assembly WNEZ01 (sample SAMN13153339, study PRJNA577476) | soil metagenome | isolation source: 120 cm saprolite under Douglas fir tree site 2 hole 1 replicate 1 | place: USA:California | collected 2015-04-18
TGTTTCTTGCTCTGCTGGAAATGGTCCGTCTACAGGCAATTCAATTGCGGCAAGACCGCCTTTTTGGCGAGATCCTGCTGCGCAAACATACTGGTTTTGAAGCGATCGTCGCCGAGCAGGCGGCTGTACGCGATGACTGGCGGTAGGGATTGGCCGTTGGTCGTTCATTCGAGTATTGGGGCAATTAACCATGAGTCTTAAAGCTAAACTTGAAGCCATCATTTATGCGGCGGAAACGCCGATCACGCTCGATCACATTGTCGAATTGCTGAATGAGTCTGCGATCGCCGAAGGCGCAACCGACGATGAGGTCAAGTCACGTGTCCGCGTCGTGCTTGAGGAGCTGATCGACGACTACGCTGCCTCCGACCGCGGGATTGAAATTCGCCAGGTTGCCGGCGGATATCGTATGTCCACCAAGCCCGAACACCATGACGTAGTTCGTGACTTTGCCAAGAGCCTGAAGCCTCCCATCCGACTGTCTCTTCCGGCGTTAGAGACACTGGCTGTGATTGCATACAAGCAGCCGGTGACCGTACCTGAAATCAGCGAAATTCGAGGCGTGGATTCGAGCGGAGTCATCGCCACCTTGCTGGATCGCAAACTGATCACCACTGCGGGCCGGAAGGCGGTCGTCGGCCGGCCGATTCTATACAAGTCCACCAAGGAATTCCTGTTACGCTTTGGCCTCAAAGACGTAGGCGAACTGCCCAGCATGGAGGAGTTCGAGAAGCTGGTGGCGGAATCGTTCCAGAGCGAAATGCTGCCCTTGTCGGACGGCGGCGCGGAAGCCGGAAACGGTGTCCCTGTCGGCGCCACCGATGGACAAGTTGCATCTGAGTCCGAGCCCGAGCTCGTTGTATCCGAGCCGAGCGACGAACTGGCACCCGCCCCCTCTGAGCCGCTCGTTGCCAGTGAACCTATCGCCAGCGAACCTATTGCCAGCGAAAAAGATCCGGCCGCCTGAAACTGAGGTGAGTTCAAAACTGAACCGGGCTGATTTTCCGCGCGCTTGCCCCATCTTAATGGATATCTGTCGCTGGACCGAAAGTTGACTTCCCATGCCCGCTGAACGTCTGCAAAAGATCATCGCCGCCGCAGGAGTCGCATCACGGCGAAAGGCGGAGCAGCTTATTGTCGGCGGCCTGGTTTCGGTCAACGGGCAAGTGGTCACGGAACTGGGCAGCAAGGCCGACTCCGAGCGCGATCACATCCGGGTGAACGGCAAGCTGCTGCACGGTGCGCAGAAGAACGTCTATCTGCTGATGAATAAACCCAAGGGATACATAACCGCGGTGAGCGATCCCGAACGACGGCCCACAGTAATGGATCTGCTCCGCGGCGTTGGAGTGCGGGTGTATCCCGTGGGGCGACTCGACTATGCCAGTGAAGGCCTGCTCCTGCTGAGCAATGATGGAGAGCTTGCGTCGGCACTCATGAAGGCTTCTTCGCACGTTCCCAAGACGTATCTAGTGAAAGTTGCCGGCACGCCTTCGCCCGATGGACTGGCCAAACTGCGTTCCGGGGTTTTCATCCAATCCAAGGGTGGCAGAAGGTCCAAGACCGCGCCAGCTAAGATTCAAGTAATTCGTGAAGCGGACAATCCCTGGTACGAAGTCACTTTGATCGAAGGGAAAAACCGGCAAATCCGGCGGATGTTCGAGGCGGTGGGTCATCACGTGGAAAAAATCAAGAGGGTGCGCTACGGACCGCTGCAGCTTGACGTTCCTCCGGGAAAATTCCGGCATTTGACGCTCAAAGAAGTTACCCGCCTGAAATCTGCCATCAAATAATCGGGGAGATTGCCGGGGGCGCACGGGCGGAACGCCCGCGCCCACATCGCATCATGATCAAACTGGATTCGAACGAGAACCCGTTTGGACCCTCGCCACTCGCAGTCGAAGCCATGCAAGCAGTGCTGGCGGACTGCGGCAGCTATCCCGATGACGATGCTTCCGCGCTGCGCCGCAAGCTCGCCGAGCTGCATCGCGTAAACATCGAACAGATCCTTGTCAGCGGCGGCCTCACGGAGTTTCTGGGCATGCTCGCGCGGACGTTCTTGGCTGATGGCCTGAATGCGGTTACCAGCGAGCGGTCTTTCATGGTTTACCGCCTGGCGACCCACGCAGCGAATGCCCAAGTGATCGAAGTGCCCATGCGCCAGCACAGCTTCGATCTCAGCGCAATCGCCTCCGCGGTGAATAAGAATACGCGCATGGTCTTCCTGGCAAATCCCAACAATCCTACCGGCACCGTGGTCACGGCCGACGAAGTCGGGTGTGTCTTAGACGAAATACCGGAACATGTTGTCGTGGTGCTGGACGAGGCCTACTACGAGTTCGCGGCCGACTTCGCCACCCGGCGTGGCGTGAGGTATTCGCGTTCGCTCGACTACGTGCGAGAGGGACGCAACGTTGTGGTCTTGCGGGCATTTTCCAAAGCACACGGGCTGGCCGGAGTGCGGGTTGGTTATGGGATTGCGCCAGCCAACCTGATGGCGCGTATCTCGCGGCAGCGCGCCATGTACTGCGTCTCGAATCTGGCTCAGGCCGCGGCACTGGCCGCGCTGGAGGACGAAGCTCACATCCGAAAATCCATTGAAAACAACGCGGATCAATCCGAGCAGCTCATCCCGGCGCTTTCCAAACTCGGGTATACAGTCACTCCCCCTTGGGCTAATTTCCTGTATTGCGAACTCGGCCGGGACGCCACGCGCTTTGCGGAGCAACTGCAGCACGAGGGAATTGCGGTTCGCGCCTTGGAGCTGTGGGGCGCTCCGCAAGCTATCCGCATCACGATCGGAACTCCCGGGCAGAATGATGCGCTTTTGAGGGCGCTCAGGAAGGTGAAGAATTTCTAGCGTCCCAGGGTCAGAAGCCCGGAGCATAAACAAACATGATTTGGGCGTAGCGTCCCAAATTCATGAACCACCAAGGACACGAAGTTACGCGAAGGTGTAAATCTTAAGGATTTCCTTTGTGTACCTTCGTGTCCTTGGTGGTGAAATTAGGACACCGCCCACGTGAGCGCGCTGCAGGCTGCGCGAGAAAGCAGGTCCCTCCACTCCGCTCGCTTCGCTCCGGTCGGGATGACAATGAGGTTGTTGGCACGGAACAATATTTGCTCTTCATCATCGGCGCCCGGTCATTGGCAACTGCGCGGCGCCGTACAATCCTGCGTCGCTGCCCAACAATGCCCGCGTGATGATCGTCCTGCTCGGCCCCTCGGACTCTACCTGCGCCGAAGCGCCCTGCCCATCCGAGAGCGGCGAGCGTGGAGCAGTGGCTGCATAGACCAGGCACCGCTGCCGCAGTTCCTCAAAGACGAATGGGGAAAATGCCTCCCAGGCGCTGGCAACTCCTCCGCCCACGACATACATAGGGAGATTGAACGCATTCACCAGATTTGCGATGCAGATTCCCAGGGCCCGTCCCACTCGGCCGAAGATTTTCCTGGCCTCTTCGTCTCCTTGAATCGCCAGGTTGTAAACCGCCTTGGCGTTGAATTCCGGATCTGAATTTGCCGCAGTAGCCAGAGCGGGTGCGCGCCCGGAGGCGATGGCCTCCTTCGCCATTCGGACTACTGCGGTCGCCGAAGCATATTGCTCCACGCAACCGCGGTTACCGCAGCCGCACGGAGTTCCCTCGGGTTCCACAGTCATGTGGCCAAATTCGCCGGCCATCCCGGTCATGCCGTGCCAGATGCGGCCCTCAAGGACAATTCCGCCGCCGACGCCGGTCCCCAGCGTCAACATGATCATGTCGTCCACGTCTTTTGCCGCACCCAGCCATTTTTCGCCCAGTGCCGCAACGTTGGCGTCGTTCTCCAGAATCACTCGCGTGCCCAGGAGTCGCTCGATCTCAGCCTGAACCGGGGACTCCGCCCAACCCGGCAAATTGGGCGACTCGCGCAGCATCCCCGTCTTCATATCAATGATTCCTGGCATCCCGACACCGATTCCCTGCAGCGATCCGGCGTCGCGGTATTTGACGGCAAGAACACGAATCGCATCGCACATCTCACGGATGACGTGATCTTTCCCCAGCCCCACTCGAGTGCCGAGCGTGACCTTCTCCATCAGATCGCCTTGCTGATTCACGGCGGCGATGCGAAGGTTGGTCCCACCAAGATCGACCCCGATCGAGAAGTTGGACATAGGTGAGTAGCGTACCAAATTTCAGATTGCAGATTTCAGATCGTGATTGCCGACTTGACTACTATCGGCGGAGAGGCTGCGGCTATTTCTGACACTTCGGACAATAGTGACTGCTGCGACCCGCGATGACCACGCGCTTGATTGCCGTCTTGCAGACCAGGCATGGTTCCCCTTCCCGGCCATAGACTCGGTGTTGGAGTTGAAAGAATCCTTCTTCACCATCGGCGTCAACGTAGTCGGAAACCGAGGACCCACCCAGCGAAATCGCCTCCTTAAGCACTTCCCGAAGAGATAAGTAAAGGCGCCCTAGATCCTCGCGCGTAAGCGACGCAGCCCGCCGCCGCGGCCGAATTCCTGACCGAAACAGTGACTCATCCGCGTAGATGTTGCCCACTCCGCTTAAGAGCTTCTGGTTTAGAAGGGCGCTCTTAATTGGCGTCTTGCGGCCCCGGAAGAGGCTTACAAACTTATCCAGTTGGACCTCAAGCGGCTCGGAGCCGTCGGCCGAGAAGCCATGAGCGACACTCAGACGCCCGAAGCGTCGTGGGTCGACGAAACGCAATTCCCTGCCAGATGTCAGCTTCACAACGGCGTGCGTGTGTTTAGCGATTTCAGCATCGGGCTGACAAACCAGCAGCCGCCCGGTCATCCCTAGGTGAACGATCCACTGGGCGGTCAGTTGTGCGTTGGATTGTGTGGGGCGGGCACTCTTGTCTGCCGACTTTTTACGTAGTGCCGAGCCGCGCGTTCCCTTGAGCCTCTTCGCGGGTGAGGGCTCCCGCGCCACACGAGCAAATTCCAGATCAAGGACAATGTGTTTCCCTACCCGGCGCACTCCTGCAATCCGCCGAGATTCCAGTGTTGCCGCAATCTCGGTAGCGGAAGATTTCAGCGGCTCGGGCTTTGAGCCTAGCCAGACCGATTCAATAACGTCGCCGGTCACGCGGCTGGCCAGGCCACGCGCGATCGTCTCAACCTCGGGAAGTTCAGGCATGGAAATAGTCTACAGGCAGTCTTCAGTCGTCAGTCGTCAGTCAAGGCTCAATCCTGACGACTGCGGGTAGTGACCTAGAGGACACTACCCGACTGCGTTCAGAATTGCTCATCCGCTGTCCGGCAGGTTATCATTGCCGGTACACATCAGCCCCTCTTTCCCTGCAATTCAATGTAAAGAAGTTCCTCATGGGCATAAAGTGTGTGCGACTCTGTTATGCGGCCGGGGCGGCCACCATCCTGTTCCACGGAGTTCGCTTTGAAGAAGGGTAAAACTGCGGTCATCGTAGGTGCGCAGTGGGGCGACGAGGGTAAAGGCAAGATCGTCGATGTTCTCTCGGAGAATTTCTCCGTCGTTGCCCGCTATGCCGGCGGCCACAACGCCGGCCACACCGTCATTATCAACGGGAAAAAATTCATTCTTCAGCTTATTCCGTGCGGCATCCTGCGTCCCGGCTGCCGCAGTGTAATCGGCAATGGCGTGGTACTTGATCCCGTGGCCTTGCTTAAAGAAGTGGCCGCGTTGCGCGAGACTGGCTTGAAAGTAGATGGCAGCCTGTTCGTCAGCAATCGTGCTCATGTGATCCTGCCTTACCATCGCATGATCGAGCTGGCTTCGGAAAATGCTCCGGGGCGAGTAAAGATCGGTACTACTTCCCGCGGCATCGGACCAGCCTATGAAGACAAGATGGGCCGGCGCGGCCTTCGTGTGGCGGACCTGCTCGATCTGAAACTGCTCCGGACGCACATTGAAAACGCGTGCCGCGAGAAAAACATGATCGCGCACGCGCTATTCAACTCCGAACCGCTCGATCCGGACAAGATGTATCAGGAATATTCCGAGGCCTCGGCCAAGGTGGCCCCGTTTGTCTGCGACACGGCCGCGCTTCTGAATCAGGCGATCGCCGAAGGTGAGTCGGTCGTGTTCGAAGGTGCGCAGGGCACGATGCTCGACATTGACCATGGCACCTATCCCTTCGTGACCTCGTCCAGCGCTACTTCCGGCGGAGCCGTTACCGGAACCGGAGTCGCTCCTACCGCCATCAACACCGTGATCGGAGTTACCAAGGCGTACTGCACCCGCGTTGGTGGAGGGCCTTTCCCCAGCGAGGCTCTCGATGACCGTGGAGACTTGTTGCGGGCGCGGGGCAATGAGTATGGGGCGGTCACGGGGCGTCCTCGTCGCTGTGGCTGGCTCGACTTGCCACTGTTGCGATACGCTGGCATGATTAACGGCACCTCCTGGCTGGTGGTAACCAAGCTGGATGTGCTGGATGAACTAGCCGAGATTCCGCTCTGCGTCGGATACAAGGTCGATGGCAAGGCGACTACAGAAATCCCAGCGCACGCCAGCGGCTATGACGCAATCGAGTGTATCTACCAGACGATGACGGGGTGGCGTACTTCTACGCAGGGCATCACGGAATTGGAAAAGCTGCCAAAGGCAGCGCGGGAGTATCTGAATTTTCTCGAGAAGGAAAGCGGAGCCCGGGTCGGCATGGTTTCCACCGGACCGGGGCGCGAGCAAACCATTTTTGTGGACGGCTTCGCTGCTGAACTCAATGCCTTGACGGGACAGAAAGCCGCAGGCCGTTAAAAAATCTAAACCGAGGGAGCAGGGGATGGTTGTACTGGCGGTAACATGGATGGCGAAAGTAGGCCGGGAGACCGAGATGTCCGGAATTTTTTCCAAGCTGACCGAGGAATCACGCAAGGAACCCGGCTGCATCATGTACCAGGTCCACCGCCACAAAACCGAGCCGCGCCGCTTCTTCATCTACGAGCAGTACAAGGACGACGCCGCCCTAGAAGCCCACCGCGCCGCGTCCCACTTCCTACAGTACGCGAAAAAAGAATTACCGAAAATAGGCGATCGGGTCGAAGGCCATCTCTATAGCCTACTAGACTGACCGTGTGGCACTGGCCATGTGGCGCGGGGCCCTTGCCCGCGTTTTTGCCGCCGTCACTTACCTTTATCCGCCATCAGCACTCCGCCCGAAGCATAGCTCTCCTTCGACACTTCATGGAATGCCACCACGATTGCCTCACGGCGAGCGCCCGCCTCTTCCACCATCGCATCGGTAATGCGCTGTGCCAGCTTGCGTTTTTGATCGGCTGTGCGACCGGTCAGCATTGTGACCTGAACCAATGGCATGGAAAACAGCTCCTGGCTTCTAGCTTCTAGCTCAATCCGTTCACTGCGCTAGTTCGTATCCGGCGAAGAAAAAGCTTAGTTCGAATCGGGCGGTATCGTCGGCATCGGAGCCATGAATCGCGTTGTACTCGATGCTGGTGGCCCACTTTTTGCGAATCGTGCCTTCTTCCGCGTTCGCTGGATTGGTGGCTCCCATCAGTTTGCGCAAGTCGGCAATGGCGTTTTCTTTCTCCAGCGCCAGCGCCACGATGGGACCGCTGGACATGAAGTCAGTCAGCGAATTGAAGAAAGGCTTGCTCGCGTGGACCGCATAGAACTGCTCGGCCTGATGCTTGGAAATCTCGAGCATTTTCATGCATAGGATATTGAAGCCATTCTTCTCGAATTGCTCGATGATGTCGCCGATCGCCTTCTTGCGGACAGCGTCAGGTTTAACAATAGTCAGAGTGCGTTGAAGTGTTTTCATTGGCCTTGGTTGTTAGTCCTTGGTCGTTCGCTGAGAACGTTGGCTGAGAACCGGGAACTGGTATCTGACAACTGTATCTTAAACTTTCACTCCCATCACCGCTGCCACAGCCTCACCGATATCCGCCGGCGATTTAGCGACTCGAATTCCCGCCGCCTCCATGGCGCTGATCTTCTCCGCAGCCGTTCCCTTGCCACCGGAGATGATCGCTCCGGCATGGCCCATGCGCCGGCCTGGAGGCGCGGTCTGACCCGCAATAAATCCAACTACCGGTTTCTTCATATGCTTCTTAATGTACTCGGCTGCGGTTTCCTCTGCGTTCCCGCCGATCTCGCCAATCATGATCACCGCTTCGGTCTGCGGATCGCGATTAAAAAGCTCGAGCGCATCCAGGAAATTGGTGCCGATGATGGGATCGCCACCGATCCCTATGGCCGTGGATTGCCCAATCCCGCGCGTGGTGAGCTGATACACGGCCTCATAGGTAAGCGTCCCGGACCGCGAAACGATTCCCACTGGTCCTTCTTTGTGAATCCGGGCGGGCATAATGCCGATCTTGCAATGCCCCGGCGAAATGATCCCCGGGCAGTTGGGCCCGATCAGCCGCGAGCGTCGATTCTGCAGAAATTCCCAGGCGCGAACCATATCGAGCGTCGGGATGCCTTCGGTGATGCAAACGATCAACTCCACTTCGGCCGCGGCAGCTTCCATGATCGCGTCGGCAGCATACGGCGGCGGCACAAAGATGACTGACGCATCTGCCCCAGTCTTGTCCACCGCTTCCTGAACCGTGTTAAAGACGGGCCAACCCTCGTGCGTGGTCCCGCCCTTGCCAGGAGTTACTCCACCCACAATCTGCGTGCCGTACTCCGCGCACGCCTTGGCGTGAAATGTGCCTTCTCGGCCGGTCAGTCCCTGCACGATCACCCGCGTCGATTTATTTACCAGAATGCTCATTATTATTTCTTTTCTACTTTCATAAACCGTGTCACCCTGAGCAAAGCTGTCCGATTCGCTCGCGAATCGGTCGCGTAGTCGAAGGACCTGCTTCTCATCTGCCTGCTAGGCCGCGCTTGCCGCTGCCACTACTTTTTCCGCAGCGTCTTTCATGGTCTCAGCAACGATAAAATTCAAACCTGACTGCTTTAGAATTTCGCGCCCGGCCTCGACGTTGGTACCTTCCAACCGCAGAACGATAGGAAGCTGAATCTGCGTCTTCCTGGCCGCTTCAACGACGCCAGTCGCCAGCGTGTCCACTCGCAGGATGCCGCCGAAAATATTGATCAATACCGCCTTCACGTTCTTATCGCTGAGCAGGATTTCGAAGGCGTGCGTAACCTGTTCGGCGTTGGCTCCACCACCCACATCGAGGAAGTTCGCCGGCATGCCGCCCGCGTATTTGATGATGTCCATGGTCGCCATCGCCAGCCCGGCGCCATTCACCATGCAACCCACATTCCCGTCCAGCTTGATGTAGTTCAAACTGTACTTTGATGCCTCAACTTCGAGCGGGTCTTCCTCCGTCACGTCGCGCAGCTCGCGAAGGTCGGTGTGCCGGAACATCGCATTGTCATCGAAATTCATCTTGGCATCGAGCGCGAACAGACGCCCATCGGTACAGGTAATGAACGGATTGATCTCCATCAGTGACGAATCCGTCTCTTCAAACGCCCGGTACAAGCTGGTCATGAACTGGACCGCCTGATTGATTTGCGCCGCCTTCAATCCCAGCGCAAACGCCAATTTGCGCGCCTGGAAGGCCTCCAGGCCCATGCCGGGGTCGATATATTCCTTGAGAATCGCGGCCGGATTTTCTGCCGCCACCTGCTCGATTTCCATTCCGCCCGCCGCCGACGCCATAAACACCGGCCGAGCCTCGGCACGGTCAATCACGATTCCGAGATAGAGTTCCTTATCAATTGGCAAAGTCTCTTCGATCAGCAGTCGTCGTACAACGCGACCTTCAGGCCCGGTCTGATGCGTCACCAGCGTCATACCCAGGATCTTGCCAGCCAGTGCAGCGGCTTCCTCCACGGACTTGGCGATTTTCACTCCGCCGCCCTTGCCGCGCCCGCCCGCATGGATCTGGGCCTTGACCACCACGCCTAACGCGCCCGCGCCGAGCAAGTTCTTTGCCGCCGACTCCGCAGCTGCCACGGTTTCCGCCATTTCGCCGCGCGGCACCGCGACCCCGTACTTCTTCAGGATTCCTTTGGCCTGGTATTCATGAATTTTCATAAAGATTCCTGACTGGACCTATCGGCAAAGCTCAGCTTGCGGCTTAGAGTAGCGGGTAGCAACGTTTGATTTTATAGAACCGTTACGGATAGGGCAAACCGATCTCTCGCGCGGGATGGTGGACTGGTTCTCTGCGATCCGCTTGCAGCCCGGAATTGCGATGTTCCTCGAACCCTTATAATCCAGTCCATGCTCACCGAGGCTCTCCAGCGCATCGCCGACCGCCGTGAATCGCTCAGTCGTGAAGAGGCTCGCGCGGTAATGACCGAGGTTTTCTCCGGCGGAGCGAGCGACGCGCAGATCGCCGCCCTGTTGGTCGCGCTGCACATGAAGGGCGAAACTGTGGAGGAGATCGTGGGTTGCGCCGAAGCCATCCGGGCCGCGGCCGAGCCTTTGCCCACTCCTGCCACCCTTGCTGTGAGCGGCACCGGGCGCGAGGCGCTGGTGGATACCTGTGGCACCGGCGGCGATGCCTCCGGCACATTCAATATCTCCACCGCTACTGCGTTCGTGGTCGCCGGAACCGGCGTGCGTGTGGCCAAGCACGGCAATCGCAGCCTGAGCTCCAGGTGCGGCTCGGCCGATGTGATGGAGGCCCTGGGCGTAAAGATCAGCCTGCCCACCGCAGTGCTGGCCTCTTGTCTTGAGGATGTCGGCATGGTGTTTCTGTTCGCGCCGTCCATGCATTCGGCCATGAAATACGTCCAGCCCGCCCGCCGCGAACTTCGGCTGCGCACAATCTTTAATCTCCTGGGCCCGCTGACGAACCCCGCGCATGCTTCGGCGCAAGTGGTCGGTGTGTATTCCGTGGATCTGGTGGAAA
>WNEZ01006490.1_pt1 | contig 10830 bp, 12 predicted proteins | sample 5400521 | NCBI WGS metagenome assembly WNEZ01 (sample SAMN13153339, study PRJNA577476) | soil metagenome | isolation source: 120 cm saprolite under Douglas fir tree site 2 hole 1 replicate 1 | place: USA:California | collected 2015-04-18
CGGCGTGCTGCTCGGTGTATCTCCCTTGTCGCTCGTCGACGGGCACGCCCGCACCGAAGCGCTCGTGCCGAGGAACTAGCCGTGGTGCAGAAGCAGTCGGCGAATCAGATCCGCCGCATCGAGGAGCTGCAGCACTACGTGCGCAGTGTGGACCACATCAAGAAGCTGGTCGCGGAGCTCGAATCCAGCCGGGCCGCACGACCCAAAATCATCGAGAACATCTGCGGGAACATCGCGCGGGAGCTGTCACAGATGCGGCAGCGGGCGCTCACCGCGAATCTCGGCACCCTGCCTGACGTGGCCGGCCAGTTGGCGATCGTGGCGAGCCGCGCAGGGACGGGGATCAACATGAAGGTGCGCGCGCTGGCGGATGGTGTGAACAGCATGACGATGCAGCTGGATCAGGCGCTCAGGATGGCCCACGAGGCGCCGCCCGAAAAAGACAAAGAGAAAGCCCAATCGTAGCGATCAGCTGTCGCGCGCTTACGAAGCGCTTCGGTGACGTCGTGGCCGTCGCGGGTCTCGATCTCACCGTCGGCGCGGGTGAATGCTTTGGACTGCTCGGCCCCAACGGCGCCGGGAAGACCACCACCATCGAGATCCTCGAGGGGCTGACGCTGCCCGACAGCGGCGACGTCGAGATTCTCGGCACCCCATGGCGCGAAGGCGCCGCCGGCCGCGCCCTGCGCGAGCGCCTCGGCATTCAACTGCAGGAAACGCAGCTCGCCGACAAGCTGACCGTCAGCGAAGTGCTCAGGCTGTTTCCACGACGGGTCTCGACCCGCAATCGCGCCGGCAGCTGTGGGAAATCATCCGCCGGTTCCGCGCGGCCGGCGGCACAGTGCTGCTCACGACGCACTATATGGAGGAAGCCGAGCGGCTGTGTGACCGCGTCGCGATCATGGATCACGGCAAGGTCATCGCGCTCGGCACGCCGCGCGAGCTGATCGCGTCGCTCGGGGCGGAGCACGTCATCGAATTCGCGCTCAGCGACGGCCTCCCCGACGATCTCATGGACCCGATCCGCGGCGTGGGCGGCGTGACCGCGGTCCGCCCCGGTGCCGGCGCGGGAGGACTCTCGTTGACCGTCACCGAGCTGCATCGCACGCTACCCGCGCTGCTCTCCCTGCTGCAGCAGCGGCGGCTCGAGCTCTCGTCGCTCACCACGCATCACGCCACGCTCGACGACGTCTTCGTCGCGCTCACGGGACGGCAGCTCCGTGATACGTGAGCATCCGATGTACCAGCTGGCACTCTCGCGCATGCGCGAGTTTTACCGGGAGCCGGAAGCGGTGTTCTGGGTGTTCGGCTTTCCCATCGTGCTCGCGTTCGCGCTGGGGCTCGCCTTTCGCAATACCGGACCGGGAAAGCTGCAGGTCGGCGTGGTCGCCGGGGCGGGCGACAGCGCGCTCGCGGTCGCGCTCGATTCGTCCCCGCGACTCGTCGCCACGGTGCTCGATACGGCGACCGCGCGCCTGCGGCTGCGGACCGGCCGCGTGGCGCTGCTCGTGGTGCCGGGGGATCCCGTCGTTTACCGCTACGACTCGACCCGCACCGAGAGCGGGCTCGCGCGCCTGGAAGTCGACGATGTGCTGCAGCGGGCGCGCGGTCGAAAGGATCTCGTCGCCGTCCGCGACGACCGCGCGGTCGCTCCGGGCTCGCGCTACATCGACTTCCTGATCCCCGGGCTGCTCGGCATGAATCTCCTGGGGAGCGGCATTTGGGGCGTTGGCTTCTCGGTCGTCCAGGCGCGTCAACGCAAGCTGCTCAAGCGCTATATGGCGACGCCCATGCGGCGCAGCCATTACCTGCTGAGCTTCATTCTCTCACGGCTCGTATTCCTGATCGTGGAGGTCGTTGCGCTGGTGGGCTTCGGATGGCTGCTGTTCGGTGTCGCGGTGCGAGGATCCTTGACGGCGCTGGCAGGCATCACGATCCTCGGCGCGTTCTCGTTCGCCGGACTGGGGCTGCTGGTGGCGAGCCGGGCGAAGACGATCGAGGGCGTCTCGGGATTGATGAACCTGGTCATGCTGCCGATGTGGATCCTGTCGGGGACGTTCTTCTCCTACGCCCGATTCCCCAACGCGATGATCCCGTTCGTGAAGGCCCTGCCGCTCACCGCGCTCAATGACGCGCTGCGCGCCGTGATGATCGACGGCGCCGCGGTCACGACGCTGGGCACGCCGCTGGCGATCGTCGTGGCCTGGGGCGCCGTGAGCTTCGTGATTGCTCTCAAGATCTTCCGCTGGCGCTAGGACTCCGGTCGAAACAGCGCGGCCAGCCTCCGCAGGAAACCGCCGAAAACCCCCTTCACCGCGGCGTGAAATGCGCCGGCGGAGTGGAACCGCTCGGCGGGTTCGCTGCGCAGCGCGCGCCGCAGCACCTCCTCGAGCTCCCGCGGCACGTCGCGCCGCTCGGCGGACAGCGGCGGCACGTCATCGCTCGTCTGCCGCGCCAGAATCTGCTCCGGCGTTTTCCCGCTGAACGGCGGTCTGCCCAACAAGGCGAAATACGCGACGGCCGCCAGCGAATACAGGTCGGCGCGCTGGTCGACGCGCTCGCCCAGCAGCTGCTCCGGCGCGGCGAATTGCGGCGTGCCGCTGCGAGACGTTGCGCCGCCGAAGCGGGCGCCGCCCCGCAGCGCCAGCGCCAGCCCGAAGTCGGTGATGCGGAGGCGGCCGTCGGGCTCGATCAACATGTTTTCCGGCTTCAGGTCGCGGTGAATCAGGCCCACGCTGTGGGCGTGCTCGAGCGCCGAGAGTGCTTCGTTGAGCAGTCGCTCTGACTGGTCCAGGGAGAAGGTCCCATGGCGCTGGATCACCTGCGCAAGGTTCGAGCCGGGAACGTATTCCATTGTATACCAGGAGAGGCCGGCGCGGCCCATAATGTCGTAGATGCTGACAATGTTGGGATGCCGCAGCCGCGCCGCGAGCTGCGCCTCCCGGCGGAAGCGCTCCACCACGCCGGGATCGGCGGTGAGTGCCGGATGCAGGACCTTGATCGCCACGTCGCGCTCGAGCGCGAGATCGCGGGCCCGATAGACGCGCCCAAAGCCCCCCGTGCCGATCTCTTCCAGCAACTCGTAGTCATCGCCCAGCGCACGCCGCAGACGCCGCTCGAAGCCGGACTCGGTCACGGCCGGAGCGGCGGCGAGCACCTGGAACGTGCCGGCGTCGCTCACGAAGTCCTCGAGCATCTCCGTCGCCGTGTAGTAGCGATCCTTGGGAACGCGCGCCAGCGCACGGACGATCACGCGTTCGACGGCGGCGGGAATCGCCGGGCGCTGCTGGCGCGGCGGCACGAGACGCGCGGGATCCGGGTCTGGGGCATTGCCGGTGAGGGCCGCGTAAATGTTTGCCGTGACGCCATACACGTCGCTCGCGGGGTCGCCCGCTTCCCCTGCGCGGACTTCCGGCGCCATGTACGCCGCGCTGGCGTCGTCCGTCTGCATCGGCGGCAGGTAGGGGAGGCACCAATTGGAGTACCGCAGATCGGTGATGACGCCCTGGCCTCCGGTGTTGATCATCAGTGTCGAGGGGACGATGCGGCGCATGATGATGCCGCGCGCATGCGCGTGCTCGAGCGCGGCCAGGAGATCACGGATGAGCGACATGCACTGCGGAATCGGGCGCGGCCCGCGGCGGAGGGCATCCGCGAGGCTCTCGCCTTCGATCCAGTTGGCCGTGCGGTAGGCGAACGTCGCGATTTCGCCGGCAGCGTAGACGTGTCGGATCGCCGGATGGTCGAGCTGCGCGAGCGTTTCGGTCTCGCGCATGAACCAGGCCCGCCCCGGCGCCTCGGCCGCCAGGTGCACGCGGATCGAGACGGGCCGTTTCAGCACCCGATCCCAGCCGTGATACAGCGCGCGATCCGACGACAACGCCACGAGGTTGTCGAGCCGGAATGTCGGCTCGAGTGCGCGCAGCGCGTCGTCGAGCAGGCCCGCCGGCGGCGTTTGCGGAGCGGCGGCGCTGGTGACGGACGTCACATTCGGTGTCGGCGAGCGTCGGTCAGGTGTGTGCACGCGCGACTAATGTAGTCAGTCGTTTCGGCTGGCACGAATCACAGAGACGTCGCAGATTGGTTGAGATGGACAAGCCCCGCGAGAACCGCCATCACGTCGAACGTCGCGTCCGGCCCGAACGCCGCTCAGGACTCGACCGGCGCATCACCGAGCGCCGGGTGCGGGGCGCGCCGGTTCTGGTGGAACGGCGCGGACGCACGGAACGGCGCAGCCGCGTGGAACGTCGCTCGATCGAGCCACGCCGCCAGCTGAAAGACCGCCGCCGCTCTGGCCGGTCGCTCAAAGACGTCACTCCATCCTGACCCGCAGCACGCCCCAACCGTCGCGCCCCGCTCGCGCGTAGCGCGCATCCCGCAGGTAAATCGTCTTGTTCGTCGTATCCACCTCGGCCGTGAGAAAGCGGGCAAACTGGGCCATCGCCCGACCTTCACGGGTTTGGAGGGCGCGGACGATCACTGGTGCGCGCAGGTTCCGCGGGAGCCGCCAGTCGTCTCCCGCGACCGTATCGACGCTGGCGTAGATCGCTTCCCAGGTAAAGGGCCGGCCGATGTTGGTGAGCGCCGCCCACGCCGCGCCCGGGCCGAAGCGGCGCTCCGCCGCCTGCCGGATGTCACGCTTCCGCACTCCCGCCACGACGCCGTGCGCACCGGCGTATAGCACCAGCACAGCCAATGCCAGCGCGGCGGCTCGCTGCCGGCCCACCGGACCGAACCAGTAGCGAATCCATCCGATCAGGGCGATGAGACAGATGATCGGGTAAAGCGCGAGCACCCAGGAAGCGACGAGGTCGTGGCGCCTTATCAGGAGGAAGGTGATTGCTCCGCCAACCAGCACTGTCGCGGCGAGCGGTTTCCAGTGCCGCTCGCTGCCCCAGGCCAGCGCAATCAACGGCAACAACCAAAAGAACGGATCGACGATCGCCACCCAGTCGAGGTAGTACCACGTGGGGCTCCACGGGAGAAATGGGCGCCAGCCGTACGAGCCCTGCCAATCCATGAACAGATGGCTCAGGAGCGTGAGCGCGACGCACAGGGTGAGCCATCGCCACGGTGGGATGGCGCCGCTGCCACGCCAGCGCCGCCACGAGCGCGCCACGATTCCGACGATCAAGGTAAGAGCCGTAATCTCGATGGGAGCGGCGGCGAGCGAGTGAGTGATGCCCCGATGATGAAGCAGGAAGTCGGAGCCCGGCCATCCCAGATAGCCCGTGAACGCTTCGGCCCAATCCGGCATGTTCGCGGCGACAGCGCCGATGAGACCAGCTCGCGCGACATGGCGATCGGCGATCGCGCGGCCGAGTGCAGCGCCGACGAGGGTGTGGGCGAGATTGTCCATGCGTACACGATGCGGGACGACCTCGCGGGCCGTCCAGGGCAGCCGTAGTTTCGATTCGTGTCGTATCTCAAGCTGACCGATTCCAGCGGGCAACCGGTCGCTGAGTCCTCGGGCGCGACGCTGCGGTTTGGTCGCGATCCCGATTCGAGCATCGTGATCCGTGGCGACTCGGCGCGGGTGGTATCGGTACGCCACGCGGAGCTGCGGTTCGAGAATGGCGCGTGGTTACTCGCCGATCTCGGGAGCAAGAACGGCACATACCTGAACGGCAAACGCGCGAGCGCGGCGACTTCCCTGAAACAAGGCGACGTGATTCGCCTCGGTGAATCCGGCCCGGAATATCGCGTAGCCACGATCGCGGCCGAGCTCGAGGCGACGCTCGCCGAACATCCGGGCTTCCAGCAGCCTCCCAGGGAGGCTGAGCAGCGCGCCTATGGCGTCACTTTGCTGGCGACCGCCAGCGGCAAGCGCTTCGAGGCGCGCGGCACCCGCATCCGTTTGGGACGCGGGCGGGAATGCGAGGTCCAACCCGTGGACACGAACGACACGAGCGTGTCTCGCGTTCATGCCGAGCTGACGGTTGGCGCGAGCGGCGGTCTCGTGATCCGCGATGCCGAGAGCAAGAACGGCACGTACCTGAACGGTGAGCGCATCGCCCAGCCGATGCCGATCCGGCTCGGCGACAAGATCATGCTCGGCCAAGGCGGTCCGGTGTTGCTGGTCGAAGGAATGGGCACCGCTCCGCAGAAAGCGGTCGCCCGTCCGCAGGCGACACCAGGCGGAGCGCTCGGTCAGAAAACGGTGATCGGGATGATTGGGGACGCGCTAGCGAAAGCGAATGACGAACGCAAGCGCGGCGGCCGTGGCACCACCGCATTCATGAAAGCAGTCAGAGAGGAGGTCGGACAGGACGCCCGTCGGAAGATCCGCTGGCTCGCCGGACTGGTGGTCATCCTTGTCGTCTTGCTCGGTGGCGGAGTCTACGGTGTGTACTGGCTGCTGTCCCGCCAGGTCGAGCACACCAGGCAGGCACTGCGGACGGCGGAGGATTCGTCGCGAGCCGAGGGGGAGCGGCTACAGCGCGAACTGGCCGCGGCACGAGCCGCCGCAGCCCCTGCCGCCGAGGTCGAGACATTGCGCGTCAAGTTGGTCGCGGCGGAGTCGCGGACCGCGCAGCTCCAGGCGGCACTGGACCGCGCGCAGCAGGCCTTGGGGCAGCAGTTGGCGGTGGGCGAAGCGCGCCGGGAAGAAGCGCAGCGCGATCTCCAACGCATGCGCGACGAGCTGGCGGACGCTGAGCGCCGGGCGCCATCGCAGGGCCTCATCGACAGCCTGCGGCGTTCCGTCAGTGCGGCCGAGGCTCAGGCGGCCAGCCTGGATGCGAAAATGCGCGCCATCCGGGCTACAGACTTCGCGGGCATGGCGCAGCAGAATCAAGGCGCGGTGGGTTTGATTACGGTCGCGCTCGCCGGCGAGCGCTACGACGGGACCGGCTTCGTCATCAGCCCAGACGGGTACATGCTCACCAACTGGCACGTGGTGGCGGATTCCGCGCACGCCGAGCCTGACACCGTCTGGGTCACGATGGCTGATCAGTCGAGCGGCCGCTATGCGGACGTGATCGCCACATCACGAGAGCGCGACGTCGCCCTCATCAAGATTCGAGGGTTTCAGGGTTCGCACCTGACCGCCATCGATTGGGCCGGGACGAAGGCCCGGCAAGGAGAGCCGGCAGCGATCATCGGATATCCGGCTGGCTCAGGCTTCGCACGCGATCGCACATCCATCGTTCGGACGTCGATGACGGCCGGCATCTTGTCACGGGTGACGGCCGACTTGATTCAATTCGACGGCATGACGACCGGCGGATCCTCCGGGAGTCCGGTGTTCAACGCTGATGGGGAAGTGATTTCAGTACATCGGGCGGGGCTGCGGCAGGGACCGGGATTCGCGCTGTCCGTGCCGGTGAAATACGCCATTCCACTCATGCCGCCGGCACTACGCCAGCGGCTTGGCATCTAGGCTGTCAGTTCCGTGAGAAATCGACGGTTACGATCACGGTGCTCGGCTTCGAGACGGGGCGTTCGGTGGACACCTGAGCTACTGTCGCGACAGTTGACTGGCTCTGGATTCTGGAATCGGTAAGGGCCTGGCGGACAGCGGACAGAGCCTCGAACCCCTGACGCGTATCCACGACCGTAGCCGTGGCTTGCACTGTGCCACGAGCTTGGGCTTCTGCATCCCGCCCCACCAGCGTCAGCGCTCCAACCACCAGAACCGCTACGAGTCCGAACCGCATTGCGTGCTCCCCTGAGTGAGTACCGTTGGATTTCGGCTTCCCACTAGGGCAGGCGGCGTGCCGAGCAATTGTAACGAGCTAATGCGTTATTCTACAGTTGATTGCACGGTTCTTGACGTCTCGGTCGCGCTTCAGAAACCGTCAATAATTATGACACCAATTCTCTATTGCATTAGCTAACTCGAAGTCCTATTTTGGTTTCCGTTGTTCCGACCTGACATGTCCAATAATTTGACAGCGCACAAGAAACTGGCAGCTGGCATAACCCTTGCCTTCACAAGCTTCCGGAAGGGTGGAGGAGCCGAATGGCCCTCCAACTGACTAATAGCTCGACACCAAACACAGGAGTAACGAAATGCGCAGAATCACGAAGCTGTCCCTGGTGGTGGCCTCGCTCGTTCTGACGGGCACGGCGCTCCAGGCTCAGACGAACAATGCGAGCATCACGGCGACGGCGAGCGTCCAGACGCCGATCAACGTGGTTGGCGCTCAGCAGTTGAGCTTCGGCAACGTGTTCCCGGGCGTGAACAAGACGGTCGCAGCGACGGACCTCACGAACGCCGGCCGATTTGACGTCACTGGCCAGGCGAGCACCCCGGTTACTCTCTCCTTCACCCTCCCCGCCACACTGTCGTCCGGCGGCGGTAACACCATGCCGATCGTTAGCTTCACGGGCGAGTATGCGCTCGTCGCCACGCAGGTCGGTGGCTTCCTGTTCGCGCCCGCAGCGGGCGCGAACCCGACCCTCAGCGGTACCGGTGCGCTGTTTGTGTGGGTAGGCGCGCAGGTGCAGCCGGCGACGAACCAGGTGGCGGGTGTCTACACGGCTTCGATCACCATGACGGTGGTTTACTAAACGACTGGAGTTTGGCGTCGAGCTGATGGCGCGCCGGCAGGGGAGTCATATTCCTCTGCCGGCGCTGTCACAAGGAGACGCACTCAACACATGAAACGCAAACGGTGGATCGTGCTCGGGGCGATGCTGCTCGGTGTGCCGCTGCGGGCACAGGGCAGGCCGCTTACCGTCACGGGCGTGCGAGGCGTGACGTTCGGGGCTGTGCTCCCCGGCGTGCCGCGCGTGATCAGCCGCACCGACCCCGCGAATAGCGGCCAATACGACATCAGGGGATCGAGTCGCAGGCAGGTGTTGCTGTCGTTCGTGCTGCCGCTGTCGATGACGGGGCCTGCCGGGGCGCTGATGCCACTCAGCTTTGGGGCGAGTGACGCGGGGTATTCGCAATCACAGGCCATCGGGAGACAAGTGGCATTCGATCCGAAGCAGCCGTTTACCGCCACGCTGTCGAACAATGGCCGGGGCTCGGTTTTCGTCGGCGCCACCGCCAATGCCGCGACGAATCAGCGCGCCGGCGCGTATACGGCGACGCTCATCCTCAACGTCACGGTGCTGCCATGATGCGTGCCCTGGGCCTCGCTTGCATCGTGGTGCTCGGCAATGCGTCGCTCGCCGCGCAGGGCGTCATGATCGCACCGCATGCGGTGTTCATCGACCACAGCCAGCGGAGCGGATCGGTGCTGCTGTACAATCCTGGCACCGAACCCGTCGAAGTTACGATCTCGACGATCTTCGGCTATCCGACCACGGACTCGAGCGGCGGCATCAAGCTGTACACCCCCGAGAATCCCGACTCGACATTGCCGTCGGCGCTCGCGTGGATTCAGGCCTTCCCCCGGCGTCTGACGGTAGCCCCGAGGGAGCGGCAGACCGTGCGCTTGCTCGCGCGGCCGCCCATCGGACTGGCTGACGGCGAATACTGGCTGCGGCTCGTGATTGCTGCCCAGGCCGGGCGCGTGCCAATCACGGGCGTTGCCGATACCACCGCGATTCAAGTGGGTCTGACGCTGGAGGTCCGTACCATCATCGGCGTGAACTACCGCAAGGGTCCGGTCACGACCGCTGTATCGCTGTCGAATCTGCGCGCCCGCGTCGTGGGCGACTCGGTGATCACCCGCGCCAGGATCGAGCGCCGCGGCAACGCCGCCTTCATCGGCATGATTCGCGAGACCCTGGTGGACTCGGGCGGCGCGGTGCGGGCGCAGCGCGTTGGTGATTCGCTCGTCACGTCGTACCAGTCTCCAATAGGCGTCTATTTCACGATGGAGCCACGTCTCGCGAGCGCCATCCCGGCGCCCCGACTGCCGCGCGGCCGCTACTGGCTGCGCTATGAAGTCGTCGCCGAGCGCGAGGATCTCGATCCCAAAGTCGTGCTCAAGGCGCCGGCGGTTCGCGATTCAGTTCAGATCGTCGTGCCGTGAGAAGTATCCTGGCGTTGGCCGTATGCCTCGGTGTGCCCGGAAGCGCCGTGGCGCAGTCCGGAGCGTCCGTATCGGCCGATGCTGTGGTCGTGACGGTCGGCATGACGATCACCACGCTGCGAGATTTGAACTTCGGCACGGTCATCAAAGGTGTCCCGACGACGGTGCTCCCCACCGCGGCAACCGCCGGTGAATGGCAAGTCACCGGCAGCTCGAACGCGTTCGTGATCATCAGCTTCACGCTGCCGACTCAGCTGACCAACATCCAGGCCTTGCCCGGCTCGACGATGCCGATTGCCTTCAGCGGGGTATCGGCGATCTGGCGTCGCGCGACGAACAATCCGGTCGGTGGCACGATCTTCAATCCGGCGACAGGGGCGGTAGGTCGGTTTGGTCCGCCTGCCAACCCCAGCATGTACGTCTGGGTCGGCGGCACCGTGAATCCCGCGCCCACGGCGAAGCCCGGGATTTATCAGGGGACAGTGATCGTCTCCCTCATCTACCAGTAGACCATGCTCGCTCTGGTGGCGGCCCTGAGCCTCGGTGCCGTCGTCCGTCAGGACACCGTGCCGGAACCGGTCGTCATCGAGCTGCGCATCGGTCGCATCACCGGCACGACGGTGCAGGCGTATCGCGTGCGCTCCGAGGTGCTGGTGCCGCTGTCCCAGTTTTTTCAGCTCGTCGAGATACGCCATCGCCTGACTCCTGATGGGCGCCTGGAAGCGACGGTCGATCCCGGCAACCGCCGCATCGTGATCGATCCGCGCAGTGATTCGATGCAGTACGGTGATCGACGCGTGCGGATCGAGCGGGAATTCATTCGATTCGAGTCTCCGGAGCTCTACGTCGGCAGTGAGCGTCTGGGGGACTTGCTCGGCGTGATGTTCGCGGTCGATTG
>WNEZ01012584.1_pt1 | contig 10830 bp, 10 predicted proteins | sample 5400521 | NCBI WGS metagenome assembly WNEZ01 (sample SAMN13153339, study PRJNA577476) | soil metagenome | isolation source: 120 cm saprolite under Douglas fir tree site 2 hole 1 replicate 1 | place: USA:California | collected 2015-04-18
GCTGAGCGGTGTCGAGGACAGCGGAGCGACAGGTCAGTTTTGCCGATTGGGAACTGATGCGTCAGGGTCTGCGCCTTGAGCCGTTGCTGCAGGCCATTTCCGATTTTCTCGACGACCAGAAAGACATGATCGAGCAGGTCCGTTGCGATCTGATACGGGGCTTGAAGAACGCCGAGACTGGTCGCAGCGGCTTGACGCCGCAGCAGATCCTGCGCTCGCTGGTTCTCATGCGCATCAAGAACTGGGACTATCGCGAATTGCGCGAGCGGATTGCCGATGGATGCACACTGCGCCAGTTCACAGACTTCTATTGTTTGCCGGTGCCTCGACACGATGCGTTCCATCGCGGGTTCAATCGGCTCACGCCCGAGACGCTCAAGGCGATCAATGATCTGGTGGTGCAGGCGGCGGTCGACCTCGGGCTGGAGAACGGCCGAAAGCTGCGCGTCGACACCACGGTGGTGCAGACCGACATTCATCATCCGACCGACAATACGCTGTTGTGGGATGTCGTTCGCGTCGTCACGCGCCTGATCGGTCGCCTTGCCGCAGCGCTGGAGCGCCGGCGTATCAGGGGGTTCCGAGATCGGACACGATCGGCGCGGCGTCGGATGCAAGAGATCCAACGGATGACCACAAGGCAGCGCCAGGAGCATCAGACCAGGACATACCGAGAGCTTATCGGCATTGCCGAGGAGGTCATCGAAAGCGCACGAACGGCGCTCCAGCAGGCCCGCAAAGCGCGCGGAAAAGATATGATCGCCGATCTGGTTATCGCGGAGTTGCGCAAGGAGATCGAGCACTTTTGTGGTCTGGGAGCCCGTGTGATTGGTCAGTCGCGCCGCCGTGTGCTTAACGGCGAGCAAGTTCCAACTGCCGAAAAGATCTATTCGATCTTTGAGCCCCATACGGACCTGATCAAGCGCGGCAAGGTGCAGACGCCGATCGAGTTCGGCCACAAGGTCTTCCTCGCCGAAAGCGCGCGCGGCTTGATCACGCAGTATGAAGTGTTGGACGGAAATCCCGTCGACGAGCAGCATGTGGTGGCTTCGCTGGAACGCCACAGGCAGACCTTCGGCGACGTCCCCAAATTGTATGGATCGGATCGCGGCTTCTTCAGCGAAAATAACGTGACGTCGTGCAAGCAGCAAGGTGTCAAGGTGGTATGCATCCCGCAGCGGGGCGGCACCAAAACGCCCGAGCGCCAAGCCTATGAGAAGACCCGGGAGTTTAAGGACGGCCAGCGCTTTCGCGCAGGTATCGAGGGGCGCATCTCGGTGTTGTTCCGCGGTCGCGGCATGAAGCGCTGTCTCGCTCAAGGTCGCGAGCGTTTTGAGCTGTGGGTCGCGGCGGCCGTGCTCGCCAACAATCTCATGAAGATTGCAGCCTTGTTGACGAACCGGTCGTTGCCCAGACGAAAAGCCGCCTGACAATATTCCTCCGGTGCTTCGTTTGTGGCGGGAAGAGACCGCCGCAGGTCATTGCAATCACCGTGTCGTCCAACGGACGCTTCGTGAAATCGCGACGAAAATCGCGTCAGAATACCTGGCGAGCGCCAACATCCGCCGTCAGTTTGCCCCCAGTTTTATTGGGGAATCGACGCGCCTCAGAACAAATGCAGGTGTTTCGCGACAGAAACTAGCTAGGACGCGCGTCGTCCCGTATGCCCTCCCGGTCACTTGACTTTCGGTTTGAGGAGTTCTTGCGAACGCGCGGAGCTCATGTTGGCCTTGGTGACAAGGGTTGCCCCGGTATCGACATTGGCCGACACCTGCTCGCCCTTCGAGGCGGCGAGCGCAGTCTTGACGCCGTCATAACCCATGTGGAATGGGTCCTCCACGACGAGCCCGGCGATCACGTCGTCCTGCAGGAGTTTGACGAGCTTTTCGTCCGAGCCAACGCCGACGACATTGATCTTGTCGTCCGATTTCTTTTCGGCCACGGCTTGGCCCACGGCCAGCGTCATGATCGGATCCGAAACAAACACGCCGCGCAGGTCCGCTGTGTTGGCGATGAGGTCCTTCATTATGTTGAGGGCAGTCGCCGGCTTGCCGTCGGCGACCTTATCGGCAGTGATATCCAGCGCCCGATATTTCGCGGCGACCACCTCCTTGAAGCCCTTGGCGCGCTGATCGAGTGAGGCAACTCCGGGCATGGATGTGATCATCACAATATTGCCTTCGGTGTCAGCATAGGACGTCGTAATTGCCGCAGCGAGAGCGTCGGCGGCGACGCGACCCGCATTCACATTGTCGGTCGCTAAGAGCGAGGTCATAGCCTTGGTATCGGCCGCGGACTCGATGCCGATGATCTTGACTTTCTTGGCGGCTTCATCGATCGGCTTTCCGAGCGCGGCAAATTGCGCGGGCGCGATGACGATCGCCGCGGGATTTGATGCGGCGGCCTTCTCGAGTATGCTGATTTGGCCGCTTACGTCGGATTCGGATTGCGCGGCGAGCCCGACAACGTTGACGCCGAGATCTTGACCGGCCTTGCGTGCGCCGGCTAGCACGGCTTGCCAATAGGGCGACGTCATATCTTTTATGATGACCGGAATCGTCGGCTTTGTCTGCGCGATGGCGGGCACCCCGAACGCAATGCCGGCAACGATGCCAGCTGCTACCACAAGCTTCTTCATGATCATACTCCGATATTGAGGCCCAGCGGCCTCCTCAATTGGATGTGCAATCGCCGGTCGGTGGTTGCATTGGCGCTTAGATTTTGAAGGTTCGATCCGAACCGTCACTTCGGAACGCGTGCTTTTGGATGCACGCTGCCGTGTCACCAATGCCTGGAACCTTCAGCAGGGAGACGATGAAGAGCCAAGCGCCGGCGACACGGCGGGCGTGCCAGTGACACAAAGAGTCTTCAGCGAGGCGATGATGAAGAATCAAATGTCGGTGACACGACGTCGGCTCAGCTCGCTGCCAATGGCTGATCGGTGACGGCGAGCAGTTCTTGGCCCTGAGTGTAGACGACAGTCCTGATGCCAAGGACGGAGCGCAGCTTTTCGGCCGGAACGACCAAGGGCAGCGGCGCAGGAGCCGTACCCGGCGCCGGCTGGGGAAAGGCCGTTGACCTGGCTGTGTGGAAGTTGACGTTGCCTTCGACTTTCTGCATCAACTGATGAATATGACCATTGAGCACCGTCACCGAACCAAAACGCTTCAGCATCGATAGCGCTTGCTCCGAATCGTCGGTGCCCCAGCCCCAATCCTTGGATATCGTCCACAATGGGATGTGAGCGAAGACGACGATCGGCGTGGAGGCGGAAAGGCCCTTCACATCATCGGCGAGCCAAGCCAGCTGCTCAGGCCCCAGCATGCCCATGCCGCCAGCCTTGAGGTTCATCACATTGTTGAGACCGATGAAATGGACACCGTTTTGGTTGAAGGAATACCAGCCTGTGCCCTTGGTGTTCTTGCCGTAACGCTCGAGATAGGATTTGAGCGGCACTTCGTCGAGGTTATCGTGCTCGCCCGGCACGTAGTGCACGTCGAGGCCCACGCTGCCGATGACCTGTGCAGCATCGTCGAATTCCTTTGGCTTCGACAAATGGGTGATGTCGCCGGTATGCAGCATGAACGCTGGCTTGTTGGGAAGCGCTTTGACCTTGGCGATGGCCTCCTGCAACGTACCAAGCGCGTTCGGATTGGCGGCCTTGTTGAAGCCGACGTGACTGTCGGAAATCTGTAAGAAGGTGAAGCCGCCCTCCGCGGCCTGCGCCGATCCCATCAGGCTAGATTTCGGAATGCCGCCGGTAACCGTCCATAAAACGCCGGTGCCAGCCCAGAGCATGCATTCGAGAACGTGACGACGGCTGACGCCATCTCCGTGATTGTCGTGATCATGCGCCATATGCGGTTCCTCTTTTTGTTACGACCAGCAACTAAGCCAGACAAGGACTTGACCGAGGAAGTGGGCGGATTATTCCCGCGCGGAGCGGAAGAAATTAAAATATCTATCCTCGGTTCCCAGGTGGTGCGTGGAGAGTTCTCATTGGACGGGCGACCGGACTCGCGCGAGAATCGGCGTGCGTTAGCGATGAGCGCCATCAGAAGTCGCGAAAAAGGTCGGGTTCCCGGTCGGAGCGACGGCCGCGTTCGTGGTTTGGGCATTGTCACGGAAACCCGAAGATGCGCAAACTGTTAGAAAGCAGGGCTTCGCGCCCGAGGCGATCGTCCCCGACAAGCTCCGCTCCGATGATGCCCCTTGATAGCGAGACTCAAGCTCAAGGTCGAAAATTCCCCGATTGGGCAAATATTTTTTAGATTTGATTTCGCAAAAGCGAGACGAGGCCCTTCCGGCACCATCTAACTCTTCTCATCCGCGGTTCTTCGAGACGTCGGAATCGATCACGCGGAGCATGCGTATATCAATTTCAAGAAACCTTCGGGCCTTCCTCGTTGCCTGCGATCCTAGCGCAAATTGTCGTGCCCCGGTGATGCGCGCCCGCATTAATTCAGCCCGATTGGATCTCGAACTGCGCACACTCAAATGCTTCAATTGCGATGGTGTTGATAAGAGTTCAAGTCTCCGACTTTGGCGCCTCTGTTTGAGGAATCAAAGCAAGGGCTGCTGAATGGCCGCCTCAACGCATCTGCATCCATACCGATTGTTCGACCTTCCCGCCGATGGCGCAATCCTTGCCTATTGCAACCAATCGCGGTCGACTCGAGGTGAATCTCGAGCGTTAGTCTCGGGAATATCTCTAGATGGCAGGCGGTCTCTGTAGTCGAGCGGTTCGTCTTACAAACGGAAAGTGTACCGTCATGGATCGACAGTCTGACCGAAAACAACTCGAAAGGAAGCTGGAACAGTGCCGCCGACTCTTGGTAGGGACGTCCGATTCGTCGACTTCGGCGCGGCTTGCGAAGTTGATTGAGGAATTAGAACATAGTCTGCATGAGGACCAACAATTTACTAACTGATCGTCGGGCCGCCTGTCCTGATGCCCATTATGCACATGACCGAGCTCAATCGCGCGTCGCTTGACAAATATAGCGGATAGCCTTACCGGCCGAGGTCTGCGAGAGAATGAGACGAGATGGTAGTTCGGTCTTCCCGGCGCATGCGAACACTGGTGACCCATATGGCCCGGTCGAGGCCTGTCCGATAGTGAGATCGCACGCGCGCTGATATCCTTGATGGCCCGGAGCACAACGCTCCAATCAAAGGCCGGATACATTGATGCAAGACCGCCTACCGCCAGCTCGACGAAAACCTCTTGCGACGCGCGGCCGGACCACATAATGGGTCAATCGCGTCACTTTGACCTTGCGTCATTTCACGTCCGGTCTTCCTCTGCCGGTGGAGCGTGAATGTAAGGTCCGCTTCGTGCGAAGTCCGGCCGCATGATCGCAGTAGGACGCTCAGATTTCAAATACAGCCACTGCAGTATCTGACCGATCATTCTTCCTTGCAGCGATTCGAGCCGACCAGAACCGAAGCGTCCGTTGCGCGACGGAACGGGCCAATCGAGCCTATGTCATGGCGCCCCGTAGTAGGCGAGTTCGAAGATAGCTTGAGCTTAATCGTCTCGGACGCAAGGCGGGAAGCGCCATAAAGAAGTCGGGCTGATGGAATTTCGTTTTCAGCCCGACCTCTTCGAGCGCGTCACGTTAGCGCTGAGTCCGGACCGATATCGATCCGGATTTGTTGCCTCGCAGCAGCGAACTGCCACGCCGGTCCACGACGCGAACGGATCAATGAAGCGGCGCGGGTTCGCAAGGGGGACCTTTATCCCAGGGCGCTGTGGCAAATGCACCCACGGCCGGAGCCCGACGGCAGAGACGCCCGTCACTATAACGCGCGCCGGGCGTGGTACTCGCAAAGGCGTCCAATACGAGGTGCCGCGAGGTTATTTTGCTCTCGCGAGCCATAGCGGGAGTTGCAAGTGCGGCTGCGGCGATCAGTGCAGCCGACAGAAGTTTAAGCTTGGTCATTCGATTTCTCCATTGGATATGAGAGGCCAATAGCGCTTGGCTCATCAAGGTTGCGGGTTTAGCTTCCGGCGAGCCCTGCAGGTTGGCGAGCCACAGGGCCGACAAGATAGCGTTGCTATTCCGCATCAATCAGGAGACTAGACAGGCGATCGATTTATTCCGGCGAACTTCGCTTGCTGGGATAGGCATCAGTATCGACGATCTAACATTCACGTGATTACAATTCATCGATCACAAAGGGTGTGTCGTCACATAGGCGATGCGACTTCTCGCTCAGCTAGTCGGCCCATTGTCCTGATCTTCGAATCCAACGCGGGTGCCGCCGGCCTTTGTTCTCGGAATGGGAGCTCGTCCTCGAATTATTAGACAAGTTGGGCAATGCCACGGTTGCTTAGTTGAGGTGAGAAGATTGAAATCCGTGAGACGGCTATTCACGCGTTCCCGTGCCCAAATGTCGGCTTGGTGACCGACAATGGAACGGACGGCCCGACCTGCCTGTTTGCCGCCTTTGTGGGAACCCGTGGGCTGTTAATCCGGCGTTACGTAAATAAACTAGATCGCGCTCACCAAATTCTGCCTCAACATCTGACGTCCGTTCCGGTCACCTGCGGACTTGGGGCCGCGCTCTTGCAAGGCCGCTTTACCCTGATGAGCAGACATCGTCAGGTTGATAGCCGAAGTCCGTTTCGTGCCAACACCGAAAGTCGCGAACCATATTCGATCGTCCTCTCATGTCGGGACAATTCAACGACCCCATCTGTGTTGTGGCTAAACACGCTTGAGCATTGGTCGGAGGACGTCTCAGAATATATCGCCTTCGAAATTCAGACCCGATGCGATATCGACGGCGTCCCCGTTCCCGATCATATCCGAGACTTCGTCGCCAGCTACGCCGAACCGGTCCGTCAGCCTTGCGGCTCGTCTGAGCCATGCCAGCGCGAGTATCAGCGTTCGGTCCGCATGTAGGGGCTGCGCTCGGAGACCAACTTCAAATTAGGATCGGCATCAAGCGCTGACTGAGGCGACACGTACATCTTAGAGAGTCTATCTATACCCGTTTTGATTTCCAAATCTTTGATGAACAGCACCAAAAAAGCAAGAGATCCGACGAAAGCGAGAAAGGCCCTAGAGGTCCACTTCATAAGAACCATTTCCAAGAAGACTTAGAGGGCACTGAGCGGCTTTCCTCAAATCTTGATGGCTCGCTTGAGCCAGGCGGCCGCTGATTGCAAGATTGTCCGAGAAGCGCCCATTCTTCTACATCGGCTAGCCAGTATTCCAAATCTTTCTTGGCAACAGCAGACCGCTCACGGCACTTGACTTCGATAGCGTAAAACCGGCTTTTCGGAATCCATTGAATGCTCCGTCACGAGATGTTGCCGGACACTAGCTCCGTCATGTCGAACGCAAACTAAAGATTTTGCTATTCAGCGCGACGAAATAATGGCGGGTTATTTCCGAACATTTCGGATTGTGACATTGGTGTGTTGTACCCGCCAAGCGCGACGATACGGGAACAGCATCGGTGGCTACGTCAAGTGCTGAACGGTCACTATCAGTACTTCGGAGTGATCTTCAATTATCGATCACTGCGCGTGTTCAAGGCATGCGTCGTCAAGGACTGGCGTAAGGTGCTCGGCAAACGTAGAGGTGCTCGGCAAACGTAGCCAAAAAGGCTGCATAAACTGGGCGAACTACCGCCAGCTCCTGATCGCCTTCTCTCTTCCTGAACCGGTGATCCACCAGGCATGGTGGCAATGATCGACCCGCCTCAGGTCCTTTCTGAAGAGCCCACTGCCGTAACGCCGCACGGTGGGTTCTGTGGGGGCGAAAGCCAGCAATGGCCGAGCTACCCGACAAATCTGCCTGTCCGGTTCGATGAGCGGGGTGTGAAAACGGGGCCATGGTCGAACCAGTAAGGCACCGCCGAACGAAAGGGGGCGGCAACAGATATGCTCGAACCTAAAGCTACCGCGTCACACCTCTCAGGCGTCTTGCTCCCTGGGAATAAAGCTGTTGTTGGTTCGGTCTCCTCCTCATGGCCTTGAACAAACCTCAAAGCGAAGCAGGACAAATGACCCGGTCGTCGGCCGTAGTGGCTGATTAAGCGGGTCTGGAGGACGATACATGAACATCAGTCACAAGTTGATAACGCTGGGCCTTGCATTTAGCCTACTCGATAGCGCGTCCGCGTTCGCACGGCCGATGCCGCATTTCGAAAATGGCCGTCTTTCGTACGAGAAAAAGACGGCCACGGGTCATGTTCCGACAACAAAAACATCTGGCGCGACCGGCTATGCGCGTCGTCCGTCAGCTAATACGGTTGAAGATGACTGGCCGGCCAATGTGCACCAAGAGTGACGCCCTGATGTTGCCTTTTTGGCCGCCGGCAATGCTGCGGGTCGCAGAAGTAAACTTCGATGTTGGTCGCTAGCGTAAATCGTCGATGATCCGCCTGGATGCCTGCAATCACCGCCTGCCTTGGTCTTTCAAAAGAGTAAATGTCTTGGCGCCATTACCTGGCGCGAAGTTGCCCCAACGCGCTGAGCCAGTTTTCCATGTGGTAGGTTTTGGCGATCTTGCCGTCTTTGATGGTCTGGATATCGATTGCCATCATCGAGTTCTTGCACTCAGGGGCGCGTTACGCTCGAAAGAAGATTGAAAGTAACAGCGGTCCGTCTCAGTTGGCAAAACGTTGATCAATTCAAATTTGCCGCGCGGGATTTGAACCGGCCGTCGATCTGCGCTGATTTTCGCGGAATGTCCGCACTTGTACCAATAGGCCGCGAACGCCTGAGGACCGCATTGCCCCGAGGGTGATTTTCGTTGCGCGTTTCACCACTGAATGCCAAGCTTTATGACGATGGATCGACAACCTCCGGCGACACGATCACCCGCGGGCTTCGGGATTGAAAAATGGCTGTGACGACGGCCGGTTCGCGCCCGGCAGGTTTTTCTTTGGCTTGTGGCGGCCATGTGGTGGGGATGCGAAGGCGCGCATCTGGGTTCATTGGGACAATGAGGTTCCCAATACTCACGGTCAGTTTACTGCGAGCGTTCTTCGGCCGCCGAATAAATCCCGCTGCGATAGTGTCCTATCCTTGGGAGCGATTTCGTCCAAGGGAGGGAGCATGATGCGGAAAACGACTATAGCCCTGTTCGCACTGGCAGCTGTCGGCTTGGCTCAGCCAACTGCGGCATTCGCTCGTGGCGGCGGTGGTGGTGGTCACGGAGGTGGCGGCGGTGGACACGGAGGCGGCATGGGCGGAGGCAGCTTCCATGGCGGTGGCTTTGGTGGCGGCGGTGGCTTCCATAGCAGCGCTGGTTTCCACGGCGCTGGTTTAGGTGGAGGAGGCTTCCGCGGTGGCGGCTTTCATGGAGGTTTCGCGGGCGGTAGCTTCCACGGCGGAGGATTTCACCGAGGTGGATTTCACCGACGTGCGTTTGTAGCATTCGGCCTCGAATCCGACGGCTACTATGACGGATACTATCCCTACACATACAATGACGACTACTACGATGAAGGCGGTTGCTACGTTGTACGCCGCCGCGTGCATACACGCTACGGCTGGCGAGTTCGACGAGTCGAAGTTTGCGGTTGAGCAAAGCTCAACGACGTCAGATGAGGGCGGCAGCGTCTCAATTAACTTGGTATGTTCAAGTCGACCTAGTGCTATGTTTGGAAAACAGGAGAGATGGATGAGCAAATTCTTGATCAGGATTTTGACGCTGACAATGTTCTCGATGGCGGTGGTTGCCGCCCCCTTTGCCACCAGAGCCTATGCCGCGCCCGACACCGACGCGCCGCCGCCGCCGCCCGTAACCAAGTCCAAGGCCAAGAAGAAGACCAGTGAAAACCAGCCCAGCATCGAGGATGCGGCATTCTCCATGGGTTATCGCACGGCCTACGCCACGATCTACGACCGCAACGATTATGCCGCCGCGATCGAGCAGCTCAAGGCGCTCGGCCACGACGACAGCGCCGCGGTCGCCAATCTGATCGGCTACTCCTATCGCAAGGTCGGCGACTACAAGGTCTCGCAGATCTGGTACGAGCGCGCACTGAAGGCCGACCCGATCCACGTCAAGACGTGGCAGTATTATGGGCTGTGGCAGGTCGAGCAAGGCAACCGCGATCAGGCGCGATATCATCTGAACCGGATCGCTGCGCTGGCCGGCACCGACAGCGAGGAATATCGCTCGCTCGCCGCTGCGCTCGAAAAGCCGCCCGGCACTGGCCTGGTTTACTGAAGAATACGATGAGAGGTGAGGACTCCGCGCGTACTCGCGTCGAGCAAAAATGACCGCCGCACCGGCGTTGGGAGTCCGGTGCATCGTCGCAGCATCCAGAAGTCCCAATAAGCTGGCGATGCTTCGAGGCGAACGCGCGGCAAATATGACTCCAAAACCTAGTGAACAACTCCCGGGCGCAGCCGAGCAAACTATTCCGGGGCTCCAAGATTTGGTTCGTGGAGAAAGGCGATGATGCCTAGCGATGTAAGCGGACTAAAACATTATGACCCTTCGACGATTGAAGTTTTGCGCCGAGCGTTAGACGACGTACTCACTGACCGCCGGTTCAGTCATCAGCGCTCCGCGTCGGCCCTCGAAATCGCCGAACATCTGTTAGCACAGGCAGCCTCGGGCGAGCGCGATCTCGAACGGCTGAAGAGCTCCGCATTTGCGAAATTGAGCGCTGCCACCGAACGCCAGGAAGGGTTTCCCGGTTCGTCCGCACGTCGCGGTTAGTCGCGCAAAGGGCATTAGAGAGTCAAGAATTCGTTATTCCGGTCTCCGGGGCGCGGAGATAGGCCAAAATGCCACCAGCAGCCATTTCTGAGTCTTCGAGGTGCGTCGTGGGTTTGGCGATTCACGCCCGGCGGCC
>WNEZ01014723.1_pt1 | contig 10829 bp, 16 predicted proteins | sample 5400521 | NCBI WGS metagenome assembly WNEZ01 (sample SAMN13153339, study PRJNA577476) | soil metagenome | isolation source: 120 cm saprolite under Douglas fir tree site 2 hole 1 replicate 1 | place: USA:California | collected 2015-04-18
TGACGCCTCTATTCCTTTGCATAAAGAATATCCGCTTGTCTAGGCTACATCAAAGGGAGGCCCAGGGTCCCTTGTAGATGACGAGCGGGTTCGTATAGAATACAAAGGGAAGGAAGGAGGTTACGTGGAAACTCCCCTGTACAAGTCACCTGGAATAAGACCGTCAGAGCCGGCGGGGATTGCCCAGGAAGAAACAGACGTCTCGACGCCAAAAGACGTTGAAGGCCAGCTAGCCATAACAGTTCCAAGTAAACATCTCAGGCCTGATGCGGAGACGAAAATTGATATCAAAGGAGTGAACTTCTTCTATCGCTCTAAACAGGCGTTATATGGCGTATCTCTGCCAGTTGTTGAACGTCAGGTGACGGCGCTCATCGGGCCATCCGGTTGTGGTAAAACGACGCTTTTACGCACGCTCAATCGCATGAATGACCTCATTCCCGGCACCCGTACCGAGGGAGAGGCCATCATGGATGGGAAGAATCTCTATGACGCAGCGATGGATGTGGTCTCCCTTCGCCAGCGCATTGGCATAGTATTCCAGCGCCCTAACCCATTCCCGAAATCGATCTTTGAAAATGTCTCCTATGGCCTGCACATCCAGCGTAAAGCGAAACACGCCATCCAAGAGATCGTAGAGCTCAGCCTGCGGCGGGCCGCTCTCTGGGATGAGGTAAAGGATCGCCTGAAATCATCAGCGTTGGGCCTATCCGGTGGTCAGCAACAGCGCCTGTGCATCGCTCGTGCTATCGCCGTTAGTCCCGATGTGCTGCTCATGGACGAGCCGGCTTCGGCATTGGATCCTATCGCTACCCTTAAAATAGAGGAATTGATTGAGCAGTTAAGCAAGGACTTCACGATTGTCATCGTCACTCACAATATGCAACAGGCTGCACGTGTCTCGCATTATACCGCCTTTTTCCTCAGTGGGCATCTCATTGAGTACGCGCCCACGGTAGATCTTTTCGAGCACCCGCAGAAAAAAGAAACAGAAGATTATATTAGTGGACGTTTCGGTTAATGCATTGGAGGCAAATAGTGGGCCGTAGAATACTCGTTGTGGACGACGAACCGGTACTGGTCGAGACAATTGCCTATAACCTGGAACAGGCTGGCTACCAGGTGACAACCGCCGCTGACGGCTCCAGCGCCCTGGAAGCAGCACGCCGCGAAACACCGGACCTGATCATACTGGATATTATGCTGCCGGAAATGGACGGGTTAGAGGTATGTCGCCAGTTGCGCCGCGAGAATAACACCGTCACAACGCCAATCATGATGCTTACCGCCAAAGGCGACGAAATCGATAAAGTGGTCGGCCTGGAGGTTGGAGCCGACGACTATGTCACAAAACCCTTCGGCCGGCGAGAGTTGCTGGCGCGTGTGCGTGCATTACTGCGCCGCGCCGATTACCCTCCCGCAAGTGAAGAACATACCGCGCAGGAGACATCCGGCGAGGTTCCTCGCCTCACTCGTGAATTGGTAGCCGGTCCCCTGCGCATCGACCTTGCCGGGCGGCGCGTCTTCTGCCGCGGTCAGGAGATGGAATTGCAGCCCAAACAGTTCGACCTGCTGACCTACCTCGTGCGCAACCGAGGTACTGTGCTGACTCGTGATCAACTGCTCCAGAACGTCTGGGGCTACGATTATGTCGGCGACACCCGCACAGTCGATGTGCATGTGCGCTGGCTGCGCGAGAAACTCGAGGAGGACCCGGCGAACCCTCGTCTCATTCAAACTGTTCGTGGCGTAGGATATTGTTTCAGGTGGTGAATAATGATTCATGTGCATGCCGCATTGGCTGTCCGTGGCCGCGCCATGGACAGCCAATGCGGCATGCACATGAATCGCGAGTTTTACGCGAAAATACGGGACGTTCCATAAGTGCGGGGGTGGTGTGGAGCGGGGTGGGGACCCTTTTGGTCGCCCGTGGTGGGGTTGCTCATGTGGTACCATTAGAGATAAAGACATATTATAAAAGGAGCTTATTTTGGAGTATTTGACCACGCGCCTGACGCTTGCCCCCGATGCCTCGATCGACCTGCACATGCACACAAACTACAGCGATGGACGCTGGCCCGCACAGCAGCTCATAGATTACCTTGTAAAAGAAGGTTTTGACCTTGTATCCGTGACCGATCACGATCGCGTCGACACCGTCGCCTTTATCCAGGAGTTAGCCGCGAAACAGCATCTGCCCGTGCTTGCTGGAGTAGAGATGAGCACCGAATGGAAAGGCAAAATGGGCCACGTCCTGTGCTACGGCTATGACCCACAGCAGAACTACCTGAGCGAAATTACGCAGATGGTAGTAGACCGCCAGCTAGAGAACACCCATCAAGTCTACGATGAACTGCTCCGCAAAGGTTATGAATTCCCTCGCCAGGACGAGGTACTCGCTGACAATGGCGGCAAGTTGCGTAGACCTGCCGACAATGGACGCCTCCTGCGCGAACACGGCTATGCCCCCGATTGGCAGACTGCCTTGCAGATGATTCGTGAAGCAGGTTTCACTTCGATTATGGCCGATATGGCCATGACCGTCGATGCCGCCCACCGCAGTGGAGCCGTCTGCCTCATCGCCCACCCTGGCCGCAAAGAGCGTGGATTTACATTCTATGACATTCCGCTCCTCGACGAAGTGCGTGCCGAAGTCCCCCTCGACGGCGTAGAAGTCTATCACCCCTACAACAGCCCCGAAATGGTCAAGGCCTACCTGGAATACGTCCGTAAAAATAACCTGCTGCTCAGCACCGGCTCCGACTCCCATTGTATCCCTGGCCGCATGCCCGTAAAACACCGCGCCGAGATCAGCCGAGACCTGCTAGAGCGTGTAGGGATTCAGGTAGGGTAAAATGCTGTTCGTCTCATTCGGTTTTGCGTTGACGTGTAGCTTCAAGGCAAGTCACTCCCTGGGGGCCGACAAAAGCGCTGTGGCGTATACCTGCGGGCAGTATCATACAATCACCCGGGGCAAGATCAACATTCCTTGAGGTTTCAGCTTGATCTGGAAGCACAAAGCGAATGGAGCCACATACGCAGTACAATACTTTTTCATAGCCGTGGCTATGCACGGCGTAGATATCGCCAGGGCCATTCGACCAGGAATAAGGAGAAAGGCCCTCCTTTTGCATTCGTTTTCGTAAATCTTGTTCTTGTGGCACTCCAGTCTCTTGCCAGCGAACAACTTGCATAGCTTTGCTCCTTCTATAGAGATCCTACAGGCTTACTGACTACATTCACCTGAGGAGATGGATTTCCCTTTACTATATATTACGTTCTTTAACAAGACATGATTTCCAGTCAAAAAGTGTGTTAACAATCACCGTGATTGGCTGCTTGATTGGGGTTGATTTTACCTCTTGCTATTGGAGCAGCAAGAGTAGTACAATAGTAGTCCAACCCCCATCAAAAGCACGCCATAAGCTCCGAAAGGAGAATTGTCTACCGATGAGCACGACAAAGATAGCTGCCACACTTTACCAATTACAGCAGCTTGACCTCGAATTGGATCGTCTTAACGCTGAGCAACAGGCTCTGGTGAATTCGCTACAAGGCGATTCTGTGCTAAAGAAGTTACGCGTAGAAAATAACATAGCTCAGCAACAGTTGAAATCTGGCCTTCAAACTCAAAAAGAGGCTGAATGGGCGCTTGAGGAACTGGATCGTCGTTTGCATATGCAAGAGCAGCGACTCTATAATGGAACGGTCACTAACGCTAAAGAACTCTCTGCCTTGCAGCAGGAAGTACAACGCCTGCGAGCCCAACAAAATCGCCAGGAGGAGATGGCACTGGAAGTTCTTCTCGCGACTGAGTCTTTGCAAGAGACGGCAAATCGAAAAGCTGAGGCGCTGCGAGAGGCAGAAGAAAAGTGGGCAGAGGGAAATGCGGCGGGGGTCATACGTGGCGATCAGCTGGAGGCGAAGCGGCAGAAGCTGCAAACAAGGCGTGAGCAATTTGCGAACGATATTGATGCTGAAGTACTTAAGCGCTATGAGGCTCTGAAGCGTACTAAACAGGGACGCGTCGTCTCTAAAGTTGAGCAAAATTCGTGTCAATGGTGCCGAGTGATTTTGACCCCCAGCGAGATGCAGCGAGTGCGTGTCAGCGCTGAATTGCAGACGTGTAGCAATTGTGGGCGCATTTTGTATTATGATCGATAGCGAGGAAATTGCCCTTGACGGGGAGCGTGGCTTTCTGCTATACTGCTTTTGTTCCTAATAACGGGGCGTAGCGCAGCCCGGTAGCGCACCTCAATGGGGTTGAGGTGGTCGGAGGTTCAAATCCTCTCGCCCCGACTCTGCCGCAGGCGAGGAGTTCATCCGCTAAAAACACTCCTCGCCTTGTTTTATGCAATCACTACACGTGTTCTTTTCTTCACTCAGCTACGATAGTGTAGCCTCGAGTCTTCTTCTTTTTTCGACAAGGCCAAGAGATTATTATGACGAATGGATATGTGAAGAAACAGCAGAAAATTGATATGGGAGAACTAGAACGAGCCCGTAGATATAAAAAAGATTGGGAGGAGCGACATATATGAGTGAAACCACCAAGCCCTACAATGAGATTGACGACTACATCGCTGCTTTTTCCGACGAGGAACGCCAGGAATATGTCGCTGCGGAAACGGCCCTCGACCTTGCTTGCATACTGTATCATATCCGGCAAGAACAAGGACTGACACAGCGTGAGGCTGCAGAACGAGCAGGTTTAAAGCAGCAAGCCATTAGTCGTCTGGAGAAAGCTGCGTCCAATATGCAGTTAGGTACGCTACAACGCTATCTCGGTGCTTTGGGATATAGTATCGAGATCAGCGTCATAGATAACCGTACTGGAAATGTTGCGGGAAAGACTATGCTTTCTCTTACTTAAACGCAAACCAAGGGCCAGCTTAGTTGCATGCTGAGGGAAAATACGAGGCTGGAAGATGTGGATGGCTTGACAGGAACGCCGACGACTCTCAGCAAACTACTCAAGTTGAGTCCCCCTTCGGCACTTACAACTTCTTCGCAGTAATTAATGTTGCTCCAGGTGTAAGCAAGCGATGGCGGCGCACATGACCCATGCCGGCTTGCTCTATCCATCCTTTCACGGTCGAGAAAGGATAGCATGTTCCTCCAACAGTGGTCATCGTCAGGGCCATAAACTGGACCATGAGCGAGGCTAAACGTGAGGCATGCGTTTGATCGGTTACCTGGTCTACAAAGACCAGTACGCCTCCGGGTTTGAGCGTTTTCGCTACTTTTTTGAGTACCGCAGCGTTGATATCGGGTGGCAGCAGGTGAGCGATGTGGAAGTAGAGAGCCCCATCGAAGGAAGCTGCGAGGTCAGCGGAGAAATTATCCTGTACGATATCCGCGCATAGAAAGCTCATGCGGTCGATCATCCCTGTTTGTAAGGCAGTGCGTTTGCCTGCTTCGATGCCTGGCTGGATATCCAGGATGGTGGCATGTAGTTGAGGATATTTACGACAGAAAAGTACGCTATATGCCGCATGCGAACCACCTACGTCGAGTAACTGTGTAGCATTCCCTGGCAGGTGTACGCGATTCACAATCTCCCCTCCGAGTGCCATTGCTAATGAGGCTAGACCCGCATAATGACGCGAAAGCGCCGCTCGTGTTTCTGGATTCGAGGCATCTTCCCCGTAGGGCATACGCATTACCTGCCTGTTCTCGCGCACTACTTCAGGCAGATGATCCCAGATGGCGACTATATCAGGGCTATGGATTACGTAAGGTGCGATACTCACCGGTGAGCTACTGGTGAGCCAGCGCTGCGCTATACGGCTGTTACGGTATCGGCCGTGACGCAGGCGTAAATAGTCTGACGAAACAAGCAACTGGAGCAGCAGTTGGAGACCTTGAGGGTTGCACTGCAGGCGTTCAGCCAGCATTTTCGATGTGAGGGGACCTTGATTCAATGCGTCGAAGATGCCGAGTTCGCAGGCAGTTACGAGCACCCTGGCTATACCTGGTGCCAATAGGGAATCGAAAAGGGGCACAGGTAAGAAGTTCAGTCGCGCCAGGAGATGCTCCAACCTGGTCAGGCGTAGTGGCATTATACAAGTACTCCTATGAGCCATCCTCCGGCAAGCAGAATGCAGGTCAAGGCGACCAGGTAAAAATAGGTTTTGCGTGTCTCGACAGGCTTTTCTGGACTGAAGAAGAGCAGCATTGCTTCGACTGCAAGGCAGGTGAGAATGAGTATTGACAGGATAATCCAGGATTGGGCAGGAACAATACCCGTTATTTTCAGAATACCAATTAATACTGCACACAGCACGATCATGAACTGGCAAACAGCGAACGAACGTCTTACGCCTAAGACGACTGCGAGGGTTCTTGCACCGTGGGCTGCATCTTCCTCTAGATCTGGAAGCGAGTTGGCGAGGTTTAGTGCCACACCCAGCAAGAAGCCCGTTGGTACAAGCCAGAAGACAATTGACAGGGGGCGGCCTATGCCAGCAAAGGCATAGAGGGGAATGAGTGGCATGGCCAGCGCGAAAACGATGCCGCTGAGTGGTGTAGATTTTAGCCCCAGGTTATATGCCATACCCAGCGCGAGATAGCAGAGCGAGATGACCAAAGCCAGAAGTGGTAGTTGAGTAAGCAATACGAGCATGATTACTATCATGATGATGCCAGCAATGAGCGCCTCTCGCGGGTGGACGAGACCTCGCGGTATAGGTTTGCTGGGCTTGCTCTCGGCATCCACGCGACGATCACAGTAATCGTTGAGCATGGCAATCGAAACTTGCATGGCGGCGTGTACTGCGATCACTAGCGCGATTATGCTCCAGGAGAAGTGCGGCCATGCTGCGAGCAGCGTAAATACTGTCACAGCTACAATGTGAAACGAGACAGGGACAGGATGACTGAGCAGGTAAAAGCCCAGGAGTATGTCTTTGATTTGGCGCTTTTTGGCGATCTCCATGCTATGTATCACCTGACAGGCAATCTTTCCATCATGGCTTTGAACCATTGCGCGCGTACCTCGTCACCGGCCAGGATCAGGGTGATGCAGATACCCAGGGCTGCTGTAAGATTGATCCCAGTGTCGCAATGGTGGCCAGGAGCACAGCAACCAGTATTTCCAGCAGGGAAGGACGTAGGAGAGAATAGCGGGGAGCCGGGGCACTACGCTGTGAAGCGGCCATGGCAACTCGTCGCATAATTTGCTCATTTAGATCTTCAGGTTCAGCAACAACTTTGAAAGTTTGCAGGTTACTGGCTACTTCTTCTAAAAGCGTCAGTTCCTCGACACAGGCAGCACAACTGGCAATATGCGCTTCGAGGGCGCGAGTCTGCTCGATAGTGAGCCGATTGTCAATATACAGTTGTAGGTGTTGAGCAGCCTTTTTACAGCGCATTACTAACCTCTCGTTCCCATCCTTTGTTCGCGATCAAGTGCCTGTAAACGTTGTTTGAGCAAATTGCGTGCTCGAAATAAATGTGTTTTAATAGTGCCGATAGGCATGGTAAGGATCTCAGCCATTTCTTCGTACGTCATGTCTTGTAAATGGCGCAGAATCAGCACTATACGATATTTAGCAGGAAGTTGAGAGAGATGTTCCTGAACCAATGCCTGGCGGTCATGCGCTTCCAGTTCAGCATCCGGGCGTTGATCGTTATCCGCGTCTTCCAGAAATTGTTCTGCTTGTAAAGCAATTTGTAACGCTTTATCACGCTTGCGCTGCTCAAGCTGTTTCAGGCAGCAGTTATAGGCAATGCGATACAGCCAGGTAGGGAAGCGAGCATCTCCACGAAAAGCTGGTAAGCCCTGCCAGGCAGCTAAAAAGGTCTCCTGGGTAATCTCGGTCGCTTCTTCATATTGTTGAAGCATGCGATAGACGAGATTGAAGACACGCCGCTGATAGCGCTGTACGAGCTGGGCGAAGGCATCCTGGTCTCCGTTCTTGCTGGCAGTAACCAGTTGCAGGTCATCCTGCTCGGCTGCGGAAGAGACCACGTTGGTAAGGGGCATCCCTATACTGCGTGATGATTGCAAGAAGTGCTCTCCCATATGCTCCTTTAGAGGCTTTGCCCCCAGAAAATGTTTCGTTTCAAAATGTAGCTTGAAACATCTTCTCTGTTTACTGTATCTTACCATATAAAGAGGCAGGTATATAAGTAGGACGTTGGAATGTCTTCAATAGTTTTAGCCGCTTTAATTGGCTGGTTGATAGCGTTGGCCATTTTCTTTGGCTTCATCGGGTTATTGCGCTATATCGACCATCGAGAGCGCATGGCATTGATTTTACGGGGCATCGATCCCAATAGTTTGCGCCGCCAGAGGAGAGGAGTCGGGTTACTACGCGCCGGATTGATCACTGCCATGGTTGGGCTGGCGCTTACTATCGGCCTCTATCCGCTGGGTTTTATGTTGCCTGTATCAATTACGGGGGCGCCATTTCATTTTGGCCCCTGGCTGCTCCCAGGGTTGATTCCCCTGGGAGTGGGCAGCGCTCTGGTGATCAGTCATTACCTGGGGCAGGATGGAAGGCCACCTCATTCTGATTTGCGGGATGACGAACCTCGGGTCAAGGACTAAGTGCTATATCTTTGATTTAGATGCTTCCTGTGGTACACTTTGTGATGAAAGAAAAGTAAGAGGAAGTGCTATGACCGATAATTTAGACGTTGCAGCACAGGAAGCGCAAAGGTACTTAGGCTTCAAGCACGCGGCACGCGAACGCGCCTTGCCAAAATCGCGTGCCGCTATTCGCTATTGTGCCAATTGTATTCGTGCAACACACCGGCAGGAATATGGAATCGCCGCAGAACTTCTTGAACAAGCGTTGGTACTCCTTACCGAAATGACAAGCGATTTACATGATCACCAGGATATCTTCTATGCAGGGTTTGTGCAAGATGCGCAGAAAGAATTTGCTGAAGCTGCCACGTTCATGGCTTTCGCTCAAAATCGTCCCTTGCCTTTACCCTCTGACCTCTCCATCGACTGGGCGCCCTACCTCAACGGGCTAGGAGAGGCTATAGGCGAGTTGAGACGCTATGTTTTGGATCAATTGCGGCGCAGCAACTTTGAGCATTCTGAGATTGTCTTACGCTATATGGATGATATCTACGCGCTTCTGATTACCATTGATTTCCCTGATGCTATTACTGGGGGACTGCGACGCACAACAGATGCGGCGCGAGGCATTTTGGAGAAGACTCGCGGTGATCTGACGATCGCCGTTGGGCAGGCACAATTGCAGCGTACTATGATCGCCTTGCAGCAAGAATTACAGAAAAGGTGACCTAACAGCACCGGAAAAGCCCTTTCTTTAGATATGCGGGGTAGTCACCACTGCCCCTACATCATCCGTATTAAGAGTGAGGCTTATGAGTAACTTTATGCAAAGCAATGATTCTTCGAATAATAATGATTCGGATTCTACTACTTCAACTTCTGTATCCAATAATGATGATTCAGATTCTACGATTTTGACTTCTGCATCGAAAACGAAGAAGATGACTTCTTCACAAATTGTTATGGCAGAATCTGTCCAGGCGGAAGAAGTGCCAACTATACCCCTGGGATCACTACAAACGGTTAGCGAGTTTCACCCTGACATCTCTGTTCACTCAGTTGCTCCGAAAGATTCTGTGATGCTGCCTGTACCGCTCGTAGAACAGCCTCCACAGAACAAGCGCAGCCTGGGTGAGCGGCTCACGATCTTGTGGGAGGGCATACGCCCTGGCTATTTGCCTTTATCGCTACTTCCAATAATCCTTGGAAGTGTGGCGGCCTGGACACAAAGTATTTCACCGAAGACTCCACGCGGAGAATTTCACCCTATCAGGTTTGTTATAATCCTTATAGCCGTGCTACTTTTACAAATAGGCACAAATCTCGTCAACGATTATTATGATTATCTCAACGGCATTGATTTCAGCAATTCCCTGGGGCCAGGCGGGCTCATACAACAAGGATTAGTCAAACCAGCACGGGTGCTTTCTTATGGACTGGCAGCGTTGGTATTAGGTGCGCTACTTGGCGCTTATGTTGCTATTTCGGGCAGTTGGCTCCTCGTTGTCTTCGGTTTGCTTGGATTACTCGCTGCATATTTCTACAGCGGACCAAGGCGCGGGCTCTCCTCGCGGGCTTTAGGGGAGCTGATAAGTTTCTGCATCTTTGGACCATTGCTTACATTGGGGGCCTACATGGTGCAAACAGGGTACCTGGATCGCCTGGTGTTTATCTATAGTATCTCGCTCGGTTTGCTGGCAACGGCTTTCATTCACATAAATAATATGCGCGATGCTGAAAGTGATGCTCAAGCTGGAAAGGACACACTGGCGTCTATGTTAGGATTTCGCTTGAGCCGCACACTGTACTTGATAGTAGTACTGGGAGCCTACGCTCCTATAGTGGCACTGGCGCTCCCACGGCATGCTCCACACCTGTTGTTACTCGTGCTGTGGACACTTCCTGGCCTGGTTATTGCAGTTACAGGCGCCGTGCGGGCTTATAGCCCTGCAAGTCTGAACATAGTAATGCAGCAGACCCTCAAGCTCGAAGTTCTCTTTACCCTTTTGTTGATAGTCGCTCTGGTTGTGACAGCCATGTTTCCTATCCTCCTCGATCTCCTCCTCCCCCATCTCCCAGTGTTAAATTTGCCTTTCTGACATCACAGGGCTTTAGCCCGCCGCAAGCCACGTGGATTTATCCCGTGGTGAGACATGTATGGGCTTCAGCCCTTGCTCTCAGGTGTTGAGATATGTTCGACTTGCGTATATACTAGAGTATACGGAGTACTACTGAGGACCATATACCAAAACACGGTTTCTAAGAGAAAGGAGGGAATGAGATGGCAAAAGCA
>WNEZ01015291.1_pt1 | contig 10829 bp, 12 predicted proteins | sample 5400521 | NCBI WGS metagenome assembly WNEZ01 (sample SAMN13153339, study PRJNA577476) | soil metagenome | isolation source: 120 cm saprolite under Douglas fir tree site 2 hole 1 replicate 1 | place: USA:California | collected 2015-04-18
CATGGCTTTACATATTTGGATATTATAATTCGCTGGATGAAATAATCTTTGGTCGTTTAGCTGACTTAACGCGTACAATTGATGCAGCCCCGCTGCGCATAGCTCACTGTATCCGTGATCTGGCATATGGCGATGAATCTCGGACGGGAGACTTAGTATCAATGGTCCAATCACAAGACCCTGAATACCGATCTATTTTTGAAGCATGCTACTGGCGCTCAACGCCCGAGGAAGAGGCTAAACAGATACAACAAACGAAAAGTCAGCCAAAGAGTAAAGCTAGAAGGAAGAAATGATATTATCCAACACAATACTTTGTGCTCATTCTTCTCATATCTTCGCGTTCTATGTCAGTTCCAGATTCCCCGCCAATTCATGACTCTGCTCCATCATTTCAGGCCAGAGGTAGAAAGAAACAGGAAATTTGTGCAGCCATTTGGTTCATAAGCAGGTACATTACTCTACTTGATCTGCTATACTTAGGAATAGTAAATTGTTCACAACTTCCAATCTAGTCTATTTGTGATGCGATAGGAAAGATGCCATGGTAGTAAGACTTCGATTCTGGTGGCAGAAAATACGACAGCATCTAATGACAGCAGTTGTTATCATGGTAGCAAGTATGCTAGGAATTGCACTGATTGCGGTGATTATTTTAGGATACTGGTTGAACTGGTACTGGACTGGATTCAAAGGTGGAGAGAGTAAAATAACCGTAACAAGCACTTCCAAAGGAACTACCACAGCTACAGAATTACAACCGGCAAAAAACCTCTGGGATTGGTTACAGCCTCTTGGAATACTTGCTATCCCAGTTGTGGTGGGTGTAGGAACGGTATGGTTCACAACAAAGCAAGGCCAGGTGAGCGATGCGACGAATAAGGATAACCAGCGTGAAGCTGCTTTGCAAACCTATATCGACAACATGTCAGAACTTCTCCTGCAGGGGAAGTTGCGTGACTCGGAAGAAGATGAGGTACGGAAAATCGCACGAGTACGGACATTGACCGTCCTACGCGGATTAGACGCAGCTCGAAAGGCGAGCCTGCTCCAATTCTTGCATGAGGCTGGCCTGATAGACAAAAACAATCGCATCATTGATTTAAGCGAAGCCGACCTGTTTGGAGCCGACCTGTTTGGAGCCAACCTGCGTGGAGCCGACCTGCGTGAAGTTACCCTGCGTGGAGCCGACCTGTCTCATGCCAACTTGCTTTATACAAACCTGCGTGGAGTCGACCTATCTTATGCTAAGCTGTTTGGAGCCAACCTACGTGGAGCTAATCTGCGTGAAGCCAACTTTCGTGGAGCCGACCTAACTTGTGCCAAGCTGTTTGGAGCTAAGCTGTTTGGAGCCAACCTGCTTGAAGCCAACCTGCGTGAAGCTGACCTGCATGGAGCTACTGTCACTAAGGAACAATTGGAGAAAGCTAAGTCCCTCAAAGGCACAACCATGCCCGATGGGTCAATACGCCCATAGCAGGCTATGTTTTGGCTCCTGATGATGGGTATTATCAGCGACAGAGCCTTCTATCGCTGATAATACGCTCTTTGGCTGATCAGAACGGAGGGAAGAGATCGCTGTATTTGTTCGCCAAGTATTAACAAATACAACAGTTTTTGGCTCTTCCGCACTTCCTGTGCTCAGCACTTGTAAGCGTGCGATGATGGATGACAAAAGCTCGGCTGATAGTCCGAAAACCTCCCTCTATGAGCCTGGGAACTCTCAGTCGTTCTACTAGCGAGTGGTAATTTCATCACCTTGATATTGTTGAGCACGGGAAGTGCGGATGAGCCCAGTTTTTTACCATCTTTGCTGCCAAGATTGGCAGGGTTGGCAAATCCGATTTTCACACTCATAAGCAGAGGAATATATTCTCATCGAAGGAGAGATTCGGCATAGGTTGTTCGTCGTTGTTAACTTATGTTCTTCCTATTCAAATCGAAAGTGCCTTGTTCGCTGCGTATCACCTTTTTTTGCTATTCATCCCCCGTATTGCTACATTCGTCGCTACATTTTACTACGAGGAATTGAGGTCACATTAGTCAGGATAATCTGCTCTAAAATGGCTTAGCATGAATTGTTATGCTTTGCCTTGTGGTTTTCTGCTAATCAAGCGTGCAATGCCGTGAAAGTGGGGATCGCCATGCGTATCATCATAGATCATTTCCTCTGTGTACTGGAGCGTTTCCAAGCGAGAAAACCATGTGGCTAACTCACCTTCATCAAAGTAGTGCTTGAAGAAAGATGCCGTTTCGCTGATCGTGTCGGGTGCCTCAATATGCCTTGATTGAGCTGCACCGGGGTCGTGTATGGTAAAAACATCGATATACATGAACAGGGAGTCACGCTGCACTTCATTTTGCGCAGGAAAAATGCAGCAGCGGGTCGTTTCCAGTGCTCCGCATCACTTTTGGGAACTTGCACAAGGCAGTGCACGTCTCTACACTAGACATCCAGAGGCGGCGTGAAAGGAGGATCATCATGATGCGGATACACCGATTGTTTCTCATCGCTGGTGTGATCGTGATCGCAGCACAGCTCACAGGTTGTGGACAAAATGGCTCGACCGGTGGAGGGACGAATGCAACACCGACACCGGCGAACGTGCCTTCACCAACAGTCACGAATACCCCTCTTCCAACGGCAAGCACTGGCCCTGTGACCTTGCGTGTTGGGGCCACAACATACCACACCAGCGATACCATCTCCGTCACGCTGAGCAATCAAAGCACCCGAGCCATGTATTTCCCCGATCACCTGACGAACTGCACAGTCATCCTGCTGCAGCACCAGGTGAACGGGGACTGGCAAAATATCAATGTGTGCAAGCTTATGACTCTTACAGGCCTGCACAAGCTCGAAGCAGGGAAGAGTCTTACGGTTGATCTCACCTCCCGATCTTCTCTGTGGCCCGTTGGCCTCTATCGTGCCACGTTGCGCTATGGCACGTCTCAAACATTTGGTGGGCTGACAACGACCCTCTACTCAGCAGGATTCCAGGTAGTCACCTGAACAGGTACAGGTCGGCTCTGTTGACACATTCAAAACGAACCTCCAACACCTGATCACGTCCACTTTCGGGAACGAGATTAGTATAAGGGATTTCAAAGCGATTTTCGAAAGCAAAACGCAGAGTGAGTGGCAGGCCTTTGGTTTAGCTGGGTATTCTGGCGGGCAGTTTCTCGATAAGCTAGTTGTTGAGTCTCGTAAAGTCGTACCTACCCCTTTGCCAGCAAGTCTCACAAAGTCGTACCTATCAAGTTGTGAGCATACTCAAGTTGTCGCCAAGCTTCCAGTGAGAATGGGAGAGCTATCAACACTGTGGCTGACAACGCTTGCTGCCGTTTTTCAAGCTGGGCGGCTGGGCCACAATGACGACCAACGAGGTGCAGCTCGAAGTGTGTGCCTTTTTGCCAGGTAACCTGGCGCTGGTTTTCTAGCCATCGTCTGTAAATCACCACAATTAGTGGCTGCTTTTTCATCACGATCAGTGTCGCCCTATTCCCTGACAAAAAGGCTTCTCGCTGTTCATGAACTTCTTTATTAGCCATTGACCACTATATTGATAGTCAGCAATAGCTTGTAACCATTAGGAAGTTGCGTAAAGGAACTGAAATCTTTAGCATCCATCCTGTGCTGGAAGGTATCATTCCCTTGCGGTGTTACATAAACAAAATCGATTCTTGTGGTTCCCACATTGGTATCGACATTGGAAGCCCTCCACTGTCCATCAATTCCACCATCTGCAAATCGGACCGGCGGAGTTTGAAGGTAGTATTGCCCATATAAGTCCTCAACCACTACCCATACTTGTCCTGAGCCTTGTGAGGAATATGTGCCAGTGATTGTGAGAGGAAGCTCTGCGACTGGAATTGTAACTGGTTGCTGATTCTGCAACACTTGCCTATTTTTCAGTGTTATTGTTGTGAAGGAAAAATTTGTTGGTACCGGGTTAGGCGTAGGTGTTGGAGATAGCTGAACTGTAGACGTTGGAGATGGTTGAACTGTGGCTATAGGGCTGGGACTATGACCCAAAAAAGTGATAACCTGGAGGACAACAATCGCAATAAGAAGTAAAACCGTAACTACACGCAATACATTTACCATATGTCCTACCATATTTTTTAGCCACGTTCCGAATAAACCAGGCCATACCTGTAAAAGGCCAAGGAGAAGTCCTCCTAAAGTAAGAGCAAGCTGTGTAAAGGCAAGCCCATTAATACTGTTGAATACAATACTCACTATTCCGGCAACAGCGACTACAACGAATAAAACTAAAATGACAATATCAAGTGGCATGCCATGGTGATTTGGACGTGCTGGTGATGTACTCATATCCAGTTCCCTTTCCTTTCTTCTTTTATACTGATGTTTACTCTCTAATGCTGCGTCCATTAAGTGCTGTTACAATAATAGTGAGCTAAAATTTACTTAGACGCGCTCCATAGGCCAATTCGTTTTATTGCCGCATTTAACGAAGTGAGCAATAGGGGATAAAGTGTGATCATGAACGTGCGACTGGATATTTGGTTCCATGTTTTCCTCCTCGAAAACAAAGGATTACCAATAGTTCTTTGCGAGACTTCATCGGCTCTCAGCGAACTTCATCGACCGCTAGCTACTCGTATGTGGGTAGCCTTTATAGAACAAACTTATCATATCATACTCTAAAAGTCCAGAAAATGGTATTAAATCTTGTGATGGAATATATAAGTAACGAGTTATATTGTACAAGTGGGAGTTAATTATGAGTCAGAATGATTCAAAGGCTTCTTTTCTTACGTCTGATGAAGTACCTTTGGGAGGTCGAATCCATTGCCAGATTTGCGCTATCGATACTTCGACAATGCCAGTATCTTCTATTGGACAATGGTTCCATTGATGAAGTAGATCGGGCGTAGGGTTTCTCACGCACAGTGTGTGTGATTCAGTCTCACTTCCAAGAGTGCAAAAGCGTGAAGTGCGTTCGCTCGCGCTTGAGCAAGTTCAACGCTGGCCCTGTATTCATACGAATGTGCAGTCAAAGCTACAACATTTACCAGCAAGGGGCGATGCAAGCATCCCCGCTCCACTCCACACCGCCCCCGCCCCTACGCGGCTTATCGAACGGGTCGCAAATCGGTATCACACCTCATGCCAACCATGCAAAAAGCGGTGATGGCGAGGTTAGATGATATACTAGGATATAGTGGTCAAAGCGATGACCACTATACTGAGAATGGTGGAGAATCAAAATGACCTTTCAACTTCCAGACCCATCAACGCCATTTGGTGAAAGGGTCCTTCGCCGGCTGCGTGACGAACACCTCATCTGGTTAACAACCGTTGACGCGAAGGGGATGCCACAACCGACTCCTGTCTGGTTTCTATGGGATGAAGCCACGTCGACTATTCTCATATATAGCCGGGCAGATGCCAAACGCCTGGCGCATTTGCAACAGGACCCCAGGGTAGCCCTCAATTTTGACGGGAATGGACGCGGAGGTGATATCATTGTCATCACCGGCCAGGCGCAGGTGAGTTCCGATGATCCTCCCGCGGACCGGTTACCCACCTACGTGGAAAAATATCGTGATTTCATCGCCAGGAGCTATGCTACGCCAGAAAAATTTGCATCGATCTATTCGGTCGCCCTGCGCATCCGTCCCGGCGCGATTCGTGGTCATTGATGATTTTTAACAACCAAGATCGGGAATGGTTTGTCACCCTGAGCCCATTCGCTCCGCTCAGTGTAAACTCCGCGAAAGGTCTGGCTCGATGGGCAAAGAGATCCTTCGCTGCGCTCAGGATGACAGTACTGACTTTGGTCGTCAAGGCAAGGTTCAATTTGGACGAATTGTACTTGACAGTTTGAACAGTCACACAGTGTCACCCTGAGCCCATGCGCTTCGCTCAGGGGAAACTCCGCGAAGGGTCTGGCTCGATGGGCAAAGAGATCCTTCGCTGCGCTCAGGATGACAGTCCCGACTGTGGTCGGGAAACTGCATTAAATGTGTTGTCACCCTGAGCCGAAGCTCTGAGCGCAGCGAAGAGGCAGCGAAGGGTCTAGCTCGATGGGCAAAGAGATCCTTCGCTGCGCTCAGGATGACAGTCCCGACTTTGGTCGGTACACTTCATGAATAAAGTCAGAAGATAGAGTTATATAGCATATGCCAGAACTGCCAGAAGTAGAGCACACCGCCCGCCAACTGCATCATGCCATCGTAGGCGCAACCATACATGATGCACTTGTTTTCTGGGAGCGCACGATTGGTCATCCCGACCCCGCCGGTTTCCTCGCTGAAATCGCCGGTCGTTCTATACTCGGAGTACGCCGCCGGGGGAAATTTCTCCTGGTAGACCTGAGCGGCCAGCTCCTCCTTACCATACACCGCCGCATGACAGGTAACCTGTTCCTCCTCCCGCGAGGCTGGGAAATTGATACCGGTTTACAATCTGGCGACCCCGTTGCCTGGAATATAAAAGGCCCGACTTTTAGAAAATCCGGAGACAACGGAGCAGCCTCGACAGGCTCGTCCACTATAGAAGAAAGCAATCTTCTTTATTGCCGCGTCTGCTTCAATCTGGCCGATGGAAGGCGCTTGCTCTTCACCGATCCACGCAAATTTGGGCGCATCGAACTATGGCCGGGCGCGTGCGAATCAGAGGCCTTAAAAGGACTGGGACCGGAACCATTAAGCCAGGATTTTACCGTCGAAACCCTGGTTAAGAGCCTTTCTGCACGCAAAGGCGCGATCAAACAGGTGCTGCTGAACCAGGAGGTGGTTGCAGGCCTGGGCAATATTTACGCGGACGAAGCGCTTTTCTATGCCTCTATCCATCCCTTGCGCCGCGCCAATACGCTCACACCTCTCGAGATACAACGCCTGCACGAGGGCATCGTCTCGGTATTGACGCTCGGCATAGAGCATGGGGAACCGTGTGTGCGCTGTGGCACGCCTGTCGAACGCATCATCGTCGCTCAACGCGGTACACATTTTTGTCCAGGCTGCCAGAAACTCACATCGGTGTGAAAAAAGCTGGCGTGCAGCCTACAGTACCTCCGGGGAAGTTCGTGAAAGATACATCAACTGTGGCTGGAATCTTATCCGGCTGGCGGCCTTGTAGGGGCAGCGTGAACGAGACGTATCCCCCCGCGTCACTCACAGGATGTTGATCGAGCGTCTGGTCTCCGCCCTGGAAATGAACGACCGCTGTGGCTGTTGCACCATTGACTCCCGCGATATCTTTGGTAAGCCTCGCGTAGATGGTAATCGTCGAGGAAGCTCCGGGGGCATTGTTTGACGTCCACGCTCCACATCGATATGCCGGAACGGTCGGTATCGGCGAAACTTGTGATTGAAATGTATTGCTAATAGTGACGGTTGCCTGTGGCGTAATCGGACTTGCTGTTGGGCCACATGCCGCTAGCAAAAGCAGCAACGCCATACATAAAACGCTACATTTCAACGCTACAAAACGGGCAGTGTTCATTATCAACCATCTTTTCGGACTAATGATTACCCCAGGTTACCACTAGATTGTAACATAGGCAGGCAAGCGGTGCCTTGCTCATTTGGTGGAACTGTGTTACACTGTGACTGGTTGGAGAACTCCTAGATGAGATTTTTATATTAACCTCTAGTAAGGGTGTATATTTCTGTGAGTCATCAAGCTGACGAATGGGATGAGCTCAACTTTATGCTCGGCCAGGAAGCGTTTAAGCAGGATAATGGGGGTAGTCAACAGGGTCTTGAGCAGCGAGATGGAACAACGCTTTCGAGCGGATTTCAGCAGAAATTGCAGAATTCAGAGAGTAATCATACCTCATCAGTAATCGAGATTCGCCCGGATCTTCAGCGCGAGCAGCGCAAAGGGGTGCCGGAGGTCATCTTTGGCGAAACAAAAGCAATAGGGCAGATCATCACGATGGCGCGGAATATCCTGGAAGAGACAGGGCGCGCGGTTATCAGTCGAGTTCAACCAGAAGCCGTAGAGGCGCTGCGGGAGTCGTTTCAAGCATATACCGTTCGCTTCCGCGAACCTGCTCACGCGGTAGTTATCTACAGACCTGACTATGTACGTCGTAGCACGGGAGGACTTGTTGGCGTAATCAGCGCTGGCACATCCGATATTCCTGTAGCGGAGGAAGCTGCACTCATTGCAGAAGAAATGGGGTGTGATGTAACGTGCATCTATGACGTGGGTGTGGCGGGATTGCATCGCTTATTGGAGCCATTGAGGAGTCTTCTCGCCAGAGAAGTTGATGCAATCATCGTAGCGGCAGGCATGGATGGCGCGTTACCATCGGTAGTGGCAGGACTGGTTCCTGTTCCTGTAATTGGCTTGCCAACGTCAGTTGGCTATGGATTGGGCGGCAAGGGCGTTGCCGCATTGCTTTCGATGTTGCAAACATGTGCGCCAGGTCTTTCTGTAGTCAATATCGATAATGGTATTGGCGCAGGTATCACGGCAGCAATGATTGCCAATCGCGTGGCGCGTGCGCGCAAACATCAGTCCCCGTAGGAAAGCAGCGAGGTGTTCGCCAGGAAGAATATCTCACCGCATCGTAAGCCAGGTAAACGTAGCTTCAGAAGGGTGGGACGTATTATGGCAAACAACAAACGTGGACCAGAACCAGGATCACAAAAGGCTAAGCGTGGCGGTCAGGCTGTACGCGAGAAGTATGGTCCTGAATTCTATTCCAGAATCGGCAAAAAGGGAGGCGAGACTGTCAAGGAGAAACGCGGACCCAAGTTTTATGCTGAAATTGGCAAAAAAGGTGGCGAGTCCACTAAGCGTCAACAAGGCTCTGCGTTCTATTCAAAGATCGGTAAAAAAGGCGGCGAACATGGACGCGCTGTTGCCGCCGACAAAGAAGTGTAGGGGGCCGATTTATCGGGTCAGGATACTACTTCAAAAACGGGGGCGTATCCACATCCTCGACCTCTAATTCACCTTCCTCCGCGGTCCTCTCTTTTGTTCTCGGTGTCTCATAGCGGCGGCCCATGCTGCGAAGCCCACGCAGGTCATCAAGACTGCGCTGCGGACGCGCCGGGTGGCCGGCGAAGCGAGATGGGCGCGGAGGTTGTTCTATTTGTGGATCTGGTGGCCCTGCAGACCCTGCACGCACCGGCGTACCCGGTGGAACGCGGGGTTGCTCCTGGCGGATTCCCGCTATGCGCCTGCCTGGCGATTCCTGCATGCCCGCGGCAATTAAAGTGACTCGGATCATATCGTCTAGTCTGGAGTCGATGACAGCTCCAAACGTGATATCAGCCGTGTCATCAATAGCTTTTCCAATATATTCTGCTACCTCGTTGACATCAAAAAGTGTCATGTCTTCGCCGCCACTAATGTTGAAGAGCACACGCTGTGCGCCACGAATAGACACATTGAGAAAGCCACCCGCAATAGCTTCTTCAGCCGCTTGCTGCGCACGATTGCGCCCCTGCCCTTGCCCGATACTCATCAATGCCGTGCCAGCTTCGCGCAGCACGCTGCGCACATCTGCGAAATCTACATTGACCAGCCCTGGTACATTGATTACTTCGGCAATACCCTGCACGCCCTGGCGTAGAATATCATCGGCGAGCTTAAAGGCGTCGGTGAGGCTGTGATCTCGCCCGGTAGCAGAGAGCAGGCGATCATTTGGCACCGTAATCAGCGCGTCAATTTCAGCGCTTAATGCTGCCAGGCCCTCCCCGGCAATGCGCCTTCGCAGCGATCCTTCAAATGCAAACGGCAGGGTGACAATACCAACGGTAAGTGCCCCCATTTTTTTGGCAATTGAGGCGACAACCGGGACACCTCCTGTCCCGGTTCCCCCACCCATGCCGGCAGCAATGAATACCAGGTCGGCACCAGCTAAAGCAGCCTGTATCTCTTCTGTGCTTTCAGTTGCTGCCCGCGCACCTATTGCGGCATTGCCACCTGCTCCGAGACCTTTTGTATAGCGCTCACCCAGGCAGATACGGTGGGGCGCCCTTGAGAGGGAAAGAACCTGTGCGTCAGTGTTCAATGCAAGGTAACGCACTCCTCGCACACGCATATTTATCATGCGGTCGATGGCGTTCATACCACCGCCACCTACACCTACAACCACAATATCCACTTCATTCTGGGATTGTTCGAGCGACTCAAAGGTCTCCCAGCGGGTATTGGCATCGTCTCTGGTATCTCGCTGTTCTCCGCCTGACCGCCCCTGCCCTGGTTGTCGCTGCGTATCTTCTTGCTCCACCTCATTCCGGAGTACAACCCACTGGTCTTCTTGCCCTGTATTTATTTCGGGCCTGGCTTGAGCCATCCCTGGCGTCGAGTTCGGCTCGCGTTTGTTTGCATCTTCGTGAGATTTCGACTGCACACGACACCCCATTTCTTCATGTTTTTCTCATGCAGGCTACGGTTATCTCTAGCTCTTATCGCTGGCTCTTATTGCGCGCCTGACAACATCGGATGGGATACTATCCGCATTGTATCAAGAGTGTCAAGTCTACTATAAATCGCCCCGCCAGTACGATTCATAAATCTCCTCCGCTCGTCCCGCCTGACTGCGCAGCAGTAGACACTTCCTTTGGTCCTGCCTGAGCTTTGCTAGGAAGCAGTCCGTTGGCAGGACCCATTTCAAGATTCGCAGCGTCGTTGGCGGGACGGATAGGTGCCGAGTTGAGATGCTCTACATACCTTATTCCTTCTTCAAAGAATTACTGCTGGCTAACTTAGCGGCCTTTTTCTCCCTCCGCATCTCCTTTTTCTGTTTGTTCGACTTGGGTGGTGCTTTCTGCACCTTTTTCTGCTCTTTGTTCGCCACGGTACAAACCCTCCTTATAAACACGCTGCTAGATCAACT
>WNEZ01005824.1_pt1 | contig 10828 bp, 7 predicted proteins | sample 5400521 | NCBI WGS metagenome assembly WNEZ01 (sample SAMN13153339, study PRJNA577476) | soil metagenome | isolation source: 120 cm saprolite under Douglas fir tree site 2 hole 1 replicate 1 | place: USA:California | collected 2015-04-18
CAGTGGCCGTCGGCTACATCGACCTGTTCGGCATCGCGGTCGAGACCGGCGTCGTGATGATCATCTTTCTCGATGAGGCGTTGGATCTGCGGCTCACCAAAGGACCCATCGACCATCCTGAGATCGAGGCCGCCACGATAGAAGGCGCGGTACACCGGCTTCGGCCGAAGCTCATGACGGTATTTGTGGTGATACTGAGCCTGGCGCCAATCTTTCTCGAAGGCGGCATCGGCAATGACGTAATGGAACCAATCGCGGTGCCGATAGTGGGCGGAATGGTCACCTCTTCGATTGCCGTGCTGATCCTGCTCCCGGTGCTTTTTGCGATAATCAAAGAACGCGAGCTTCGCAAGGGCGCTCTGAAGCAATCGGCCGTCGGGTCTATCGAAGGAACTTTTGGCCGGCAGCAGTAACGTCTGCGGTTGAGCGAGAGCGCGTTGAGTGGAAGCGCAAATTGGAGCAGGACAGGGCACGCCTTCGCGAAATAACCGCGGCGATGACTTCGACAGAGCAATCTTTGGGGAAAGTTAAAGGGTTACTTGAGCAGACAAAGATCTAGGAAATCTATGTCGAACCTGGTCCGCTCCAGGTCATTTTGGTTGTATGCCTGCACCCATCCCGTGCACCATGGTCATTTCGTGTTTCATCGTTGCGTGCTGGACCTCCTGTTCGATCTCCGCCTTCTCGGCGGCCGTTAGATTTCCAAGATGTCGCACCCACAAGACAGCGCGCCACATGTCGTTGGACGAATGAGCCTTTCCGAAGGCCGGCATCGCGGTGTTGCGGATTCCGTTGGCGACGATGAAATAGATTTCGGAATCCGAGAGCTTCTGGACGCCGCCTGTCAGCTTTGCCACCGGTGGATAGAAATCTGCTTGAAACCGGTTGCGGCCGCTACCGTCAAGTCCGTGACAGGCCGCGCAGTGTTCCTCGTACTCCGTCCGGGCCGCCTTGAGATTTTCTGCCTTAGGTGCGAGGGGATTTGTAGCAGTCGGCGCGTTTAGATGGATCCAGCGTCTCAGAACATTGCGTGCTAGCTCTTGTTCGACCGTACTAGGCGGATTGCTGGCTCCCCAATCAAGTCGTGGCAGCACCACGATCCAGGCAATCGCGCCAAGTCCTGCGGCAGCAATCAACGCCGCAAAGATTCCTGCGATGAAGTTTCGCATCGGGCGCCCTAGTCTAGTACCAGAGGCGAACGCCGAAGATGAAACGGGGATCGTTGGGATCGCCGCCTTCTTCGCGAGTGAAGGTGGCGGTCTGACCGAACGTTCCCGTGTACGCGAATCCGATATAGGGCGCGAACTTGCGGTGGATTTCGTAACGGATGCGTAAACCGGTATCGATCTCGGAAAGGCCCGAGCCGACTCCCCGACGCGGCTCGTTCTTGCTGTAGAAATTCATTTCGATTTGCGGCTGCGCGATGAGGCGGTTCGTGATCAGCAGGTCGTAGGAACCGGTTATTCGCCCGGCAAAATGGCCCCTATCGCTGAAGTAAAAGGTCGGTGCGAATTTAAAAAAATACGGAGCCAATCCCTCGATTCCGATCGCTCCCCATGTGCGTCCAGGATTGGAGTCCAGGTCGTAACGCACGCCCGCTTGAACGTCGAAAAATTTAAGGCGCGGTATCGGGCGATCGTACAGCGCCTCGGTGTCGCCATCGGTCGCTACACCATGCTCGACTAAGCCCTCAGACTTGAACCAGAGCTTGTTCATGTCGGTGCCGGCCCAGCCCTCGCCGTCCCAACGGAATTCATTGTCGGGCCCGTTGGTGCGCCCCTCGAGCTGATCGAAAAGCAGATGGTAGAAGACCGTGTTGTCCATGACCGGCGGCTCTCCATACTGCGTGTAAATCGGCGTCCCAGGGCTTGGCGGCTGAGCGTGAACGACCGAGCGGCCGATCGTTAGAACAACTACGATGAGCAAAGTGATTGTGACCGTCCTCATGACACGATCACGGCGCGGAACATGCCGGCCTCCATGTGGTAGAGCAGATGACAGTGGAAGGCCCACTGGCCCGGCGTGTCAGCGCTGACCAGAAAACTCAGCCGTTCCCCTCCCTTTACGTTGATGGTGTGTTTGTAGGGTCGGAACTCGCCGTTGCCGTTTTCCAGCTCGCTCCATAGCCCGTGGAGATGGATGGGATGCTCCATCATCGTGTCGTTCACCAGGACGATTCGGACGCGCTCGCCGAGCTTCAGCTGGATCGGTTCGGCGTCGCTGAACTTCTCGCCGTCGAAGCCCCAGATGAAGCGTTCCATGTTGCCGGTCAGGTGAAGCTCGATCTCGCGGTCCGGCGGCCGCGGATCGGTTCCGCGGTAAACCGCACGCAGGTCGGAGTAGGCGAGCACGCGACGTCCCGGAGGATAGCCCTCGCCCGCACTTGAGAGCCGTTCGGTCGGCGCCTCCGCGACGTTGTCGACTTGCGGGTCGACGCGCGGCCTGACGTTCTCCGACAGCAGCGCTTTCATGCGGCCCATATCGGGCGCTGTAAATTCGGCGCTGGTGCGCGGTCCGGGTTGTCCCGGCGCATTCGGGCCTATCATTTCAGCGCGCTTCGCATATTCCTCGGCTTTCTGCTTGCTGGACGGAGTTTGCATCTTCATGCCGGGCATGCTTTCCATCTCCTTGCCCGACATCCCGCCCATGTTGATTCCGTGCATCTCGTGCGGCAGTGGGCTTTTTGTCTCACCCATGCTCATGCACGACATCTTTTTTCCGCCGCCCTCCATCCCGGACATGCTTCCCATGCTCGGCATCTGTGTTCCCGGCATCTGCATGCCCGACATGTTGCCCATCCCCATATCGACCATCGTGCGAAGAGGACGCGGATCCATCGGCGGAATCGCGCCGCTCATTCCGTAGCTGGGCGCGAGCGTGCCGCGCCCGTAGCCGGTGCGATCCTTGGCCTGAGCGAAGATGGTGTAAGCCGAGGTGTCAGGCGGCTGGACGATCACGTCGTAAGTCTCGGCGACGGAGATTCTGAATTCATCCACCGCTACCGGCTCTACGTCATTGCCGTCGGTCTGCACCACGGACATCGGCAGGCCGGGTGTGCGGACGTCGAAGATGGTCATTGATGAGGCGTTGATGAAACGGAGACGCACGCGTTCGGGTGGACGGAACAGGCCGGTCCAATTGGCGCCCGGCGGTTGTCCGTTAATCAGGTAGGTATAAGTCGATCCGCTAACGTCAAGAATGTCGGTGGGGCTCATGTTCATGCCGCCCCACATCAGGCGGTCCGAGATCGTCGCGCCCAGACCCTTGCTTCGAGCATCTGAGAGGAAAGTGCCGAGCGTCCGCTGATGGAAGTTGTAGTAGTCGCTCTGCTGCTTGAGGTTGCTGAAGACGATCTCCGGATCCGTATCGGTCCAGTCGGAAAGCACGACCACGTACTCGCGATCGTACTCAACTGGGCGCCTGTCCTGAGGTTCGATAATGAGCGCGCCGTAATGCCCGGTCTGTTCCTGGAAGCGGCTGTGACTGTGGTACCAGAAGGTGCCGCTCTGGCGGACCGGAAACCGATAGACGAAGGTCTCGCCCGGCGCGATTCCGGGAAAGCTCAGGCCCGGGACACCGTCCATGTCTGACGGGGATCGGATTCCATGCCAGTGGATCGAGGTTGTGTCCTTCAGTCGATTGCTGACGGCAAGCGTTACCGTGTCGCCTTCGCGCCACCGCAGGGTTGGCGCTGGGACCAATCCATTAACGGCCGTGGCGTAGGCAGGGTGCCCCGTGTAGTTCACTGGAACCTGCTCGACCACCAGGTTGAAGGAGTTCCCTGACAGGATTGGAGGACCTGCAGCGTTCTTGCCTGCGAATGCTGGGCATCGCCACAGGTCGAGGCCGGCGAGTACTCCGCCAGCGACTATTCCCTGAACGAAGCGCCGGCGAGTGATGCCGCGAGAATCGTTCCGGCAACTTCCGTAGGGAGCCGGCCGGGACCCATCGGCGCGAGTTTCGGATGACATCAAACAAACCCTCCAATCGAGACTGAACAACTGGCGCGCGCGCTTCAGTCGCGGGCACCTAGCACAGGTCGGATCTCCCCGGCGGCGCAGTCAGAGCAAACGCTCCGGCGCCGCCCGGCGGAGACAGGCTTCTCGATCAGAGGTTCAGAGCAGAAGGGTGCGAATCGCGAGAAAGACCGGAACAGCGAACGGTGGTGAATGAGCCGCCGTTATCGGTGACAGCCGGGCCGCCACCTCGCCCAGATCACGAAGCGGCGGGCCGATGGCGAGGGCAGGTGGAGCGAGGTGGTTTGCCGCATGCGAGTTCGTGTCAGTACTGATCGCTGTCGAGCTACTGCACGGCGCAGTTTGGCAGCATCCGTGCCCCGAGGACGATCCCTGGTGCCGCTGATGAGCGGGGCAGGTACCGCGATTCTCGTGAGCCGCGCACGACGGTGCAGAGCAACCAGGCGCCGCAGTGGCGGCACACGTGCAAAGGCCGTTTACCAGGAGCGCGAGTATCGCGATGATTGAGATTTGGATACGCCGCTTCATCAGAATGGTGAGTCTCGTCCAATTCCACTGTTCAGAGTTCGTTCTGCGCAGTCAAGCTTTTAAGCGTAGAAGGAGTTCGCTCTTTGTCTGGCTCGTTTTCTGAACCACCGAGCGAGCCGATGAAATCGCAAAAGCGAGGTGGGCAGGTTTCGGTCATTTTACGGATCACGCGAGCAGTCGCCGCAGAAAAAGCACTCGGAGTGAGCGCCGCCGGTACAGCTTGTTTGAGTTCCGTCAGATGCGGATCACTGGATGCGTCCCAGCTTAAGGTTGCAGCGACGATTGCGAGCCGGCGGCGGCTTCACTCGTCGCCGTCATTGCCGCGGATGCCGAATATACTTCTTCACGGAACAACCCGAACGCAGCGATTGCGGCAACAAGCAGAATGCCGCTGAAGATGCCCAGTGCGGGACCGAATCCGGCACTAAGGGCTCCACCGAACAGCAGGCTGCCAAGTCCGAAACCGGTAAACAGAGCGAACACGTTGAGACCCATAGCCTGCCCGCCCCGCTTCGGGTCGAGACTCGTGACAATTCCAACTAGCAGCGGCTGCGTCATGTCGTACCCAAGCGACAAAGTTGTCACAGCCAACGCAGCAGCGAGCAGAGGCACCTTGGGAATCAGCATCGCGGCGCTCAGCCCAGCGACCATCAGTCCGATCGGAATCAACCATCGGCGGCCCCTTCGATCGGCCGTGCGCCCCACCACCGGACCCAGAATCATGCCGGGTACGCCGTAACCAAGGAGCGCGAGCCCGACACCAACCTCGCCCAGACCATACCGGCGCGTGAAGTACAGACCGAGCCAGGTGTAGACCCCGGAGTGAAAGACTGCGTTCAGCAAAACATATGCGTAGGTCCGCACGCCGCGGACAGTAGTGAGGAGTCCTCGATATCCGGCGAACACTTGATGCAGAGACAACTTCGGCCGCGCTGTAGAAACGCGAATCAATAGACGGTACGGAAGCAGAAGAACAAGTGTCAGTGACGCCACCGCCGCCACTGCTACGAACAACATCCGCCAGCCGATGAACGGTTCCAACAGAACTCCGACCGTCGAACCGAACGCCATCCCACCTGCCATAGCACCGAACATCCAGCCAAGCGGCCGGCCGCGACGTTCATAGGGGAACAAATCGCCGATAAGCGCGAGACCAATCGGCACTACTCCGCTCGCGCCCAACCCGGTCAGCAGACGCCAAGCGACCATCGCTCCCGAGGATTGTGAGGTTGCGGTTGCTGCGGTGAGGACGACAAATGCGATCAGGGAAGTGAGCATGACCGGCAAGCGCCCGAGTCGGTCCGAGATGAGCCCATAGAGTAATGTAGAAACGCCATACGGGATCATGTAAGCCGGCACTATCAGACCCATCCTCTCTGCCGAAACGCCGAACAGCGACGACAGCCGGGGAATGAGCGGCGCCACCATGTAGGCCTGGAAGAAAATCAGGAACGTTGCGGCAGTGAGGACCCAGAGGAGATGTTCCCGCCGATCCCCGAGGACGCCTTCGACGGCAGCGTCCGTTGCCATTTGCTCTTTCACTACTGCGCCGCGTGCTGATCGAGCGAGACTCCGGGAGCCGACGCCGGCATGCGTCCTTTCACTCTCTCCCCTGGCACTCTCGATCCTATCTCCGGCGTGTGCCCGACAGTGCTGATTGCCTCGAAGAAGTAGCTGCCGCGGCCCCACAGAGAGTTAATGAAGATGGTGGTCACGCTTGCCGCCATGGCGACCATGCCCCATATCGGATAGACCAGCCCAGTTGCCGCCGCCGGAATCCCAACACCATTGAAAAGGAATGCGAGAGTGACGTTTTGTACAACTTTTCGGTAGCTGTACCTGCTAACCTCGAGGGCATCCAGCACCGCCCCCACGCGCTTGCTGAGGATGACAACGTCGGCGGATTCGATTGCGATGTCGGCCCCGGTGCCGAAGGCTATACCGACTTGGGCTTGCATCAACGCCGGGGCGTCGTTAATGCCGTCGCCGACCATCGCCACCCGTGCCTTCTCCTGGAGCTTGCGGATAATCGTCGCTTTCTCCGCCGGCAATATGCGTGCGTGCATTTCTTCGATTCCGGCGGCACGGGCAAAATACCGTGCCGCCTGCTCATTGTCGCCGGTGATCAAGGTCGTGCGGATGCCGAGATCGTGAAGGCGACGCACCGTTTCGGCTGCGTCCGGGCGCAGAGCATCGCCAAGCGCAAGCAGACCGAGCAGCTCGCCTTCACGCGCCACCGCGATGACGGTCATTCCGCGTCCCTCAAGTTCCCTGATGAGTTGGTTCTGATCCGCGAGATTCACGCCCTGGTTCGCGATGAAATGCGGACTGCCGACCATCACCTTCCTACCGCCAAGGCGGGCTGTGACCCCTTTGCCCGCGACAGCCTGAAATCCCTCCACCTCGGACAGGGCGAGACCTCGTTTAAATGCCGCCTCCACCACGGCCCGAGCGACCGGATGCTCGGAATTCGCCTCGACAGAGGCTGCGAGCGCGAGCAATTCCGCTTCTGTTCCGATCACGGGAACGATCTCGCGCAAGCCGGAGTGACCCTCGGTGAGGGTTCCGGTCTTATCGAAAACCACGCGTTGTACGCGGCGCAAGGCTTGAAAGGCCTCGCCCGTGCGCATCAGCACTCCTCGTTCCGCCGCTTCGCCCGCCCCACGTACGATTGACAGCGGCGCTGAGATCCCAACCGCGCACGGATAGCCCATGACGAGAACACTCAGGCCGGCAAACATCGCTCGCTGCAAGTCGGGCGATCCTCCACCAATCAATGGAACAAAGAGCCAGAAGATGGTCGCGCCAGTCGCGGTGAGCAGTACCAACGGTGTGTACACGCGCAACACGCGGTCTACCAAGTGCAAAAGCCCGGGCTTTAGCGCCCGCGCATCCTCCACGCTCCGTATCACCTGTCTGAGGAAACTTTCTTCGCCCACCACGGTTACGCGCACAAGGAGGGTGCCATGACCATTGAGGGACCCGCTGACAATCCGGTCGCCCTGGCGCTTCTCGATCGGTAGCGGCTCGCCGGTGACGAGCGATTCATCCACGTCCGATTCTCCTGATTCCACCCCGCCATCCACCGGCACCCGCTCCCCGGGCCTGATCCGAACCAAATCTCGGACGCGCACCTGTTCGAGCGCAAGCTCTTGTTCTTTGCCGTCCTTAACGACGTGCGCCAGGTCAGGCTCGAGGTCCAACAGCTTCTTAACCGCCTGGGAGCTGCGCGTCTTGACGATCAGCGACAGCCACTCGGAAAAGACGTGATACGTGAGCACCATTACCGCGACCGAGAAAAACGCAGCGGTCGGATAGTTCGCAGGACGGAATGCCAGGCCGATCGCACCACCGGCAAGTCCGGCGAATGCCCCGAATTCGACCAGCACGTGCTGATTCAGAATGCCGCGCCGCAATGCCATTACGGCCATGCGCACAATGTGAGGACTCACACCGAAGATGAGGAGCAAGGCGAGCGCTCCGGCAAGCCACGGCGTCGCCGCGCCGAACGCGCCCCGTAACTGGAGATAATAAATGCCAGCGCCAAACGCACCGAGCATCGCCGAGCCGGCGATCCCGGACAGCAAGCTATAGGCGCGCAACACGACGAAGGAGAAGACCACAAGACTCGCCATCGAAAACACGCACAGCGGGAACCACGCGCTGTTGACCGGGTACCCCACCAAACCCATCGCCCCGATGCTCATCGCGAGTGCGATCAGAAAGCGCCCGCGCTCACGCACCAGCGCGCGCTCTTCTTCCTCAAACGGACGCAGCTTGCGCGGATCGGAGATGGTGTAGCCGATGTCCTTAAGTGTCTGGAGCAAGTCATCTGCTCGTGCCACGCTCGGGTCGTATTCGATGAGCGCCTGCTCATGCGTCAGGCTGACGGCGACCTTGTCCACTCCAGGCCGCCTACGCAGCGCCTTCTCGATGGTGCCGGTGCACAACGAACAGTGCAGACCTCCGATACGCGCGCGGATTCGCCGGCGGCCCGGTAGTTTGGAAGGTTCTTCACTCCATAAATGTGGAGCGGACTCAACAGTCGCTGCGCTATCCATATGAAAACCTCTCCCGTGAACTCTCTTGCGCTTGTCGTTCCTCAGCCCGCGGTACGCGGCTCTGCCGGACCGCTTCGGAAACTCGTCAAACGAGGCGCGAGGTTCCAAATCGAAGCCCCGAATAAGAGCGCCACACCGGCGTATGTCGCAGGTTGCGATGCGAAGAAAAACTTGCCGATCAGGATCAAGGCCGAGCCGCAGAGACACAGCACGAAGGGAGCCCAAGCGCGGCGTTTCATGGCCTCATATCCGAGTGCCGCCACAGCCACTGCGAGCAGAATGACGGTCAGCGGCAACAGGTAAGCCGACGACATCAAGAAGCCCAGTCCAAGCTTCGACAAAAGTGCGGTATAGGCCGTGATGCAGAGCGGGCAGGTGACAGTCGGGATCAGCGAGGCAAGGATCGCCGGAGTGGACAGAAGGGTGGACCTCCAACCACGTTCGGAAACGTGGCCGCCATCGGCGTGTCCCTCGCGGCGGGCGCCGTGCGCTCGCGTCTCAGTTGTTTGTTCGACCACGCGGAAGCCAGACTTCTCGATCTGGCAGATGAGGCGCGACTCTTCGGTGACGCTTGGATCGTACAGGATCCGTGCATGATGCTGAGCGAAAGACGCCGCCGCTGCATGCACTCCGGCAACTTTGTCCAGCCGCCCTTGCAGCTTCTCTACACAGCTTTCGCAGTGCATTCCTTCCACTGCGAGGGCCATTTCCCGCGTCCGCTGTTCTTCCATTTCATTTCTCCCACTCGACCATTCGGGCATCCTTTAACAGCTTGCGAAACCATGCTACACATTAAACCTAGGTTTAAGGTCAAGCCCCATGACGAATGTTCTCACGATCGGGCAGGTGGCGCGTCAGGCCGGTCTAAAAACGTCTGCCGTCCGTTACTACGAAAGACATCGGATTATCCTGCCGGCGCAGCGCCTACCCAACGGTTATCGCGTTTACGATGCGGAGACTCTGCGCTGGCTGAGTTTCGTCCGCAGGGCGCAGGGCTTCGGCATGAGCCTTGAGAATGTAAAGGAGCTACTGCAGCTTGCCAGCCACGGCAGGACACCGTGCGAGCGGGTCCGCCAACTCGCACGACAGCACGTCAGCGAGATCGATCAGAACATCAGCGATCTGCAGACGCTGAAAAGCCAGCTTGAGCTACTGATCCGCCGCAAAGCGAGCAGCAACAGCCCGCGGCATTTCTGTCCGCTCATAGAGAGTTAATCGACCCGCCCGGGACGCCAAATAGCCGGGAAACTTCTACGCCAAATAATTAGGAAAGTGACAGACTGCAGCACGTAGCCCCTGCCCTTTTTATCTCTCATAACCTCCTTTATGATAGGTAAAAGGGGTAGGGTGAGGAGGCGCCGGATCCATGCCTAAAGAGCCAAAGGAACCCATAGTTTTGACCGCTGACGATGTGGTCGTGGCGCCGCCGGCGCTCATCCGGGTTGGCCTCGAGACGCTACCGGCCGCGATCGCAGCAGCCGGCGCCCGCACGAGCGAGCGCTTCATCGAGTTCTTCACTGCCAATATCCGCAATCGAAACACCCGGATGGCTTATGCGCTCGCGGTGCGGCAGTTCTTCGACTGGTGCGAGCAACGAAGCTTGCTACTCGAAGCTATCAGACCAACGACCGTAGCCGCCTACATCGAGCAGCTTGGCGCCGGGATGGCCAAGCCGTCGGTCAAACAGCATCTGGCCGCGATCCGGCAACTCTTCGACTACTTGGTTACGGGCGGCATCTTGCCGTCAAACCCGGCCGGCGCGGTGCGAGGACCCAAGTACGTTGTAAAACGCGGCAAGACTCCGGTTCTGTCGGCCGGCCAGGCTCGGCAACTGTTGGACTCGATCGACGTGACCGAGCTCAGCGGACTCCGCGATCGCGCCCTCATCGGCGTCATGGTTTACAGCTTCGCCCGCGTGAGCGCCGCTGCGACGCTGCGAGTCGAGGACTACTTCGAGCACGGCAAGCGCGCGTGGCTGCGGCTGCATGAGAAAGGCGGCAAGCGTCACGAAGTGCCGTGCCATCATAATCTTGCGACCTACCTGGATGCCTGGATCAATGCGGCCGGCATTGCCGCCGCAAAGAAAGGGCCGCTCTTCCGGGCGATCCGGAAGGGAAACAGGCTTACCGAGAATCCGATGGCACGGGAGGACGTTTTAGCCATGATCAAACGGCGAGCGAAGGCAGCCGCCCTGCCCTACTCCACCTGCTGTCACACATTTCGTGCGACCGGCATCACGACTTACATGCAAAACGGCGGCAC
>WNEZ01005829.1_pt1 | contig 10825 bp, 13 predicted proteins | sample 5400521 | NCBI WGS metagenome assembly WNEZ01 (sample SAMN13153339, study PRJNA577476) | soil metagenome | isolation source: 120 cm saprolite under Douglas fir tree site 2 hole 1 replicate 1 | place: USA:California | collected 2015-04-18
CTCGGGACGCATTCAGGTGCAGGATACAGGAGCGAGAGAGGGAAAGTCCAGAACAAACCATAACCGTCTAACTTTTATGGCTGTTAAACCCCTGCACGAATCCACCCTGCCAGGTGAATAAGAACGCTTGCAAAATGGACGAAATCACAATAGCGTATGCGGCGCGCGTTGGGACACCCCCCTGAACACTCTCGTCCCTGGGTTGCGAGGAGAGACGGAATGACCGGATCTGTGGTCAGAGCTGTCGACAAAAATGCTGAGCGATGGCGCTGGCTGATCTATGTAGCGCTGGCTATGGCCGGTGTAATGCTGACCTTTGTTGGGGCCCGGGCGCAGCAGAGGGCTGCGGAGGATACCGCTTTTCGCAAGTTCATCGACGGCTATTGCGAGGCTTGGAGCACGGGAACGGCGGACGCTCCGGCGAAGTTCTACGCCCAGGACGATGGACTCGTTTTTTATGATGTGGCGCCGTTTGCGTATCATAGCTGGAAGGAATATCACGACGGCGTCCAAACGGCGATTCTGAATAACGCGGCGAGTATCAAACTGACGGCGGGAAAAGATCTGAGAGTGACCCGCCGCGGCCTGATCGCCTGGACGACTGTGCCGATGCATCTGGCGGAAAAAACAAAAGACGGAAAGACGATTGAACTGGATCTCCGGTACACCGGTATTTGGGAAAAGCGCGGTGCGAGCTGGGTGCTCGTGCACGAGCATCTCTCAACGCCGTTGGCCGGAAACTAGAGTCTTGACGAGGAGGGCTGGGCGATTCGCCCATTGCGCAAGAAATGTTCAAGACATTGCAGTACTACTGGAATGCAGCTCGGGGCTATCGCTTCAAGCCATGGAAGAGTCCCTATATGCGGTGGCGCTTTGAGACTTTTCTTGGGAAAGAAGCAGCCAATCTGACCGCCGGGAAGTTTTTTCACCTCGCCTGGAAGTACCGCGAACATATGGAACGTTTCGTGGACTGGGCGGCGGAAAGACGCCGCTTTCAACGCCGACGCCACGCCTGAAGCCTGAACACATTCCCTCTACAAGCTTGAATGACTCGCGCGGACCTCTCCGCCCGGAGGTATAATGCTGTCTGAGAGGAGGATCCATGGAAGAGCTGAAGATCCTCCAGAAGACCGAACAGTTGCACGAGGCCGCGTGGTGGGAAGCGGAGCCAGACGGACGAGTTCACTGCTATCTTTGCCCACGCCATTGCCACATCCATCCCGGCCAAGCAGGATTCTGCTTCATTCGCATCAATCAAGGCGGGAAGCTCTATAGCCTTGGATACGGCGCCCCCGCCGCGCTGCAAGTTGATCCCATCGAAAAGAAGCCGCTGAATCATTTTCTGCCGGGCACGCGCGTCTTCAGCATGGGCACAGCGGGCTGCAACATGGGCTGCTTCTTCTGCCAGAACTGGGACATTTCGAAATCGCGGTCGGATCAAGTGCGTTCCCAGCATGTTCCGCCGGAAGATGTGCCGCTGCTGGCGCTAAAACACGGTTGCGAGTCGCTTGCCTTCACCTACAACGAGCCGACCATCTGGGGCGAATACATCATCGACATCTGCAAAGAAGCGAGGAAATATGGCCTGAAAACGGTGATGGTCACCAATGGCTACATCACCTACGACGCCTTCCATGACATTTACGATCACATCGACGCGGCGAACGTCGATCTCAAGGCCTTTACCGAGAATTTTTATGGAAAGATTACGCTGACGCATCTTCAGCCGGTGCTGGAGACGCTGGCGTGGCTGAAAAATGAAACGCCTGTGTGGTTTGAGATCACCAACCTGATGATTCCAACTTTGAATGATGATCCTGCGGAAACGCGGAAGCTTGCCGAATGGATTTTGACTCATCTGGGGCCGGACGTGCCGTTGCATTTCACCGCGTTTCATCCGGACTTCAAGCTGCGGGACAAGCCACGGACGCCTCCCCAGAGTCTCGACCGTGCGCGGCAGATTGCACTCGACGCGGGCCTGCGCTACGTCTACGAGGGAAATATCTACAGCGATGGCGCGAACACTCATTGCCCGAAGTGCGAGGAACTGCTTGTCCGCCGCTCGTGGCATGACGTGCTGGAGAATCACGTCAAGAATTGCGCCTGCCCGAAGTGTGGGCTCACGATTCCCGGTGTTTGGAGCAACGATGCAACAGGGAAGCGCTGGCCAAAACAAGTTGTGGCCGCGAAGGCCTACGGCCATTTGAATCTGTAAGTCCCGCCCCTCATCGCGGATGGAAGTGATAGTAACCCGGCCCCACGCGCATGGCGTGATGCCACGCAACCGGAAACGCCCACCAAACCAAAGCGCCCAGAATTCCTTGCCCAATGGCGAGTGGAATTATGTTGCGATCGCGGGCAAAGAGCCACGCCATGGCGGCTCCCCCGATGAACGTGAGCGGAATCAGCACGGGATTTGGCCAGTGAAGCACTGCAAAAATTGTGCCTGCAAGCAGCGCGGCACGCACGGGGCTGCCCATTGCTCCAAGGAGCCGGTTCGTCAGATAGGAATTTAGTCCCACCTGCTGGAGCAGGCAAAAGGCCAAGTACCCAAAAAAATGCTTGGGCATGAAGAGATGGTTTAGGGGGCGATGCCATGCTCCGAGCAGCATTCCCGCGAGGCAAAGTCCTCCGATGCAAGGAGCGAAAATGACGGCGGACCGTTTTGTGGCGGACCATAGGTTATCGGCCCGCCATCCCATTGTTTTCGGAGTGTCCCGGTGCATCGCGAAACTGGCGGCCAGCCAAACGGGAAACAGAATCCACGATGACCAAGCGGAAGTCTGAAGCTGCCAGATGTACCACCCAACGTAGCAGCAGAACGCGAGAGCCTCAATCAGATTCAAGGAACGAAGAGTGGCCGTGGTCATGGCCATGCTAATCCACGGAACGTCCTTCGTCGGGATGACTGAGATCGAGAAGCTGCAACGCGCTCTCAAAAAGCTGATCGATCTCTTTTTCGCTGACTTCGCGCGGGGCGAGCAGTTCGTTCAGATCGAAGTCTGGGAACCCGCGATTCGTCACCCGGGCCGGCAGAAGTTCCCGCAAGCGGCGGGATTCAATGGATCCCAGATCGCGGATTTCTTCGAACACCGCGCGCTGCAGGGGGTCCCCAAAGACACCGGGATCAAGCAACTTGCAGAACTGAACGCGCGTCCTGCTCTTGATCAGCACCGAGCAAAGAAAGCGCAGAGTGTTTCTCTCCAGTTGAAATCCGTCGGCTGTTTCTTTTCTATGCATTCGAAGGCTCTTGGCTATGAGTTTCCCGGTCCTATTTCATTCAAGGACGAGCGCGGTAGCAGAAAAAACTGGAATTGTTACGCCGGTCCCGCGCATCAAAGCTGGGCAATTCACGATAGATGAGATGATACTAGATTGGTCTAGGTTGCGTTCGGAGAGAATCGATGGGAGAAAAACACCGGGTCGTTATTCTCGGCGGCGGATTCGGCGGACTGGCTGCGGCACAAAAGCTGAAGCGTGCGCCTGTCGAAATCACCCTGATTGACCGGCGAAATTTTCATCTTTTCCAACCATTGCTGTACCAAGTGGCTACCGGTTCGCTGTCGCCCGGAGAAATTGCCGCTCCATTACGCGGTGTTCTGAGCCGTCAGAAAAACACAAGCGTACTTCTGGGCGAGGCCGTGGACGTCGATGCACAGGCAAAACGCGTTATTTTGCGGGACGGCGCGGCATTCGAATACGACTTCCTGATTGTGGCCACCGGAACGCAGACCTCTTACTATGGCAATGACTCCTGGCGGCAGTGGGCGCCCAGCCTGAAGTCCGTCGAAGAAGCCACGGCGATCCGCCACAAGATTTTGTACGCATTCGAACGCGCCGAGCGTGCCGCTACACCGGAAGAAGCCGGCGCATGGCTTACCTTCGTCATTGTTGGGGCCGGCGCCACGGGGCTCGAACTCTCGGGAGCGCTCGCGGAAATCGCTCGAGAGACGCTGCGGCACGATTTTCGAAAGATCGACCCCCAGAAGGCGAGAATCATTTTGATGGAAGGAGCCCCAAGAGTCTTGGGCCCCTTTCCCGAAGATTTGTCCGCCAAGGCAGAGAAGCTCGTCTCGCGCCTCGGCGTGGAAGTGCTGAAAAGCGTGATGGTGACGAACATCGACGCGAGAGGCGTCACATTCAAACGCGGTGATTCAAGCGAGGTTCTAGCGGCGAAGACCGTGCTCTGGGCCGGCGGCGTCACGGCCACTCCGTTTGGCAGGAGACTTGCCGAGCGCACGAAATCGGAATCGGATCGCAACGGCCGGATCAAGGTGAACCGCGACCTGACCGTTCCCAATTTCCCGGATATTTTCATCATTGGCGATCTTGCTCACGCCGTCGAAGAGAAGGGAACGCCTCTGCCTGGCGTCGCGCAAGTCGCGATGCAGGGCGGAGCGTACGCAGCCAAAGTCATCCGCGCACGTCTGGAAGGGAAGAAAGAGCTGCCGCCGTTTCGCTATTTCAATAAAGGCGAGATGGCCGTGATCGGTCGCGCGGCCGCAGTGGCAAATATTTTTGGCATCCACGTTTCCGGGCTGCTCGCATGGCTGATGTGGGTTTTCATCCACTTGATTTATATCGTGGAATTTCAAAGCCGCATCCAGGTTTTCGTCCAGTGGGGATTCGAATACTTCACGTTCAGCCGCGGCGCTCGCCTGATCACCGGCCAAGCTGCCACGGATTCGGTCGATCAGGCAGCCTCGATGGGTAACAAGAGAAACGGCAGCTAGGTTGGAAGCAAAGAGATCTCAAACTTCGCCCGGCCACGCCCGGCGTGCACCGTTCGCATCAGGCAATTCTCATTGCCACCGCCGGCATGACGCACGCTTTGGTCAGGGAGGAGTCCCTGCCGGGCCTTTTGCGACTCGCAGGGAACGGTCGATAGCTGTTTTCACCAATCTCTCCGTACCGGCGTCACTTCCGGCCATTTTCGAATGTCCTTCTTGCCATCCTAAATGGTATATGCCATTATAGATGGTAATGACCATCAGGATTGATAAGGCCGGCCGAATCGTTCTACCCAAGCCCGTGCGGGAGCGCTTCCACCTTCGCGAGGGATCCGAGCTCGAGCTTGAGGAGCGCTCCGACGGCCTAACTCTAAGACCTGTCGAACAACGAGCTTCGATGGTCCAGGATAAAGGCATCTGGGTTCACCTAGGCAAGGTGCCCCGTGGCTTTGACTGGGATGGTGTTGTCGACGCCGTGCGGGATCAGCGAATCAAGGACTCTTCAGGGATATGAAGGCGTACCTTGACACCGCCGTTCTGGTGGCAGCGTCTGTGGCTGACCATCCACATCACAGCCAATCCCTGGAGACCCTGCAGATGGTTCGCAAAAAAGCGATGACCGGACATATCAGCGGCCATGGTCTTTCTGAGACTTATGCAGTTCTGACGCGCACGCCATTTACCCCGCCAATTTATCCGGCGGAGGCATGGAAACTACTCTCTATGAATGTACTCCCTTATTTTCAAATCGTGACTCTGACGCCCGACATGTATCGGGAGACGATACAAGAATGTGCGGACAGCGGCTGGATAGGAGGACGAATCTATGACGCTCTCCACCTGCGCTGCGCGAAGGAAGCAGCTTGCGATCGAATCTACACTTTCAACGTCCGCCATTTCCAACAACTGGCGCCGGATTTGGCAGACCGCATCGGTGCCCCTTAGATCTTGCTTGATTGTGGATTGAACGATGTCTTGAATTGGGCTGATCTAACGCACCCCGTGGGAGGCGGTTGTGTCTCGGTGTCCTCAGCCACAAGAAGAATCACGCCCGCGTTGGTTCTCTACCACGCAGAACAGAAGCTTCGATTCTCACCAGCGTCCAAATTCAATCTGCTAGGTCGAGGAAATGGCAGGCAGTGGAAAATAGAAAATAAAAAGAAAAACTGGTGCCGGGGGCCCGGATTACACCGTTCGCACCCTGCAATTGTGGCTATCGTTAGCCGGGTAACTCCAGGTTTCTTGCTATGCACGAGTCTCCTCGGACCGACAGAAGGAGAGCCACACGATTGGCAGCCAGACGTCGGCACTGGTGGAATACGCCCAGACTCACTGATACGCCGTTCCGTCGGAATGGGTGTTTCAAGACGAAGGGTATAGTGGCGCCAGTTTGGTGCGACCCGGGTTGGAAGCGCTTCGTGATTTAGCAGCGCAAGGGCAGATTGTAGCGGCGTTGATCCACTCGCCCGATCGGCTCAGCCGTAAGTACGCCTATCAGGTCTTGTTGGGCGAAGAGCTTTCGCGATGTGGCGTCGACGTTATCTATTTGAAGTCGCCTTCTGGAGACAGCCCTGAGGACCAACTTGTGGTTCAGTTTCAGGGGATGATCGCGGAATACGAGCGTGCCCAGATCGCGGAACGACACCGGCGCGGGAAACGACATAGAGCCCAACAAGGAATGGTGAATGTGTTATCGGGAGCTCCATACGGCTATCGCTATGTGAGGAAGACGGATACTTCAGCCGCGTACTACGAAGTGGTAGCAAGCGCAGCAGACGTCGTCCGCATGGTGTCTGCAATTTACACGCAACAGCGGTTTAGCATCAATGCGATTGCCCGTTTGTTGAATGAGCGATTTCGACAAGAACGGGAAAAACTCGCTGGGAACGATCGACGGTGTGGGGACTGCTGCACAACCCGGCCTATGAAGGCAAAGCGTGCTACGGCAAAACCGAACAGTCAGAACGACAGCGCATCACGCGGCCACTGCGTCAGCGGAACAGTTTCTCTCACCGAAGCAACTGTCAGCGTGATCGGCCGCGCGCGGACTGGATCGAAGTGACTGTTCCTGCGTCGCTACAATGTGACAAATCCCATCTTTCGCTGCGGCAGCGACCATATCGATGGCAATTGCCCAGCTGGAAGCACCATCATCGACCCCGGGGAGTATATGAGAGTGGATGTCAACCATAGCTAATCGAGGGTCTCGCCGGTCGCACTATAGCCGAGATTATACTCAAACGCTGTAGAGCAGTTTCACTAGTTGTTACGTCCAGAATCGCAGCGGTTCTTGGCGCGGGTGAAAGCTCCGTAACGCGGTCGCTCCCTGCCGAATCCTAGCAACACAAGTTCGCTGAGCAGCAGCAAAAGTTCACTAAATGCTTCTGGCTCGCGATTCAGCCCATGTGAGTTGACTGTAACCACGAGCCTCCGATATAGGCGGTCGAGTACGAAAAGGTTGGTGTTTTCTTAGGGTTGAGGTGGACCGTAGACCAAGAATTGCTTCCAACTGATGGCCAGCAGGCCGCGACGGTGGGCGATGGATTCGTCACCGGGCGCGGTGATGACCAGGGGGTGGAACTTCGTATTCCGCCTGCAGAACTCCAGAAGTCCTTTGAGATCGTACGGATCAAAGCCGCCTGTCTTTATTTCGATGGCCCAGTCACCCCAACTCCCCTCGAACACTGCATCGATTTCCAGCGGCTCTTCGCGCCAGTACGTCACCCGCTGCCCTTGGTTAATTGCGAACGCAAGACATGCATTTTCCATCCACAAACCGAACCGTGCAGGCTCACGCTCTGGATCGGGAGGTCCGTCGGGATGCATAGAGGATAGGAGAGCATTGTTCAGAGATACGAGCTTTGGTGGGGCAGCCCGGCGACGGTGTGTTAGCTGCGAGAATCTTTCCAGAGGCGCGACCAGATAGGCATCTTGAAGCAGCGCCAGATAGTGGGCCACTGTTTCAAGGGCACCCTTGTCGCGAAGTTGTCCTTGTAGTTTTTGAAGAGAAACAATCTGCGCGGGACATCCGGTTGCTGCCGCAAACACCTGTCTCAATAGCCCGGGCCGTCGAACTGTACCTAATGCCAGCACATCGCGGCCGATAGCAGGGTCTATGATCGCGTCTTTAACATAGGCAGCCCATCGGCCAAGATCGTTCCGCAGCGCCATCGCACCAGGATAGGATCCGAACTGGACGATGAGCGAAGCCGCCTTATCCGCGGGAATCTGAAAAACGTTCGCAAGCGAAGAAGCTGACCAGTGACTTAGGGTTAACCGTTCAAAGCGCCCAGCTAGACTCTCGCGCGATCCTGTCGTCACTCGCAGTGCGGATGAACCCGTTGCAACGATGTGGACTGGAATAGTCTGTCGACGCAGGTGGTCCCAATGACCTTTGAGGTGCTTTGCCCAATCATCCAGGTAGTGAATCTCATCCAGCAGGAGAACCACTGTCCCGCGGTGAGCGCGTGCTTCGGCGTCGGCCCAACGACGCTCCCAAAATCCGGGAAGCGCCGCGTCTGGTTCATCTCCCGCGGCGTAGACTGCGGCATCGCCAAACTGGGCGGCAATTTCAAGGAGCAGCGTGGTCTTGCCAACCTGGCGAGGCCCTGTGAGAAGCTGGATTCGGCTCGGTGCCGGTTCTCGGAGTCGTTTCAGGAGGAGGTCCAGACACGGTGCGTAATCACCAGTGAATTGAGGCATAGTCGAATAATTATTCGGTTATACCTGATGAATGTCAAGAGGCTCTCGCGACCACACATCCCGGGTCGCTCGGACGTGGGTTCGATTCCCTTCGCCCGCTCCATAAGTCTCGGGTCCGACCCCCATCAATTGGATGCTGCTTGTCATCGATCATCTGAACACGTTTTTTTGAACTTCGTCCGGGAAAATAGATAAAGAAACATCCGTCATCCCCGTGCCGCAGGCACAGAACTCTCATCCTTGCGAGGTCTGGATCAACAAGCCGGTTCCCAGTCCGGAAGCGCTGCCTGTGGATCAGGAGTTGGGCAAGCCAATTTCACAGTAATTCCAATCGACCAGTGCTTCGGGCACTATTTGCACGTCCGCGGTGTCCAAACAAAGCAATGCGTACGTCACTGGCAGTGTTACTGCTGATTACCACGTTGGTCCCTCCAATTGGCGTGCAGAAAACCTCCAAAAGCATCCAGTCGAAACCACTTGAAGCCTGCCGCCACATGAAAACGCGCCACGGTCTTGCTGGCTATGAGAGGGGCGGTCCATACAGGCTCGAACATTTCCGCCTCACAAAAGGGCGCACCGACCTCCGTGAGTTTTTGTGGAAACACTGGCATAGCAAAATAAAGGGAATCGCAGAGGCGAGAGTAGGAACGGTCAACGTTGGCACAGTCAAAGTCTTGTACCTGATTCAGCCCGACGAACAGGGACGCTGGGGCATCGATGTGGGGATGGAATCGCCCAATGGACCCGCCATGCGTGACTTTTCACACAGATTCGCTTGTCCGTGTGCCAATTCAGAATCCCAACGAGGATTATCCATCGCAGACCATAGATCTGTGGCCACCTGGCGAACTTCCCCCAAAGCGCCTTGCGGACTCCGACGTGGTAGACACGAAGTTATATAGAGTTGTATTAGTTCTGAACAATAGGACGGTTGGCGATGCAATCTAGAATCGATTGCCTCTGAGCTAGAGTCGCAACAGGCGGCAGTGCAACTCCACCCGTCACTTGGACGTCGAGGTAGATTGTCGAATTTGCGGGAATGTGGCTGGGCCTCCCGACGTGGAACATGATCGACATTCCAGGAAGACCTGCCTCGTTCGCTTTGAGTGTTCCGGGAATTCTGAATTCAGAGTCGTCGCTGCTCGTTCGCAAAGACATCGTTCGCGCATACATGAAGCAAACAAGATCCCACGTGGTCTGGGTTGTGTCGGGAGAACGCCGCCTACAAACAATACCTACAAGTTTTTTCCTTGGGCGTCGTGGCGTCGAAAAGCTCTATGAACTGAAGGATAGGCGGTCGCAATAGCTCTGCTGGTTGGCCGTTCGACGACCTGGTCGCTGCGGCCCGGAATTGTCGGCCTCCCTGTGGAACCGATGATTTCAAACAGATTCTGGCAAACGGGCAACCGTTCGTTCCGCCAGCGCGAGACGAAGGCGCGAGCCGCAGGTTGTATTCGCGACGCTCGCGATCGTGCTTTCTTTGGTAAACTTTTGGAGACCCCCACCCGGCCACGTAGAATGCGCTTTTTAGGAGACCCCGTGCCGATAAGCCCGAAGCTGATAGAAAAGGTTGAGGCAGGGGCAGTACTCCTCGTCCAGTTTCTCGCGGAGGCCCACGCCCCACAGCCGAGGGATCCTCGCTTGACCTTGGCTTACCCTTTGGCTTCGAGGAGGACCCTTACTTATCGGGTGAACGCGAGGGGCGACACCACAGAGACCCAAGTCGCGTTTGAATCCGTCGGCCGCAATGGTGCGAAGCGCGTCATTGACGCGCTGCTTCGCTGCACATTAACAGACAGAGCTGACGAGCGAATCCTGACAACCCATACCCAAGTGTTTGCTTCGCGTGACGATGTGACTCCAGCTTTTCAATTTGTTCAAACCTTCATCATTGACAATATTAAGGGCACACCCGAAACAGGTTGCCGGTGGGACGACCTTTTTATGACCGTCGTAGATGAAACGGGCGTCTACAGGTCCCCGGCAGCGCGCGTCAAGACCTTCCTCTGAAGCGCAGACGCCGCTCTTTCTTTGTCATCCAATTCTCGGCTTTCGAGTGTCCCGAAAAAGGTGAAAGCGAGACCGCACGCTGGTTTCACCCTAAAATTAGGCCCTCGCTTTCACCCACTCACCAAGAAGAAGGCTAGTGCGGCCCGAAAGATTCGTGAGTCTCAAGCTGGGAATTGGTCGCGGGCAAAAACCCTTGAGACCGACGTAACCGATAAGCTTTTTGCTGGGAGCGTGAAACATTTTCCGGCTCTGCGCGAGAATTTGTAGGGACCCGCATTTTAGGCGGCTTTCTGAAGAACGATGAATTCAGTCTTGGTGACCGCCATGCGCTGAGCCTTGAGTAACAGGTAGGCGAGATTCTTGTAGCCACGACCTCTTCTAAA
>WNEZ01006115.1_pt1 | contig 10825 bp, 6 predicted proteins | sample 5400521 | NCBI WGS metagenome assembly WNEZ01 (sample SAMN13153339, study PRJNA577476) | soil metagenome | isolation source: 120 cm saprolite under Douglas fir tree site 2 hole 1 replicate 1 | place: USA:California | collected 2015-04-18
ATGGCAGAAAGTGTGAATTCTTCCCTTTGGCTCAACCACCGGTTTGCTTGTTGCAGCGAACACGACGCCCGAGGTTCCAATCGTCGCGCTGACGTTCCCGGGCTCAACAATTCCCATTCCCACCGCGCCCGCCGCCTGATCCCCCGCGCCCGCAACCACCGGCGTGCCCTCTCGCAACCCACTGGCCGCCGCGCCATCCTTCGACACGCGCCCGCTGACAACCGGCGATTCCAAAACCTCAGGCAAGATCTCCGCCCGCAAATCCGAGGCTTGTAACATCTCCGCAGACCAGCGCCGGTTCACGACATCAAACAACAGCGTCCCGGAAGCGTCCGCCACATCCGTCGCCCGCGCCCCCGTCAACTTAAACCGCACATAATCCTTCGGCAGCATGATCGAGCGCACGCGCGACCAAATCTCCGGCTCATGCGCGCGCACCCACCAAATCTTCGGCAGAGTAAAGCCAGTCAGCGCCGGATTCGCCGTCAGCTCAATCAGCCGCTTCGCTCCCACGCGTTCCGTAATCGCCCGGCACTCTTCCTCCGTCCGCTGATCGCACCAAATCAGCGCCGGCCTCAACACTTCCCCCGCCGCATCAAGCAGCACCAAGCCGTGCATTTGTCCGCTGAGTCCGACGGCGGAAATCTCTGCTTGAGTTGCGCCTGCGTCAGTCAAACATTCAGCGATCGCAACGCACGCCGCGCGCCACCAATCGCGAGGATCCTGCTCCGCCCAACCCAATTCCGGCGACGCCATCGGCGCGTGCTCCGCCGTGGCCGTGCCGAGCACGCGCCCTGCCTCGTCGAGCAGCACCGCCCGCGTTCCCCCGGTCCCGACGTCAATTCCCAAGAGCTTAGTCGCCATTCTTCGCCGTCTTCCCTCATCTAACGAACTTGGCCGCGCGATTCTATTCCTCTTGGAGTGCAAAACCAACCGGCCAATCCATCGAAAGCGGGAGATTCCGCAATCGTTATATAATTCGATGTTGGCAATGACCTCCGCAGCGCCACAATCTGCAATAACTGACCTCGAGTGGGCTCATCCACTTGTTCAAGAATGGTTCGTCCGCCGCTTCGGCACTCCAACCGAACCGCAAGCGCAAGGCTGGCCGCACATCCTCACCGGCAAGACCACGTTGATTTCCGCGCCCACCGGCTCAGGAAAAACCCTTGCCGCATTTCTCATTTACATCGACTCGCTTGTTCGCAAGGCACTTTCCGGAGGTCTGACCGACTGCACCGAGGTCCTCTACGTCTCGCCTCTCAAGGCCTTGAGCAACGACATTCAGAAAAACCTCGAGACCCCGCTTGGCGAAATCCTGCTACTCGCGGGAGAGCGCGGCCTACTCATGCCCGAAATCCGCACAGCGGTGCGCACCGGAGACACCCTCGCCCACGAGCGGCGCGCGATGCTGGCTCGCCCTCCGCACATCCTGGTCACCACGCCAGAATCGCTCTACATCCTTCTCACCGCGGCAAAGAGCCGCGAAATCCTCAAATCCGTCGAAACTGTCATCGTCGACGAAATTCACGCGGTAGCCGACGACAAGCGCGGTGCACACCTCGCTCTTTCCCTCGAGCGGATGAACCAGCTCACCGGCAAGCGCCTCACTCGCATCGGCCTCTCCGCCACCCAAAAACCGATTGAGACTATCGCCCATTTCTTGACTGGCTCTGAAAGCGACGATCCCGCAATCGTGCAGATCGGCCATCGCCGTGAAATGGATCTCGCCGTCGAAGTTCCTTCCAGTGAACTCGGCCCCATCGCGTCCAACGAAATGTGGAGCGAAATCTACGATCGCCTCGCGCAACTCGCCAACCAGCATTCCTCTACGCTCATCTTCGTCAATACCCGCCGCCTGGCCGAACGCGTCGCCCACAATCTCGCCGAACGCCTCGGGCGCGACGCCGTAGCCGCACATCACGGGAGTCTCTCGCGCAAGCTGCGCCTCGCCGCCGAACGTAAACTCAAAGCCGGAGAAATCCGCGCACTGGTCGCCACCGCTTCTCTCGAACTTGGAATTGATATCGGCAGCGTCGACCTCGTCTGCCAAATCGGCTCGCCACGTTCAATATCCGTCGGCCTCCAGCGCATCGGTCGCGCAGGCCACTGGCGCGGAGCGATTCCGAAAGGCCGCCTATTCGCCACCACGCGCGACGATCTCATCGAAAACGCCGCGCTCATTCGCGCCATCCGCCGGGGCGATCTGGACCGCATCGCCATTCCGGATTCTCCGATGGACATTCTCGCCCAGCAAATGGTGGCCATGTGCGCCGCCGAAGATTGGACCGAAGACGCTCTCTTCCAATCCGTTCGCCGCACCTATCCGTACCGCAATCTGGAGCGGAAAAGTTTCGACGAAATCGTTGAGATGCTCTCCGAAGGCATCGCCAGCCAGCGCGGTCGCTACGCCGCCTACCTGCATCGCGATCGCGTGAATCACGTTCTGCGCGGCCGTCGTGGCGCGCGGCTCGCCGCTATCACCAGTGGCGGCGCAATCCCCGAAAATTCGCTCTATTCCGTCGTGGCGCAACCCGAAGGCGTAACGGTCGGCACGGTGGACGAAGATTTCGCCGTCGAGAGCCTCGCAGGCGACATCATCCTCCTCGGCAACACCTCCTGGCGCATCCGCCGTGTTACCTCCGGCAGCGTGCTCGTCGAAGATGCGCAAGGCGCAGCCCCCACCGTGCCTTTCTGGCGCGGGGAAGCTCCCGCCCGCACTGACGAACTATCCGCTCACGTCGCCGACTTACGTGAGCAAATCGGTTCGTTAGTTCCGCGCTTTCTATCGGCTTCAGAGCAGCACAATTCCTCCGATTTCGTGGAGGCCGTGAACTGGCTCAAAGCCGAATGCGGGCTGGACCAATCCGGCGCCGAGCAAGCCGCGGAATACGTCACCGCCGGACGCGCGATCCTCGGCACCATTCCCACGCAAAAAACCGTCATCGCCGAGCGCTTCTTCGACGAAAGCGGCGGGATGCAGCTGATCATCCACGCTCCCTTCGGCGCACGCATCAACAAAGCTTGGGGACTGGCGCTTCGCAAGCGTTTCTGCCGCTCCTTTAATTTCGAACTGCAAGCTGCTGCCACCGACAACGGCCTGAATATCTCCCTCAGCGAGCAGCACAGCTTTCCGCTTGCTGACGTTTTCCATTTCCTTCATCCCAATTCCGTGCAGCACGTTCTCGAGCAGGCCGTGCTGCCTTCTCCGCTCTTCACCACCCGCTGGCGCTGGGACGCCGGGCGCTCTCTCGCCCTTCTCCGTTTTCGCGGCGGGAAGAAAGTCCCACCAAACATTCAGCGTATGCGCGCCGATGATTTGCTCGCGTCCGTTTTTCCCGAGGCGCTCGCCTGCCCGGAAAATCTCGAAGGCGAAATCGCTCTCTCCGATCACCCGCTCATTCGCGAAACCATGAAAGACGTTCTCACTGAAGCCCTGGACATCGAGGGACTCCAGCGCGTGTTGACCGACATGGGCGAGGGCCGCATCCGCTGCCTCGCCGTCGATACTCCGGTGCCTTCGCAGTTTTCCCACGAAATCCTCAACGCCAATCCGTACGCGTATCTCGACGACGCGCCACTCGAAGAGCGCCGCGCCCGCGCCGTCGAAATGCGCCGCGTTCTCCCCGAAACAGTCTTGTCTGAAATAGGCCGCCTAGACCCCGCCGCCATCGCCACCGTCCGCGACGACGCCTGGCCAGACATCCGCGATGCCGAGGAACTCCACGACGCGCTGCTCTCATTAATTGCCGTGCCGATTCCTGGAGCCGATGCGAGGCAACCCACAAACAGCTTGCACTTGAAATTGCAGGAATCTGTTCCGCATTGGACTTTGCATTTTGAACAGCTAGTAGCGGAGCGTCGCGCCGGCCGCGCTCAATGCACCGGCACAACGTATTGGGTCACCGCAGAATGCGCGCACGCCTTCCGTCAAATTTTCCCGTCCGCTATTTTCGACATCTCGCTCCCAGAACTGCCCTCCACCGAAACCTCCCACGAAGACGCGCAGCTCGCCATGGTCACTGGCTGGATGGCGCACGCCGGCCCGGTCTTCGCAACGCAGCTAGCTGCCGTACTCGGAATTTCAGCGTCCGAAGTAGAGAAAGCGCAGTTTCGTCTCGAAACCAGGGGCGTCATCCTGCGCGGAAAATTCACCGATCCGGCCAGCGAGGAAACGGAATGGTGCGAGCGCCGCCTATTGGCTCGCATCCATCGCCTCACCCTCGGTCAACTTCGCAAGCAAGTTGAATCCGTAACTCCGGCGCAGTTCATGAACTGGCTGTTCCGCTGGCAGCACATCGCGCCAAGCACCCAATTGCTGGGTGAGCGTGGGTTGCTCGAAGGACTGCGTCAGTTGCAAGGATTTGAAGCGTCGGCGAATTCCTGGGAGCGCCAAATCCTTGCGCGCCGTATCGCCAACTACGACCCCAAAGATCTCGACCAACTCTGCCTCACCGGCGCGGTCGGCTGGGGGCGCCTCTCGCCGCATCCGGCCACGCTGGAATTACCAGCAGACGGAAAACGCCGCGTTGTGCCCAGCAGTGTCGCGCCAATCACTTTTTTTGCCCGCGACGAGTCCGAGTGGTTGATTCCCCGTCGGGAAGGCGGCGACGCGGAGACTTCCGGCCTGAGTCCCGACGCCACGGCTGTTCTACAGTTCTTGCGCCAGCGCGGCGCTTCCTTTTTCTCCGATATCGTGCGCGGCACCGGCAAGTTAAAATCCGAAGTAGAAACCGCTCTTTGGGAGTTGGTCGCCGCTGGCCTGCTCACCGCAGACGGCTTCGACAACCTGCGCGCGCTCATCGATCCCAAGCGCCGCTCCGGCCACGGCAGCGGCCGTTCCGCGCGCCCGCGCCACAGCACCGGCCGCTGGTCCCTGCTCTACTCCGGCGAAACTAGTGATCGCAATGTCGCTTTGGAAGCCATCTGCTGGATGCTTCTCCGCCGCTACGGCATCGTCTTTCGCGAAGTGCTCACCCGCGAGGCCATCCTCCCCAAGTGGCGCGAGGTTCTAATCACCCTCCGCCGCCTCGAAGACCGCGGCGAAATCCGTGGCGGCCGCTTCGCGAGCGGCTTCCTCGGGGAGCAGTTCGCTCTGCCCGTTGCCGTGGAATCTCTCCGCGCTATGCGCAAGCAGCAGCCCTCCGGCGAGCTCATCACTGTTTCGGCCGCCGATCCGTTGAATTTAGTCGGGATCCTGGTCCCCGGCGACCGCGTCGCCTCCAACTCCGGCAAGTTCGTCTCCTTCCGCGACGGCGTTGCCCTCCCGCCAGAGGAACGATCGGGCATCATTCCCATCTCTGCGGCTCGCTAATTTTTGGCGTTGTAGCGGCACGATTTCACCGTGTTGCGGCGCCCCGCCCGGTGATCTCCTTGATGAAGGCTGTTTCCTCCGTGCGGTAAGGCGTCCCATCGGTCCGAAATATTTCATGAAACCACACCGCCGGCTCGCGATCCGTATACGGATGCTGCCACGAGTCCCACGGCAAATAAGTCTGCGTCTTCCCCGCCGCCAGCCCCCAATTGATCGCCGCCACGTTATATCTCTTTGCGATTGGAAGCGTTCCCTGGAACGTGCTCCCATTCCCCCGTGCCATATACTCCGTGCACAAAATCGGCCGGTGATACTGCTGCAGCGAAAGCACCCGCTTCTCGAATACCTCTGGTTTGTCGTAGCTGTGAAACGAAATCACGTCCGACATTTCAATTTGAATCTTCGCCCCTGGTTCGAGCTTCTCCGCAACCGACCAATTACCTTTCCACACTCCGCTGGTCAGCGGTTGCGTCGGATGCGCGGCTCGCGCCCACGCAAAAGCTCGCGGAAGCAGCGCGAGCACCAACTCACTCTTGTTCTTCGCCTCCAAGTCCGCGTAGCTCCCTCCGTTCCCGTTGTCCGGCTCGTTCCAGATGTCCCATCCCAGGACCCGGTCATCTTTCGCGAACGCTCCCACCACTCCCTTCACATATGCCTCGAGCCGCGGATACTGCGCCGGATCCTGCAACGCCTTCGCTCCCGGACTCTGTACCCACCCCGAGTTGTGCACCCCCGGACGCGGCGCGTGCTGCTTCCCCAGCCGCGGCTCCGGATCCCAACACGAATCAAACAGCACAAACAGCGGCTTGATGTGGTGCTTCGCCGCAATTTGCAAAAACGTGTCGATGCGTTCCTTGAAGCCCGTAGCGTCCTGCTGCCACGGCAAGTCGTGCAAAAACACGCGCACCGTGTTCAGCCCGATCGCTTCCGCCCATCCCAGCTCCATATCGATTCGCTTCGCATCAAACGTGTCCGCCTGCCACATTTCCAGCTCATTGATCGCGTCCGCGGGGATGTAGTTGCTGCCCACCAACCACGCCTGCTTCGCATACCAATCAGCCGCCTCCTTCTCCGTCCATCGAATTTGCTGGGCACTCATAGCCCAACCACTGACAAGAAGAATCACCAACGCCAGCGAACTCTTCTTCCACATAATGCCTCCCCACTAAGCAGTTGTAGGGGCGCGCTTTAGCGCGTCCCAGTGGCACAACCAGTTATGGATGTGTCCTTCCACCTCGAGCTTTGTCGCACACGGCTCGTCTTCTTCACACTCGATCCAAGTAATGAATCTCCGAAAGCTCCTTCAGCCGTCGAGCGGCATTCTCCGCTGTAATGTCCCGCTGCGGATTCCCCAGCAATTCGTACCCCACCATAAACTTCTGCACCGTAGCCGATCGCAAGAGCGGCGGGAAATAATGCGCATGAAAATGCCACTCCGGATAATCCCATCCGTCCGTGGGCCGCTGGTGAAACCCCATCGAATACGGAAACGAAGTTTCAAACAAGTTGTCGTACCGAATCGTGCTGCGCCGCAGAATGTCCGCAAGCAACTCCGCCTCACGCCCAGTAAAGTCCTCCATCGATGCAAAATGCCGCTTGCTTATCAGCAGTGTTTCGAACGGCCACACCGCCCAGAACGGAATCACCACAGCGAACCCGCCATTCTCGCAAATCACCCGCTCGCCGCGCTGCAACTCAAGCTGCAAATAATCGCAGAGCAGGCAAGACTTTGTCGCTTCACGGTATGCCCGAAACGAAGCCAGTTCCTTCGCCGGGGAATCCGGCACCGACGCACTTGCCCAAATTTGACAGTGCGGATGCGGATTGCTCGCCCCCATCAACGCCCCGCGGTTCTCGAAAATCTGCACGTGCCGCACCCAATCGACCTCTCCGAGCCGCCGAAATTCCGCCGTCCATACCCCAATCACTTCGCCGATCGCCTCCAGCGGCATCCGCGGAATTGTCAGGTCATGCCGCGGCGAAAAACAGATCACCCGGCAGATCCCCTTCTCTGAGCGCGCTACCAGCAAACCGCCTTCATCCGCTTCGAAGTCAGGCGCATCCGGCAAAAGCGCAGCATAGTCATTGTCGAAAACAAATGTGCTGGTGTACTTCGGATTCCTTGCGCCATCCGCCCGCTCATTTCCTGGGCACAAGTAGCAAGTCGGATCGTAGGTTGGCAGATTCGCCGCCGCCGGCTTCTCCACCTTCCCAAGCCACGGCCGTTTCGTTCGATGCGGAGACACCAGCACCCACTCGCGCGTCAGTGGATTGAACCTTCGATGTGGCACTTCCTGCAGCAGCGAAGCATCCATGCGTTTCACAAGTTGCGCCGTCTTGCGTGTGCGTTCCTCAGCGGGTCACCTTCGGAAGGTTTTCAGCCGTCACTTCCACTAACTCCGCTCCCTGTGATGCCTCGCAAATATAAATGTCCGGCCGCAAGCCAATTGCGGCCTCGTACTCCGCCGAAACCCGGCTCCGAAACTCCCCCGCGTGCTCCACGTCCACAAAATTAATCGTGCATCCGCCAAAACCGCCGCCGGTCATTCGCGCGCCGTAAACTCCTGGTTGCCGTCCGGCAATCTCCACCATCGCATCCAGCTCCCGGCAACTCACTTCATAATCATCTCGCAGACTCTCATGCGAAGCTGCCATCACCTCGCGCAACCCCTCCGTTTTCCCCACGCCAAAAAGATCCGCTACCTTGCGCACACGCGTATTTTCAGAAATAACGTGGCGGCATCGCCGGTAGAGGGTTTCCGATAATAACCTTCGATTTTCCGCAAGCTGCTCCAAACTCACGTTCCGCAAACTCCGAACTCCGGGTAACGCAACGGAAAGCTTTCGCACCGCCTCCTCGCATTCCGCGCGCCGCACATTGTATTCGCTCGCTTGCAGCTTATGTTTCACCATCGTATTGCAAATCACCAGGCTCACCTTCGGCGGAAGCCGCAGAGAGCGGTACTCGAGCGACCTGCAGTCAATCAGCAGAGCGTGACCCGTTCGCCCGTGACATGAAACGAACTGATCCATAATTCCCACGCGCGCTCCCACAAATTCGTTTTCCGCCCGCTGGCACAGCAACGCCAGCTTGGTGCGGTCAATCGCGTGATTCGCCACCGACAACAACGAATATCCGGTCGACACCTCGATCGCCGCCGACGAGCTCAGCCCCGCTCCCAGCGGCACGTCCCCGGCAATATAAAGGTTCGCGCCCCCTAGCCGGTAGCCCGCGTCCTGCAGCGCCCAAGCCACGCCCAGCGGATAGTCCGCCCAATGCCCCGACCCGTGCGCTCCCAATACGTCTAGGTTCGCTTCATACGCTTCACGATAATTTTCGGAATAGAGGATCAGCCTGCGGTCATCACGCGGCGTAATCGCAACCCAGCAGGAAAATCCGATCGCCGCCGGCATCACAAGGCCGTCGTTGTAATCGGTGTGCTCCCCAATCAGATTCACGCGCCCCGGCGCCCTGTAAACGGAAGCACCCGTCCCGAAGCGAGTCTTGAACGATGTCAGCAGTTCGTGCGCTTTATTCATGCAAGCTTGTTTGCAAGAACATAGCAAAAACGCCCTAGAGTGTACGTGATTCCCGCCGCCAATTAGCCCAATGGTGTCCGTCTAAACAGGCCATCACCGTCGGGGACCAACCTTCCTGCCGCGTCCGAGGCATCTTAACATACAGACAAAACGCGCACGGACGGTGCCTGGCACCAGCCTCGCCACCGGGCGCTCCAGCTCGCCAGGCACAATACTGCATCTCTCGTCAGTATCCGGAAACATGGCAGAGTACCCTGCAACAAGCTGCCACAGAATGAGTTAGCAAGAATGTCCATGAATCCAGCCGAGGACCGACAAATCCTGGTTGACTGACCCATCCTGATGTGTATTATACTGCACCTCTGAGGTCAGCCGTGGCATCGCACTCCCCTCTCGAAACCAAGCTCACCTTTCGCCGCCCTCCTCCGCTTTCCAGTGAGCAGTTTCTCCTCTCCCTCGGCTCCCGCGTCCGGGATTTTCGCAACCGCCGCAGCATGACCCGCAAAACGCTGGCCCGCGAATCCGACGTCTCCGAACGCCACCTGGCCCAACTCGAATCCGGCGAAGGCAACATCTCCATATTGCTCCTTCGCCGCATCGCCGCCGTCCTCAGCGTCTCACTCGAGGAATTGTTCGCCCCCGAACGACACAACGGCCAGCAAAACGACCAGCAGCATGCTTCACAAAAACAAACGCTCTTGCGGTTCATCGAGCGCCTCCCCAGCCATCGCCTCGAAGAAGCCGCCGCGCGCCTCATGCGCGATTTTGGCCCGGAGCAAAATCTGCGCCTTAGCCGCATCGCGCTCATCGGTCTTCGCGGCGCCGGAAAGTCCACCCTCGGCTCCAAGCTCGCTGCCGACCGCGACGTCCCTTTCATCGAGCTCGACCACGAAATCGAAAAGGAAACCGGCATGCCCCTCGCCGAAATGTTTTCCCTCTACGGCCAGTCCGGCTATCGCGCTATTGAGAAGCGCACTCTCGAGCGCGTCCTCGGCGAAAGCGATCGCGCCGTCATCTCCGTCGGCGGCGGCATCGTGTCCGAAAAAGAGACCTACGACTATCTGCTCGCACACTGTTACACGATTTGGCTCAAAGCCCAGCCCGAAGAGCATATGTCCCGCGTAATCGCCCAAGGCGATTTTCGCGCCATGGCCGGCAGCGACCGCGCCATGGAAGATCTCCGCCACATTCTCGAATCCCGCGAACCGCTCTATCGCAAAGCCGACACCCGCGTCGACACTTCCGGCGATTCGGTCGACGAAAGTTTCATCAAGCTAAAAGCAGCGCTCGAAGCCGCTTCGCAGTAGAAGGAGGAATCGTGGACGTCGCCGCAACACAAGAAACTCAGCCCACCGCAGCCGCCATCGATTTTCGCACCGACCCCTCGCGGTACAAGCACTGGCGTCTCACCTTCGACGGCCCCGTCGCCACGCTCACCATGGACGTCGCCGAAGACGGCGGCATTCGCCCCGGCTACAAGCTCAAGCTGAACTCCTACGACCTAGGCGTCGACATCGAGCTTCACGACGCCCTCCAACGCATCCGCTTCGAGCATCCCGAAATTCGCTCCGTCGTCATTACCAGCGCCAAGAATCGCATTTTCTGTTCCGGCGCAAACATCTACATGCTTGGCCTTTCCTCCCACGCCTGGAAAGTCAATTTCTGCAAATTCACCAACGAAACGCGCAACGGCATCGAAGACGCCAGCGCCTCCCCGGCACCGGTGGCCTCACCCGCGTCACCGACAAACGCCACGTCCGACGCGATCATGCCGACATCTTCTGTACCAATCCCGACGGCGTCCGCGGCCAGCGCGCCAAAGACTGGCGCCTCGTCGACGAAATCGTGAAGCCGCAACAATTCGCCGAGCACATCAAGCAGCGCGCCCGACAGCTCGCCGGGCAAAGCGATCGCCCCGCAAACGCAAAAGGCGTGATGCTTACTCCGCTCGAGCGCACCGCCGACCATACC
>WNEZ01007109.1_pt1 | contig 10825 bp, 9 predicted proteins | sample 5400521 | NCBI WGS metagenome assembly WNEZ01 (sample SAMN13153339, study PRJNA577476) | soil metagenome | isolation source: 120 cm saprolite under Douglas fir tree site 2 hole 1 replicate 1 | place: USA:California | collected 2015-04-18
AACCGCTCGATCAGCGCGCGGCGATCCTTGCCGTCAAAGGGCCGGAAAATGGCAGACGTGTGCATCACATTGAGCAAAAGCCGCTGCCGACAAAACTTGCTCAGCGCCGCCGCCACCGGTGGATGCCTTTTCGACAGCTCTGACAACAGCGCGGCGGAGATCTCCAGAAGCTGTGTTTCATCGGACGCCGCATCGACCGACGCGGTGCGGGGGCTGTCGGAGAGCAGGGCCATCTCCCCGAAGAACGACCCTTCGGGCAAGACGGCGAGCTGCCGGACGCGGTCGTCCTCCTGGCGGACCACCCGCACGCTCCCCTGGCAGACGATGAAGAACGATTGGCCGACGCTGCCCTGCTCGAAAACACGCTGCCCCTTCGTGAAGCGCAGAAGAAGCCCACGCTCGAAAAGCTCGATGAAAGCCTCGGGCGGCAGGTCGGAGAACAGCGGCACCTCGGGCAACTTGTCTGCCCGCTCCGCCGGAGTTGAAACCGGGACGGCTTGAGGGCGCGGCGCATCCGGAGCCCGGATCCGCCCGGTGGCCCCGAGCCTGGCCGCCCTTTCCACCGCGTGGAGGAGCGAATCTCCGTCCAGCTCGATCTCGGTGAACGTCCCCGCGGACGAGCTCGGATCGAGATCCAGGTCCACCTCGTCGGAGGCTTTCACCGGCGGCTCCTCGGGGCGAGCCGGCGGCTTCTCCTCGAAACTCGCACGGGGCGAAGCCAGTACGTCCGGCTCGGCCACCGGCGTGGCGGCCGCTTGCGGGCGAGCGCTCTGTACCGGGAGTACTGGGAGGGCGCTCGCCGAAGGTCGAGACGGCTCTTCGGCTTCGGGCAGCGCGGCCGGCTCGGTTTCCGACGAGACCGCATTGCGCATCAGCGGGAGCTCTTCGCTGTCGACGCTGGGCAGCTCGAGCGCGCCTTTTCCGCCCGAAGAGAAGCTCGGGCCGGCCTCGTACGCGGGCTGGAAAACCGCGGCTCTGAAAGCGCGGCGGGCGGAGGCGGGTGCGGCCGCGGAGATCGATTCGCTGACCGGCCCGCCCTTTTTGAGCGCGTAGAGGTCGGCAAGTATTTGCAGCTCGAGGATCAGCTTGCTCGCGGCGATCGCCCGGGGAAAGAACCCGTTCCTGGCGAAACCCTCCGCCGCGGATTGATAGGCGACGATGGCCTTCTCGCGCTTGCCCGTCCGAGCCCAGGCGTCGCCCATCCGGATGCGGGCCTGCATGTCGCGGGCATCCTTTTGGCAATACTCCTCGTACAACTCGGCCGCGCGGTTGAACTTGCCTTTGGAAAATGCCTCCGCCGCCCTGTTTTTCAGCTTATCCAGCTCCATCAGCGAGCCTCCGAAACGGAACGCAGCTTTTCGATCGCGCCCTGAGCAGCGCGGCGCACTTTCGCGTAGTAGTCGCCCCGAAGGGCTTCGAGCATTGCCATTTCCGAGGCGGCGCCGGTGCGGCCGAGCGCCTCGGCCGCGGCGGCCCGGATTTCAGGGCTGTCGTGGTAGAGGTCGGGAGCGATCGCCTCGGCGGCGCGGGGATCTCCGATCCGTCCGAGAGCGATCAGCGCCTGGCGCCGGCCGGGCGCGACCGGGTCCTCGAGGTATTTGATCAGCGCCGGGACTGCGCTCTTGGCTCCGGATTTGCCGAGCAGCTGGGCGGCAAGCGCGCTTTCCGCGGCGCCGCTGGATAGGAACGGCCCCAGTCGTTCCACAGCGGATTCATCCAGCCGGGCTTGCTGGAGCGCTTCGAGCAGCTCGAGCGATCCTGCCTGCTGCGCATTCAGATCCGCCAACAATGCGTTCACCCCGGGCGCTCCCTGCGCCACCAGCGCTTGAGCCACCGATGAGCGAACCATCGCCTCGGGATCGGCGAGCCCCGACTTCGCCAGATCCAGTCCAGGCCCTCCCAGGTAGGCCGAACCGGCGAGCGCAGCGGCGCGGATGCTTGGACTTGGATCCGCTGAGCGCGCCGTCAGCAATGCCAGCGCGTCCGGCGCATCCACCATGCCAAGCGCAAGAACCGCCGCGGCGAAAAGCTCGAGCTGGTCTTGCGGCACATCGTCCGCAAGCTCAGGGGGACTTAGCCTCGGCGCCGCGGCTTTGCCTTCGGGAGATTCCGCGACCCACTTGGTGCGAAGGCCGCTGACCGCCTCCAGTTGAGTCTCGAAGGCCTGTCGAATTGGAAGTCCACTTCTGCGGTCCCGGAGCTGCGCGGCGGCGGCGAGCGCGGCGAGGCGAAGCCTGGGCTCTGGATCCTCGAGGAGCTTTAAGACTCGGGGAAGCGCGCCGGATGCGGTCGGTCCGAGCGCCGCGATGGCCTGCAAGGCGGATTCTACCCTCTGAAGATCGAAGCCCGGCCGCCGAGACGCTTCCGGGCGCTTCGCTTTTCCCGGCGGGCCCAGTGCCGCGGCGAGGCTTTGAACCATCCCCTCGAGTGGGCAACCTCCCCGCGATCGCATCTCGCGAGCGGCGGCCAGCGCCTCCGGAGGCGCGGCGCGGGCGACGACCTCGCAGAGCAGGCGATCCGTCGCCGGACGCCGGGGAAGCGCGATCAGCCCAGCGGCCGCGAATGCGCTGGCCGAGCTTCCCTCGATCGCGATCGCTTCGAGCTTGGGCGCCGAATCGAGATCGCCCAGCCTCGCCAGGGCATCGCAAACCGCCGCGCGCAGCTCCGGCTCGTTCTCGCCCAGCAATGGAGTGAGCCGGGCCACGGCGGAGGGATCTCCCGACTCGGCCAGGCCGCGCACCGCGGCGGAGGCGAGCAGCGGCGTTGCCTGCTCCGCCAGAGCGAGAAGCTGCGCGATGGCTTCCGGGCGGCCGCTCTTTCCAATCTCCTCGGCGGCGCTGATCCGCTGCGCTATGGAGCCTTGCTCCAGGGTCTTGAGGAAGTGGTCCCGCAATGCGGCCGACTCGGCGGAGACCATCGCCTCCGGCGCGGGTGGCATCCCTCCGGCCGCCCGCAAGGCCTGGACGATGGCGCGGCGGATCGATCGGCCTGCCTGCCCGTAGCGCACCACCAGATAGGCGCGGGCCTTTTCGCCGCCGATCTCGGCCATCGCCGTTGCCGCGCTGACCTGGACCGCCTCGTCCGGATCGCGGAGCAATTCGGCGAGCAGATCGGCCGCGCCCTGCTCCCGCCTGCGTCCGAGCGCCGCCGCCGCTTCCGCCCGCACCGCCGGCGCCGGATCTTGCGCCGCCCGGCGAATCAGCACCAGATCGTTCGCTCTGCCGAGATCCGCCAGGCGCTTTACCGCCAGCGCCCGCTCTTCCATCCGGCCGTTCTGAAGTTGGGCGAGGAGGCGATCGCGCTCGCTTTCGCATCCGGGCGCGAGAACCAGGAGCGCTTGAGCAATCAGGCCAAGCCGGCGGGGTTGCACAACGGTGAGCTTATCTGACCTTCGATCCCACCGCTCGCTCCGCCGCCCGGTGCCGGCGCGGAGGTAGAAACAGCTCCTCGAGATCCGCAAGCTGCTTGCCTTCCGCCGCTGACTCCAAGAGCTCCACTTCCCCCGACCGCAGCGAGCGCAGCTCCCCCGGCTTCATCCCCGCTACACCCACGCCCCCGTAACTTGGGCGGAAGAGTCGCAAGACCGGATGTCCCACGGCGGCGCACAGCCGCTTGATCAGATGCGAGCGACCTTCGGCGACGACGATCGCCAGCCAGGTATTTCTCTCCGCCGCGCGGAACAGCTCTACCGAGACGGGCTTTGCCGGGCCGTCCTCGAGGCGAACCCCGGCCCGGAGCCGGTCCAGCGCCGCCGATTCGGGCACCCCCTTCACCTTGGCGAGGTAGGTTCGTCGCACGCCGAATTTGGGGTGCGATAGGCGATGCGCAAGCGCTCCATCGTCGGTGAGGATCAAGGCCCCTTCCGCATCGTAGTCGAGGCGGCCTACCGGAAAGAGCCGCCGCGGCATTTCGCGAACCCAATCGGAGATCGTCGCCCGGCCCTGCGGATCGGACAACGTGGTCACCACCCCGGCCGGCTTGTAGAGGACGAAGTAGCCGCTGGCGTCCGGAAGGCGGACCTCGCGCCCATCCACCTTGACGCGATCCAGGGCGGGATCGATCTGCGTCCCCATCCGCGCGACCGTCTGCTCGTTGACCGCCACCCGCCCCTCGGCGATCAGCTGCTCCGCGCGGCGCCGCGAGGCCACGCCCGCCCGGGCAAGAAACTTCTGCAGCCGCTCCGCCATCCGTCAGCGGGGGCTCGGCGGATTCTCCGGCTCTTCCGACGAAGGCGGCGCGCTGTCGAGAATTCCCGCCGCGGCCTTGGAGCGCTCGTCGGCGGAGGCGATCGCCTGCTCGAGCTCGACCAGCGCCGCGTCGGAGTCCGTTCCCAGCGCCTCGACCGCCGCCCGGGCCGGCGCATCCAGCGGGGTCAGCGGCGGCGGGGGCACCGGCGCTTCCTGCTCCACCAGCTCGCGGTGCTCCTGGCTCAGCTCCTGGAATTCGCGAAGCGTCGGCAGCGAGGCGAGGTCTCTGAGCGCGAAGAACTCGAGGAACTCGCGGGTGGTGCCGTAGAGGATAGGCCTGCCGACCTCCTCCTTGCGCCCGAGGATCTTGATCAGCTTTCGATCGAGCAGCGCCTTGACCACCGCGCCGGAGTCGACCCCGCGGATATCCTCGACTTCCGGGCGAGTCACCGGCTGGCGGTAGGCGATGATCGCCAGCGTCTCCACCGCGGCTCGGGTCAACCTCTGCGGCTTCACCTTGAGGAGCCGGCGAAGGTACTCGGCATTGGCGGGATCGGTGCGAAGCTGCCATCCGCCGTCCACTTCGTAGAGAACCGTTCCGTGGATCCCCTCCCGGTGAACGCCCCCCAGCGCCTCCATCGCCGCCTGGATCCGGGGGCGGTCCAGCCCGGTACAGCTGTGCACGTCGTTGGCGCTCAAGGGTTTGTCCGAAGCGAAGAGCAGGCTCTCGAGAATTCCGCGCACCCGTTCGTCGGAGAGGCGGCGGCTCTTGTGGATCAGCTTATCGAAGGGAACGTCGGGCTCGGCGACGGCGTCCTCGATGTTCGCGGGTTCGGCATCCTCGAGCTCAGCCGCCGCGGTTTCATCGATTTCGGGCTGGTCGCCCTCGCTCGCGTCGATCGGTTGGGCGCCGGTTGGGACTGCGGATTTCAGCTCCGAGCCGGCGATCGCTTCGTTCGCTACCGTCGATCCTGTCTTATCGGTATTCACGCTCGTCCACCTCCGGGGCGTCGGCGGGCGAGAGCGCCGACGCGATCGCCGTCACCATCAGCTCGCCATCAGCCGATTCCTGCGAGATCCGGATCAGCCGCAGCTTGCACATCTCGAGGACGGCAAGAAAGGTGACCACCACTTCCGAGCGGCTTTCGCTTCCCTCGAAGAGCGATCGGAATTTCGCCGACCCATCGCGGCGCAAGCGGTCGATCAGCTTGTGGATCGCGTCGGAAATGTTGACCCGCTCTCTCACGACTTCGTGCTGCAGCTCGGAGCCGAGGCGTTTGAGCACGCCATCGAGCGCCTGGATCAACCGATAGACATCGATTTCCACCAGGCCGAGATCGTCCGACGGCAACGGCATCCGGACGGCGGCGGCCCGCCTGACGAAAACGTCCCGACCGAGGAGGTCCTGTCTGGAAAGCATCTCTCCCGCTTCCTTGTACTTCTGGTACTCGAGCAGCCGCCGCACCAGCTCGGTGCGCGGATCGCCCTGCTCCTCCGGCTCGGCATCCCCTTGGGCCTGAAGTACGGGTAGTAGCAGGCGGCTTTTGATGTGCGCCAGCGTCGAGGCCATCACCAGGAACTCGCCGGCGATCTCGAGGTTGATCTCCCGCATCCGCTCGAGGTGCTCGATGTACTTTTCGGTGATCAGCGCGATCGGAATGTCGAGGATGTCGAGCTCGTGCTCCTTGATCAGATGGAGCAACAGATCCAAGGGCCCTTCGAAGTTCGAGAGCGCTATCCGGAAACCGTCCGCCGCTGTGCGGGGATGCGGTTCGCTCGGCGCCTCGGCGGTCCCGCCCTCGTTCAATGGACTCCTCGAGCCTCCAACACCGAAAACGCATACGTACCAGCCCGCGACTTGGCCGGTCAACAAACTCGCCGGCGCTTCCTCGACCTCTTTGCAAGGGTTCGTGCTGCTCGCCCCGTTGGTTTCGGCCGCGACGGACCGTCAGGCAAGTCCGACCGCGCGGCGGACCTCGGCCATGACCGGCTCCGCCATCCCGCGGGCCCGCCGGGCGCCGTCCTGCAATATCCGCTCGACCGTCGCGGGATCGGCCATCAGATCGTTCCTCGCTTTGCGCGCCGGGTCGAACGCGGCGTGGAAAAGATCGAGCAGCATCTTCTTGTAGTCGCCATAGCCCTTTCCACCGGCCCTCCAGCTGCGATCGATTTCCTGGAACTCTTCCGGGGACGACATGACTTGCAGCAGGCGATAGAGGACATTCTGGTCCGTCGGCTTGGGGGCATCCACCGGCGTGGAATCGGTCTTGATTCCCATGATCCGCTTCTTGATCTCCGCGTCCGGCGCGAACAGATCGATCGTGTTGCCATAGGATTTCGACATCTTCTGCCCATCGATGCCCGGGATCACCGCGGTCGACTCCTGGACGCGGGCCTGCGGCAGTTTGAGGATGCCGCGCGCCTGACCAGCCGCGGCGGGCGGCACCGCGGGATCATAGCCAGGCACATAGGTGAGGTTGAACTTGGTCGCCCAGTCGCGCGCGAACTCCACGTGCTGGATTTGGTCCTTTCCCACCGGAACGGCATCGGCGCCATAAACGAGGATGTCGGCGGCCATCAACACCGGATAGGCGAACAGCCCGAAATCGGAGCTGATGCCACGCGACACCTTGTCCTTGAAGCTGGTCGCCCGCTCTAGATTGGAGAGCGGGACGACGGTTCCCAGAATCCAGTAGAGCTCGAGCACCTCCGGGATGTCGCTCTGGCGAAAGAGCGTCGCTTTCGAAGGGTCCAACCCCAGCGCGAGGAACGCCGCGGCCGTCTCCCGGGTCAGCTCAAGGCTCAGTTGCGCATTGCGCACCGTGGTGAGCGAGTGGAGGTTGGCGATGAAATACAGCGCCTCCCCCGCATCCTGGAGCTGGAGGAATTGGCGGATCGCGCCGTAATAGTTCCCGAGGTGAAGCTTTCCCGAAGATTGGACTCCGGACAGAATGCGCATCGCGGCAATTAACCACAAACCGCGCGAAGAGAGCTAAGGTTCCAAAGCCGATGCGCCGCGCCCTTGGATTTTCGCTGCTCATCCTTTGCGCCTGCGGATATCGGTTCACCGCGGGCGGCGGCGCGCTTCCTCAGGGCATTCGAGAAGTCTATGCGCCGGTGTTCATCAACCGGACCGCCGAGCCAGGTCTCGAAACGCTGTTCACCCAGGCTCTGCGCGAATACCTGGTCCGAAATGGCGTCGCGGGGACGAGCTCGAGTCAGGCCCAGCTGATCGGCGAGGTCTTGAGCGTCAGTGGCGCCCCCACCGTGCTCACCACCTCCGGCACGCTGGCGAGCAATCGCCTCTTCGCGACGGTCGGAGTGCGGCTGGTGAACAAGGGGGTGAACGTCCCCAATGGAGCGGTGACCGTGGCGGGCCAGGAGGAATACCTGCCCGGGGGGAACGTGCTCGAATCGGAAGCCAATCGGGCCGCAGCGCTGCGCCGCCTCGCGGAGTCGCTGGCGCGGGATGCCTACGATCGCCTGGCGACTCGTTAGCCAGCGGCGGCTTTCAACTGCGCGGATGGCTTTTGTCGTAGACGGCGCGAACCCTGGCGCGGTCCACGTGGGTATAGATCTGTGTCGTCGCCAGATCCGTGTGCCCGAGCATCTCCTGGATCGCCCGCAAGTCCGCGCCGCGCTCGATCAAGTGAGTGGCAAAGGAGTGCCGCAGCTTGTGCGGCGAAAGCCGGGTTCGGACGCCGGCCTTCAGCCCGTATCGCCGAAGCAGTTTCCAGAATCCCTGGCGGGTGAACGGCCGCCCCCGAGCGGTCACGAACAGCGCCCGCGATTCCTTGCCCCGCAGCAGCGCGGCCCGGGGTCCGGCGATGTAATGCTTCACCTTTTCAATCGCGATCGCGCCGACCGGGACCATTCGCTCCTTGCTGCCTTTTCCCCGCGCGATCAGGTACCCGGCCTGAAGATTGAGGTGGTGGGTCGGAAGGCGGGTCAGCTCGCTGACCCGGAGCCCCGTCGCGTAGAGCAGCTCGATCATCGCGCGGTCCCGGGCTCCTTGCGGACTGCGCTCATCCGGAGCGGAGAGCAGGGCTTCTACCTCGGCGAGGGTGAGATAGACGGGCAGTTTCTTTCCTGCCCGGGGACTGGGGATGTCGTCGGTAGGGTCGGCCGGCGCGACGCCTTCCGCGCAAAGGAACCGGTGGAAGGTGCGGATCGCGGACAGATGACGGGCCTGGCTGCGGCTGGAGAGCCCTCGATCGCCCAGGCCGTCGAGGTGCGCAAGCACGTGCTCCCGCCTGACCCGATCGGGTTCGGTGATTCGCAGCTTGGAGAGATCCCGGAAATAGTCCTCCAGATCGCGCGCGTAGGCATCCACCGTATTCCCGGAAAGGCCGCGCTCCGCCCGCAGATAGGCGATGAACAGATCAAGGGCGCGGTCCACGAGCGCTCGACGCTAATCCCATCGGTCGGAGGGGGCAAAGAAACGCCTGGTCTGGCCAGCTCCGTCCAGGACGCCATCGACGTCCTATTTGAGCTCGTTCGACCGGCCATCCGCGTCTGTCGACTTTCGGCTTTTCCCAGGATGCCCGTGCTTCCAAACGAACCTTTCGCCTCAACGGTCTTGACTCCGGCACCCTCTGATGCAATCAGTGTCGCCTTTGCAACGCCCGCTGGAGGCAACTCGGGGGTCGGGGGGAGTTGGTGTTCTTCCCGTGCGATCCTTGGTCGCATCGCGGAGACGGAAAGGACGGGGAAGCCTCGCCAGTCGTACCGATTCACGCGCGATGAGCTCTGTTGCGCCGCGCGACAATGGCCCGTTGTCCGCAATTAGTAAGGAGTCGTAACGAGAGCATCTCAAGTCATTTAAGCGATGTATCAGAGCGCACCGCCACGATGACGGTGCTGGAGGAAAGGCCGGGGGGCTTGGACGAGCGTCTTCCGCTGTGAGCCCGAGGCAAAGTGGCGGAAGAACGCGGAAAGGAAAAGGAGCCCGCTAAACACGTCGATCTAGGAAATGAGTTCTATGGATTAGTGAAGTTTCTTTCTGCAACCTACCCACATCGAGGGAATACTGATGTCACATCTTCGAAATGTAGCATTGAGCTTATTGGCACTGGGCTGTCTCGCATCCGCGAGCTACGCGGGGAATGTTTCCAGCGGTAACTTCACCGCGAGCTATCTCGGCCCGGCAACTAAAGCGGCCAACGGGGCGCCTTTGGTTTGCGCGACCGTAACGAACTGTTCGATGATCAGGGACGGAATTGTTACGCCCGGGGAGAGCCGCGTCGCGATCACCCTGACTACCAACCTCGACGGTCTCACGGTTCACGTCGAGGTTGGCGCCTGGGCGGCTTCTATGTGCGGACCCGACCCGACGACGCCGGACCTTTCCGGCGCGGGCGACCTTCCGCTTTCCCCCGCGGGTCGCTGGGTCATCAGCCTCAATACCGAAAGCGTGCTTCCCGCCGGGACAACGTACTCCGCGAAGTGGGCCGTATCCGCGCCGGACCTGACCATCGATTGCGGCGTCAGCTTCTGCGTCAATTCTCTCGCCGGGAACCCCGGCGCCGCTCCGGCCGACTGCGATCAGCCGTAGTTCCAAAGAGGCATAAGCTCGCAAACCGTCGAACAGGCTCGCCTTCAATCAAGGCGAGCCTTGTCGCTGGTTTCGCCTTGCTCAAGGGGCGGGCAACACACCCTGACCTTGTCGAAGAATCTCTATTTCATCGTCGATCAGCGAGACCACCGTCGATGGCTCGCTGGGCTGGATGCCTCCGTCGAGAATCAGCTCCAGCGCGTGCCCCAGCTGCTGCTGGATGTCCCGCGGATCGACCAGAGCGGCTCCGGTCGAGTCCGTCGCCGAGCTGTTGACGATCGGCCTTCCGAGGGCGGCAAGCAGCAGGTGTACCCAGGGAGACGAGGGGATCCGGATGCCGACCTGCTTTTGCCGGGTGGTCATCATCTCGGGCACCAGACGGGTGGCGGTGAGGACGAAAGTGAATGGCCCCGGCGCCAATTGGTGCATCGTCCGGTAGGCGAACTTGCTGACGATCCCGTAGCGCGCGACGTCGGACAGGTCCGGACAGAGGATGGAGAAGGGCTTCCGCCGGTCGGCGCGCTTGAGCTGATAGAGCCGATCGATGGTTCGTTTGGCCGTTAGATCGCATCCAATTCCGTAGCCGGTGCCGGTCGGGTAGGCGATCAGGCCCCCGCGGCGCAAAACCTCAGCGCCCCGCTCGACCGAACGGGTATGGGGGTGATCCGGATCCACCGTCATCAATGGCGCGGGCATGGCCCCAAGCACGCCTTTCGATCCAACGAAGCAGGCACCTACTTGCTCTGCGATATCATGGACATCCTTCCAATCCTCAGCGAATTGGAGCCCAGCCTGCCGCAACGATCGATCTGGACGGGTGTCCTCGGCTACGCGACCAAAAGTTGCTCAGAAGGGGGCGAAACGTGATCAAGGGAAGCTGTCTATTCCTCTCGTTACTGCTCTGCAGTATTGGCAGCGCGGTTTCAAGCCAACCACAAGAAGCATGGGTCGCCCGATACCATGGGCCCGGGTCCGGCGATGACCGCCCCAGGGCGATGGCCATCGATTCCGACGGAAGTGTTTACGTCGCCGGCGCGAGCTTCGGCGCCGTTTACAACTACTTCGAATACACGACGCTCAAGTA
>WNEZ01021222.1_pt1 | contig 10824 bp, 5 predicted proteins | sample 5400521 | NCBI WGS metagenome assembly WNEZ01 (sample SAMN13153339, study PRJNA577476) | soil metagenome | isolation source: 120 cm saprolite under Douglas fir tree site 2 hole 1 replicate 1 | place: USA:California | collected 2015-04-18
TGGACGAAGCTCCGCGCTCGGAAGTCGGCCGCGCGACCCTCATAACGCTCGGCTTCGGCTGCTTCTTCTTCGACTACGACAACGACGGTTGGCAGGACATCCTCATCGCCGACGGCCACATCGAAGACCAGATCGAGAGCGTACAGAAGCGCGTCAGCTATGCCGAACCGCCGCACTTATTCCGTAACCTCGCGAACGGCAAGTTTGAAGAGGTCACGACTAAAGTCGGGAGCGCGTTTGCCGCTCCAAAAGTCGCACGCGGCGCCGCCTACGCCGACATCAATAATGACGGAGCCCTCGACGTCCTCGTCATGACCAACGGCGGCCCGGCGCATCTCTACCTCAACCAGGGCGGCACTAATCAGAGCCTGCGCATAAAACTCGTCGGGACAAAATCCAACCGCGACGGCATCGGCGCTATCGTCCGCGTGACCGCCGGGAGCGACAAGCAGTGGCTCACCATGAAGACCGGCTCCAGTTATCTTTCGCAAAGCGAACTGGTGCTGACTTTCGGCATGGGATCGAAAACCAAAGCCGATACGGTCGAAATCGACTGGCCGAGCGGGCAAGTGGAAAAGCTCTCGAACATCGCGACCGGACAGACAATCACCGTCCAGGAAGCAAAAGGCCAGATCGCCGCGCGGCCGTACGGGAAGAAGTAGCTCTGTGCGTTCTAGCGACTCTTTCCAATTCTGTCATCCTGAGCGGAGCACGCCATTCGCGAAGCGAATGACCTGCGTAGTCGAAGGACCCCATACCCGTGTGAGCTACGATGAACCTCGCAAGGCGTTCTCACGATGCGGTTGGGCATCCAGGGTCGGAGCTCGCGTACACACACTAGCCACTCAGATAGAATCATTCCCAAACTCCCAATGACCAAGACGCTCAGCATCGCCCTCGTCTCCACCTGTCTTCTTGCACTACTCGTCGCGCTACTCGCCGCGAGCGGTCCGGCCACGAACCCTCAGGAAGCCGCCCGCCTCAACAACATCGGCGTTGCTTACATGAACCAGCAGCTCTTCGAAAAAGCCTTGAAGGCATTCGAAGAAGCGACTGCAAAAGATCCGGCGTTAGAAGTGGCGACCATCAATCGCGGAGTAGCGCTGCTCAACCTGCAGCGCGTCGACGAAGCGAAGGCGCTGCTTGAGAAAGAGGCAAAGAACAATCCCAAAGATGCGGATGTGTGGTACAACCTTGGCCTCTATTACAAAAACTCCGCCGATGCGAGCGCTGCCGTTGATGCGTTCCGTCACGTCACTGAAATTGATGCGAACGACGCCGATACCTGGTACTTCCTGGGATCGACCTACTCTCAACTCAAACAATTCCCGGAAGCGATCGCAGCCTTCGCGAGCGCGTTAAAGATCGACCCGCTCCACGCTTCCGCCCAGTTCGGACTAGCGCGGGCCTACCAGCAATCTGGACAAGCCGATCCCGCGCATGAGGCGCTGAAGAAATTCCAGTACATCACGCAAAACAAGCTGGGCGCGCCCATCAGCCTGGCGTATGGTGAGCAGGGAAAGTATTCGCGCGCGGAAGAGTCGCCGGTCGCGGTGGAGAAGGTGGCGACGGCGATTCCGGTGAAGTTCGTGGATGTGACAGCCGAGGCGGGGATCGCCCCGATGCTCGGAGCGCAAATAGGAGGCTCAGCAGCCAGTTTATTTGCTCCTGGCGCCTGTTTTCTGGATTACGACGGGGACGGCCAGATAGATCTGTTCCTGCCTGATAACGGCACTCAAGGAGGGATGTCGCTCTATCACAATCTCGGAAACGGGAAATTTGAGAACGTCACGAAGAAAGCTGGCCTTGAGCGTTTTGCCGAAGGTTTTTCTTGTACGGCGGGTGACTACGATAATGACGGCTTCACCGATCTGGCCGTGGTTCTCCGCGACCGGATTCTCCTCCTGCACAACGAAAAAGACGGCACGTTCAAAGATGTGACGCAACAGGTTGGCTTGGCGACTGGGAAGCCCACGTCAAAGCAGGTTGTGGCGAAGCTGCCAGGTGCGCCGTTTGTCGGGCCAGCAGAGGCTTTGGGCGTAACGTTCATAGACTACGATCACGACGGCGACATTGACCTGTACGTTACAAAACTGGTCCCAGTGAAGTTGCAGGACACATCTGAAAACGTCTGGTCTGAAACCCTACCGCCCGCCGGCGGCAACATTATGTGGCGTAACAATGGGAACGGAACCTTCACAGCCGCACCAGAAGTGGGTATGGTAGGCAATACCGGAAGCGTCGCCGCTGTGGGAACGGACTATAACAATGATCGGGCTGTGGATGTAGTCCTGACCGGCGGGCCCAAAGGTGCGACAATCTTCGAAAATCCGCGCGAAGGGATGTTCAAGGTCCAGGAATTATGGCCTGATCGTGGACCCGAGCGGGCAACCGGAGTCGCCGTCCTTGACTTCGATCACGACGGATGGATGGATCTCGCTTTTACGCACAGCACTGACCCTGGTCTTACGTTGTGGCGAAATAATCACGGCAAGGGCTTTGAGCACGTAGACTTTCCCTCACCCAATTGGGTCCGCGCCTACGGCATCGCCGCCATCGACTATGACAACGACGGCTGGGTCGATCTCGTCGCTGTCGGCGAGACGAAAGATGGCAAGGGCGAAGTCCGCCTCTTTCGCAATCTTGGGCCCGACGGCTTCAAGGATGTCACCGTCGAGACCGGACTCGACAAAATTCAACTCAAAGAGCCGCGAGCCATTATCGCCGGCGACTACGACAATGACGGTGCTGTTGATCTTCTGATCACGCAAAACCACGGCCCCGCCGTGCTGCTTCACAACGAAGGTGGAAACAAGAACAACTCGCTGCGCCTTGCGCTCAAGGGCCTGAACGACAACAAGAGCGCCATCGGCACGAAAGTTGAAGTCTTTTCCGCTGGCCTGCGGCAAAAGTTTGAAGTGTATGGATCGTCCGGCTACCTCGGACAGAACTCGCCCTACCTGACCATCGGTCTCGGACAAGCGAAAGAAGCCGACGTAGTCCGCATGTTATGGCCGACGGGCGTTCTTCAGGATGAAATCGGGGTCGCCGCCAACAAGCGTCAGGATTTTCTGGAGATGGACCGGCGCGGCAGTTCATGTCCGACGCTGTTCGCGTGGGATGGTCACGAATACCAACTCGTCGGCGACATGCTCGGCGCGGGCGTTGTGGGACACTGGATCGCGGCGGGCGATGGCAAGGCCGACCGCAACGTCGTCCACAATATCGCTCGTCCTACAGAAGCCATCAAGCTCGATCGCAACTCATTGCGCGAAAAAGATGGCAAGCTGAGTTTCCGCTTCATGGAACCGCTCGAAGAATCCGTCTACCTCGATCAGGTGAGATTGCTCGCCGTCGATCATCGCGCTGATGTCGACGTTTATCCCAACGAATATTTCGCCAGCAATCCGCCGTACCCGCCGTTCAAGGTTGTGTTCAGTCGCGATGCGCATCCGCCCGCTGGTGCCTGGGACGAGCACGGCCACAACGTCCTTCCCGATTTGCTGGCGCGTCGTTATTTCGGCGACTTCAAAGTGCTTTCATTTATGGGATTCACCGAGCCCCACAGCCTGGAACTTGATCTCGGCGAGCCGTACCGCGGTGGTCCGCTATGGCTGCTGATGCATGGCGAGATCGAATATTTCTCCGCGACCAGCATGTACGCCGCCGATCAAGCCCATCTGCGCCCCTTTGCGCCGTATGTCGAAGCGCAAGTCTCGGCTGGTAACGGTGCAAAAGAAAAATGGATCCGCGTTGTCGATGACATAGGATTCCCCGCCGGTGGCGCACGCACCATGACCGCCGATCTCACCGGCAAACTTCCGCCAGGTACGCGGCGCATTCGTATCACCACCAATCTGCAGATCTATTGGGACAACATCCTGATAAGCCGAACGAGCCAGGAGCAAAGCCATGATCAGAGGGCTCGTCTGACTTCCGTGCCGCTGGCGCGTGCCGAACTGAATTTCCACGGATTTCCGCTGAAGATCGAAAACCAGCCGCCCGGCAACGTGAAATACATTTACGAAAAGGTCAGCGCCACTGGTCCCTACACGCGGCCCGCCGGTGCTTATACCCGCTATGGCGATGTGCGGCCGCTACTTGACGCGGTCGATGATAAGTTTGTCGTCTTCGGCTCAGGCGATGAAGTTGCCCTCGATTTCGATCCGGCGAAGTTACCCGCCCTGCCGCGCGGCTGGGTGCGTGACTATTTCTTCATCGCCAACGGATACGAAAAAGACATGGACTTCTATGCCTACCGCGGCGATACGGTTGACCCTCTCCCGTTCGGCGACATGCGCACTTATCCATATCCCGGCCAATCTTTTCCCGCCGATGCCGAGCACCTGAACTACTTACTCGAATACAACACCAGGTTCATGTCGGGGAACGAGGCGAGCGGATATTCCTTCCAATACCCCGACCACCGCTGATCGGTAGCGCCGGCATCCTGCCGGCTGTCCCGAGGGCGTCTCGCCCTCGACGCGGAGGGCTAGGACCCCGAAGGACAGCCGCCGAGACGGCGGCGCTACTCCCTATCGCGCTACAATCACTGTGCATGCGGGCTGGGCAGATTATTATTTTGTGGATCGCCTTCACCGGCCTGTTGTCGGCCCAGCGCGCGCCCCAAGGCCCAACGGGGTCCGCTGCTAAGATTCCTCCCGCGCGTACTGAAAAGAAGTCACCGGCGCCCAAACTCACCGCTCCCGTTCCAATCTTTCACGACATCGCTGCCCAAGCCGGCCTGACCGCTTCCCACATCTCCTCGCGCGAAAAATATTACGTCATCGAATCCATGAGCGGCGGCGTCGGGCTGTTCGACTGCGACAATGATGGCAAACTCGATATTGTGATGGTGAACGGCTCGACCGTCGATCGCTATAAGCAGGGTGGCGATCCTCTAGTCACGCTCTGGCATCAGGATGCCAACCTCAAGTTCACCGACATCACCGAGAAGGCTGGACTCACGCGCAAAGGTTGGGGCATGGGCGTTGCCGTCGCCGACTTCGACACTATCGCAACAAGGGCAATTGCACTTTTGAAGACGTCACCGACAAGGCTGGAGTGCGTGGCGGCGGCTTCTCTACGGGCGCGGCCTGGGCGGATTACGACCGCGACGGCAATGTCGATTTGTTCGTCTCACGATATGTTCACGTGGACATGAACGACTTGCCCGCTTTCGGCTCGACCAAGTTCTGCCAGTTCAAAGGCGCGCCGGTGCAGTGCGGACCGTGGGGCATGGAGGGAGAAACCGATCTGCTCTACCACAACCGCGGCGACGGCACGTTTGAAGAAGTCTCAAAGAAAGCCGGCGTTGACGATCCCGAAAAATATTACGGACTGGGCGCGACCTGGGGCGACTACGACAACGACGGCTGGCCCGATTTGTTCGTCGCCGATGACGCCACTCCGAATCATCTCTATCACAACAATCACAATGGCACGTTCAGCGACGAGGCCATGGTCGGCGGCATTGCGCTAAACAGTGAAGGGCAGGCGCTCGGATCCATGGGCGTGACTTGGGGCGATTACGATCACAGCGGACGCCTCTCGATGTTCATCACCGAATTTGCCGACCAGCCCAACACGCTTTATCTCAATCATGGCACGCGCGGATTCGAAGATGTTGCCATGTCGTCGCATCTCGGCCAACCCAGCTTGCCGCTGGTCGGATGGGGTACGGCGTTCTTCGACATGGACAATGACGGCTGGCTCGATCTGTTCGTGGCCAACGGACACGTCTATCCGCAGATGGACATGGTGAAGGGAAGCGCCGCTTACGCCGAGCCGATGCTGTTGCATCGCAACTTGCGCAATGAAACGTTCGAAGAAGTTTCGAAGGCCGCAGGGTTGGCCGACATGCCGTTGAAATCTCGGCGGGGCGCTGCTTTTGGCGACGTCGCTAACAATGGCAACGTCGATATCGTTGTGCTCAACGTAGGAGAGCCGCCATCGCTATTGTTCAACACAAATAAAATCGCGAACCATCGTGTGCTCTTCCGTCTGGTTGGAACAAAAAGTAATCGCGCCGCAATCGGCGCGCGCGTCACCATTCATGCCGGAGGAATGACGCAGTTCGACGAAGTGCGCGGCGGCGGCGGTTATCTTTCGCAGAACGATCTGCGCCTTCATTTCGGACTCGGATCGGCCACAAAAATTGATTTGGTGGAAGTGCGCTGGCCCTCAGGCAAGGTCGAGACCTTGAAAGACGTTCCCGCCGACAAGATTTACACGATCGTGGAAGATCACGGAATCCAAGATTCCGCGCCATTTAGTGATGTCCCCGCTCACTTACCATAGTTCTTCGGCAACGCCTTGGCCAACTCCCTCCATCCCACCAGCACGAATCCCTGCTCTTTCAGAAACTGGCGGAACTCCGGGCTCTTGACCATATCCAGGTCATGTTGCCGCCATGCGGCGCCCCAATCGGGATGATCGTAGGTCGCTCCCCGCATCTCTTCGTCGTCATATGCAAGATGCACAATGACCTGGTAAACGCCGGGACTGAGCGCTTCAAGTTGCTTCCGGTACCACGCGTTCCAGTCCTTGGCTTCGGTTCCCGGTTCGATTTCGATTACCTTCTGGACCAGGACTTCTGCTGCGGGCGGCGAGACTCCCGCAGGTGCGTGAGTGCCGCCCATGGCCTCCAGGATGGGCAAATCGTAGTTGTAGCCCATTTTCTGATAGACCTTGTACAGATCGGTCGAGCCGAACAGTACGCCCATGTGAGTGTCCAGGTGTGTCAGGTGAATGCCCGCAGACTGGGCGCGGTCAATTTGCGCGTGCAGTTCGGTTTCTACTTCAGAGAGTTTGGCATTTCGCGCGACGTCGGGTGTGTCGAGTGGAAGATACCCATCCGGGTCCAGCAGGCTAGGTACCTTGTCTTTCGGGCTCACAGGCCCCCAGCGAAGAGTAGTCCACTCGCTGTTGAGAGCCTGGTGAATTCCGACATCGGCGTCGGGGTGCTCCCTCGCCCACTTCGCCACCTCGGGAAACCACGGGCAGGGAACCAGGATGCTGGCCGACGTAATCCATCCCTTCTCGAGAGCTTCGAACGTGGCCCGGTTGACGGAATGGTTCATGCCAAGGTCGTCCGCGTGAATCACCAGCAGACGCGCCGAGGCGGGATAGCCCAGGCGCTCCTGCACACTCTGACCGGTCGTCTTGTGGACAGTCGTGTCTTGCACGGTCTGTGCGAAGCCTTGCGCCAAGCAGACAATAAGGAGCAGGATTGTAAAACGTATTCTTTGTTTCATGATAGTGGACTCGCGCTCATCACATTCCGTCGAATTCCGCCAGATTCTTGAGGTTCACCAAGATTCGGCAAGAATCGTTTTAATACAGGTGCTTTTTCATTGACAGAATATCCCTTCCGTATAGAATTCGAGAAGAATTTTGTGTGTCCACGAGTGATTCCCCGTACCCCGTTATCTCCGCAAGATCAGGATAATGGGGTTTTATTTTGAGAACGTGAATGAGTTCCACGGCCAACCCGCCCGCTGACGTCCCCCGCCTGAGGCGGTCGCTCACTCTTTGGGACCTGATTCTGTATGGCGTGATCGTGATTCAGCCGGTCGCCCCGATGTCGGTGTTCGGTGTGCTCAGCGACCGCGGACATGGACATGTGGTCACGACGATCCTGATCGCCATGGTGGCGATGCTGTTCACCGCCATCAGCTATGGCCGCATGGCGCGCGCCTATCCCAGCGCCGGATCGGCCTTCACCTACGTTGGCCAGGAAATCAATCCCGCTCTTGGTTATGTCACCGGCTGGAGCATGGTGATGGATTACATGCTCAATCCGATCATCTGCACCATCTGGTGCAGTCAGCAGGCGCATGTGTTTGCTCCCGGCGTGCCGTACTGGGCGTGGGCTATTTTCTTTGCGCTGGTGTTTACGCTGCTGAACATCCAGGGAGTGAAGACCTCGGCTCGGGTGAACTCGGCGCTGGCAGCGGGAATGGGGGTGGTGATTGCGATTTTCTTTGTCGTTGCGGCGCGCTACATCTTTGGGCATCCGCACGATGGCGCTGGCTTCTATACGCGACCCTTCTATGACCCCAACTTGTGGAACACGAAGGCTGTGCTCGGTGGAACATCGATCGCGGTACTCACCTACATCGGCTTCGACGGCATCTCCACGCTCTCGGAAGAAGCGGAAAATCCGCGCCGCAACATTCTGCTGGCAACCGTGCTCACCTGCGTCGTGATCGGCATTCTATCTGCCGTAGAGGTGTATGCCGCGCAGTTGATCTGGCCCGCATCGCAGCCTTTTCCGGACGTCGATACTGCCTTCGTTCACGTCGCCGGCCGCGCCTGGAAGCCGATGTTTGGCATTATCGGATTCACATTGCTGGTGGCGAACTTCGGATCGGGCATGGGTTCGCAGATCGGCGCTGCCCGACTTCTCTACGGGATGGGACGAAGCAATGCGCTTCCGAAGTCGTTCTTCGGGGTCGTCGACGCGAAGCATCGAGTGCCGCGGAACAATGTTTTGTTTGTGGGTGCGATCGCGCTGATTGGCGCGTTCGTGATGAGTTATGGTCTCGGCGCTGAGATGCTCAATTTCGGCGCTCTCATCGCCTTTATGGGCGTGAACGCTGCCGCTTTCATGCGCTACGTGGTGCGTGACCAAAAATGGACGCTGTCGTTCGTCGTTCCGCCCGTCCTCGGCTTCGTGATCTGCTTTTTCCTCTGGGTGAGCCTCAGCACTCCCGCCAAGATCGCCGGCAGCATCTGGATGGCAGCAGGAATCGCCTTCGGCGCATGGAAGACGCGCGGTTTTCGCGGAGACCTGGTGAACTTCGATCTACCACCCGAAGAGGATGTGTAGAAGGTGAGAGGTCAGAGGTCAGATTGCAGAGGTGAAAACCGCTAGACCTTAGAAGCCCATTGATTTTCACCTCTGCAATCTGACCTCTGACCTTTGCAATCGCCCTACTCCACGTTCCAGCCGCTCATTTCGACCTCTGGCTTCGCCGCTCCCAAGCTGCTCGCGCGATAGGTAGCCGTGATCTCCCGCTTTTCGCCGGGCAGCAGCGAGATGTAATTGTCCTGCCAGACCACCGGCAGAATTTCCTGGCCGCCTTTGCCTTTGTCGAGCTTCAGGCGCACGAAGAACGCCACAGTCTTGCTGGGATTTTCAATGATGACATGTGTTACCGAATCGTTCTCCAGTTTCTCCGTGCGGCTCGACAAATTCAGCTTCACCCTTGGCAACTGCGCGAGCGAAGTGTAGTCCGCATACGACGCGGTCGGAGTCGTGTACCAGTTCGACTTTGACCAGTCGAGCGTTTCCGGCTTCGTCGAGAGCCAGTAGAAATTCGATCCAACCAGCTTGCCGCTGCCATCGGTGATACGGAGATCCAGGAAGTATGCCGTCGACAGTCCCTCAATCTGCGGAAGCTCAAACACCTTTGACGTGCTATCGGCGGCCGCATCGAGCGCAGTGTCTTTCGAAAACATCTGCGTTCCATCCAGATTGAATACCCGCACCGCCAGCTTCAGCCCCTTGGCGTCCACATATTGGCTGCTCACCAGCCACACGGAGTGATCGTCGTATCCATAAACTGGGTCGAGCGTCTGCATCGCTTTTTTCGCGCCGAAATATCCGCCGCCCGGCCGCAAATAGTAATCGTAGAGATGCCAGATCATCGAGGGCCACGCGTTATTCAGCATCCACTGGATCACTCCCGTCGAAGTGTACTTGTTGCGGCTGTAGGCCTCGTACATGGCGCGCACGCCTTCGTAGGTCATGAGCTGCGATTTGTAGGTGTAGTCTTCCGCGCTGCCGGCCTTTCCATAGCGCGCGTTCAGGGCGTCGGTAAACACTTGTATCGTTTTGAAGGACCCGCCGCCCGCGTGGAAATTCCAGTGCTGATCCAACGGCCCATCCACCGTCCAAAGATGATCCTTGGGAACCATGCGCTCGACGCTCTCGATCGGCGGAACTGCCGGTCCCATGCTGGTTTCGGAGTTGAAGCCGTAGGCGCCTCCACATCCGCCCACGTTGCAGGATATTTCTTCCGAGTGCAGATGTTGATCCGTTTCCCAATAGGAGGGCGCTACGTATTCATAAGGCCCGCTCATCTTCACGCCGCTTCCGCCCGTCACCGTTGTCCGCTTCGCCGTGGCCGAAGACATGATCGGATTCGGCCACCGCAGGTCCGATTCAATCTTCAGGTACATCTCTTCCACGTCCGGCGGAGGAGGATTGTCGCTGCCATTCAGCCACATCACCATGCTGGGATGGCTCCTCAGCCGGTAGATCTGATCGCGCAAGGAGGACTTTGCGATCTCGAAGTCCTCATCTTTCCAGCTTCCCCAGTGCTCCCAGAAATCGCAGCAGCACCAGCCAGCCATCACCAGGATGCCTTCGCGGTCGGCTGTCTCAAAAAATTCCTCGGTCTCGAGTTTGCCTTCCAGCCGGACCGTATTCAGTCCCATGTCGCGCACGTAGCGGAACTCATCGGCGAGCCGCTCGGAGGTTTCTCGCATCATCATGTCGGGCGTCCAGCCGCCGCCGCGAATCAGGATATTCTTGCCGTTGATGTGGAAGGCGCGTCCGCCGACCGAATTAAAGTCGGACGTGATTTCGCGAATGCCGAACTCGGTGGTCGAGTGGTCGCTGACTGCGCCGTTGATCTCGAACTCCATCGAGAGCGGGTAGAGATTGGGCTTGCCCATTTGCGTGGGCCACCACAGGCGCGGGTTCGCGAAGACGAGTTGCTGGAACTTGTCGGCTGTGAAAGTAACGTCTTTCGACTCGTTGGGCGCGAGTTCGACATCCTGTTCAAACTTGACGCTCTCGATCACGCCTTTCAG
>WNEZ01008402.1_pt1 | contig 10823 bp, 12 predicted proteins | sample 5400521 | NCBI WGS metagenome assembly WNEZ01 (sample SAMN13153339, study PRJNA577476) | soil metagenome | isolation source: 120 cm saprolite under Douglas fir tree site 2 hole 1 replicate 1 | place: USA:California | collected 2015-04-18
CGGTTTTCCGGAAAGTAAAATGCGCCAGATGATAAGCGATAAACGCGAGCACGATCAATCCGCTCATCACCATGTGTCGTGACGCGAATGTGGCTTTTACGTGTTGTTTGTTGATGTACGGCTCTGGCCGGGCGCGCCGATTTTCAAACGCCAGTTGGATGGTCACATAAATGTGAATGATAACCGTGGCGAGCAGAAAGATGCGGATCAACCACAGCAGCGGACCGAGATCGTGAAGGTGTTGCGAATAACCATTGATCCAATCCGGGCCGATAAAAATTTGCAGATTTCCGAGCAAATGTCCGATGACAAAAAGGATTAGAATGATGCCGGTGATCGCGACGATCATTTTCTTCCCAACCGAGGAGCGATAAAAGGCCGCTAAAACGTTCACGTTAACTTCGCGCGCTCTGACGAACAGCGCGTGGGTTTGAGATTATGGACGCCGCTTGGAGCGTCAAGAACGCTCTGGATTGTTGCGCTCGGTTTTTTGCTTGTCGCTCGACGGAGTGATTCACTCACTCCCGCTCGTTCACCCTGTTGGGCTCCCCGTCTACGCGCGCCGCTCCCGCGACTGCGTGTTCTCACCCTACCGGCTACACACCTTCAACGACGATCATATTTGTCTTTGCGGTGCGATGGCGCATTTTGCGTGGTTCACGGTAATCCTCGCAATTCAACCAATCCTTTGCGCGCTGCGTGGATTGGAATTGAAGGACGACGATGCGCTTGGGATTCCAATCGCCTTCAAGCACTTCAGTAGCACCGCCGCGGACGATGTATTTGCCGCCGTACTTCTCGACGGTCGCGCCTGCGAGTTTCTTGTATTCCTCGTATCCGGCCGGATCGAGAATATCGATTTCAACGATCACGCATGCAGACATCTTAGGAAGTGAGAAGTAAGAAAGAAAAATTGAAAAGTAACAGGTCAGCGTCCGTTTCTGCCAGTACGGTCTTTTGCGGCTAACTCGGGAATTCTTTTCCGGCGCCGGAGTCGCAACCAGTTGTTCCAGGTTTTGCGGAGGCTATCGCGCGGTGTCTGATATTTCTGGTTCAGCTCATTGCTCTTGAGGATCTGCGCGAGAATGCCTTTCACGGAAAAATCGTCAGTGTTCACAATCGTGTAAGCAGTCCCGACGGCGGCGGCATGATGTGCGTCGCTGGCAGCCGTCATGGGTAAGCCGCGAATCTGCGCATACTTGAAGGCATAACGATTGTAGCGGCGCAACGTGGTCGCGGCATTGAACACCTCGATGGCATCAACCGGCAGGGTTTCCAAAGTCGAAAAACGGATTCCCGCGCGAAACAGGTCGTAGGGATGCGGCGGAATGGCGAGACCGCCGCGTTCATGAATCATTTCGCAGACCCTCTGTGCCGGCTTTCCTTTCAAGTACGGAAGCTCCGCGCCGATGCAAAGAAGGTGACCATCGGCGGTCGTCACCTCGACGCCGGGCAAAATTAGGAAATTATCGACCGGCAAACCGTCCAGCCGCATCAAGCCTTTCTCGAGCAGGTAATTGACGGCGTCACAGGTGTTGTGATCGGTGATCGCGATCCCGTGCAACCCTTTGGCGCGCGCGGCGGCGATCAAGTCTTCCGGGCTGGAAATGCCGTCCGCGGAAAAAAAAGAATGCGTGTGCAGGTCGATATTGAACGGCATTGTTAGGAGGCTAATTTGGAGCGCGCAAAATGGAAAGCGTTGCTTTTAAGGAATGGGCCATTGTCTGTGAGGCGCTGGGACGCGGCAGGCAAAGTATCATTCTGCGCAAAGGCGGAATCGCTGAAGGCCGGGGCGGATTCCGTTTTCGGCATCGCGAATTTTTTCTGTTCCCGACGTTCTTCCACGAGCAACCGGAGAAAGTCCGCGAGGCCGGTCGGCGCGGCGGCACGGACTCCTCCCGTTGCGAGACCGACATCAAGTTTCCAGCGGGATCGGACGACAAAATCGACATCAACTTTTTTGCGAAGCTCGAGCTTGTAAAAACGATCACTTCTTGGAAAACGGCGCAGGCGCTGGAGCCGCTACACATTTTGAAACGGGAAGTGGTTCGAGAGCGTTTCGAGTATGATAAGGCGCAGGGCTTACAGGTTGCTTTCGTCCGCGTTTTTCGGGTCGTGCCGTCCTGGAAGTTTCCAAATCAAAAATCGTACGGCGGTTGTCGATCCTGGGTGAAATTGCCGGAACCGCCAGGTGAACTGTGTTTCGAGCCGGTTCTGGATGACGCCAAACACTCGCGGCTCCGGAATGAATTTACTAAGATTACTCAACGCCCAGAAGCAGTCCCCTCACGCGGTTAAACCAGCTCTTCGACGAGAATGCCCTGCTCGGCTGTGCTTTCTTCCTGAATACGATTGAACTGGTGGTCGTACAGCCGGCGATAGTAACCGGATTTCTCCAGCAGCTCGGAGTGTGTGCCGATTTCCTTGATACGGCCGCAATCCATGACCACGATTTGGTCGGCCGATAAAACTGTGGAGAGCCGGTGGGCAATTGCGATTACCGTGCGTCCGGCAGTGAGTTTTTCGAGCGCCTTTTGAATTTGCTTTTCCGATTCGGAATCGAGCGATGATGTCGCCTCATCGAGCAGAAGGATCGGCGCACTTTTCAGGACAGCGCGCGCAATCGCGAGGCGCTGCTGCTGGCCACCGGAGAGAAGACAGCCTTTATCGCCAATCACCGTTTCGTAGCCCTGCGGTTGCGCCATGATGAAGTCGTGCGCGAATGCAGTGTGTGCTGCTTCATAAATTTCCTCCGGCATGGCATCGAGTCGTCCGAACTGGATATTTTTGAAAATCGTGTCGTGAAATAAAAATGTCTCTTGAGTGACGAGGCCGATCTGCTCTCGCAGCGATCGTTGAGTGACCGACCGCAAATGGCGGCCATCGATCTTCACAGCCCCGGAAACCGGATCGTACAAGCGCAAAATGAGCGAGAGAATCGTGCTTTTGCCCGCGCCGCTCGCACCGACCAGCGCGTAGGTTTTCCCAGGCTCGATGCGCAAATTGATGTTGCTGATCGCGTTGGTAACAGTGCCTGCATAGCGAAACGTTACATTTTCAAAATCAATTCTCCCTTGCGAAGAAGTCAGGACGGCGGCGTTTGGCGCGTCCCGAACGGTTGGCTCGGAATCAAGAAGCGCGAAAAGCGCGGTGGTCGCAGCGATCGAGTTCTGCATCATGATGTGAATTTTGCTAAGTGTTTTGATCGGGTCGTAGAGAATGAAGATTCCTGAGATCAGCCCAAAGAAGCGGCCGGCGCTCAGATTCGTCGCGTAAACGTAAAGCAACGCCATGCCCACTCCGATGGCAGCGATTGTTTCGACCAGCGGGCCTACCGCTTCCATAGAGCGGATCATGCGCATCATGTTTGAGAACTGCAATTGGTTGCTGCGCTTGAACGCCTTTTCCTGATGCGCCTCACGCGCGAACGACTTGATCACGCGAATGCCAGCAAATGTTTCCTGCATCGTCACCACCATTTCACCCATGCCTTGATACTGATTTTGCACCGCCTTTCGCGCGCGGCGGCCATAAATGCGGAGCGGCAGCAAACAGGTTGGAAAAAGAATCAGTGTCACCACCGTGAATCTCCAATCCATCAGGAGGAGGACAGTGATTCCACCAACAACGGCGATTGGCTGTTTAAAAAGATCGCTGCTGACGCTGGTCAACGCCATTTGCATGGCGCGCGTGTCGTTGGTAATGCGGGACATCAAAAACCCCGAGCGCATCTTGTTGAAGAAGTCCATCGAGTGCCGAACCATCTTGCTAAAAAGCTGCCCGCGAATATCGGTGACGACCTTGTTGCTCACCCACTGCATATAGTAGGTGTTCCCAAATGAGCAGATGCTGCGCGCCATCATCACGGCGGGAATGGCAAGGCAAATGAGTGCCAGAGAGTTAATTTTGGGGCCCGCGTTTAAGACTTCAAGATTCGAGCGCAAGGCCATTGGGTTGGGAGCGGCTCCGTGGAAGATAGTGCTTGTCACCCGGGCGACGACGAGCGGAAGGAGCGAATTAACCATGCCGAAGGCCACACCCAGCGACAGGCCCAGGATGAAACGCACCTTGTACGGCTTGACGTAGCCATAGAGCCGCCGATACGGGCCTGAGGCTGCCCGAAGGGTCTGCCAGAATGACTGCTTTTTCTTTGCGCCTTTTCCGTTGCTCATGAAGTTTGCACTGTCGCCTGAGGCGAGAGCAGCGAATCCATAGCACCGATTACCGCTTCCGTCGAGATTTGGCGCATTGGCAAACGTGGCCGGACGGCCGAAAACTCGGTCAATGGAGTGGCTGATCCTCCTTGCAAGATCAGCGCAGGACTTTCCCGCGGTCGCCAGTGAAACGGATTGGTTGGGCCGAAAAGAATCACTTGCGGTGTTTGCGTTGCTGCCGCGAGATGCATCGGAGCGGAGTCGACTGTGACGAGAAGTCGCGCCTGCCCGATGAGCGCTGCCAGGGCGAGCAAATCTGTTTTTCCAGAAAGATCGACAGCCGGTTGCCGTAATCTGTCTTTGATTTCACCAAGATGTTCCTGTTCGAGTTTTGAACCTCCTCCAGTAAGCACAGCGCTAATGCGCGAATTGGATTGAGCATGATCGATTGCATCGGCCCAACGTTGCGGTTCCCAAAATTTCTCTACGCGCGCAGACCCTGGATGAAAAATGACATAGGGTTCATTGATCTTCGAATCGCGCCGAAGCGCATTCGCTTTTTCGCATGCTGTCCGTGGCAATTCCAGATGTAGCGCGCGGGAAGCCCCGCGGATGCCGAGTGGCCCAAGTAAAGCGAGATGATATTCGACGGTGTGCATGTCCCGCATGCGGACGGCTACAAATTTGTTGTAAACATGGGCCCGTCTTTTTGACTGATCGCGTACCCGATAGGACACGATGCGTTTCCGCGCGCCGGATAAAAACGCAAGAAATGCGGAGCGATCGTTCCGTGTGAAATCGATGCAGCAATCAAATTTCTCACGGGCGATGGCAAGAAACAGGGCAAGGTCGTGCAAATTACGCCGCGCTAGCAAGACTCGGTCCACATTCGAGATGGCCGGTAGCAAGGCGGCGCATTCATTGGAAACGACGAGCGTCACGCGCGCATCAGGAAAATTTTCGCGCAAAGTCGCGATGGCTGGGATTGTCAGGATCAGATCGCCGATCCGTTTGAGTTGAAGGAGCAGAATATTCACGAATAAGATCGCGCTGCTAGACTAGCACAAGCGTTCTGCCTGCGACTGTAGTTGCGAGGTAGACCGGAGGTTTACGTCGCTTTCTGCATCGCAATTTCGTAAGCGTCCAGCAATCGCCTTCGAAAATGATCCCAAGTGAAATTTTCAACTACGCGGCGCCTTGCTGCGCTGCCCATCCGCTCGACGATTTCAGGATGTCGATATAGATGCTCGAGCGCTGCGGCGATCGCCTCAACATCTCCCGGTTGCACGATAACTCCATCCATGCCATCGCGCACAACATCGCCCGCCTCGCGCGTGGTGATTTGCGGCAACCCGCAGGCGGCTGCTTCATATGTGACTTTGGCGCTACCCTCCCATTGCGATGGAAAAACATGAACCGTGCTTTGGCTGAGATAATTTTCCGGATCGTGCACAAATCCCACAACGCGAATGTTATCGCGCCAGAATTGCTTGAGATACGGCTTCGCTTCATCGTGGACGTAACCGACAAGCCACAACTGGGCGTCTGGCAGATTCAGGCGATGCCATGCTTCGAGCACATGGTGAATGCCCTTGCGTTTAATTAATGCGCCGGCAAAAACCGCCCGGAATTTTGCTGGGCGCTGGCCCGGCTTGAAGCGCCCCCCATCCACTCCGCGCGGGAGGTAAAATAGTTTTTCCTTGGGGAATCCGCGTGCTCGAAACGTGTCAGCTGCTATCTCCGATAAAACGAGCAGCAGATCGGCTAGTTTGTATTCTTCGACGAAACGCTTTCGATTGAGCAGCAATCCCTGTTTCCACTTTCGGAACCCCGAAGCACTGCTTGTCGATTTAGCAATTTCCGGCCGACCAACTTTCGCTTTCCCGCCATCGCGATGCCAGGTTGGAATCTCGAGGATTGAAGGGATGCGGCGTTGTTTCGCAACTTGAAGCGAGCGCAAACAGTCACCCGACCAGCTGTGAAATAAATCGTAACGTCCGGTCGCCAGGTGCCGGGATGCGATCCAATCGAGATATTTCTTTTTCGCGCCGTAATAGTAAGGCCGATCGAAAAACGAGATGAGACGCACCGGATGCCAGCGTAGAGAATGGATCAGCGACGCGGGAATTTCCTTCTGCCGGTTGTCGTAAGCGATTGCTTTTGCCAGAAATCCCCCCCGATACGACGCGCGCAGGGTTTCAAATGCGTCGGTGTCGAGACCCGACCCACCGATGCGCGCGAAGATCGAGTAGAGCAAATGTTTCGGCAACTTACGCGTCGGAGGTGAGGCAGACCGTACTGGTGGAGGAGCGTTTAAAGTTTCACCAGGCATCCGGTTACAACTATTCTGGCGAACGTGGAGCAAGTAAAGTGTCGTTCTGTGTCGTGTCCAGCGGAGCCTCCCGCTCCTGCGGGATCATCGTTTAGTTTGCGACGCAGCGGTTCTTCTAAACAGAAAGAGATTTTCCGCTGCGCTCCGCTCTGGTCGAAATAACAAGATGCATTTAAAAGGTCCGCTCGATATGACAAAAAAACTCAGCATCGGTTTTGTTCGGCGCGGCTATTCGCAGACCGGCGGCGCGGAATCGTACTTAAAACGGCTCGCGCGCGGAGTAGTGGAAGCCGGACACGATGTACAACTCATTACGACGAACAAATGGCCGCAGACCGAGTGGCCATTCGGTGCAATCCGCCGCATGCAGTCCGCATCGGCAATCGGGTTTGCCAACGAGTTAGAGCAAATGCGACCGCAGATTCGCTGCGATCTCTTGGTGAGCCTCGAGCGCGTCTGGGGTTGTGACGTTTACCGTGCCGGCGACGGTGTCCATCGTGCCTGGTTGGCTCGCAAAAGAACATTTGAAATGCCGCTGGAGCGATTTGTTCGAGGGCTGAATCGCAAGCATCGCGACATTTTGCAACTCGAAAGAGCTCTCTTCGTAAATCGCGGCGCGGGCAGAGTTATCGTCAATTCGCAAATGATCAAAAGCGAGATTGTCGATCTGTATGGCTATCCCGCGGAGAAGATCGATATCGTCCGCAATGGCGTCCCGCTCGAGCAATTTCGTTTCGACCCTAAGCTGCGGGAAAAATCCCGTGACGAGTTGAAGGTTAAGCCGGGCGAAATTGCGCTGTTTTTCGCGGGCTCGGGTTGGGCACGCAAGGGTTTGCGGTTCGCGATCGCGGCGATGGCGCTCTGCCACAATCGACGAATGCGTTTGCTTGTCGCCGGTCGGGGAAGCAAGCGCTCTTACAAATCAAAGCGCGTCCAGTTTCTTGGCGAACTTGCGGATATTGTGCGCATTTACTCGGCGGCGGACATTTTCATTCTGCCAACGATTTATGATCCATTTTCTAACGCCTGCCTGGAAGCTCTCGCTTGCGGACTTCCGGTGATCACAACTTGTGACAATGGTTTCAGCGAGATAATTGAGGATGGCGTGCACGGATCGATCGTCGATCACGCAGGAGATCTAGTTGGTTTGCGTGACGCTATTGGCTTCTGGTCTGATCCTTCGCGCAGCGCCACTACAAGATCGGCAAACATCCAGCTTGCGGCGCAGTTCGACATTTCCAAAAGCGTCGACCAAACGCTCAAGATTTTACTTCAAGTTGCGGCCGCGCGTACATCGAAGGCAGCTTACGTTGCAGAGCGATAAACAGGGGTCATATGGTCAGAGATCAGAGTTAGAGGTCAGGCGTTAGTAACCTATATGCTCGCGACCACTTTCGGAGCGCGGAATGCCCCTTTGTCCTCGGCCAAATGTAACACCTACGGAAAGATGGTCCCTAGTTGTCCCTCCTGCCCAGCAAACACGACGAGCACTTTGGCCGGGATTGTACCTCGGTTGAAGGCATTGTGCCACGTCTGCACAGCCCCAACAAACGCCTGTCCCGCCCGGTACGTCAGGTGTCTGTGGTCATCAAGCTCTATGGTTACTTCTCCTTCCAACACATAGTTCGCGCTGGGGACCGGATGCATATGGCAACCTGTTTCTCCTCCCGGGGCAATCTCTAGGAGAAGCGTGGTAATTTGAGCGTGAGCATCGGGTAGCGAATATCCAGACCAACCTCTGTCTTTGTCGTCTGGATCAGAGGAGTCGCTTTGAAGCCGACCTGGCTCAAGCCTACCCGACTAACGAGTTAAGCTACTAAGGCGGTCCCTATCGAAACTAAACACTTGCGTGACATGCCGGGTGTCTCCTTTGTCTTTGTGAAAGACATTGATTCGAATCGCCGGCGGGTTTCGTTTCAGGCCGTGGCTAACGCGGCATCCACATCCGGGAAAATCTGAAATACCTGATCAAGCCGCGAGATTTCGAAGATCGAGCGCACCGTCTCTTGCAAACCAGCCAGCGCGAATTTGCCGCCGTAGGCTTCAACCTTCTGCATTGCTTCGATAAGTGCCGCCAGTCCCGCGCTGTCGATGTAAGTTACGCGGGAAAGATCGACAACCAATTGTTTCGGTTTTTTCTCGAGCATTCTGTTGAGGGACGCCGTAACGGTGGGTGAAACGTGCAGATCGATTTCGCCTTCGAGCGGCAGCACATTTGGGCGGTCTTTACGGGGCGTTGGAACGCCGGGCGAAGCGGATTTTTTCATTCAAACCTTCAATCGTCGATGAATCACCATCCGAGCGTATCGATTATGCCTTTTACATTCGACAGATCATCGATCAAGAAATCGGGCTGGTATTTTGCAAGCTGGTCGCGACTCCATATGCCGGTTGCAACGGCGATGGTGCGTGCGCCAAGCGCTTTGCCACAGGCAATATCGCGCGGCGTGTCGCCGATCACGTCGATCTCGGATGCAGAAAATCCGCGGCCATGCTTTTCCTTTGCGCGCGCGCGCGCGAATGATCCGAGCCGGTTGCGATCGTGATGATCGTCGGCAAAGGCGCCGAACTCAAAAAAGTGCCAGACGCCATAGTGTTCAAGCTTGAGCTGCGCTCCGCGCGAGACATTCCCAGTGAGAAGCGCGAGCACGAGATGTCGCCGCGACTTTAGTCTCTGAAGCAACTCAATGCGCTGACGTTTTCGTTCGTCTCGGGAATTTTGTGCTTGTTGAGTATGCTGACGACGATGCCCGAATCGGTCATACCCGCGATTTCGATGTCGCGCAGGTCATCGGCGATGCCGAAGCGCTCTCTAAAGGCGGATTTGAGCGCGTGCACGCCGGCGCCGCCCGAATGGATGAGCGTTCCATCAATGTCGAAAAGAAGGAGGCGCCTGTGCGCTTTTGTCATGTCGAGTGGGGTCGAGACATCTCGCCAATGAAATCCGGCGCCTTGCGCGGACTGGCAACTGCGGAATGTCTTCCGTAGCGGACTTCTCTAAGCGTCGCATTAATTCGAGCAACGGTCCAGACAGGCACTACAAGCTGGGCGCGTGCATCATGAGCACTGCGATCATACTGCCAAGAAATACGAGCAGCACAATCGCCATACCGACAAAAAAAGCTGTGCGGATGGGGTCCTTCTCGGCTTTCTGACGGGCGAACGGGGATGCATTGCCAAAATCGACCGGTACGGCGCTCGATTCCGCCGCTCTGGTTTTGATCTCCTCAAGCTGAGGCAACGGTTGCGATCCGCTCGTGTCCGGTTCGTAGCGGGCCTCGGCGGCGCCAAAGCGAATCCGGTCGTCAAGGTGGAGCATCGTTTCCGTGACTGGGATGCCGTTGACGCGTGTGCCATTGGTCGACTCCAGATCCTTCAACCGGTAAGTCTCTCCGGCCAGCTGTAATTGCGCGTGATAGGTCGAGACCGATGGATCGTTAATGATTATAGTGTTGTCCGGGCCGCGCCCGATCGTGATCAGATCTTCGACCAGCTCATGCGCAATCCCGCTTATGACTAACTTCGGCATTTTGTCGATCTAATGTAGAATTGAGAACTGGCATGTCGAGCAGAGTCGAGAACATTTCTCATTGTTAATCGGGTAGAGTAAGAGATGGCCCGACTTCGTTCGGAATGACAAGGAAGTGCTTCTCACGGTGAATTGACCCACCAGCCGCGCACTCGCATAGTGCGGCTCTCATGGCGATTGAGTTGACGCGGAATTTTTGCATCATCGCGCACATCGATCACGGCAAGACGACTTTGTCGGATCGATTGCTCGAGTGCACGGGCACGATCCATGAGCGAGAAAAGCAGGACCAGCTTCTCGACTCAATGGACCTGGAGCGGGAGCGGGGGATCACGATCAAAGCGCATCCGGTGGCGATGCATTACACGAGCGAGCGCGGCGAAACGTTTCGGCTGAACCTGCTCGACACTCCGGGACATGTCGATTTTGCCTATGAAGTTTCGCGAAGCCTTGCCGCATGCGAGGGCGCGGTGTTGGTTGTGGATGCGGCGCAAGGGGTAGAGGCGCAAACCGTAGCGAATGTTCATCTCGCTCATAAGCAGGGGCTCACGCTTGTTCCGGTCATTAACAAGATCGATCTGCCGAACGCCGATGTGGCTTCGGTGCATCGCCAGTTGGAAGAAATCCTTGCGATCCCTTCAGAGGAAGCGATCGAAGCGAGCGCGAAAATGGGGATCGGTATTGAGGAAATTCTTGAGGCAATTGTGAAGCGAATTCCGCCGCCGCAAAAACCGGCGGATGAAACTTTGCGCGCTCTGGTTTTTGATTCCGTATTTGACGTTTATCGCGGCGTGGTGGGTTACGTGCG
>WNEZ01011665.1_pt1 | contig 10823 bp, 9 predicted proteins | sample 5400521 | NCBI WGS metagenome assembly WNEZ01 (sample SAMN13153339, study PRJNA577476) | soil metagenome | isolation source: 120 cm saprolite under Douglas fir tree site 2 hole 1 replicate 1 | place: USA:California | collected 2015-04-18
GAGGAAAAGACGGTGGTGAGCTGGGCGGGAAGCCTCATGGGCGACGACTACTTCCGCGCCCAGGTGTGGCGCTGGGCACGACGACAAGGACTGCGCATCGCGCCGCGCGCGCCGCGCGAGAGCGCGCTGGCCGCCGCCGCGCGTTTAGCCGCCGCCCGCGTGCGCTGAGCGCTCGCGGTACCAGATCCACGCCACCGGCCCCGTGAGGGCCGCGACGAGCCCCGCCATGGTATTGAGCCAGCCCGCCGTCGCCATGGCGAGGAGCGCGGCCGCCGAGGGCAACACGGCGGTGAGCCAGAAGCCCGCGGCGCCTCCGCCTACGCGGAAGGGCCGGGACAGGTCCCGCTCGCGGAGCCGCAAGGCCACGAAGGCGGCCATCTCGAGGAGCAGGGTCAGCGAGTAGAGCCAGACGTTGAGGACGATCAGCTCCTTGAACGACCAGAGCGCGCGTGACATGAGCGAGGCTCCAGGCGAGCGCTGCGGCTTCCGCGCCGACGACGAGCCGCGCCGTGACGTTCCCGCCCCGAGCCAGGCGTATGACGCGTGGCCCGAGGGCGGCGATGCGCGCCACGGCGTCCGGCGCTTTCGCGAAGCGCCGAGCCCGCGCTTCGTCTCCGTGCCCGAGCCACGTCAGCCCGAGGGAGAAGGCGGAGCCCGCGTCGTGAAATAGCGGGCCGAGCCCGCCGCGTCGTATCCATCGTCCCCGGGCATCGCGCCCGAGCACGATGGAGCCGGTGCCCGAGAGAACGAGCAAGCCGGGCCCGGGGCCGAGAGCGCCGAGATAGGCGGCCTCGGCGTCTGAGATGACGAGAACCTCGCGGGCGAGGCCTCGAAGGCGGCGCGCGGCGAGGCGACGCTCGGCCGGAGTCCACACTCCGCGGGAGGCGACGACGAGACGCGCGACATCGCCACGGCGCATGTGCCAGCGCCGCCAGATCCTCTCGAGCGTGAGCCCGAGCTCGTCCGACGCCGTGGCCCGCACGCGGGCACGCCGTCGCCGGCCACGATCATCGGTGGCCAGCGCGCGCACCCACGTGCCCCCCGCGTCGACGCCCGCTGTCCATGTTCGCGCCATGGCGGCCATTCTGCCCCTTCGGTGAGCGGCAACGATATGATTTTGTCGCAGGCTGGCATCGTCTCAGGCCCTGTGGGACACTTGCAGGACCATAGCGGGTCGCACGCAAGGGCGAGTCGCGGAGAGAGAACAAGGTGATCAGAGTGACCAGAGCAATCGTGGCGAGCGTGATCATGGTGATGCTACTCGCGTCGGCCGGAGTGGCGGCCGCGGCGAGCCCCACGGAGACGGTGCAGGGGGCCGTCAAGCAGGTCTTCCCCGAGCAAGGCGGTGCCCCGGCCCAGAAGGTGTCCACGGATCAGCGTCGCGCGCAGATCCGGCAGGTGACGGAATCGCTCTTCGACTTCGAGGAGATGTCGCGCATGTCGCTGGGCGGATACTGGACCCAGGTATCCCAGGCCGAGAAGGACGAGTTCATCCGGCTCTTCAGCAGCCTCATCGCCAGCTCGTACATGGGCAAGATCGAGCAGTATGCCGGTGAGCCGATCAGCTATGTCGGCGAGCGCGTGGAGGGCAATGCGGCGGTCGTGCAATCCCGGGTCGTCACCCCCAAGGGCTCGCAGATCCAGATCGAGTACCGCCTGAACAAGGCGGGCGGGCGCTGGGCCGTCTACGACTTGTACGTCGACGGCGTGAGTCTGGTGGCCAACTACAAGACGCAGTTCAGCCGCATCATCCAGCGCGGCTCCTTTGCCGACCTCCTCAAGACGCTCCGCGAAAAGGCCGGCTCCTAGCTCACCCTGTCCTAGTTGTGACGATGAGGGCGTGAGCCTGGGCCATAATGGCCCAGGCTCATGGCCTCTACGCTGACCTGGCCCGACTACGCGATCCTCCTCGGATCCCTCGCGGCACTCATCGCCATCGGGGGCGCCTTCAGCGGCGAGCAGCGCGGCACCGCGGATTTCTTCCTCGCCCGGCGCCGCATTCCGTGGTGGGCGGCCTGTCTGTCCTTTCTCGCCACGGAGATCAGCGCCGTCACCATCATCGCGGTCCCCGCCACCGCCTACAGCGAGAACTGGGAGTACGCGCAGTTCTTCGTGGGCTCGAGCCTGGCCAAGCTCGCCGTGGCCTACCTCTTCATCCCCGCCTTCTACCGCTACGACTGCACCACCATCTATGAGTTCCTGCGCCACCGCTTCGGTCCCGCGAGCCAGGTGACGGGCTCGATCTTCTTCTTCATCACGCGGCTCCTGGGCTCGGGGGTGCGACTCATGGCGGCCGCCCTGGCCGTGGCCGTGCTCGTCGGCTGGCCGCTCTGGGCGACCATCGCCCTCTTCACGGTCGTCTCCATCGCCTACATCGGCCTGGGCGGGGTCAAGGCCGTGGTGTGGACCAATGTCTTCCAGGCGAGCACCTTTCTCATCGGCGGCGCGCTCACCGTGGGCTTTCTCGCCTTCAGCATCGACGGCGGGCTGGGGGCCATGCTCGGCACCGCCGCCGAGGCGGGCCGGCTCGCCGTCATCAACTGGGGGCCCGCGCCGGGGGCGCCCGATTTCTGGCGGCGCGTGCTCACCGATCCCAATATCTTCTGGCTCGCCGTGCTCAACGGCTTCGTCGGCTCCATGGCCGCCTTCGGCACCGACCACGACCTGATGCAGCGTCTCCTCACCGTGGAGACGCGGGGGGAGAGCCAGCGCACGCTCGCCCTCACGCCCATCGGCACCCTGGTGACGCTGCTCCTCTATCTCGCCATCGGGGCCGGGCTCTTCACCTTCTACGCCCAGCATCCAGGGCAGGCCCTGCCGCGTCCGGACGAGATCTTCCCCTTCTTCATCCGGACGGCCATGCCCGAGCTGCTGCGCGGCGTGATGCTCACGGCCATCGTGCTCGCCTCGATCGATTCGCCCCTCGGCTCGCTCGCCGCCTCCTTCGTCACCGACATCTACCGGCCCGTCCTCATGCGCGGCGGCACCGACCGCCACTACCTCATGGTCTCCCGGGTGGCCGTGGTCGTCTTCGGCCTCCTCCTCGCCCTCCTGGCCTGGGGCTTTTCCTTCTTCGACAAGATCCTGTGGCTGGCCTTCAAGATCGCCGGGGTCACCTTCGGCTCGCTCCTGGGCGTCTTCCTGCTCGGGCTCCTCACTGAGCTGCGCGCCAATCGCGCCAATGTGGCGGCCATGGTCATCATGGCCGTGGTCAACCTCGTGCTCCTGACGCTCTCGGAGTCGGGCCGCATCGCGCTCGGCTGGTCGTGGCTCGTGATCCTGGGGACGGCGGGGACCATGGTGCTGGCGCCCCTCCTCGCCCCCATGCTCGACGGCGATCGCGACGCTCGCGCCTGACGCGCGCCCCTCGTCCGGTCCGGCGGCGTATGATCGGAGCGTGATGCCAGAGCTCGCCCCACCCGCCGCTGTTCCCGACGTCGAAGAGAACGCGAGGATCCGTCTACGCGCGGGGATCCTGTCGCTCGTGGTGTCGGTGATCCTGCTCGGCGCCAAGTACCAAGCCTATCGGATGACGGGCTCCACGGCCATCCTGTCGGATGCCCTCGAGACCATCGTCAATGTCGTGGCCGCGCTCTTCGCTATCGGCGGCCTCGTCTTTGCCGGGCGCCCCGCCGATCGCAACCATCCCTATGGCCACGGCAAGATCGAGTTCTTCTCGGCGGCTTTCGAGGGCGGGCTGATCGCGTTCGCGGCCGTGGTCATCGTGTACGAGGTCGGCCGGAGCCTCCTCGCCGGGCCCGAAGTCCGCCACATCGGCATGGGAAGCCTCGTCATCCTCGCCACCGGTCTCGTCAATCTCGTCCTCGGCTGGTACCTCGTGCGCACGGGCCGTCGCTACCAGTCGCTGACCCTCGTGGCCGACGGGCAGCACGTGCTCGCGGACTTCGTGACGAGCGTGGGCATCGTGGTGGGCCTCGGCCTCGTCTACCTGACGGGCATAGCCTGGCTCGACCCCGTGGTGGCCCTTGTCGTCGCTCTCTCGTTGATGTGGACCGGCTTTCGGCTCGTGCGTTACGCAGCCGGGGGCCTCCTCGACGAGGAGGATCCGGCGCTTCTGACCCGCGTTCTCAGTGGGCTTCAGGCGTATGTCGGCCGCGGCGTGATCCGCGTCCACCACCTGCGCGCGATCCGTTCGGGGCGTTTCCACCACGTCGAGGCCCATCTGGTGGTGCCGGAGTTCTGGAGCGTAGACCGGGCCCACGAGGTAGCGGAAGACGTGGCGGCGCGGGTGATCCAGGATCTCGGCGTCGAGGGTGAGATGGTTTTCCACACCGATCCCTGCCATCGGATCTACTGCGCGGTCTGCGATCTCGAGGACTGCCCGATTCGACGCGAGCCCTTCCGGAAGGTGACGCCCCTCACGCTGGAGGAAGCCGTGCAGCCCGACATGCCCCGCCCCGTACCCTAGCCGGGCACCCCGGTCGAGATGGCGCGCCACTCGCGATGCCCGCTCATGCGCCCTCGAGCCGCGCAATCGCGGGGAAGACCTCCGCCTGCGCCCGTCGCAGGTCCTCGACGAAGTCGACCTCCGTCCAGGGCAATCCCGTCACCTCCACCGGCTGGACGTGCTGGCGGCTCACGAGAAGATGCAGCGCGTCCTCGTACTCGCAGAGCTGGTGGCTCTCCTCGATCACCTGCTCGAGCAGGCGCACCAGCTCGGGGCCTGCCTCCGCTCCGCATTTGAAGAAGCCAACGCCTTCCCCGACGCGGTCCCACACCTCGGGAACCACCTTCTTGCCGAGGGCGATCACCCGATCACCCTTCGTATAGACCTTGACTTCCTCGCCAGTGTCGGCAAACCCCCCATCGACCAGAAGGGCGTTCGGAGCCGTCGATTCAACGAGCCGACGCAGAAACTCCCGGGGAAACACGACATCGGCGTCCATGATGAGGGTCGGCCCCCCGACGATCACATCGCGCGAGCTGTAGAGGGAGACCGCCGAGCCCAGTCGATAGGCGGGGTTGTGGACGAACTGCACCATCATGCCAGGCGGAGCGGAAGCCGAGAGGGCTGTCACTTGATCCGCGCAGTGCCCGACCACGATCACGACGCGCGGTACGCCAACCGCATGGAGGGCTGCCATCATCCACGCGAGAATCGGACGGCCTCCGACGGGTAGGAGCGATTTCTGGGTCCGGTCGGTCAGAGGCGCCAGCCGGCGGGCCACGCCTGCGGTGAGGATGATGGCCGTCACGTCATGCCCCGGCATAAGCGCGAGTATAGTATCGTAACCGTGTTCCTGCCCAAAGAAGTGGAGCGGACGGACGTGCCTCGCGGTCCGACACGGAGGATGCACAGGCGGATGAGAGAGAAGACTCGCGGGCCCGAGACGGAGCGGGGGCATGACACGCCGGCCTCGCAGATCCAGGAGTTCAAGCGCGACGGCTTCGTGGTGGTACCCGGCCTGTTCGACAAGGGGGAAATGCAGCGGATCTCGGCGTGGACCGATGAGCTGCAGGGCCTCCCCGAGGTTCCCGGTCGACAGATGATGTATTTCGAGCCGAGCTTGCTGCGTCCCGGAGAGCGCGTGCTCCAGCGGATCGAGAACTTCTGCCCGTTCCACACCGGCTTCGCCGCCCTGTGCGACGGCGACAAGCTGTGCGGCACGGTGTCGCGGCTCTTCGGCGAGCCGGCCGTGCTCTTCAAGGACAAGATCAACTTCAAGCTCCCCGGAGGCGACGGCTTCAAGCCCCATCAGGACCAGCAGGCGGGCTGGAGCACCTACGCCGACCTGTTCATCACCGCCATGGTCAGCCTCGACGCCACCACCGCCGACAACGGCTGCCTGGAGCTCTGCGCCGGGCAGCACACACGGGGACTTCTCGGGGGTGAGTGGACGCCCCTGACCGACGACGACATGCATCGCCTGGGGGCCCGGCCGGTGCCCACCCGGACCGGCGATGCCGTGTTCTTCGATTCCTACACGCCGCACGCCTCGGGCCCGAATCTCACCGCGGAGCGTCGGCGCGTGCTCTACATCACGTACAACCGTCAATCTGCCGGGGATCACCGCGTGCGCTACTATGCCGACAAGCGGAAGAATTTTCCGCCCGACATCGAGCGCGACCCCACCCGGACGTATACCTTTCGTGTCTGAGTCGACCGCACGGTCCGGCGGCCTTGATTCCCACGGCCGATTCTGTTACTCAAGAAAGGCGTGGAACCCATAAGATGACGTTTTCGCGAGCGTTCCGAGTGATGATTGTTCTCGCGGCCTCCCTTTCCATCGCCTCTCCCGCGTACGCCTACCTCGATCCGGGAACCGGGAGCATGCTCCTCTCGGCCGTGTTCGGAGTGGCGGCAGCGGTGGCGCTGGCCGTCAAGATGTTCTGGTACCGGATCGTCGGCTTGTTTCGAGGCAAGAAGCGCGGGCTTCGGCCGGGAACGGCGGAAGGCGCACCCGTAGCGGACGAGTAGCGCGCCGCCGCGGTGGACCCACGCGTGCGCCGGGCGGGCAGCGCCGAGCGACCACGGCTCGGGCGTGGTGGCGCCCCGTGAAGCTCTGGCAAGACTGGAGCAGCTACCGACGCTTCCAGAACCTTCCCTCGAGCGATCGCAACATCGTCTTCTACTCGGAAAGCCACCAGGACTGGCATCATCTCCAGCCCCTCATCGAGTTTCTGATCGAGAGACTGTCCCGCACGGTCTGCCACGTCACCTCCGAGCAGGCGGCGCCCGTGCCGCCGGTCTCCCGGCCCGGCCTCCACGCCTTCCGTATCCGCCCGGGCGCCGTGTGCATCTGGTTCTTCCAGGCGCTCAAGGCGGACGTCATGGTTCTCACCATGCTCGACCTCCAGAACTTCCAGCTCAAGCGATCGATCCACCCCGTTCGCTACGCCTACGTGTTCCACAGCATGGGGAGCACGCACATGGTGGACCACGAAAACTCCTACGATCACTACGACAGCCTGCTGTGCACGGGACCCCACCACGTCGCGGAGATCCGTCGGCGCGAGCAGCTGAAGAGCCTGCCCCCCAAGCACCTGTTCGCCTACGGCTACCCCCGGCTCGAGCGTCTCGTCGCCCTGGCCGCATCCCATCCGCGCGAAGCCTCGACCACGACGACGGCCCTCCTCGCGCCCACGTGGGGCGAGCACTCGATCCTGCACGTTTGCGGCGAGTCGTTGATCGCCACCTTGCTGGAGGCCGGCATCCGCGTGATCCTGCGGCCGCACTACCAGACGGCTCGACTGGCGCCGCGGCTCGTGCAGAGCCTGGTTGCCCGGTTCGGAGCGGACCCGCGCTTCCGGCACGTGGACCGCATGGAGGAGAGCGCCTCCCTGCTGGAGTCCGACCTCCTCATCTGCGATTGGTCGGCCATGGCCATCGAGTACGCCCTGGGGCTCGGCAAGCCGGTGCTCTTCGTCGACGTCCCGCCCCGCGTGCGGAACCCGACCTATCCGGAGCTCGGACTGGAGCCGATGGAGCTGCGCATCCGTCGCGAGCTGGGGACCGTCCTGCTCCTGGACCGGCTGACGGAGGCGCCGGCGCACGTGGCCGAGCTGCTTCGCGGCGCGGCGGCGTTCCGCGTGCGAAGCGCGGCGCTGCGCAAAGAATGGGTGTTCAACTTCGGCCGGAGCGTCGAGCTGGGGGCGCGGGAGATCGCTCGCCTGGCGGACGAGCGGGCGGGCGCGGGTGCATCGGGCACTCCGCGCTGAGCGTGTGGCGCCGGCCACGCAGATGAGCGCCCGAAGGCGGCTTCTCCTCTGGGCGAATCGGTTTGCCCTCGTCAACGCCGCCCTCCTGGCCGTGGTGGGTCTGCGTTATCTCTGGTACTACTTCGCTCTCACGCCTTCGCCGGCCTGGCTCTACGCCATCGTCGCCTTCATGGGCCACGTGACCATGATGCTGATCCCGCGGGCGCGAGTGATTCTGCCCCTCGGCGTTTTTCTGGCCAGCGCCGTCCTCAGCTTCCTCGTCCTCGATAGCCTCGTCTTCGCCGAGAACCGATATCACCTCGGCATCTTGACGATCACCTTGCTCGCTCCGCACACCTGGGCCTTCTTTGCCTTGTACTTCCTCCTGGGCACGGCCATCGAGACGATGCTGGCGGCCCGGGTGTGGAAGCGCACCGCGCTCCCCGCACCGCGTCGAACGGAGTGGTACCTTGCCCTGGCCCTCGGGGGCTGCCTGCTCGCCAGCCACCTCATCCACTGGTGGGCGGAGGCGCACTACGATGTGCCGGTGACCGCGTTCACTCGATACCTGCCGCTGTACTTCCCGTACCGGGATGCCGGGGACCTGGCGAGGCTCGGTCTCCTGGATCGGAACCAGGCCCGCGAGCAGGGACTCGTGACCGCGCTCGCCCGGCCGCCTGACGGCGTGCTGAACTACCCGCGAGCCCCCCTGCGGTGCGAGGCGCGCCCACCGATGCTCAATGTGCTGCTCGTCGTGATCGACGCCATGCGCGCAGACGCTCTCACCCCGGAGGTCGCGCCGCGGCTCAGCGAGCTCACCCGCGGTGCGATCCGGTTCGACCGGCACTACAGCGGCGGGAACTCATCGCGGGCAGGAATGTTCTCCCTGTTCTACGGTCTCCCTGCGACCTACTGGGACACCTTCGCCGACTTTGCGCGGCCGCCGGTGATGATGGACATGTTTCGGCAGAATCGTTACCAGCTCGGCCTGTTCGCCAGCTCGCCCGTGTACCGCGGGGCCGTCGGGCTCGATCGGACGGCCCTGGCCCGAATACCAAACCTGCGCCTGGAGACCAGCTCGATCCATCCCGGGTCGAGCGGGAGAGACCGGACCTTGACGGATGAGTGGTACCAGTGGCTTGACGGGCGGGATCCGGCGCGCCCCTTCTTCGGGTTCCTCTACTACAACGCAGCGGTGGCCATCGAGCCGCCGGACGACTATCCGGCTCCGGTTCCGGTTCCGGTTCCGCCGGGGGCGACGAAACAGGCACGCCTCTACGTTCGCTACCTGACGGCGGTGCACTACGTCGACTCCCTGGTGGGAGGGGTGCTGGAGGACCTGGGGCGGCGGAAGCTGCTGGAGAGCACGGTGGTGATCGTGACGTCGGATCACGGGATGGAGTTCGACGAGAACGGGCAGGCGTGGCGCCGACGCTGGTGGGGAGGCTGTTCGGCTGCACGAATCCGCCGGCGGACTACGCGAGTGGGCAGGATCTCTTCGGGGATGGGCAGTGGGAGTGGCTGATCGCCGCGAGCTACGCGGACTATGCGTTGATCGAGCCGGAGCGGGTGACCATCGTGTACCCGGCGGGGTACGAGATCCGGGACCGGGACTATCGGCTCGTCGGCCACCCGACGATACCCCGCGAGGTCGTGCGGGCCGCGCTGCACGAGATGAGCCGGTTCTACCGATAGTGCGGGCCGCGCTGCACGAGATGAGCCGGTTCTACCGATAGCGACGGTGAGCAGGAGAGAGATGGGCGCGCGAAGACGGATCCTGCGCTGGGCGGGCTCGTTCGCCGTGGCCAACGCGGTCCTCCTGATGGTCGTCGGTCTGCGCTACCTCTGGTACTATTCGGTGCTCACACCTTCGACCGCATGGCTCTACGCCATCGTCGCCTACGTCGGCCACCTGTCCGTCCTTGCCTGCATTCCGTTGCTCCTCCTGCTGTTCCCGGTGATGATGCTGATCCCGCAGCCCCGCGTGATCCTGCCCTATGGTGTCGTCCTGGCCAGTGCCGGTTTCAGCTTCTTGCTTCTCGATAGCCTGGTCTTCGCTGAAAACCGGTACCACCTCAGCCTCTTGACGTTGACCATGCTGGCGCCACAGACCTGGGCATTTCTCGGTTTCTACTTCCTCCTGGGGGCAGCCATCGAGACGATGCTGGCCGTCTGGCTGTGGAGGCGGACGGCGCGCCCTTCGAGCCGTCGGATCGGATGGTATCTCGCGCTGGGCGTCGGCGGTTGCTTCGTGGCCAGCCATCTCATCCATGCCGGGGCGGACGCGCGTTACTACGTGCCGGTGACCGCATTCACACGATACCTGCCGCTGTACTATCCGCTGGGCGACGAAGGCCAGGTGATGCTGGGACTGGTGGATCGGACCCAGGCGCGGGAGCAAGGCGTCATCGCTTCCCTCGTCCAGCCGGCCGATCGCACGCTGAGCTACCCGCAGGCCCCCCTGCGGTGCGAGGCGCGCCCGCCCATGCTCAACGTGCTGCTCGTCGTGATCGACGCCATGCGCGCCGATGCTGTCACCCCGGAGGTCGCGCCGCGGCTCAGCGAGCTCACGCGCGGGGCGATCCGCTTCGACCGGCACTACAGCGGGGGGAACTCGTCGCGGGCGGGAATGTTCTCCCTGTTCTACGGCCTCCCCGCGACGTACTGGGATGCCTTCGCCGGTATCACACGGCCGCCCGTGCTGATGGACATGTTCCGCCAGCACGGCTACCAGCTCGGGCTGTTCGCGAGCGCGCCGGTGTACCGCGCGGTCGGGCTCGATCGGACGGCCCTGGCCCGCGTACCGAACCTACGCCTCCAGACGGTAACTTCTCGCCGAGGGTCGAGCGGCAGGGATCGGGCCTTGACGGATGAGTGGTACGAGTGGCTGGGCGGGCGGGACCCGTCGCGTCCCTTCTTCGGGTTTCTGTACTACGACGCTCCCGTAGGGATCGACGCGCCGGCCGACTACCCGTCGGTGATGCTGGTCCCGCCGAGCGCGTCAAGGCAGACACGCAGGTACGCCCGCTACCTGACGGCGGTGCACTACGTCGACTCCCTGGTGGGAGGGGTGCTGGAGGACCTGGGGCGGCGGAAGCTGCTGGAGAGCACGGTGGTGATCGTGACGTCGGATCACGGGATGGAGTTCGACGAGAACGGGCAGG
>WNEZ01006480.1_pt1 | contig 10822 bp, 9 predicted proteins | sample 5400521 | NCBI WGS metagenome assembly WNEZ01 (sample SAMN13153339, study PRJNA577476) | soil metagenome | isolation source: 120 cm saprolite under Douglas fir tree site 2 hole 1 replicate 1 | place: USA:California | collected 2015-04-18
CCCACCGTTCTGCTTGCTGGACGAAGTGGATGCCGCGCTGGATGAGTCGAACGTAACACGCTTCTGCGATATTTTGAGACAACTGGGGCAGCGTACCCAGTTTATTGTGATTACCCACAATCGTGTGACAATGACGTCGTCCCAGGTAATTTATGGAGTGTCCATGGGAGCCGATAGTGTCTCACGGTTGATCTCATTGAAACTTGAGGAAGCAACGGTGGCCGGCGATCGATGAAGCCTGGCAGAGCACATGCCTGGATAAAGCTGGTTATCCATATAGCGCCTGCAAACTTTTTCACCGAAATATCTTATAATAAAGGGGTAGGAGCTACTCGCATTTCAACTCTCTGGGCACTACGCTCGCACTGCTCTCGAAGGAGGCTTTTATGCCGATCATCCTTGGGCTGATACTTTTAGCACTCTCCGGGTACCTGTGGGGGTCGATTCCTTCAGGTTACTGGATGGGAAAGCTCCTGCGCGGAAAAGATTTTGATATACGCGATTACGGCAGCCACAAAACAGGTGCCACCAATGTTCTACGCACGCTCGGTAGAGGACCCGCCGCAATAGTGTTCGCGGTCGATCTCTCCAAAGGGGTGGGGCCAACGCTACTGGCTACGTTTATACCCTTCTTCTACCTCTCTGGCTGGGGACCCACAATTGTTCTACCTCTCTGGCTGGGGACCCACAATTGCGGGTTTGATGGCCCTGATAGGTCACTGTTTCCCAATTTTCATTGGCTTCAAAGGTGGCCGTGGAGTAATGACCGGCTCCGGGGCTCTCCTCGTTATCGAGCCTTTTGCCTTTCTAGCCGCGCTTGTCACAACCACCGGTACCATAGCGATTTCGCGCTATGTTTCTCTTGGCTCCATCGTTGGTGCGCTGACGGCGATGCTTTATGGTATTATTTTCTTCTTCGTCGGGCGGAGCAATCCAACCTTTATTGGCCGGGTCAGCCTGGCGCAACTGGTGTTCCTGCTGGTTAGTCCTGCTCTTGTTATCCTTTTCCACTACGACAACATTGGTCGTTTGCTGGCAGGAAAGGAACGCAAGATAGGACAAAAGGAGGCGTCGGCTGCTCCAACGAGCGCCCCTTCAAACTCACAAGCATAGCAGCGGTCGCCCTGTGCCACGGAGCGGAAAGAAATAGCTTCAACCGACAGTGTTGGGTTCGCGCCCAGGCTGAAATAGCGGTAGTGCGCTGATGAAGTATTCGACACCGGACATAATGGTCCAGAAAACAGCTACGAGTAGTAAGACATCAGCGGTCAACAGCAGAATGTCGGGCAGATTGAGTGTCTGGCTATTAAAAACGAGCATGGGTGGAAAGAGAGAGAGGTATTGAGCACCCAGGCCTTTTGCCAGCAATAATCCTCCTATCGCAACCAGTGTGATAAACGTTTTTTGCTTCCCCCAGGCCCCCGCTGGGATAACCTTGTTCCTGGCTGCCGCCATGGAGCGTAGGCCAGTAACCAGGAACTCACGTGATACGATGATGATAACGATCCAGGCAGGAACAAGACCAAGCTGAACGAGGGCAATCAAGATGGCAGCGACGAAGATTTTATCGGCGGTCAGGTCCAGGAAGACGCCCAGGTTGGACACGACATGAAAGCGCCGTGCCAGGTAACCATCGAAAAAATCGGTCACCGAGGCGAGGAAGAATAGGAGCGTTGCGACCAGGAACGCCCAGGGTTGGTTGATCAGTACCAATATAACGACCAGAACTGTTGCCAGCAGCCTGCTCAAACTAAGTAGATTAGGGATACGTTGCTTCATCCTACTTCCCTTCTTAATGAGGGATTATGCCAGGTAACTTTATTATAAGCAAACTCCCCACGGTTGTATAGTTATGCGATATTATGGGGATATCTCATCAATGATTCCGGGGCGGGATGATAGAGAGACTCAGAGCTTAATTAGTAAGGAGGATTTTGTCAATGGTGAAGTATGTCCTAAGTTTGGACCAGGGTACGACCAGTTCGCGAGCGATACTCTTCGATCACAACGGTGCAATCGTCAATGCGGCACAGCAAGAATTTCCGCAGATCTACCCGGCTCCCGGGCTGGTTGAACACGACCCGGAGGCGATCTGGTCAAGCCAGCTCGCGGTTGCCCAGGAGGTGATGAAGAAGGCAGGGGTCTCGGCCAGGGATGTGGCGGCAATTGGTATCACCAACCAGCGCGAGACGACCATCATTTGGGACAAAACGACGGGCAAACCGGTATTTAATGCGATCGTGTGGCAAAGCCGCTTGACCGTCCCTATTTGTGATGCTCTGAAGGCAAAAGGGTTTGACAAGGAGATTCGCGAGCGCACAGGCCTGGTAACCGATGCGTATTTCTCAGGCACCAAAGTCAAATGGATTCTCGATAATGTGCCTGGCGTGCGTGAAAAGGCTGAGCGCGGCGAAGCGCTTTTCGGTAATGTGGACACGTTTTTGATGTGGCGTCTCTCCAGGGGTCGTATCCATGTTACGGATCCTTCTAATGCATCGCGTACCCTGCTCTACAACATCTACAAGGGTGATTGGGACGATGTGATTCTGAAAGAACTGGGAGTTCCGAGAGCCATGCTGCCAACGGTGATGCCTTCGAGTGACGTCTACGGCGAGACCGACCCGGAGTTCTTCGGTGGGGCCATTAAGATGGCAGGTGATGCGGGAGACCAGCAAGCTGCCACTTTTGGACAGGCATGTTTCGATGCCGGTATGGCGAAGAACACCTATGGTACTGGCTGCTTCATGCTGATGAATACCGGTAACAAGGGAGTGCCTTCGCAGAATGGCCTGCTGACGACTATCGCCTGGGGCATAGGGAAAGATGTTACTTACGCGCTGGAAGGAAGCATCTTTATTACCGGTGCCGCAGTGCAGTGGCTGCGCGATAGCCTTGGCATCATCAAAGATAGCGCGGATGTTGAGGCTCTGGCGGCCTCGGTGCCAGACAACGGGGGAGTCTACCTGGTGCCGGCCTTCGTGGGCCTGGGGGCTCCTTACTGGGACTCCTATGCTCGCGGTACTATCGCCGGCCTGACGCGCGGCTCGAATGCCGCCCATATCGCCCGCGCGACGCTCGAGTCTATGTGCTACCAGACTCGCGATGTGCTCGAAGCAATGACTGTCGATAGCAACGTGCAAGTGAAGACTCTGCGTGTCGATGGTGGCGCCGTTGTCAATAACCTGCTAATGCAGTTCCAGGCTGATATTCTCGGTGTGCCGGTGCAGCGACCAAAAGTTGCCGAGACCACTGCCCTGGGTGCAGCTTACCTGGCAGGACTGGCAACTGGCTTCTGGAGCAGCATACAAGAAGTAGCCGAGCAATGGGCGGTTGATCGCACATTCGAGCCTAAAATGAGCGTGGACGAGCGCGATAAGCTCTATGCTAACTGGAAACGAGCCGTCGAGCGCTCCATGCACTGGGAACAAGTGTAATCGGACAGAGCAGGGAGAGAGTAGTATGGAATCTCTATCGTCAACGGTGCGTTCGCACAACCTGGCTATCTTGAATAATGAGCGTTTCGATGTCCTGGTGATCGGCGGTGGCGTCACCGGCGCCGGGGTCGCCCTGGATGCTGCCACGCGAGGGTACAAGGTCGCGCTCGTTGAGAAGCTTGACTTTGCCAGCGGGTCAAGCAGTAAATCGACCAAGCTGGTCCACGGTGGTATTCGCTACCTGTCCAACTTTGATTTCCCACTGGTGCATGAAGCGCTGGTCGAACGCGGTCTCCTGCTGCAAAACGCGCCTTTCCTGGTTCACCCCCTGGCGTTTGTTTTGCCGATGTACAAGGGGGACCGGCACCCGGTAGGCATGCCGTTTACTACACCGGGCGGAGTTGGGCTGAGATGGATTCTCAACATGGGACTCTGGCTCTATGATCTAATGGCCGGAAGACGCAATATTCAAAGGCATCACCACATGAGCCTGGGCGAGGTATTGAAACAGGCTCCAGCGCTTCTGCACGATGGCTTGAAAGAGGGCTTTGTCTATTATGATGCACAGACGAATGACGCCCGCCTCACAGTGGCGCTCATCTGTACTGCCGCTCAGTATGGCGCTATCGTCTCCAATTATACGGAGGTGACCTCGTTCCTGACTGAACAGGGGAAGGTGCGGGGGGTACGCGTTCGGGACCGCCTTGGCGAGCAAGAATTGACTATACATGCTCGTCACATCGTCAATGCCACCGGTATTTTCTCCGAGCAGGTGGAAGAGCTTACAGGCACCGAGCCGCAGGTTCAAATAGAGCCGAGTAAAGGGGTACACCTGGTCTTTTCCTGTGAGGATGTTCAACTCGGAGATATGGCGATTGTTTTACCGGAGACAGATGACAGGCGTGTCATCTTCATCGTTCCATGGGAGTCACGCGCTGTTGTGGGAACGACCGATACAGGCAGCGGTGATCTTGATCGACCAACTGCCACCCGTGATGATATTTTGTACCTGCTGCACCATCTCAATCGCTATCTATCTGTCCACCTGACCGAGGAAAACATCATCGGCACCTATGCAGGCTACCGCCCACTGTTGCGCCCTCGCAATACGAAGCAGTCTACTGCAAAGCTCTCACGCTCTCACTCCGTGCTAGAGAGCTCGTCGGGCCTGGTCTCGATTGTCGGTGGTAAATTGACCACGTACCGGCGGATGGCGCAGGATACCGTCGATGTGCTCAGTCGTCGCGATGGCTCGGTGCCAGTACATCCAACTCAAAATCTGGCCTTGCGCGGCAGCGCGGACTGGCCTGCTGCACAGGGAGAACTGGAAGTCAAAGGGGCAAGCCTTGGGCTCGACCGGCAGGTACTGGCCCACCTGGGGAGGAGTTACGGGTCCGAGGCGAAAGTGGTTCTGAGCCTGGTAGAAGGGGATACCTCGCTGGGGGCACGCCTGGTAGAGGACCTGCCATATATCCGGGCGGAGGTGTTGTATGCCTGTCGCCAGGAAATGGCCATGACACCATATGACGTGCTGGCTCGCCGTACCTCGCTCTCCCTTGTAGATCGCCAGCGCGGCCTGGGCGCCTTGGACGAAGTTGCCGCGCTCATGGCGAAGGAGCAGAACTGGTCATCCGAGCAAGAACGCGCGATGGTTGACGCCTATCGCGATGTCATGCAGCAGCAAATAGCTGCCGAGGCGCGAGCGGAGGCGGCAGTAATTCGCGAACAAGTAATGTAGAAGAATTGGAACTATTGACAACTCTCGCGGACTGTAGTAGTATACGAGACGTCGAAACAACCGCCTGTATGCGCGGGCGAATCGGTGGCTATAGCGAAGAGGATACACCCGTTCCCATCCCGAACACGGTCGTTAAGCTCTTCAGCTCCGATGATACTGTGGGGGCAGCCCCATGGGAAAATAGGGCGTCGCCGCTTCACCCGCTCACATGGGCGCCCCCGCCGCCGCTTGCTGCTTGCCCATTCAACTATCGACTAGTCAACGACAGCAGGCAGCACCCAGTATCGCACGCGATACCCACTCCACCCCCGTCAACTACGGGCATAACAGGTAAAACACCCATTCAGTTCGCTCAGTTCAGATAGTTCGTCTGGACTACCTGAACTTAGTTCATCCAGTTCACCCCCCTATATATAGGGGTGAACTGAACGAACAGGCTGAACTAAAAAAGGGGGAAGGGGAAAAGCCGAAGGCAAAAGGGGGGCGTACCATTCTATACCCCGCCTGGACTGGACTCCCTGGACTCGATTGTATCTCCTCTCGATACACCCCGCCCCGCCCCCGGCCTGCCTTCAGCATACTATAACGTCTCGACCCGCCCGTGAAGCCACGCGACAGCTACTCAGTGGAGACGCGGGGCAAGGGGGATGGGAGCGGGACGGGGCGGCGCGGGAAGGGAAGGGGGCAACAACTCAGCCGTTCATTCTCGATTGCTTGCAGAGCGGGCCACGTCAACCAGTGCTCTCCCAGTTGGATGATCTCTTATTCCATACTCATCACCTCCTTAAAACTGTGCGTTTAAACGAGGAGTCTCACTACATAGACAACAGACACTTCTAACAACCAATCTCCTAACACCTCGACACCAGCAGCACTTGCGACAATGCTTGATATGTCTTACTGAGTAGGCTATAATGGCAAACAATAAAATAGAGTTGCATTCTATAAATCCATGAGAATGTACAATTGGTCAGAGTACTTCTATATAAGTGGAAAGTAAGTGGAAAGGTGATTTATGCAAAAAGTCAGCAAAGGCTACTTTAAGAAGTACCCTCCACTGAAACTTTTTAAAGATGATGTGGAAGCAATAATCAGCATCTTTGAGCAGAACTTCGAAGACGTAGAAAGCATCATTGACGGATACAAGCTCACAAAGATATCTGACATTGATTTGATTAAGAAACAGGTAGTTACAGACCTATCAGTAAATGGCCATCCAAACTACGGACAGCACAAAACTGGGCCACAAGGCAATATGTCCCTAGAGATGACAGATTATCAAGCTCGTCTTTATTTATCCGATGAAGACGATGTCCGGCTCCGTGGTATAGAGCATAAAATTAACTCAATTGTACTCCCAAGAAAAAGGAGAACTGTATTTCTTTCCAATTATTGGATATTCTTTACTCTATATATAGTTGCTCTAATTATCCTTTCCTTATTGAGCTTCTTCATTTTCAGGCTGGGAGAGTTAGCTACTTACTCCATTGTTTTTCTACTCACTATTTTATTATCTACAATATGGTCTCTTTTATGGTATATCATGAATAAGAGATATACCATAATTTATTTAATAGAGTCTAAATCAAAGACCAGCTTCATTTCGAGGAAAAAAGAGGAGATCGCTGTCGGATTGTTGATAGCCGTGATAGGAGCCGTGATAGGTAGCTTCTTGACAGTTATTGCTGAGCGGTTGTTAAATCCTCCCACACACTGATATTTCATAGAGAAATCCAAAAAAATTCTATGTATCTAGAGGGGCATGTGTTACTTGTTCCCACTCTTCAAAGCAAACAGACCGCAGACCATCCATCGTTGCCAGCCAGATCATAAGTAACCTTTAACTAACTGCCTGGTGCTTGAGGTGGTAACTCCACCATAACTAGGTTTTTATTAGTTGTTGTTGTGTTGGTGCTCTGGTCAATAGAAGAGGCTTCTTGTTCAGTACTTTGACTTGGTTTCGCTTTTTGCTTTTCGTTACGCCGTACCATCACCAAGCCGTAGATAATTAGACCTATGAAGGATAAAAAAGGCACACCTACAACAGCAAGGACAAAGGCTGCTTGAAAGGCACTAAGTGCTAGAAGGCTGAGATGTGCTATAACCTCATACACACCAACAGTAACAGCAATCTCACCAACTGTCTCAGCGATCTCAGCACCTATAAGTATTGCTTCAAGCACTCGCCAGTGAGGAACATCGTGTTTGACTTTGGTGAAGGCGTTCATAAACCCGCAAGCTAGAAGCGGAATAGCAAAGGCAAAGGCAACTAGTGCGATGGTTAAAGTAGTATCAATCTGCTTCTGAGACAAGCCGAGCATAGCAGCAAGAAACACGATACACGTACCAAGTAAGGCCGCATCCACAATATGTCTAGGACGACCTGTAACTATCTCAGTGCTTTCCATGACCTTCAAAGCATCAGCAGTTGACTCCTTTAACATGCTAGCAACAGACTGATGGCCTTTATCAGCCGCAGGCTTGTTTTCGTTATCCATCGAATACGCTTCCTTTAATACGCTTGTCACTCAGTATACAACCAGCCTGTATTTATGCACTCTACCCATCTATTGTTTAAAACGTAAAGAGCCGACTTTTGTAAAATGCGAAGAGCCTCTCAGTAGATGGGATATACCAGGAATGATCTATGAGCGGTTTTTATAGGAAGAAGGACTAAAAAGCCAGGAGAGATAGACATGTCAGCTATACAATGGACACATCAGGTATACGTTTTTACTCCAAGCTCTGATAGTGTGGAGGATACAACTAGCAAGGTACAATTATTGGGTGAGATCGTGGCTGCTATTTCCAACATTGCTCATCAAACGAACCGTCTGGCACTAGATGCAGCAATTCAGGCGGCAATGGCCGGTGAGAACGGTAAGGGCTTCAGTGCTGTCGCGGCTGATATCCGGCGTCTGGCTGAGCGAGCCAAAGAAGAAACCAGTATAGTCACTCGCATCGTTCGTAGTATCCGTGAGGATATCGGCGCAATAGAAGAAGTTAAGAACGGTTTCCCATTTAGGGAGAATGACCAGATTGGAATGATAACAAGTGGTGTTCTTATACACCTAGCAGACAACTTGAATGAAGAGCAGGTGAAATGGCTGACCTCACAAAAGGATAAAGGGAAAATCAGTGATTGGTATGTTTTACCAACATCAGCCATGACTGGAGCTAGCGGGTTTAGTAACACAGGCACTACTACTATTAGTAAGGATTACGAACAGGATACAAAGGGGCAAGATCAGGTGTCAGGACAAGTAGATAGCACGAAGCAGTTGCGCCTGACTATTGAACTTATTCCCGACCCGTTACAGGGCGTTAGTTTATATAATATTCTGCGTAAGTCTGGTAAGTCTTCTGACTGGAAAAAACTACGTGAGCAGGTCATAGCCCAACAGAACGCCCGTTGTGGTATTTGTCAAGTAGAGAACGTAACTCTTATCTGTCATGAAATTTGGTGGTATGATGATATGTCGCATATTCGGGCGCTTACCGGACTCATAGCCATTTGTAAAATGTGTGATCACTGTAAGCATATGGGGCTTACCAAGATACTTGCGTCCGAAGGTAAATTAAATTTTAATAAAGTGATTGAACATTTTATGAGCATTAACCAGTGCTCACATGAAGAGTATATAGAACACCAAAGTCAGGCTTGGAAGACACAGACAGAGCGCAACAAACATAAATGGACTACCGACTTTGGTGAATATGCACATCTTTTACCACCGCCTTAAGTGCAGTACTTATCTACATCTTGAGCATACGTATTTCCTCCACTATAGCCAGGAGTCTGTCAAGTGATTTGTGTAAATACTTTTCCTCGCACTGGTTTAGCTTCGCTCTCCATTCCACCATTTTGAGAGAATACAGAAGTTGGTGCAGGTGCCCTACAGCACTGTTACCTATCACCTGCCGCCTTCGTCAATTTCAACCTGAACTGAACCTGGCCGGTCGCTGAAGCAATCAATTCAAGACAAAAGCTCCCTCTCACACCCTGCTTTGAGCTGGGTTTAGTTCAAGCTGTCTCTTTTTTCGGCCTTCACCGATCTCTTTTTACCAATGTAAGGTTCTGGTACTTGACACGGTACTACATCGGGGGGCGGCCTCCTGGAATGCGGCGGTGAGGAGGAACAGGAACTCCGACCCTCACCGTCCCATCTCCCCTCATTAAAAGCTCACCACACTCGACTCGGAGACCATCGTGGCAAACTTGATCGGATCGGTGAAGGAAGCATGTAAGCTCTTGAGGTCCTCTTCAGTCACCCCACGGGCGACAGAGCAAGCCCCTCAGACGTACACCGGGACGTTCCCTTTGACTACCTTCTCGATCAATTCCGGTAGGGGTGGGAAGCCGACCCCGTGAATCGTCTTCGCAATCACCTCCTTCGCCACATACACCCCTTCGCCAACGAGGGCCAGAGTTACTTCCTTGCCCGCCCCCAACGCCCCGATCGCGGTGATAAATGCCAGGGTACACTGGTGGGATCATCGGTCGCGTGCGTGGCGACTGTCAGAATCTTTGCCATTTTTCACTCCTTTCTCTAGCGCTACCTCTTCCAAATAAGGAAGCGGAAAACAGGCTTATCCCCGTCAAGAAGTTCATACGTATATCCGAGGTCTTGCATCAGTTGCGGAATGGTCTGCCGCGCTGGATAGTAGTCGGTGATAACCTCAAGCACTTCACCCGCAGTCATTTCGTTAAGGGCCAGGCGCGGTTCGAGCGTCGGATAGGGACACACCTTTCCCCGCAAATCTAGGCGACGGGCACCATTTTCGACACCCATGATGTACCTCCCACTTTTGATGTCAACATTCTGAACGATACCTATCCATCGAAACGAAGTTGGCTCGTTCCAGATTGACACCGCTTACACCACTTCGACTTCAACCTTCATCGGCACAGCTCGAGTGAGAGCATCTCCAACTGGCGAGTGGGCTTCAGCCCAGTGGACAATCTCTCGCAGGCGTTCCGGTTCTACCCCATCTGCCCCAATACGGATACGAGTACGCACACTCAACGGCCCGGCTGGGATAGCATCATCCATCCCCAGTAACCCCCGGTCATCTGACTCGCTCTCCACCGTCACTTCCAGCTTGGTGAGTGTCACCCCTACTTGGGCCGCCCGCATGGCAATCACGGTCGCATCACAGTTGGCCAAGGCGGCACGTGACAGCCAACCTGGCGATGGTGCTGACCCCCCACCGCCAAGAGCTTTGGGCATATCACTGACGAGCAGAGCCCCGTGTGGCCCTTCTGCTCGACAGCGCAGTCCTTCTTCCACCACTGCGGTGGCGGCTGGATCGGTAGAACGGCACTCCTCAGGGTGTTCGGATAAATAGCTGGTGACGTTCTCGATAGACTGTTGGATGTGAGTGACGGACATAGTGACCTCCTTCGATCAAGTATCTGGATGCCCCCTTGAAAAACGCAACGACTTGAACTGTCTCCCAGAGTAAGATGTGGGACTCCATTTTTCAGTTACCAATTGCCAGGGCAAGGGGCTAGCTGGCTTGCCCTGGAGCAGGGACAAGCCCAAGTTGTTCCTGAATGCTTAGGCGATCAAAGTAGCCTTCGACCCGCTGCAACTTGCCAGCTCTGACTTCAATGAATTCACATCCTGGTAGGATCACACTGCGGCCA
>WNEZ01009623.1_pt1 | contig 10822 bp, 6 predicted proteins | sample 5400521 | NCBI WGS metagenome assembly WNEZ01 (sample SAMN13153339, study PRJNA577476) | soil metagenome | isolation source: 120 cm saprolite under Douglas fir tree site 2 hole 1 replicate 1 | place: USA:California | collected 2015-04-18
TGTCGAGCGGGCGACCGATCTTCGACAGCTGCCTTCGGTGCTCGAATTGCGCGGCGCGTAGGGCGTTGCCCAGGTGGTCGCCGCGAACAATTTGCACCGTGCTGTAATCGCGCCACTTGTCCGGAAAGCCGATCTTGTTGGTGATCGCGTGGAGCTTTTCCAGGGCCCGCTGCTTGGTCTCTGCGGTCATCCAGGGCAATTCCTTGATGTCCTTCTCCAGAGCCTTTTCGATCAGCTGGACCATCTTCTGAGTGCGTTGTTTGCCTTCGACCCCGAAAGTGGCATCCACGTACGGTTGCCCCACTGCTTCACCGAGGTCGCGGTCGGTCATCTGGACGCAGCGCTTCCACCTTGCGCCCAATTCCTTCTGGCCGTTGAGGAAGCGGCCCTGGAAGTTGAAGCTCTCCTCGACGAAAGCCCGGGGCAGGGAAGGGGCCTTGGACGATACCAGATGGGCGCGCAGGTAGCTCTTCCAGTCCTGGAGGGGTGCCGAGGTAATCGTCGCGTTGATCTTCTTGAAAAAATCGGGATTGCCGACGTTCAACTCCTGGAACGTGGGTGCCCCCGCCTCCTTGAAATAGCGATTGAATTGGAAGCTGGGCGCCAGCGCAGCCAGTTGCCCCAAGTTCATCTTGTGATCGTGAGCGCGAGGGTCGCGCCGCTTCACCCGATCCATCGCCGCCGAGGCCAGGTCCGTTTCTATCCTCATCACCGATTCCGTTTCCCGAGCGGCGATGGCCGGTTTGTCACCCAACAACGCAAACATCGTCTTTAGATGGTCGACGTATTGCTTGCGCGTCTCAACGGACTTGGGATCATCCTTGAGATAGTAGTCGCGATCCGGGAGGCCGAGGCCGCCCTGGTCGACGGAGGCGATGATCTGCGTCGCGTTGTGCAGGTCCGGCGCGGCGCCAAAGACGAACAACGGCCTCATTCCACCGCCCCCCCTTCCGCCGCCTCTCGAGGTCCCGTGCAAATGGGCGACTTCGGCGATCAGCCCGGCCTTCGAATTTATCTTCGCAATTCGATCCAGCTCTGGCTTGATCGGCGCGATTCCCGTGGCCTCGATCCCCTCTTCATCCATACAGGAAGCGTAGTAGTCGCCGTACTTCTGCTCGAGCGCGCTGCGTTTGGGGTTGGGGTCGGCGGCCTTCTCCAGAATCTGATGGAGGATCTCACGGTTTCTCTCCGCCAGCTCGTTGAAGCGACCCCAGCGGGCCTGATCCGGGGGGACGGGGTTGTTCTTCATCCAGTTTCCGCAGGCGAATTGATAGAAGTCGACGCAGGGCTCGACGGTCCTATCCAGGGAGGCAATGTCGAATTGCCCGGCGCGCGAAGCGTGGGGCGGAGCCGGTGAATTCGCGGGAGGAGGGGTCTGGGCGAATGAAAACGCGCTGGACACAAGGGTGAGCAGAAGAGCGAGGGCGGGCTTGATGGGATTCATCGATTCTCCACGGATGAGGCTGTCCAGCTGGACAGCGATGCTGCCCAGGGACGCGGCTGCCGGGGTATAGCGGGTTGAGGCGTCAAGTGAAAAGCGGTTTTCCGGGTGATCTTCGACGGGATTTCCGTCACGTGCTACTTGGTTCACAGCGGAGGCCGTCGCGGACATCTAAGACGGGTGTGAACATGAAGAGCTTCGAGGAAATTTCAAGCCTGATCCGGAAGAGCGAGCTGGGGCGGCCGGCCTTTATCGAGACGCCTTTCGGACAACGGTTGCTCTGCTACGCGGACCTGACCGCCACCGGCCGGCACCTCGCGTTCGTCGAGAGCTGGATCGACCGCGTGCGCCCGCTCTACGCGAATACCCATACCGCGGTGTCGTCCACCGGCCGGATCATGACCCACCTGAGAGAACAGGCGCGCGACATCGTCGCCCGATCGGTCAATGCTGGTCGCGATGATGTGGTCCTGTTCGTCGGTGCTGGCGCGACGGCGGCGGTCAACAAACTGGTCGGGCTGCTTGGATTGAGGATCAGCGAACCCCTGGACCGGGAGTTCGATCTCTCGGCCGCGATCCCCCGCTCGCAACGTCCGGTCGTTTTCATCGGACCCTACGAGCATCACTCCAACGAGCTGCCGTGGCTCGAATCGGTCGCCGAGCTTGTCCAGATTGGGCTGGACGATCTCGGGCGTATCGACCTCGGCGATCTCGAGGCGAAGTTGGCGGCCTATTCCGGGCGGAAGCTCAAGATTGGCGCTTTTTCCGCCGCATCGAATGTGACCGGCGTGCTCAGCGACGTGAAGGCGATCGCCCGCCTCCTTCATCGCGGCGGAGCCTACGCCTGCTTTGACTACGCCGCGGCGGCGCCTTACCTGACGATCGACATGCATCCTGGCTCAGAGGAGGAGAGGCTCGACGCGCTCTTTCTTTCGACGCACAAGTTCATCGGCGGACCCGAGGGATCGGGTGTCCTGGTTGCCAATCGGTCGCTGTTTCGCACCCGCACCCCGGAGCGGCCGGGCGGCGGCACGGTGGATTACGTGTCGAGCACGAAATGGAAATGGCGGCGAGCGCCACCGCCCGCCTGTCGCGAAATCCAAAAATCAAGCTGCTCGGACCCAGGGACTTGCCCAGACTGGCCATCCTTTCCTTCAACATCGAGGGATTGCATCACGATCTGGTGTCGGCGCTCCTCGATCACCTGTTTGGGATTCAAAACCGGGCCGGATGTTCGTGCGCGGGTCCCTACGGCCATCGCTTGCTCGGGATCGACCGCGCGCGGTCCGAGCGTTATCGCGTGCAGATTTCGAACGGATTTCTGGGGATCAAACCCGGCTGGGTACGTCTCTCGCTTCCGTACTACGCCTCCGGGGAAGACCTGGACTTCATCCTGAGCGCAGTCGAGTTCGTCGCCGACCATGGGATGGATTTCGTCCCCGTTTATCGGCTGGGCTGGATGGATGGGGTCTGGCGGCATATCGACCGACCGGTTCCAGAATGCGCAGGGCTCAAGCTCTCCCTCGAGGCGCTCACCGAATCGATCGCCGGGCCAGAGCAATCCGCATCGGCTACAGAGCTCTCCGACAGCGAGATCCGCGCGGAGCGGGCGCGATACTTTGCGGAGGCGAGGCAGGTCGCGGCTGAGTTGCGTTCGCGCTGGGAATGCGAGCCTTGCCGGTGGAACCCATCCATCCCGCTGGAGGAGCTGAATTCGCTTTGCTGGTTCCGATTCGTGCAGGCGGACAATCCCTGGGGCGGGCGCGTTCCGCTCGCGGAGACATCTTAAGGCCTTCGGGCGCTGCCTGACCTACGGCCAGAGACCGCGAATGCTCTGTGCCTGCGCGACTCGTCCCAGGCCGACGATTCCGGCGGCGAGTCGCATGTCGACGTTGCGCTCCTTCGCGACCGCGTACACCTCCCTGAAGGCCTTGACCATGATCCGCTCAAGGTGTTCGTTGATGATGCCCTCGTCCCAGAAGAAAGCTTGAAGGTCCTGAACCCATTCGAAGTAGGAGACCGTCACTCCGCCGGCATTGCAGAGGATGTCCGGCAGCACGAAGACGCCGTTCTTGAAGAGAATCTCATCCGCCTCGGGGGTGGTTGGACCGTTGGCCGCTTCGGCGACGATCCGAGCTCGCACCCGGGAAGCGTTTTCGGCGCTGATCTGGTTTTCGAGGGCGGCCGGCACCAGAAGCTCGCAGTCGACCTCCAAAATCTTGGCGTTGTCGATCGGATCGGCCTCCGGATATCCAACCACCGAGCCGGTGCGTGTTTTGTACTCGAGCAAGAGGTCCACCGCGAGTCCTTTGGGGTTATGCACCCCCCCTTTGGAATCGGTGACCGCGATCACCTTCCAGCCATCTTTGGCGAGGAGCTTGGCGACCACGCTCCCCGCGTTGCCGAAGCCCTGGACCGCCGCGCGCGCACCGGGGATCGGCATCTTCAGCATTTTGGCCGCTTCGCGGACGACGATCTGCGCGCCTCGCCCGGTCGCCTCCGCGCGGCCCTCGCTGCCTCCGATCTCGATCGGTTTTCCGGTGACCACCCCCGGTGCGCTGTAGCCCACGCCCATCGAATAGGTATCCATGATCCAGGCCATCACTTGCGGATCGGTGTAGACATCGGGGGCGGGAATGTCGCGTTCGGGACCGATCAGGAAGGAGATCTCGCTCGCGAATCGGCGGGTCATCCGCTCGATCTCGCCCCGCGACATCTTCTTCGGGTTGCAGACCACTCCGCCCTTGGCGCCGCCGTAGGGGATGTTCACCACGGCGCACTTCCAAGTCATCCATGCGGCGAGGGCTTTGACCTCATCGAGCGTAACGCCGGGGTGATATCGGATACCGCCTTTGGCCGGCCCCCTCGCGACGTTGTGCTGGACCCTGAATCCCTCGAAAACCTGGATCGAGCCGTCGTCCATCTTCGTTGGAATGCTGACGATCAAGCATCGCTTGGGCTCCCGAAGAATTTTGCGAATCCCCGGGTCCAGGTTGAGTGCGTCGGCGAACCGTTCGAACTGCACCTTGGCAATGGCGAAGGGGTTGCGATCTTCCATGGGGCTCTCCTTACCGACGAAAGCGGACGCCACCCCCGGCCGAGCCACCCGGCGCCTCTAAGGCGGGCTTATGGCGCAGTTGACGCCAGGCCGCAAGGAGGGGAAAGCCATCTACGCCGGGATCAACCGGTGGCTGCGCGCCACCGAGACAAAGGCTTCGATTGCGCGATCGATGTGCTCGGGCCGATGCTCGGCCGAAAGTTGCACCCGGATCCGCGCCTGTCCTTTGGGTACCACCGGGTAGCTGAATCCAATCACGTAGATTCCCCGCTCCAGGAGATCCTGGGCCATCGCCGAGGCCACCCGCGCATCGCCGATCATGATCGGCACGATCGGATGGAAGCCGGGTTTGATCTCGAAGCCGGCCGCCGACATCCGCTCGCGGAACACCCGGGCATTTTCCATCAGTCGATCGCGCAGCTGGGTGGTGCTGGAGATCAGCTCCAACACTCGCATGCTCCCGCCCACGATGAACGGCGCCAGCGTGTTCGAAAACAAGTAGGGGCGGGCCCGTTGGCGAAGGAGATCGACGATCTCCTGGCGAGCCGCGATAAAGCCGCCCGATGCGCCGCCCAATGCCTTGCCGAGGGTGGAGCTGAGCACATCGACCTTGCCGATCACCCCGAATTGCTCCGGCGTGCCGCGACCGGTCTTGCCGATAAAACCGGAGGCGTGCGAATCGTCGACCATCACCAGGGCATCATGCTTCTCCGCGAGCGCGCAGACCCGATCCAGCTGCGCGAGATTTCCGTCCATCGAGAAGACGCCGTCGGTGACCACCATCCGCAGCCTGGCCGCTTGAGTGGTCTGCAAGAGCTTCTCCAACTCGGCCATGTCGCCGTTCGGATATCGGTAGCGCTGCGCCTTGCAGAGGCGGACGCCGTCGATGATCGACGCGTGGTTCAGTGCGTCGGAGATGATCGCGTCCTGCTCTCCGAAGAGCGCCTCGAATACGCCGCCGTTGGCGTCGAAGCAGGAGCCGAAGAGGATGGAATCATCGAAAACGAAGAACTCGGCGAGCTTCTGCTCGAGGGCGCGGTGTGAATCCTGGGTGCCGCAGATGAAGCGAACGCTGGAAAGCCCGTAGCCTCGTTCCCCAATCGCCCGCTTGGCGGCAGCCACGACATCCGGGTGGTTTGAAAGGCCGAGGTAATTGTTCGCGCAGAAGTTCAGCACTCGCCGGCCGCCCACCGTGATCTCGACTCCCTGCGGAGAAGCGATCTGGCGTTCCTCTTTCCAGGTGCCGGCGCTCCTGATTTCTCCGAGCTGAGCGCCGACGATTTCTTGGGAGCGCGCCGAGAACATGATTGCCTCCGTTCCTCGCTATCCGTTGAGCCGCAGGAGGACCTTGGGCTTCGAGTTGATTTGCTTCTCGAACCCGTCTGGATCGAATTCCGCAAAGTTGGCGATCGTTCCCTCGCCCCGGTTCAACATCACGTTCCAGATCAGGTCGTGGATGTTGGGATCGCGCGACTCGAGCAAGTTGCGGGTGATGTGCCAGGTTTCGAAAATCCGGCGGCCGACCACCGAATGCAGGCTGATCCCGTCGACGATCACCCGATCGAAGTCTTCGATCACCGCATCGCCGCTCTTCAGGCCGAAGAGAATCACGTGACCCCCGCGTCGAACCGCGGAGATCGCCGTGTTCAGCGCCGCGTTCGAGCCCGACATCTCGAGCGCCACGTCAACGCCGACGCCCTCGGTGCGGCGGTGGATTTCACGGGTGATCGCCTCGTCGTGATCGTAGGAGACCTGATCTCTTGTCGAGGGGACGACGATCGCGTCGGCGCCGAAGGCCTTGGCCATCACCTGATTGCTTTCTACCGGCTCCACGCCAATCACCTTGATTGCGCCGAGCGCCTTGGCGATCGCGATCGCGAACAACCCGATCGTGCCGCAACCGATGATCGCTACCGTCTTGCCGCGCAGATTGACCTTGGTGCAGGCGTGGACGGCGTTGCCAAACGGCTCCTGGAGCGCGGCGACCTCGGGCCGGATCTTTTTCGGATCGGTGCTCCACAGCTCGGCGCCCGGCAGCTTCACGTATTCGGCGAAACATCCGTCCGTGCTGATTCCCATGATCAGATTGGTGACGCAGACATGGGAGTCGCCCATCCGGCACTGGTAACAAGTTCCACAGAAGATATGGCTCTCCGCGGAGACGATGTCGCCAGGCTTGAAGCCGTATTCCCGGGCGGCCTCGGGGCCCACTTCCACGACCTCGCCCAACAGCTCGTGGCCGATCACCCGGATGTTGCTCTTCTCGGCATCCAGCGAACCGTAAATCATGTCCTTGAAAGCCCGCCGGAACCAGATTCCCCGGTCCGATCCGCAGAACCCGGCGAGCTTGGGTCGAATCAGGACCTTGGCGGCATCCCGGTAGTCGCGGGAAGGATCCAGGTGCGGTCTTTCCACCTGCTCACGGCGAAGCCCCTTGGACTTTTCCCAGGCATCCTTGGTCCGGTCGTAGACCAGAGCCCACATCGAATCCTTCATGTACTCCTCCAGGCGCGCGCAAGGTAGCGGGGTGACTCAGCTGGGTCAAACACTGGGATGCAGTCGGAACGTTCGGCGGCAGCGGACTGATGGCGCTGGCCATCGGGCCGCATGAGCTCTCGGGGTTTTATGGCCCGGGCCATAATCGCGAAGGGTAGAGGTCGGGAATTTATGGCCCGGGCCATAATCGCGAAGGGTGGAGGTCGGGGGTTTATGGCCCGGGCCATAATCGCGAAGGGTGGAGGTCGGGACTTTATGGCCCGGGCCATAATCGCGAAGGGTGGAGGTCGGGCCTTTATGGCCTGGGCCATCAAGAATCGCGCCTGTTCGGATGGCGTGATGGCCCGGGCCATCAAAACTGGCGGCTATTCGGACGGGCTGATGGCCCGTACCAAGCCTCGAGGCACGCCGCGACCGGAATTCTTGGGGACGGGAACTCATCGCCGCAGCCGTGCTGCGACCGCGGTCGCGCCGGGAGGGAAGTCGAGGCAACAATTTGGACCGAAAGTCCGTCATCAACGCCACCCCGGCGAGTTTTTTTAAGGGCTGCACAGGTATTTAGGCCTTCCGGTAAACATCGCGCTGCATCCTTAATGTTTATCTAATTGAATTTTCAGCTGAAACCAGCTGTGCGGCGAATTGCATGTTGAGCGCAAGGGCTAAATACCTCTGGGCCACCCCTTTTGTTCGCCCCCGACGTAGCGCCACTTTCATTCATTGCATCATCGCGCCACGGCAAGGAGGGGGAATCGTCAACTGATCAGGCTCAAGGCGGCCCGATGTATCTCGTCCTCGTCCGGCAACACAAGCCGGGAAGCGTCTGCCAGCGGAGTAAATGAATCGGCGGCGGTCACGCGGGCAAAGCGGACGTCTTTGAGCTGCGTGTCCTCGAAAAGGCAGGTCGCGATTGCCTCGGAGACGTTCCCGGAGCGACGGCACTCATCGACGCAGAGCACCCGGCGCACGTGCGCTGCGTGGCTCCGAATCGCCGTTTCCGGCAGAGGCGCCAACCAGCGAAGGTCGATGATCCGCGCCCGAATTCCCGCTTTGGCCAGCCGATCGCGGACGCGAAGGCTCATCGGCACGCCGTTGCCGTAGGTCAGGATCATCAGATCCCTGTCGCCCGGACCGTAGACGCCGACTTCTCCCAGATCGATCGCTTCATCCTGCGCCGGAAAAGCGAAGCTCCACTTCCCATCGCCCGGATCGAGATCCCGGGTCGGATACAGCGCGATCGGCTCCACGAAGACGCAAACCCGCCCATCGACTTTTGCCGCTGCCAGGCAGGTGCGCAGCATCTTCACCGCATCATCGCCGCGCGACGGCACCGCCACGATTACTCCGGGGAGGTCGCGCAGCACCGCCAGGCTGTTGTCGTTGTGAAAATGACCTCCAAAGCCCTTTTGGTAACCCAGCCCGGGCAGGCGGATCACGATCGGGTTTTTCAGCTGGCCCCGTGAGAAGAAGGAAAGGGTCGCCGCCTCTCCCCTGAGCTGATCCTCCGCGTTGTGCAGATAGGCGAGGAACTGAATTTCGGGGACCGGAAGCAACCCGATCTGACTGGCTCCGATCGCCAGGCCGAGGATGGTCTGTTCGTCCAACAGCGTGTTGAACACCCGGCCCGGTCCGAAGGTGCGCCAGAGCCCCAGCGTCACTCCGTAGACGCCTCCTTTTTGCGCCACGTCCTCGCCGAAAACCAGAAGCTCGGGGTATTTGCGCATCAAATCCGCCAGTCCAGTGCGAATCGCTTGCCCCAGCGGGCGGGGGCGATCCGCATCCTCCGGCATCGGGGCATAGCCGGCGCGCCTGGCTTCGGCGGCGACCCGCTCCGGCCGGGAGGGCGCAATCGATTCCATGATTGCCTGCCGGGTCGTCAGCTTCGGCCGGCGGACTGCCTTGGCGGAGGCATCTAGTACGCGCGATTGCTCCTGGCTGATCATCTTCGAGAGCTGATCGCCACCCAGCACGCCGGCGTCGAGGAGCATCTGCGCGGAAATGGCGACCGGATCGCGCTGTTCGGCCGCCAGAATCTCCTCGGGGCTCCGGTATTCGGTGTCGGCATCGCTTCCGGCATGGCCCCAGACGCGCACGCATCGCAGATGCAGAAAGACCGGGACGCGCTTCGATCGGCAAAGGTCGATCGCCGCGGCGCTCGTGCGCCAGGCGCTGCTCAGGTCCGTGCCATCCACCGAGAGATAGTGGACCCCCGGCATCGCCTGCATCCGCGACTCGATCCATCCGGTGGGCGTGCGAACGGAGATTCCCATTCCGTTGTCCTCGCACACGAAGAGGATGGGCACCGGCAGCTTCTGGAAGGCGGCCCAGCCGGCGGCGTTGAAAGCACCCTGCGCCGTCGAATGGTTGACCGACGCGTCGCCGAAAGAGCAGAGAACTATCGCGTCCGAGGCAACCTGTGATCCAACGCCGATCCGGTTCGATCGATCGATGGCCACCGCCATCCCGACCGCCTTGGGAAGGTGCGATGCGATGGTGCTCGTCTGCGGCGGAATGCCGAGCGGCACGCTGCCGAAGACCTTGTGCCGGCCGCCTGAAATCGGGTCGTCCGCGGAGGCGGTGAGGGAAAGAAGCAGCTCCTCCACCGCGTCTACCTCGGGGCGCTGCCTTGCCCGCTCGAGGTACAGCGCACCGCTGCGGTAGTGGAGCAGCGCCGGATCGCTCGTTCGCGTGAGCCTGCCCAGAACCGCGTTGCCTTCGTGCCCGGCGCTGCAAATGGTGTAGTACCCCTGGTTTCGCGCGCGAAGCTCGTGCGATTCCAGGTCGACCAGTCGGCAGAGAAGCTGCGATTGAAACAGCTGGAGCGCATCTTTTGGATCGATGGAAAGAGCAGGTGCGGAAAGCCGGTTTTCTCCGGACGAGATCTGGCGCAGCTTCTGAACGGATCTTCGCGCGCGTTCGAGTGACATCGAGGCTTTGAATTCCTTCCGGAAACCGGTATGAGAGGCGGCGTCAATATAGCCCCCGGTCCATGGGCGCGGCCAAGCTGTGTTAGAAGTGGCAGCGGGCGGGGGATCGAAACAGGCAATTCAAGGAGGATCACCCGTGCGAGTTGGAAGTCTAAAACACCTGTTCGTGGGAGCGCTGCTGTTGGCGGCGGCGGCCTGCGGCAAACGCGAAGAAGAGATGAAGAAGCTCGACGATGTGGTGAGTCGGCTGGAGCGCATCGAAAAGAAGCTCGACTCGCCAAGACTGCCGCCCAGACCCCAGCTTCCCCAAGAGCCGGACACCAAAACCGTCTATGCGGTCCCCATCGACGGCGATCCTTACGTTGGACCCGAGACGGCCAAGGTCACCCTGGTCGAAGCCTCGGACTTTGCTTGACCCTTTTGCCGCAGGGTCGGTTCGACCCTGGAGCAGCTGCAAAAGGATTACGGCAACGATTTGAAGATTGTCTACAAGCAGTTTGTCGTGCACCCCGACACCGCGACCATCCCGGCCCTGGCCGTTTGCGCAGCGCAGAAGCAGGGCAAGTTTGCCCCGATGGAGAAGCTGGTTTGGGAGAAGGGGTGGGTTGAAAGCGGCGCGCGCCCCGGCGATCTCAGCCGACAAGCGATGGAAGGATTTGCCAAGCAGCTGAAGCTGAACATGGCCAAGTTCAACGCCGATCTGGACAGCGAAGGCTGCAAGCAGCAATTGGCCGACAACAAGGCGCTGATGCAGAAACTGGGCGTCAGAGGGACGCCGGGCTTTTTCATCAATGGCCGTTACCTCGTCGGCGCTCAGCAGATCGAGAAGTTCAAGGCGATCATCGACGAAGAGGTCAAGAAGGCCGATGACGCGCTCAAGAATGGCGCCAAGCTCCAGGATTA
>WNEZ01005837.1_pt1 | contig 10820 bp, 10 predicted proteins | sample 5400521 | NCBI WGS metagenome assembly WNEZ01 (sample SAMN13153339, study PRJNA577476) | soil metagenome | isolation source: 120 cm saprolite under Douglas fir tree site 2 hole 1 replicate 1 | place: USA:California | collected 2015-04-18
ATGGGCTGGAGCCATGTCCGCGACCAGTGGCCCGAGAACGAGAATGTGTACGCATTCGCCGATTGCGAAGACGATCGCAACGCCGGCGAGGAGACTGGTCGCAGCGAGCTCCGAGTGGATGAGCGTCGCTGGCAGCACCCCGAGCAGGCCGACCGCAAAAAGCGCGCCTGTCGCCGCGAAAGCGTGTGTGCGTCGCATCCGTGCCACTACGCGCACCGCCGGGATCTGCGCGATGACGATGAAGGACGTGTTGACGAGAAAGAGGATCCCGATCGCTGCGGGGCCGAGCGGTGTGTGGGTCTTTGCAAATGGTGGCAGGATGTTGGAGAAGAACGTGTGGCCGACGACGACGAGCACGATATTGGCTGCAATCACAGTGAGGAAGAGCCGATCTTGGGCGACGGCGCGAAAGCCGGTTCCGTTGGCGTCTGTCGCTGTGACGGTCTCGGCTCGCGGGCTCGGTACGGCAGCGAGAACGATCAGCGCGTATCCGGCGTAGGTGGCGGCGTCGAAGAAATAGAGCATTTGGAACGAGCTGAGCCGCTGTGCGGATTCGACGATGAAGCCGGCTAAGGTCGCGCCGGAGCCGACACCGAAGTTGCCCGCGACGCGGTTAAGCGCGAAGGAGGCCGCTCGCTGCTCGCGCGTGACCAACCTGATTGTCAATGTCCGGTTGGCCGTCAATGCCGCGCCGATTCCGACTCCGCTGACGATCGAGCAGGCAAAGGCCTGCCAGGGATGGTCTACATAGGCGAAGCCGGCGTAGCCTAGGGCGCTCGCCAGGCTTCCTGCGACCACGATCGCTTTGGCGGAGTACCGGTCGAGCAGCGCTCCCGTCGGCGGGGTGACGATTGCGGCCGTCCCCATGGTCGCTGCGAGAACCAGTCCGGCTGTCGACGTTGAAAAGCCACGTATCTGGTGCAGATAGATGATCTCAAAGGGAGTAATGAGCCCGTAACCGAAGTAGTTGAGGGCGTTTCCCGCTTGAAGGATGAGCACGGGGCGAGAGAGCCCGGTGCGCCAACCCGCGATGAGGTATAAGAGGCGGCGGTTCATCCGCCTAAAGGCCTCGCCGCGGCGCGAAAGTCGTACGGGGCAGCCGGGTGACGTTCATGGGATCCCGACGACCAGCAAAGGGGCGAACCCAACGAACAGGCCGGTTGCAGCCACGCCCGCGATGACGCCTACCGCGAACGATTGCGGGTCGACAATCCCCAGGCTCACGAGTCGAGATAGGCGCCCAACATTTGGACGAATTCCGCCATGTCCCGCTCGGTCAGCTCCAGACACTTGCGCGCATACGCCTTCTTGAGTAGTCGCCAGGCGATCCGCAGCCCGTAAGCCGTCGGCACGATATCGCCGGCTCGATCCCTGCCCGAGGCCGCAGCTCGGGCAGGTCCGCACGGTGAGCGCGGGCCTGCAGGGATTCGATGATCACCGGCACGAACCCTTCCAGCTCTTCGCTCACGCCGCGATCACTAAAAGCGCCGAAACGGCCGGAATCGACTTGATGGGGGCCTCGCTCATCGAGTCTCCTCGACGACGGCCCAGGCCTCAATCTCGACCCGGGCACCGAGCGGGAGCGCGGACGTCGCGAAGGCGGTCCGTGCTGGGAGCGAAGAGCCGAAGAACTCAGCGTAGGGACCATTGAGGGCCGACCAGTCCGCGAGGTCAGCCAGGTACACATTGACTTTGATGACCTGCTCTCTTGTAACACCGGCGTCGGCGAGGACGTTGCTGAGGTTGCGGAGCGTCTGCTCGAGCTCGGGCCCGAAGCCTCCCTCGACCACCTTCCCGTCGTCGCCCAGGCCGATCTGACCGGACGTGGCGATCGTCTGTCCAATCCGACGCCATGGGCTGAAGGGTCCGACCGTCTTTGCCATCAATCGGTCCTCCTCTATTTCGTTTCGGGCTGCGGGACCAACTGCGCGACTCCTCGTCCGAAGGACCAGTTCTCCCTTTGAACTTCGACCAAGTTGATGAATACGTCGTCAGGACTCACTCCGGCTTTTTCCGCCAACAGCTGCGCTGCACGGTGATAGAGGGCGACCTTCTGTTCGGTAGTTCGGCCGACGTTAAAAATTACCTGCACCAGGACGATGCCATCGCTGCGGTGCATGGCCATGAAACTCTCGTCGTAGATGAGAGTCTGCGAGGAGTGGACTGCGAACACCTGAAAGCGGTCATCGGCTGGGACTGCGCAGGTGGTTACGAGCGCCTCGTGTATCGCGTCCCCAATTGCCCGGAACTCTCGTTCTGACCTTCCCTCGTTGACATCGATTCGAACAAGTGGCATCCCCTACCCCTTTGAACTAGCAGCGTGGAAGCTGCCGTGATCTCTGATCACGAACACGACATCCGACTCCCGGAATCAACCGAGCGTCGTCGGACCGCAGGTCATGCTAGGGGGCGTAAATACCGTCGTCTTGAACGATCCTGCAACCGACGAGCCGACCTTCGGGAATAGGTTTCGGACGCTAACCGCCTACACCGAGAACCGGGGTGTGCGGGACGGTCGAGATTAGGCGTTCGTGCTCCCAGCGCGCTGCGCCAGAGCCGGCTAGGTCGGAGACCATCCGCTCCACGAACTCCTCTGGCGGCAGGCCCGCCAGCGGGGCGAAGTCGTGGACCCAGCGCCGAGCGAGCAGGTATGGAAGCACCTCCGAACGGGCGAACCCGCCATGGATCATGAGTGCAAAGCCGAAGACGCGCCGGCAGCCGTGGAAGGCCATTCGGGCGGGGTCCTGGCGCCAGAGCTTGAGTCGCTCTACTGACCACTTCACGCAACTCGCCACGTCCTGGATCACCTCGCCGTGACCCGCCACCGCCAAACGTGCGTCGAGGCGGCCGATCCGCTCGACGGTGGCGATCGCCGCCTCCAGAGCCTCGGCACCGTCTATGAAGGGATTGATCCAGGCCACGTCCCGGGCGAGGATGGCGTCACCCGCAATCAGGACCCTGGAGCGCTCCTCGAAGAGGGCGACCTGTCCGAGCGAGTGCCCGCCGGCCGGCACCACCCGCAAGCTGACGGCGCCGGTCTCGAGCAGCTCGCCCGATTCCACTAGCTGGTCCACGCGATAGGGGTCGACCGGCTGGTCTAGGTAGTCCGAGCCGAACGACTCAGGATCGCCGGCGTTGACGCGCGCGCCTTCGGCCGCCGATGCAGCGATCGGCATGCCGAAGCGCTCCGCCAGTCCTGCGTTGCCGCCCACATGGTCGGAGTGCCAGTGCGTGTTGAAGACCAGCGCGGGCTCGCCCGGCAGCAGGCCGAGGGTCGCGTCCAGGTCGCTGCCAAAGCCGCTGTCGACCAGGACCGGCCGGGGCCCGGCCAACCAGGCGAAGTTGCAGCTGGGGAAGAGGCGGGGCCGGAACGCCAGCCAGTCGGGCAGGACCACGTCAGCCATCTCTGCTGGTTTGGCCGGCCCAGAAAGCCGCGCAGCGAGCCCTTGGCTGATTCGGGCGGCCGCGCTTACAGAGCTCCCCGAGGCGGAGATCGTGCACCGGTGGCCTCAGTGAAGCAGTGCCAGCGCGGTCGCACCCACGAGCCCCACGGCGAGCGCGGCGTTGACGAGGCGGGCTCGCGGTGGATCGCGAAGCAACGGTGCGATTGATCTGCCTGCGACCAGCCACGTCGCGCAGATCACGATGATCATCACTGTCAGAACCACGATCTTGGCGGCGGCGTCGTCCGTGGGGGCATCCGCGAGGTGGACACTGGCGAAGACCGCAGCGATTGCGACCCAGGCCTTCGGGTTGGCAATGCCAAGGATTGCTCCGCCCATGAGCGAGAAGGCGTTCGAGGCTCCGGTCAGCTTCGAGAGCGGAGGCGCGGTCGCGATTTGATAGGCGAGCCAGAGGATATATGCGACCGAGATCCAGATCAGGACGGAGCCGACCCTAGGGACCGCCAGGAGCGCGGCCGTAATCCCGGTCGCGACCGCCACGAGGACGAGCGTAGTGCCGGCGATGATCCCGAACAGGTATGGGAACGATCGCCGCACGCCACGGACCGAGCCGGCGGCGACCAGGCTGATCGTCGCCGGACCGGGGCTGCCCATGATCGCCAGCGAAATCAGCACCAGCGTCCCGACCGATCCCCACCGAATCACGGTGATGCGGAGCGCCTCACCTCTGCATTACCTCCGCTATACCCTTGACCCATGCCGCAAACGCTAGGAGGCATCGATGTCGGCGGTCTTGAACGATCCAGCGGCCGACGGTCCGACTCAATCAGGTTCGGACCGAGCGCGCACGGCGTCGAGCGCGCTGAGGTCTACCTCTCGACATGCGCATTCGAACCGCACCGGCACGACACATATGCCATCGGCCTCACGACAGCCGGCGTGCAGATCTTTCGCTACCGCGGCTCGCGCCGTATCTGCCTGCCCGGTCAGTTGCACGTCTTGCATCCCGACGAGACGCACGACGGCGTCGCGGGAACCGACGACGGCTTCGGCTACCGGATCCTCTACATCGCGCCCGAGCTCGTCCGTGACGCCCTCGCCGGTCACGCGTTGCCGTTCGTCGGCGATCCCGTCCAGGACTTGACTCCGATGGCTCGACCCATCGCCTCCCTGCTCGCCGACATCGACGAGCCGATAAACGAACTCGGCTCTGCCGAGATCGCGGCTGCGGTCGCCGACGGCCTCCTGTCCCTCAGTGGCCAGACGAACTTCAGCCGATCCACCATCGACATCAGGGCAGTCGAGCTCGTGCGCGACTATCTCGTGGCACACGCATCCGAGCAGACGCCGGCCTCGATCCTCGAAAAGATGGCGGGCATCGATCGCTTCACGATCGCGCGCCAGTTCCGATGGGCGTTCGGGACGAGCCCCGACCGATACCGGACGCTGCGCCGCCTGGCGCAGGCACGAGTCGCGATCGAGAGCGGCCAACCACTCGCGCGAGCCGCCGCCGAGTCCGGCTTCGCCGACCAAAGCCACATGACGCGTCAGTTCAAGCGAACCTACGGCCTGACGCCCGGCCGCTGGATGGCTCTCACAGCCGCCTCCTCGCCTGAAACTTCGCGCGGCCAAGGACGTATCTGGGAGACCACGTAGGGGCGAGCACCAGGTATGGCCGAAACGGAGACGTTGGTCGGGGGCGAGGGATTTGAACCCTCGGCCTCACGGTCCCGAACCGTAGTAGCGCTCGGTACGGGGTGAGTCGCCAGAGGCCGTTTGAGTTCACCCCGTCCGCGGCTTCAGTCCGCCAGGTACCGCTACGTGCCGGCGGATGCCGCCTGGGTTGCTACACGCGTTGCTACACGATGTGGGCGAAGGTCCTGCGGCCAGAACGATGGGCACAAATGGCGCCTCTGAGATCCGGATTCGAACCTTGACGGAGTTTCTGAACCCCACAGGTAGGATCGAGCTTGGTGGGGTAGCTGCGCTCAGGTTGCTCGAGATGCAACACACCATTTGATCTTATCGACGATGTGACAGCCGCGTCGTGGCGCCTCACCGGGTCAGGCCACCAACCGAACTGCCCAGTCGACGACTTAACCGGCCTCTCGATATCAGCAAGGGGCGTACCCGAGGCGTGCGGAAGGCGCCCGCCTTAGCAGGATGTCGAATAGGGAGGGTTCAGATTTGGGGCTCGGTCCCGCCGCACGCTCCTCATCGACATATCCGATGACCGAGTCGGAGACGGCAATTACATCGGTTTGGCCACATGGCTGTAAATAGGTCCAGCTATCGGACCTAGCCACTTCCGCGTAGCGACCATCTGCGGGCGCAGCACCAGATGATGCGATGAAATGGAACCGACCGGACGCTGCCGGTCCGCGAGGCGAGAGCCCTGCGGCAATGGTTAGTGCAATGAGCCCGACTGCAAACAACCACCACAGGTTGCGAAAACGACCGGATCCCGGCGCTAACACCGACCAAACGATGAGACCAAAGATCTCCACAAAGCCGACTTCCTGCAAAAAACTGGCTGGCCAACCAGGAGAAAACGCAAATAGGGCGCCGCCACCAAACAGCGCCCCAAAGAAGGCGCCAACTAGAAACGCGCGAGGTGCTCTGGACCACATGCGTCGGGGACTAGAGCCGGTCTGGGAACGTAGGAAGGCGCGCAACAGAATGGCCTGAGGTGTCGCGATTGCGACGATCAGGCTCGGGAAAAGGAGTGCTCTAGCTCCAATAAGCGCCAACGATGGCACCGATATTTCCGTCGCGAGATAACCACGACCCCCGAGACCAGCGTCATATTCGACGATTACATACAGGAAACCCAACAGGGGTAGGAGGGCTGTGCCAAGCGCTAGGTATGGGCCAGCGCCTGCCGCAACATTGGAAGTGTCGCGGGCGAGGACCGACCGGAAGGAATCAGGCGCGTGCGCCACGAGCACAAATTAACTCGTCTTGACCCCTGGCGGGATTGCATTTTACGAGCGGCCCACTCCGGACGATCTCATGAATTTGATTCGGCCGACCAATCCGTTCGGAGGCGCAGAGTGTGGGTCCGTCGCACAGATTTCCTGAAGCCTCTCGGCTAGATGTCGGCGAAGAACTCTGGCACGACCTCCACGTCTTCGACCACACGAGAAGTCGTTTTGACGCCGAGTGAGTGCTTCTTAAGCAGATCACAGAATGCCTTCAGTCACGTCGTTCCGGAACTTCAGCAGGAAGCTGCTCAGCGGATGCAGGCAATCCTCGAGCGCTAGAAGCCAGGCAACGAATCGAACCAGGCCTCGCTCGTGACAGTCGACACCATCGCAACGGTTGCCGAAACTGTTGTGAAACGGCCGATAGGACAATTCGCCGGCCGGCAGGTCAGCTCAAAACACCGTGAAGGATCGACTGGTATCGCCGCTCAGAACGGAACGCGTGGTGGAGCAGGGAGTCTTTCCTGCAGTTGCTCTGGCGCGAGGGAGCGCTGCGATGTCTGATGCACCTTGGCTTGTCTGGTCGCCTACGTTCTGAGACTCGCCACGCGGTCTGGGCGCGCCTCATGGAAGCGTAGGCCGTCGCTGAACTTGACGGAAGCACATCTGTAGGTTTCTCAATTCGCTGTTGGATGAAGACCGAGGATGCTCATGGCGCCGCCATCTGCCAGACGCCGTTGGCGCCGTCCAAGTGGCTGAAGTCAGAGGCCGCATCGAGCGTTCGCTGCTGGAAGTTGCTGGCTGCACCGTCGGAATGAACTTCGACGTTTCCGCTCGGCGTGTTGGCTGTCTTGATGAAATACAAATCGGGGCGTGCGGTGGACTGGTCGCCGGCCATTAGGCAGGTGCCATTGGGTCCGTCGGCCAAGTTAAAATCGGTGGCAACATCCCCGGCTCGCTTGTAACTAGCCGAGGCCGGGTCAAAGGCAGCCCAGTGAACCTCGATCTGCCCAGGGGTGTTGGTTGTCTTGATGAAATACAGCGTTGGTCGGCCGCTGACAAACGGCGCCGCCATCTGCCAGACGCCGTTGGCGCCGTCCAAGTCGCTGAAGTCAGAGACCGCATCGAGCGTTCGCTGCTGGAAGTTGCTGGCTGCACCGTCGGAGTGAACTTCGACGTTTCCGCTCGGCGTGTGGGCTGTCTTGATGAAATACAAATCAGTGCGCAACACTGCACGATTCCAGAGCGCAATGTAGTAGTCCGCAGAGTTCAAGAGGGGATCGAGTTCCTTCTCCGTCACGCCAAGTGCGGAGAGATTGGCAATCAAGTCCGGAAGCATTCCGACGTGCGCCAAACCGTCATCGTTTATGTCGTAATTCTTCTGTCCAATTTGGCTGCGATCAAGTGCGACGCCGGTGACCGTTGCGATGAACGGGTACGTCAGACCTAGGAGATGGGGACCTGCGGCCTTTCCCCCAGGACAGGCTTCCGGTCCGCCCACGGGGCCCGGGAGCCCCGCGAAACCGTTGAAGTCCGTGCCAATCGCGACTCCACTTCCTTGCATCTTTTCCACCGCGTAGAGGTACGCCTGAGCGAGAGTATTGACCGTGAAGCCGCAGACATGCGGGATCGAAGTTCCATCGGGACGATTCCACGTCGCGATCTGATCGATCTTTCCTTGGGCGATGATGGGCGCGACCATCCCCCCAATCTGCAGATCCTTTCGACTTCCGCGCTCGTCAATTGGCCTTCATGACGCTTATCACCTCGGCAAACGTCGATGTAGCCACTGTGTCCCGAGATAACCGGATAATTCGTCGTTTCGGCTAGGTCTAACACGGCCGAGCGCGTGGCATAAGACATGTGGTCAATGTCGAAAAGCATCCCACGGCTCATCAGTGACTGAATGAGCGTGGTACCCAGCGCGGTCATACCGCGCGTATTCTGTCGGCCTCCACGATATTCGTAACCGTGGGAAGTGCCTTCCTGCGTTTGCAAGACATAGGGGGTTGAGACTGTCTTGTAGGTGGGGATGGTTATGGTGATGTCAACGCCATCGCCCTGTAGCCCATTCTGGAATGCGGTTCCCCCAAACAAGTTGTCCGCAAAGTGAATCGGGAACACATGGCGAACGCCAAGGTCAAAGTACTTCTGGACTGCATTGTCGACGTCCTGAGCGGAACAGACCAGCATTCAAATAGCTCCCGAACAGGTGGTCGACCTCGATGCCCAAAACAACTGCCAGTTTGCCAGCATCAATCGTCGCCGACGCTTCGGCGGGACTCGTGACGATCCGATACCAGCCACTGCCAGGGCCGCCGCTCGCCTGGTCCACTGTTGTCTCGAGCTGCCGCGCAGCGGCGAGCTGGGCGTCGACAGCGTCCATGTCTTTGCAGGGTGACGGTGGTGGGACATATCCTGGCGGCGGTGGAGGCTGAAGTACCTCACACATCCACTCATTGTTTACCGCCAACATGACCATTAGTCGCAAACCACCACGCCAGGCGCGCTCAAGCCAATCAACGTGAACTGACTGGTGCGTGACGCTGTCCCATCTAGGCCATCCGTCGAACTGGGGATTTCCGCCGACTAGGTGCCCTATGCCGGCGTTCAGAAAGCCGCGATACTGGGTCTTCACTACCCAGCCAGCAATGTCGAGAACACCTGCAGGGCCGTGTTCCGGGGAACACCATGGCACGGCGGTGCTGATGTCGCCGTACGGCACTCCCCAAAACACACCGCCGCCGAAACCAAGATTTGCAAATTGATGACAGTGCACGTCCGCGAAACCTCTTCCGGACATTGCAAACCCCCCTCAAGGTGCCGAATTGACCGGAACTTAGCATCAAGCTGGACGCTTGCCAAACAACCAGAGCCGCCCCGACAGTCGACCCTACGAGTCCGTTGTAACGGGACGCATCGAGGTGGCTTTTGCTACGCGGCGGGGATTGAGGAGGGCTTCGTGTCTAGAGCGGACTCGCTCCACGGCTTCGTCTTGCGTAATGCTCGACTTGAGCTGTTCCTTATAGAAGGTGTACCGCCGCTCTACTGAAGCGATCAATTCGCCCCATTCGAGTACCCAAATATCGTAGTTTTCGCCAGTTAAAGCGTGGCCAATCGCTCGGTCTTTTTGGTGGCGGTCAGGTTCTATTGCCGGGGTCGTCTTACTGCCAAGCAGCCACAAAGTCCACTGGGCGTCACCGCACGCAGGGTGCCCGGTCAGTTTGCTGGACCAGCATCCCAACCAGAGCTGCAAGGTTCACCCGCTGGCTGAGCGCCACCACGATCGTCCGATCCGCCGCATTCAGCCGCGACCTCTTGATCTGGCGGCGCACTACACGAAGCTGGTGCCGGAGCAGAAGCAATTCCGCTTCGGGGTCATGGAGTCGCAATCTCACATCCGCCAGATCGAGGAGCAGACGAAGTAACGAGTACGCGAGAGCGAAGAGCATCGGCGGTCGAAATCCTATCGGTTAGGCGACCCTATTCCGAGTAGCCTGCCCGCCGATGAATATGTGACCCCCCGCGCCGGATTCAAGGTGGTTGAGGACGGTGACGCGGCGTTGCTCAGTTCTGTTCAAGACGATCCTGCCATCCATGGGGTGACAGAATCGCTTTTCGCTTCAGGGGTGACAGATTCGCTGTACTCCCACATACAGCAGACTCTTGCTTTACATGAACTTCCTTTGCTGCGATACTGCTAACTCAATTAGGTCGAATTGTTCCACTGCGCCCGACAGTCGGCCAAGGAACACGTCGCTTTCTGGGAGGGCGGTGTATGACACGCGCGGGCGCATGCCAATAAGGACTGAAGGGGCGTCTGTTACTTCTCTGGGTTCGCGGGTCGGTCGCGACCCAGCGCTCATTTGGTGACGAACATGCCCGACCTCCTCAACTCACAGCGCCGACTCTTCAAAGCCACTTATGCTCCCATCGGCAAAGTACCCGCCGATAGGTCAGGACGCGCCGCTGAGAAGGCGGCGTACGTGCGCAGCCTCGCCCTTAAATCATCCGAGATTAGTGCCCTCGCCAATGACAGCGCGATGCATGCCCTCACCGTACAGGTTGGAAAATCACCACCGTTGCGCCTGATCAACGTCATCAGGAGCTTTGCTGCTGACTCATCTGCTCTTGCCCTGCAGAGGTACGGTCCGACTTTGGCGCACACGAGCTTCACTGACCTAGCCGGGATTGGTAAGGCCCTAGTCGCGATGCGTCATGCTACGGCCCCGCCTGCCTCTTCGGGCGAGGCAAACCGTGCCCTCGGGCCATCGAATCCTGTCCTGAGTCCTGCCGACAAGACCGCCGCGGTTGTGAACCAATTCGACTACAGCGCCCCCATCACGCCCGTGGGCCAGATACACCTCGAACGACTCGAGATGACTCCGGTTGGCGTCGAGCATGGCGAGCTCGTTCACTCAGTCCCACTTAGCCCGAAGGAGACGGTCAACGTCACACGCAGAGAGTGGAGCGCGACCACCCAGACGTTTGA